>Ga0181594_10002952_pt1 | contig 15507 bp, 11 predicted proteins | sample 071ome_18_FD_145603 | JGI IMG/M metagenome (GOLD analysis project Ga0181594, IMG submission 145603) | Coastal salt marsh microbial communities from the Groves Creek Marsh, Skidaway Island, Georgia - 071413BT metaG (spades assembly) | ecosystem: Environmental > Aquatic > Marine > Intertidal zone... | reverse complement strand
CAGCACCCTTTAGCATCATCGCGGCATGGCCATTGGTCCGTCCGCCATGCCCGATGTGATTCCAAGCGAGAATGTCTACAGAAAGGGCCATCGTTAACCTCCGTTACTTTGGCGAAACAACTCCTGCCCCCTTGATTTCACCCTCTGTTTTCAGGCGATTTGCACTGCAACTACCTAACGGTTTCCTCGGTCCAAAGTCGTTGCCCCTGAGCTATCTCGAGTCCTAGCTGAAGTAGCTTCCGGAGGTTTGAGTCGGCCTCAGAGGGCTGCCTGCGTTCTGCGGCAAGACGAACAGCCCCCACAACAGCAAGCCCAGCTAGATGCGGCAAGGGTGGCAGAGGATCAAGGTGCGGGGGCGCCATCGAATTTCCTGCCAAAAATGCAGCCAAGGCGGCACAGCCGGCTGGACAAGCGAGACCAACCACAGCCGACGCTTCATGTGCTGCGTAGGCTTTGGGCTGTTCAGGGTCGACGACCCAGGCCTCTGCTCGGGCCAAGGCTGGCATCTCACGCTCAACGGGCCCGCCGCCGACCTCAACTCGGGCAACACTACAAGCCCACCAGACTGCGGCCCGTCTGGTCAACGCCTGGGCCAGCACGCCACAAGCATCATTTAGCAATCCCGCCTCGATAAGCAGTTGCGCTGAACCAAGCACCGACCCCCCAGGAAGTTCACCTTCAGTTGCTCCAAAGAAGGAGACCGCCGCCTCTTCTAAGTCGGCCTTCGCGAGCCTGCTCCGAGCGGCTTCCTGTGTTGGGAACTCCTCAAGGGTTGCTGTGTCCATCGGTTACTCCGCAAATCCGTTCGCTGTTCTTACCCAATCATCGTGATGGCACCTTGTGCCTGCAACTGGGCAGTGCCCTTAATCTGTGTCTGTAGCCCCTCAACGCTGGTTGACGTTTGCCCCTTCACGCTCACAGTCATGCCTTTTATCGTTACACCAGTAGAACTGATCTCGATCGAATTACTGCCAACCTTCAGTGAGATTGACTGCATGCCCTCAATGGTCCAGGAATTCGCCTTCATTGACCCACTGCCACTGTTGACCTTTACGGCGTGGTCACCGGACTTCACCGTGAGGGTGTGGCCATCACCAACCTCAACCGCCTGACTCCCACCAACGGTCACCGCATGCTTACCCTTCGAAACTTCGAAGGTGGCGTCACCCTTTTCAACTGTGTAGGAGTCGTCACCAGTCGAAACGGTCGTCTGATTGTCCTTATAGACCGTTAGCGACCGAGTTCCCTCGTCACAGCCATCGGCACCAACTTCTTCTGTTAAGTTATTGTAGATCTTTACAGTGCGGTCGCCCTTGTCTTTCTTATCGAACCCGACCTCAAGTGTGTCATCATTCTCCACGGTCCGGGTGAAGTCTTTCTCGGCATGAAAGGTCACCAATTCAGAATCTTTGGTATCATCGAAGACGAGTTGGTTTGCGAGATCTTCGCTCCCGTCCTTCGTGCTTCTTGTTTGAATGCCACTTTGGGCTGCTTTATCGGGGAGCGCAAACGGGGGCTTGTTTGTACCGTTGTAGACGACCCCTGTTACTAAGGGGCGGTTTGGGTCGTTATCAAGGTGAGAAACAACCACCTCCATGCCTACCCGGGGAAGGAATTGCGTGCCAAACTGTGGCCCCGCCAATGACTGGGCAACGCGTATCCAACACGACGACTGTTCGTTCTTCTCGCCATATCGGTCCCAATAAAATTGGACCTTTATCCGACCGTACTCATCGGTGTAGATCTCTTCACCGGAGGGCCCAACCACCAGAGCGGTCTGAACTGTGCCTGTGGGCCAAGGTGTCCGCTGCGGCATCCGCCAGACCGTTTCCGAGGGAACACACTCAAAGTTGTTCTGATACTCAAATGCGGCCGTTTCTTCCTCCGTTGACTCATATGCACCGTGATTGCTCGCACGGTGATTGACTTTGGTGAGCAAGTATTTCTTGCCCTTTTCAGCCGAATTCGGGTGTTCGCCAATTTTAAAGGTATATCCAGGAGAAAATGTCCGACAGGTACTGACCCCGCTTGCAATCTCCGCCCCAGCTTCCGCCGCTTCAATCCGATATTTGGCAAGCGTCTGTCCATCTGTTTTTTTCAGGTAGTCACCCGGGTAGGCGAACAACTCCGCTTCGCTGGCCGCTGAGTAAGGAGATTTTCCCTTAATCGTGACCAGGAGGTCAGTGGTCGGCTCTTCATAGTTGTAGTCTGTTTGAGCGTACTTCCCCGGGCAGAATGTATGCTCGTGCTTCCATGCGACAAGTTGTCCGGGATCGTCAGGCGATGAGAATTCCTGCACGGCGTCAACTGTCGCATCACCGCAGTCCGTAAAGGCGGAGTTCGAATCAGATACCACCATCGTCAGGCTTTTTTCGGCATGCTCGAAGTGATACGTCATCCCTTCGAACTCCATGATCCGGTTCGCGAAAGCAAGATCTGTTTCCCGATACTGGACGCAATATTCCCATGGTGAATGCGTCTCGGAAAACTTGGTCGATAAGGACAGCTCGTTACAGTCCCCAAGCACTGCGGAGAGGATGTCAGGCGCGGCCTGCTCTTGGAAGATCTTGCAGTCGCTGGTGAGTGATGCAAACCAGAGCGCTGGAACAACTTCGAGATTCCAGCGGGTCAGAACATCATCACGGCCTGCCCAGGAAAACCGACTTACGTATCCGGTAAACCAGCGTGGTGTTCCGTCGCCTTTATCGACACGGAAACTTACTTGCTTCCCAACAATCTTGGTGTCATCAAACGTGTCATCGACACTTAGGCACGTGAGCTGGAAAACGAACAATCCACCAAGGCTTTCTTCACCCTCGAATGAATCTAGGAGGAGCGCATCTTTCCCAAGAGGTGTTTCGATTGCAAGTGGCTCATCGTCCTGTGTGTAACTGCCCATAATTCACCTTCTGTCGGCTACGACTTTGCGCCGATCGTATATGAATCGGATACCTTCCCTTGGCTCTTCCCGGTGGTGTCGTACTTTGTGTATGTCCAGGTCACTTTCGTGTAGGACAAGGCAACCCGCTCAAGGGGTTGGATGCGAAGCGGATCATCAAGATTTATAAGGTCGTATCCCGTGACAATGACGTTTTCTAGTTCATAGGAAAGGTAAGGTTCTGCTGAGTTCCCAACCATCGTGCAAAGTTCAATCTGAACTTTCGGGACAAGTTGACCAGTGGCACAAGCCTTTTGGATCTTGACGCTCGCGCTATCCAGATCCTTGATCACAACAGCATCAATGAGTGCCGTCGCGCCAGTTGGGCGTTCCCGACTTTGAAACCCCCCCGTCGTCCGCGTGATCGCTGCGGACAACTGGCTCAAGATGCTCCACCCTTGATGGTTAGAATCTGTCGCTTCACCCTCAAAGTCACCTACCTTCACGTACCCCAGCTTGACTTTTGCAATTCCAGTTTGTGGCAGCACATTGTTCATTGCGGTTCCTTATAGCTTTTTCCGATGGACATCGCCGCCCCGGGCTGAACACCCGGGGCGGCCTTTGCCAAGAAGGATCGGACAGTCCTTCAACACTTCGGACACTAAGCCTGATTCGCACCCATTTCATAGGAAGACTCAACGTTGCCCTTCTTACTTCCCGTCTTATTGTCGAACTCGGTATAGGTGTAAGTGACCTTCGTGAAGTTCATGCTCACTTGCTCGCTGGGTAGCGGTTCGCCCGATGCGTTTCCGTGCACCGAGTAGCCGGTAAACACGACGTTCTCCAGTTTCCACTTCAGATAGGTGTCTGTTTTTCCACCCGTTGTCGTCGTGAATTCGACGAGTACTTCCTTGTTGAACTTCCCAAGGGCTGTCGCCTCCATGAGTTTGGGTGACGACTTGTCGAGTTGCCTCACAAAAGTAATGTCTCCGAGTGAGGTTTCACCCTTCGTACGCTGCTGATCAACAGCACCGCTGGGGATCGATCGAAATACTGGCAGGGAAGCCGAGTCACAAATAATCCACTTGCTGTGGTTTGAGTCAGTCGACTCGCCCTCGATACCATCGCATTTGACATAAAGTGCCATTTTGATTTCCTTCCAACGGTGAGCCGGCCAAATTGCCCAGTCTTCTGAACTAGGTCGTGCAGCGGACAACGCATCCGGTGCACTTGTGACGACTTGAGTGACTCACCTGGCTCTCATGCCGTCACATATGTTTTCGTGGCAGAACGACGTTTTGTTGCGTGTGCTGTCCTTTTTTTCCTGACAAAGCCGAAAGGAACAGCAAAAAAGGCTGTTTTCTCGCTTTTAGCCTTGCCTTTATTTGGTTAGCTCTTCGATTTCATAGGAAAATCCGCCCCCGTCCTGCTGCCACCCAATCGACACCCCCCTGACTGGGGTGCCCTCCGCGAGCTTTGCAAGCAATCGAACAGAAAGTTCCGGCAGCATCGTTTTGGAGAGAATGCGGTCAATAACCCTTGCACCGCTATCGACCTCGTTGCAGCGTTCGGTCACTGCCTGCACAACCTCGTCCGACCATGTCATTTCCGCCTTATACGCCTCGAACAGTCGCCGACCAATCGCCTTCAATTTCAGTCTGCAGATATCTCCGAGAATCTTGTCTTCAAGCGGATAATAGGGGATCACCGTCAAACGGCCGAGAAAGGCTGGGCGAAAATGCTTCAGCAGGTCATCATGCAGCGTCTCCGTGAGGGCATCTGGGTCGGGCCGCGTTTCAGGGTCCGCACAGACTCTCATGACGGTATCAGTGCCCGCATTGGTTGTCATGATGATTACTGTGTTCTTGAAATCAATTACTCGCCCTTCGCCGTCCGTCATCGTGCCCTTATCAAATACTTGATAAAAAATATCCTGAACACCAGGATGCGCCTTCTCCATCTCATCAAGCAAGATCACGCCATAGGGACGACGACGGACTGCCTCGGTAAGGACGCCACCCTCACCATATCCGACATAGCCGGGTGGTGACCCCATCAACAATGATACTTTGTGTTCTTCCTTAAACTCACTCATGTTGATCGTAGTCATGTTTGATTCATCACCAAACAAGAGTTCGGCAAGCGCTAATGCGGTCTCTGTTTTGCCAACTCCGCTTGTGCCAGCGAGTAGAAAAACTCCGGTAGGGCGTTTCGGGTCTGTTAGCCCTGCTCGGGCTGTCTGAATGCGTTCGGAAATGATGGCGAGTGAATGCGACTGCCCCACAACGCGTTTCTCCAGCCGGACCTGCAGATCAAGCACCCCTTGAATCTCATCAGACACCATGCGGCCCACAGGAATGCCTGTCCAGCTCGCAATCACCTCCGCGATGGTCTGGCTGTCAACACACGGACTGACAAGAGGTGAATCCCCTTGGATTTCTCTAAGCTTCGCCTCCAAACCAATAAGGCTCTCGCGGCGAGGCACAAGCTCACTGCTTGTGGACTCCGTTGTGGACTCGGCTGATGCTACTGCTGCCAATAAGGCACTCCGCTCCGACTGAATTTGCTGCACTAATTCAGATTCTTCGGCGAACCTCTTCTCTAAATCAGCCAGGCGGGCCTGCAGTTCACTCTTTTTCAATCGCAGATCGGCCAAAGTCTCCTCGTGATTTGCGCCGGTTTCCTGTTCCCGTTCGAGGATCTCCAACTCAACCGTGATCGCATCAATACTTCGCTTCGTGTCTTCAATCGCTGGCGGCGTTGCCGCTTGACCAATTGCAACTTTGGCACAGGCCGTATCCAAAAGGCTTACCCCCTTGTCGGGTAGCTGCCGTCCTGGAATGTATCGACGTGATAGCTTAACCGCATCAACAACTGCCTCATCAAGTACCGTCACTTGATGATGTTCCTCAAGCGTTTTGACCATACCACGAAGCATTCGGCAGGCCATTGCATCAGTTGGCTCTTCAACCTTGACGACCTGGAATCGGCGTGCCAAAGCCGCATCTCGCTCGAAGTATTTCTTATATTCTGCCCAGGTTGTCGCTGCGACAGTACGAAGCTCGCCGCGGGCGAGAGCAGGCTTCAAGAGATTGGCTGCGTCGCCCTGGCCCGCCTGCCCGCCAGCTCCAATCATCGTGTGGGCTTCGTCAATAAAAAGGATGATCGGTATTGGCGAACGTTTCACTTCCTCGATGACGCCCTTGAGCCGATTTTCAAACTCTCCTTTCACACCAGCGCCTGCTTGGAGCAAACCGAGATCAAGAGTTCGAAGCTGCACATTCTGCAGAGGCTCGGGCACGTCGCCACTGGCGATCCGCTGGGCGAACCCTTCGATGACTGCAGTTTTTCCGACACCAGCCTCCCCTGTAAGAATTGGGTTGTTCTGCCGGCGTCGGGTAAGAATATCGACGATCTGCCGAACCTCTGCCTCGCGGCCGAGAACCGGATCAATCTTGCCCGCCTTCGCCCGTGCCGTGAGGTCGATTGTGAACTGATCAAGGCTAGGGGTTTTCGTTGGCCCTTTGGCGTCACCAGAAGCCCCCTCCCCCGCCGCGTTGGGTCCCTCTGCGGCCTGTGCGCCTGGCATGAAGTCCGACTCGGTTGACCGCGGGAAAATCCGCGACGCCTCACGGGCGAGAACGTCAGCCGCAATTCTTCGGAATTCGTCGGAAGCAGCGACGGCACGTCGGGAAAGCGACTCATTTGAGAGAAGCGCTAAAAGCAGCCAAGCCCCACGGATTGCGGAGTCGTTGTGGTCAACACTCGCAAGCAGCCAAGCCTCTTTGATGAGATCACATACTTCTGGAGAAAGCATCGGCGGACGAGAATTGCCGGTTTTGAACCGATCGACTGTCTTCGTCAGATCTGCCAGAAGACTTCCCTGATCAATCTCAAAGTGCTTGAGCAGCAGACACAGGTCATTGCCAGGCTGTTCAAGAAGCTTGATCAGCCAGTGCTCAATTTCGACATTGTAGTTTGTACGGGAAAGGCATAGCCCTGCAGCAGCTTCAAGTGATCGCTGACACACCGGGTTCAACTTGCCGATCAGTCCCTTGAGATCAAGACCTGCCATAATGAAAACACTCTTTTCCTTGCACGGAAGTCAACCCCACCCACGAACATCGTGGCGTTTGAGAATCCGCCAATAGTCTAACGCATCTGGACGCGAGGGCCATCCAGAGCAACCATCATCTGTCTGCAATTTCCCTACGGAAAATAAACGACAGGCACACGTACACCAAAAACCCTTTGCAAGGACCACATCGGTGGCTCTACACGAAAGCCTCAAACGCCGTTTCATCACGGTCTTCAGACTTGCGGCCAGGAGGCGCCAGCCAGCAAGACCAGCCAAGCTGAGGCTGAATCGCTGACGTCAGATGTTGAGTTGTCAGACAGCATCCCGGGATTTCACTTCCGGCGAGAATAAGCCGTGTTTTGACACTGAATTGAGACCCAACCGCAAACCGCAAAAGTTCTTCAACCGCCCTAAGCCGCGGCTGCCCTGGCAATAGATTTGTAAATTCACTGGTTGAAAGTGGTCCAATTCGCAACTCAAAGGCCGACGCGCAATCCCATATCCTACTCCCGACAATTGCTGTCTGTCCGAGAACAGCATGCTGACCGGATGGGTACAGACCACCTGCTAGTCGTGTCCGGTCTCTCTCCGCGAGCGATAGCCATCCACCAGCAAATGGGACTATCTTTACAGGAAGTGACAGTAGGTCTCCGACCATTTTCTCTAGCGACTCAGCCGTCCGCGGCCGCCGTAGGAGGTGAGCAGCATGATACAGAAGCGCATCTTTCGGAATCTGCAGATGATCCATGTCCCTCTCAGTGTTGATCCCTATCAACGAACTGAGTGAGACCGTTAGCGGATCACTTTCTGGATCATTTTCCCGTGAGACATCACACCTATTTCGCTGGATACGGAGATTTTCATAGGCGATGTGCCCACGATATTTCCCCCAAGCCAGGCAGAGCAGATCGGTAAAACGATGCAGAAAAACGTCGAGGAATCGGCGGAGCGTTTTATCTCGGAACCTCCGATACTGGGAAATTACAAGATCCGTGTAATGTTGGGGAAGGGTTCCTGACGGCCCGATGAACCCGAAATGAGTCACCTCTACATCGAGATCAGTAACGCTATTGGCATCCTCTTCAACCCCGCTTGCCGTCGCTTCCGAATGCCGAACAGCGATCTCCGAAATTGCACCACTTGAAAAGTCTAGGTTCGTTGACGATCGAAAACGCAGGCCCGAAGAAGGTGACCGTGTAGCGTGACTGCTTTGTGGCTGGGTCTGGCCAGCACGTCTCTGTCGGTTATGAAATTGATGCAGGAGCCGAACAGCATGAAAAAACTCAAATTGCCTTGGCACTTTTAATAATCTTGTCAGCAGTTTGTCTGCCTGCACCGAACGCACCGACTCATCACCTTTATCCGCTTCATTCATAGCAGTGCCTTTGAGCCAGCCCTCGGCGGCCAACGCCATTGTTCCTTGCGACTTTCACGCTGCCGTGAAGTCGAAACAAAGCGTGTAAAGCTGTTGATATTCACCCAAGCGGCAAAAAATCGCTCAAGAATACTTGAGAAAAGAAAATCGGCATGGTCATCAAAGTGCTCGTCATCGAGTTCAACTCGCACCTCAACTCCTTGGCAAACGCTTCCCGCTCGACTGCCTACCCGGGCAGCGACCCGTTGGCCCGCGACCTCACGAATACCATCGATCCAGCGCCGCTTTTGTTCATATTCATCAAGATCATCAAGAAGATAGAGCGATAGCATCTCGCGAAGCGCTCGAGCGGCAACACCTGGCGTATCCCCGGCGAGAGAAAGATAGTTGAGCGAAAGATGAGACAGTAGTTTCCAAGAAGCGTTACGCCCCGGACGCACTCGAACCGTTGACGTTGGCCGACAAAGGCACTCGACTGAACCAACTGGGCCCATGCCACTCCGAATGGCCAAGCGTGGACGGCCCACTGCAAACGGGAGACGACTAGGTTGATTCCGATTGGTACAAAGACCGCTGGTGTGGACAGTCTGACCGAACAACCCAAGCTGCCCAGATCTTTCATCGATCAGTGTCAGCCAAAGATCACTGGCAGCATCCACAAGACCATCCGGCCGGGGCTCCCGGTGCATACGTCTTTGGGCCATCCATCGGAGTGAAGGATCCACTAGGCCACCGCTCAACTGAAACCCCGGCATCAGCTGAAAAAATGGTCGGGCTTCTGTTTCCGCTTGACCTGGATGACTGACATGAACCGACTCAAGTGAATAGATCTCAACCGCTCGCGGACGTCGGACGTCCGGCGTGATGCAGTATTCAGACTTTGTGCCGTCGATTGTTAGGGGATCAAACGTTTGCCGGAAGAGATTGACTATTGGGGTGCAACCCAGACGGAATGTCTTCGGCGACACGATTTGTTCCAGGTCTGGTGTCGTCGTAGAAAGAAGGAACGACAACTCAAGTTTGGGCCCGAGGCGACCTATCACCTGTTGCGGCAGGTCACAGAGTTCAACGAATAGATACTTCCTGGGAAGTGCAAAAAACTCAGTCAGAAGTCGATACCCTGAAAACCCCCGGGACTCCTCTGGCAACGCAGCGTCCTCGTCCGCAAAGCCGGCCGCTTTGAGATGTTCTGGAGAAAGAACTACTGCCGCATCGTCATCGGGGCCAGCTGATACAACAATACCGATACACTTGGTCAGGAGTAGCTCATAGAGAGCAAAGACAGACTGCCCAGCGTCAGCATGAAGATGAAATCGCAGATCCCGCAAGGGCATTTTGGCAATCTCAACCCCAGGTGACAGGGTCTCGAGAGTCATTCCTAAGACTGCAGCCGTGCCCGGTGGCGGCACAACCGGCAATTGAAAGGGGGCGCGCACGAGGGACGCCGCAGAAATCCGTAATGGCCAGAGCTGAAGATCGAAGCAGGTCCGATAGACACACTGCTCATCGTCGACTCGCTCCGACTCCAATTCGGTTCCGCGCGGTACCTTATACCCCGAGGTGAGCGCTGCCTGCTTCTGATCGATGCCGAACTCGACGATAGCCATTGATGGCACTGGCCTCAGGTAGTGTGGGCACAGCATGTCAAGGAGCGTGTTCGTCAGTTCCGGGAAGTCGTCATCCAGCCGCTTGTGGATGTCGGCCGCCAAAAATGCTGTCCCCTGCAGCAACCTTTCAACATGTGGATCGCGTGAACCATCTCGGCCAAGTTCGAGACGAGCCGCCACTTTGGGGTGTTGTTCAGCAAACTCAGCTGCGAGTGAGCGGAGCAGCGTTAATTCACGCTCGTAATAGGGAAGCATCTCGCTGCTCATCACTCTCCCTCAACTGCAAACTCACCTCGGCTCGAATCAAACGACGAGGTAAAGAGAACCGGTTCTTTCAGTGGCTCGACAACCAAAACAGCTTCGATCTCAAACTGAAGGGTCCGCATGACTTCCCGTCCTTCCTGAGTATTTTCAACGGGTGAAACCCGGACTCCGTGGAGTCGTGGCTCAAAATTTCGCACAACCTCTTCCATAAGTCTCCCGACATGCTGCGCTGCGTGATCTTCACGGATTTCCATACTCTGGAGATCTGGGAGCCCATAGTTGACCAGCGACGCCTCAACCTCATGAAACTGCGTCGGGATTGACTGAAGCCACCGGCGAGAATTCAAAAGATTGCGTAGATCTCTACAAACACTTTCCCGCAAGCTCGTTAAAACGGTTCGCCGCTGCCACGGCTGCTCCTGCTGGGTGGTGGGCGCATCATCGAGCAACCGGTCAAGCACACTTGGCCGTAATGATTCTTCGCTCAGGACTTTGCTGCGATCGTCCACGTCGTAACTCACGACAACCAACTCCTCGAAACGTGTAGAATACCATAAACCGTACTTCAGCGGCACGCGATAATCGAACCGGACTGGCCAGAAAACCGCTTCAACTAGACCAAAACAGTCATTCACTATGCCTCAGCACGACAACCTCATTTCCGATGGCTACGTTACCGATGTGGCCTACCTTCCAAGTTACTATCCGGCCATGGCCCCGGCCCAGATGCAATACGTTGCCTCACTCAACGGAATCGCTCCTCCAAAGACTCAAAGGCAATTCTCGTATCTCGAGCTTGGCTGCGGCTTTGGAAGCACTGTTTTGGCTTTGGCCGCAGCAAACCCCAAGGGTCAATTCACAGCAATTGACTTCATGCCGGTTCACACCGATCACATCGCGGGCGAGGCGAACGCGAGTGGCCTTCACAACCTCCACATACATTGTGCCGACTTTGCCACTTTGCCGGACGATATTGGCGGGTTCGATTTCATCACGCTTCACGGTGTCTTCAGTTGGGTCAGCCCCGAGTTGCGCCGCTGCATCCTGGACATCATACGCAGGCACCTCAACCCCGGCGGCCTCGTCGAAGTTACCTACAACTGCATGCCGGGCTGGGCGAGTCTGCTCCCCGTTAGGACTCTGCTCAGGTACTTCAGTGACAAAGTCACTGGCAACAGTGCGCAGCGGGTCACGGCTGCACTTCAAGAAGTGCAAAACTTGCGGAAGGCAGACGTCCCGTTGTTTCACGACCAACCGCTTGCGGCACAATTGGTGGATAAATTACTGAATGCTGACCCTCACTACGTCGCCCACGAATACCTCAACGAACACTGGACAGCCTTTGATTTTGCCAACGTTCAGAAAATGTTTGCCGATATAAATCTGCACTATGCAGGCCGACTCCCTGTGCACCACAACCACTGGCAATTATGTGCCCAGCAGCAGTTCGCAAGCCAGTTTTCTAACAGTGGTGAGGTCGAGACAGAAACGCTGAAGGACCACCATGCGAACATCATGTTTCGCTGGGACCTTTACTCAAACGAACCGCGTCGTCAGTGGACGGCGACGCAACGCGCGGAAGCCACCTCCGACCTATACTTCAGAGTCGATCCGACATCAGGCAAACTTCCGCACACCGTGCAATATGGTGCTGTTGAAGCAGGAATCAACGGCCCACCTCACGACAAACTGCTCGAATTCATGGGAACCGCAGGCTGGAGGCTTTCTGAGTTGCTCAACTGCCATGAACTCGCGTCTTTTTCTCCCGACATTATTGTTGAGGCCATTGACACTGGAGTTGCCCTCAAACTTTTCCAAGTTGAAGGAGGCGCGGTTGAAGCACTAGCCGAAACACCTAGTCATGTCGAAGCCGGGACTCTCCAAGTCCCACTGTTGTTCAACCAACGTGCTTTGAGGCGAGAAAATTTTTCAAACGAACAGGTTGGGCTTGCCAGTCCCCGAACACACGCAGGGCAGGCAATCGGCGACTTGCATGCACTTATCCTCACTGAACTTATCTCGAAGGGGTCCGATGCCATTGAGTTGCGAGTCGCCGACAAACTCATCGCAGCTGACAAGCATCTTCGTGAACACCGCACCAACCGTCCAATTACTGAACGAGCCGAAATGATTCATGCTGCCAGAGAAATTTGTGGTGATTTTATAACCAGGGTGCTCCCCGAACTCATGCGGCTTGGAGTAGTAACGACCCTGAGGCCGTAGCAAACCGCGAGACTACCCATTTTGATTCGAAAAGGATATTGACTCAATTGCCATGATGTCGACCTCATCCTCGCCATTCATGACATAACTTCTTCGACCAACGCCAACGACTGCTTCGCCTTCATCACCAATCCAATTGGTTCGCCGGCCGAGACGAGCATCGTCATCAGCGCCACTCACCGTTCCATAAATCGCCGGCAGGTGAACCTCCGCATCAAATGCGTCCCTCACTACCATTCGTGCCTTCCGCCAGACCAGATCGAGAGGTCTTTCCGGCGCAATAAATTCAACGACATCAACGCGATTCATTTCGATCCAATAATATTTTCCAGTGTAGGTAAGAACTTCAAAAACATCGGCAGTGACGTCATCGAGGTCACGAAAGTCTTCAAAATCTCTCTTCACCCCGGCAGAGGTAATCGTGCCAGGAAGCGCCGGGCGGGCGATTTCAGCCGTGGCAACCACATCTCCTGCAGCTACACGATTACCATCGCGGACCGAAACGAACGCATCCAAGCGTGACCGAACCGCAGCGCTGGCGCCGTCGAGCAACTCCGGGATTCTTCCCTCATCAAAGAACTGCCTTCGGGCTGCCTCGGCTCGAATCAATTGACGAACTGGTGTCACGGCAACCGCAGCACGTGGATCCAAAGCCAGCAGAGCATCGAGTTGCTTGTCGGCTCGCTCAAGTTCACCTGCTATCACAAGCAACTCTGCGAGAAACCAACGATGCTCGAGTCCCTTGGGCGTTGCCTTCACGATGTCTGTCGTGGCTGCAATCGCCTCAGTAAGTTTACCCTGCCTCAACATATCGCTTGGTGTCGTCACGTCCGATTCCCTCTTAAGCTTGCATTAGGTTCAGCTGAAAGTTCAGTCCGAGTATAGCAACATCTTCTGCTCTGACTTTTTGATCGAGCGTTTTCACGGCCTCTGTGAATCAATCGCCCGAACAGTCGAAACGAGTCTGAGAGTTGACTCGATTCGATCAATCTGGAAGTGCGGCTGCAGCCGCATAATGATTCGATAGTTGCCAGCAGACCCGGGATCCTCTTGGACTTCGATTTCAGCTGCCCGAAGCGGCATGCGAGCTCTGGCCTCAGCCGAAGCGTGATCGTCAGGTGTGACGTAGTGATGAACCCAATCACTGAGATAACGCTCAAGCGTTGCCGCGTCGGAAAACCCCCCGAGCTTATCCCGCATAATGACTTTCAGGTACTGAGCAAATCTGGAGACGCACAGAACATATTGCAACATCGATGAAAGTCGGTCATTGGCTGTCGCTGAAGAAGTGTCAAACTTCTTCGGCTGATGGAGTGACATGTTCGAGTGAAAAACAGCACGGCCATCACGACCAGTTGCACAAAGCGGAATGAGCCCAATTTCCTCAATTTCAGCCTGCAGACTCTCCGGAACAAATGTTTCTGTTGGCCCTCGAAAAACCGAAACGTTATCACCCTCCGGAAATGTGTCGACGGGCAACCCAACGGGCTCCCCCCCCTCCTGCATCCCACGGGAGCCACCACGTATATCGGCGAACCAACCAGATCGACCAAATTCCCGCACGATGACACCAGCGAGCGGCCAGACTCCACTCATCCAGAGTCGCCCAGAACCATCTGCTTGTTCCGTGCATTCAACGTAGCGAAAGGAACGCTGCGACCAGGACTGTTCCGGGGCTGCGAGGGCCTCAGGGCGTCCAATCCAGCCGTCAAATCCCAGTCGAGCCAGCACTCGCGGGAGTGGGAAGCCAAGAAATCTTGACTCGTCACGCTCCCGAAGTGAACGCCACTTTGCGTAGTCAGGACTCGCCTGAATTGTCCTTAATGAGGGCAGTGATTCGAAACGCTCGAAGTTCTCAGCACCAAGAAGCTGAGGAGACGGGGCTGCCAACAGCGGCGCAAAAGCTGCCATTGCTGTTTCTGAAATGCCTGACAGCAGGCTTACGTCTTCAGGATGGTTACTGAACTCGTGATCCGTGACAAGTAGCCCGTACGGCGTTCCTCCAGCTGTCCCAAATTCATCCTCATAGACCTTTCGCCAAAGATTCGAACGGTCGAACTCGACAGCCGCTTCCTGATCGCGGCGTAGCTCTTTTTTTTTGATCGACAGAACACGGACGACGATCCGCTGCTGATTTCCAGACTTCCGCCCCGAGTCAATGTTTGCTTCCTCAGCCTGCCCAACGAGCCAACCCAATCCGCGCCAAGTTGACTCTAGACGTTGGAAAGGCGGAGCGTGAAGCACCGCGTCGAGCTGCGTAGAAATGAGGGCATCGATCGCCGCGACATCTTGCCCTAGCAGCCTTACTAACCCATTACGGGATGGTTGTTCGCCTGGCCTGACCCGTAAGGCCGCCCACTCACGGAGCGTTGTGGCCAAATCACATTCGGCAAGCCCTGATACTTTACCGCGGCTTTCACTAGCCACAGCAGACGAGGATGTCCGCTCAGCCAAGGCAAGCAACGTAGGGGGCAGAAAAAAAGCCGCCGTTCCGGACTCTAAATCCTCATCAAATGCTTGCTGATTTACGACAGACCCCAGTGTTGAGGTTTTTAATATTTCTTGATCCATCTGACTGATACTGCACGAGCCCGGGAACGAGGTCAACCAACTCTTTGATCAGTTACCAAAAATCCCGTCGCATACATGCAACAGCTGACTATCAATTCTCAACCACCTTTGGCTGGAATTTTCGCGACCATTCGCAAACTCGAAGTGAGCTCCTCAAGTTGCAACCAAGGCCTAAGCCAAGCCACAGCATTATAACTGCCGGGCGACCCGGGAATTTCCTCCACCTTTATTTCAGCCTCAGCAAGCGGATAGCGAGCTTTCACTTCATCAGATGGGTGCGGATCTGTCGAGACGTAATTCGAAATCCACCGCTTCAGCCAATCTTCACAATCCTGCCGTTCCATGAAGGAACCGATTTTGTCACGAGCAATCACCTTAAGGAAATGCGCGATGCGAGACGATGCCATGATGTACGGGAGCCTCGCAGAGATAGCCGCATTCGCGGTGGCCTCCGGACGATCATACTTCTTGGGCTTCTGCGTCGTCTGGGCGCCGAAGAAGACGGCGTAAT
>Ga0181594_10002946_pt1 | contig 15536 bp, 14 predicted proteins | sample 071ome_18_FD_145603 | JGI IMG/M metagenome (GOLD analysis project Ga0181594, IMG submission 145603) | Coastal salt marsh microbial communities from the Groves Creek Marsh, Skidaway Island, Georgia - 071413BT metaG (spades assembly) | ecosystem: Environmental > Aquatic > Marine > Intertidal zone... | reverse complement strand
CGGCGTCGTAGTGCTCACGGCAGCCCTCGCATAGGTGATCGACCATCAGCGGTGCGTTAGTCAGTTGCGCTTGAACTTCTTCGCGCTTGTCATCGAGAACTCGAAGCGGGTTCATCTGCGCGCGGGCCTGCGTTGCCTCATCGAGATCGCACGTTGTTAGGAACTCCGTCAACTTCTGGCGGTAGGCGGGCCGGCACTGGCCACAGCCCAGGCTGGTGAGATCGAGTCGATAACGTCTCAGCCCCAAACGGCGGTATCCCTCATCGGCAAGGGCGATTACCTCTGCATCTAGGGCCGGGTCATCACTGCCGACGGCTTCTAGGCCAACCTGCTGCAATTGCCGGTACCGGCCGTGTTGGGGGCGTTCGGCGCGGAAGAATGGGCCTGCGTACCACAGTTTGACCGGCAGCGATCCCTTGTCCATCCGGTTCTCGACGATCGAACGCATAACGCCGGCTGTTCCCTCCGGACGCAAGGAAATGGATCGATCTCCACGATCGAGGAACGTGTACATTTCCTTACTCACGACGTCCGTGCTTTCGCCGACTCCACGAACGAAGAGCGCTGTGTCTTCGAACACCGGCAACTCGATGTAGCCGTAGCCGGCGTGCATCGCTGGATACGCGAGGGCATCGCGGACAGCGAGGAAGGCTGACGACCGTGGGGGAAAGTACTCGGGGACGCCCTTGGGTGCTTGGAATTCGGCCATCGTCACCAACCCCGCTGTGGCGCGTCGCCGCCCGAACCACTCGCCGCAGCCCGCAAGAAGGGGTTGCTTGCACGTTCGGCACCGATAGTGGTCTGCGAGCCATGACCGGGCAGCACTATGACGGAATCATCCATAGGCCAGATCACATCTCGCAGGCTCACATCCATCATCGACGGACTGCCTCCGGGAAGATCCGTTCGACCGATCGAACCCTGGAAAAGGACATCGCCGGAGAACAGGACGTCGGCTTCCCCTGATCGCTGGACGTCAAAGACCACCGAGCCCTCCGTGTGCCCGGGGGCGTGACGGACTCCGAAGCTAATGCCGACCAATTCCACAGTCGAGTGCTCACCTTCGGGTAGCAACTGAACATCGTCCGGTTCGGTCAACTCGAGACTGTTCTTGGTCATCGCCAGCAGCTGTTCGCGCGCCGCGGCCATACTGCTTCCAGCCGGATCAGCCAGCCGGTACCGGTCATCGGCGTGGATGAGCGCGGGGATTTCGAATTCGCGCGAGAGTGGGGCCACACTCCAAATGTGATCCATGTGTCCGTGCGTCAAGAGCACGGCTGCCGGCACAAGTCGATTCTCGTCGATGATTTCGTGAACTCGGTCAATCGAATCTTGACCTGGATCGACGATGACACAGGGTTCAGACGGACCGGACGCGACGACGTAACAGTTCGTGCCCCAGGATCCGGCCGGGAAGCCGGTGATCAACAAGGCTCCTCCTGCGAACGATCTGCGTGGCCGCGCTCACCGTCGAGCCCAGCGCGCACAGCCTAGCCTCGCCGCACCATCCCCCATCACCTCTACACTCGTGCGCCGGATAATGATCGCCCAGCATCAGTGACCCTTGGGACGGATATGACCTCCTCCAATCGCCGTGAACGTGAACTCGCGCGGGCCAAGTTCGAACGCCAGCAGGCGCGGCGGTCCGAACGCGAACACAAAGCCAAGGTGCGCCAACGGGTGGTGGCGATAGCCGTCATCGGTGCATTGGTCATCGCCGGAGGTGGCTGGGCCATCTTCACGCTCGTCGATCGCGGCGGTGAGGCCGACACTACGGCGTCGAGCGACCTCGATCAGGCCGCTGCGGAGCTCGTCGATGAAATCCAGGCCGGAGATTCCCTCGTGGAGATCTGCGGCGAGCCCGTGCCGGCTCGAATAGATGACCTCTCCTACGACTCCGCACCCGAAGCAACGACGGCTGCAGCAGGGGCGCTGACGCTGACCACCAATTGCGGCGACATCGTGATCGATCTTTTGGCCGACGACGCTCCTGCAACGGTCGCGTCCATCGATTTCCTCGCTACCGAGGGGTTCTTCGATGCCACGGCCTGCCACCGCCTGACGACCGCCGGGATCTTCGTGCTCCAGTGCGGCGATCCGGCCGGAAACGGCACCGGCGGACCCGGCTACCAGATCCCCGATGAGAACCTGCCTGCCGAGGGAGAGGCGAATTATCCTGCCGGCACGGTGGCGATGGCCAATGCCGGACCGGGCACCGGCGGCTCACAGTTCTTCCTGGTCTACGAGGACACCACGCTCCCTTCGGGCTACACGATCTGGGGGCAGATCACCGAAGGCCTAGACATCGTCCGAGCCGTCGCGGAGGCCGGAGTCGCCGATGGGGGTGGAGACGGCCTGCCAGCGCAGCCAATTGTTATCGAATCGGCAACAGTTGGGGCAGTGCAGTAGCGCGCCCACCCAGCGATGACAGACTGTCCCTTGACAAGGCCATACGTGGAGATTCTCCCGTTCCGCGGCAGGTATCAGCAGGAGGTGAAGGTATGACGGGCGATAACGCACCGTCACAACCACCCGTCCCGACTCCTGCTGCCCTTCGGCGGCCGACGGGGCCGACCAGGCCGGCTGCCGTTCCGACCCCGGAAAGCGATGCACCGAGCCCCAGCATTCAGTTCGGTCGGGTGGAACCCGATGGCACGGTCTATTTGAAGGCGCCGGACGGGGAAGTCAAGGTCGGACAGTACGCAGCCGGCAGCCCCGACGAAGGACTGGCCTTCTTCGCCCGCAAGTACGACGATCTCGTCGTTGAAATCGACCTCGTCACCACGCGCTTGGCCGACGGCCGAGCCAAGCCCGATCAGGCAAGTGCCGTCATCACCCGAGTCAAGCAAGGACTCCAGGAGCGCTCCTTCGTCGGAGACGTCGAAGCTCTCGCCCGCAAGGTCGACGCGGCCGAGGCAGAGCTCCAGGCCGCGAGCGTTCGGCAAGCCGAGCACCGCCAGCGCATGCGTCAGGAGGCGAAAGCCGCTCGAGAAGCCCTTGTAACCGAGGCCGAATCCTTGTCGGACTCGACATCGTGGAAGTCCACGTCAGAGCGCTACACGGCGATCGTCGAGGAGTGGAAGGCCCTGCCCCGCTCGGATCGATCGCTGGAGCAGGAGTTGTGGAAGCGTTTGAGCTCCGCTCGTGCCGCTTTCGACAAGCGTCGGCGTGCGCACTTCGCCGAGCTCGATTCCCAGCGCAAGGAGGCGCTGGCGGTCAAGCGCGAGCTCATCGAGAAGGCTCAGTCCCTTGCCACCTCGACGGACTGGGGGCCGACTACCCGCGCTTTGAAGAAGTTAATGGAGGATTGGAAGCGAGCACCTCGGGGGTCGCGCTCGGACGAGGACAAACTCTGGAAGCGATTCAAAGCTGCGCAAGATTCCTTCTACACAGCTATGAAGGCCGCCGATGCGGCCAAGGACGCCGAACTCGTTCCAAACGTCGAGGTCAAAGAGGCACTGGTGGTGAAGGCTGAGGCGCTGCTACCCATCGACGGATCCAGCGACCTCACCGCGGTCAAACGCCAACTGCGGACCATCCAAGATCAGTGGGACAAAGCCGGCGATCTACCTCGCGCCGAACGTAGTCGCCTGGAATCGAGGCTGCGCAAAGTCGAGGACGCGCTGCGCAAGGCAGAGTCGAAGGCGTGGGATCAGGACGATCCCGAAAAGCGCGCCCGCGCGGAATCGACGGCCAATGCCTTCACCGACGCCCTAGCCAAACAGGAAGCAGACCTCGAACAGGCCCGCGCCAACGGCGATGATCGAGCCGTCCGCAAACTCGAGCAGTCAATCGAGAGCACCCGCGCCCTGCTCGAAGCTGCTCAGCGGATCGCCCAATAGGACGCAGTTCTTCCTGTCCCTAGACACGGTACGCGTCGTAGACGCCTTCGACCGTGCGCACTGCCTTCAACACCGAGCCCAGGTGCTTGGGATCGGCCATCTCGAAAGTGAATCTGGACGTAGCGATCCGGTCACGCGTCGTGGCCACGGACGCGCTCAAGATGTTCACGTGGGTGTCGGACAATGCACGTGTGACATCTGCCAGGAGGCGTGATCGATCCAATGCCTCGACCTGGATGTTGACCAGAAACACGCTCGATGGCGTGGGAGCCCACTCAACCGCGACTTCGCGCTCCGGGCTTTCGCGTAGGTTCGGAACGTTCACGCAATCCTCGCGATGAACCGAGACTCCCGAACCACGGGTGACGAATCCCATGATCGGATCACCGGGAACGGGTGTGCAGCATCGGGCGAGTTTGACCCACAGATCATCAACGCCTTTGACAATCACGCCTACATCGCGGGCTCCGCTATCGCGTCGACCCGATGACGGCGTGACGGCCTCGGCGGCGTCATCGTCTGCGCCGTCGACTCCCCCGGCTGCTTCCACCAGGCGCTGGACGATGGTCGCGGCCGAAATGCGGCCCTCGCCGACGGACGCATAGAGAGCCGAAACGTCGGCCTGGTTGAGGTCGACCGCGATAGTGGCGAGCGCTTGGTTGGTCATCAACCGCTGTAGTGGCAGCCCCTTCTTGCGCATGGCTCGAGCGATCTGATCCTTACCGTTCTCGATGGCTTCCTCGCGGCGTTCCTTCGAGAACCAAGCTTTGATCTTCGTTTTGGCACGTGCAGAGGCGACGAAGGAGATCCAGTCTCGACTCGGACCAGCCCCCTCGGCCTTCGATGTGAAGATCTCGATGACGTCGCCGCTAGCCAACTCGGACTCCAGTGGCACGAGTTTGCCGTTCACGCGGGCACCGACGCACCTATGGCCGACTTCGGTGTGCACCGAATAGGCGAAGTCGACAGGGGTCGCGCCAGCCGGCAGCGCCATGACGTCGCCCTTGGGCGTGAATACGTAAACCTCTGCTGAGCCGAGGTCGTATCGAAGGGAGTCCATGAACTCCCCCGGGTCCGACGTTTCGCGCTGCCAGTCGAGCAACTGCCTCAACCAGGCGAAGTCATCGGGGCCGCCCTTGCCCGAGTCGGATTGCTTGTACTTCCAATGCGCGGCAACACCGAGTTCGGCGGACTGGTGCATCTCCTGTGTTCGAATCTGCACCTCTACGACCTTGCCGTCCGGACCTATGACGGTGGTGTGCAGTGACTGGTACATGTTGAATTTGGGCATGGCGATGAAGTCCTTGAAACGACCGGGAACCGGACTCCACTGCGCGTGGATCGTGCCGAGCACTGCGTAGCACTCTCGAACGCTTTCCACGAGGATCCGGACACCGACGAGGTCATAGATGTCATTGAAGTCGCGGCCACGCACGATCATCTTTTGATACACGGAGTAGTAGTGCTTCGGGCGACCGGTGACGGTGGCTTTGATCCGACTGGCCTTCAGCTGGCTCTCGATATCCCCGATTACCTGCGTGAGGTACTTGTCGCGAGAGGGAGCTCGTTCGCCGACGAGTCGAACGATTTCTTCGTACATCTTCGGATACATCGTGGCGAAGGACAGATCCTCGAGCTCCCACTTGATGGCGTTCATTCCGAGTCGATGCGCCAGCGGAGCGTAGATCTCCAAAGTCTCCTTGGCCTTCTTCTGCTGCTTTTCCTCCGGCAACCATCGAAGCGTGCGCATGTTGTGCAGCCGATCGGCAAGCTTGATCACGAGAACGCGGATGTCTCGAGCCATCGCAACGACCATCTTGCGGACGGTTTCTGCAGCAGACGCCTCACCGTAGGTGACCTTGTCGAGCTTGGTTACCCCATCGACCAAGAGAGCGATCTCGTCGCCAAAATCCTCACGAAGCGCATCGAGTGAGTAGCCACAGTCTTCGACGGTGTCGTGAAGCAAGGCTGCAGCGAGACTGGGCGCGGGCATGCCCAATTCGGCCAAAATCTCGGCGACCGCGAGCGGATGGGTGATGTAGGGCTCTCCAGAACGCCGTTGCTGATCGCGGTGAAGGTACTCGGCCATCTCGTAGGCACGCTCCACCACACGCGCGTCACCTTTCGGGTGATAACGACGCAGAGTGCGCACCACGGGTTCGAGTTCGGGGTGGGCGTATCGAGGGCCGGCGAGTCGCGCGAACCGACCTCGGAAACCACCGGAGTCACCCGTGGTGGCGGTGCGCGCAGAGTCGGGCTCGGTGGTGACCGGAACGTTCTTCGCCACTGTGCACCTCCCTGACTCGAGGTCTCCAGTGTAAGCGCGTCCGTCCTACCGGCGCTTGCGTCGGCTCTGGCGTTTGGGCTGCTGACGCTCTCCTGATTGCAGGCGCGCATATTCGCGCAGTTGTTCCGGAGACGCCGTTGGGCTGGCGGAGTCCTTGGCAGGAGCATCGTCGGAGCCGTCGCCGGATTCCCCGGACACCCCGGACGCTGCCTCACCGGACTTGGGCGCCAACTTGGCGGCCTGCTTGCGGCGAGCCTGGACTCGAGCCGCGAGGGCCTTCATTTCAGGCTGTTGCCGTTTGAGCTGGGCCAGGACCGGCGTCGCGATGAATATCGACGAATAGGTTCCGGCGGCCATTCCGACAGCGAGCGCGACCGCGAGGTCGAGCAAGGTTCCCGCCCCGAGCAGGCCGGCTCCCACGATGATGATCGCTAGCACCGGCAGCAACGAGGTCAGCGAGGTATTGATCGAGCGCACGACCGTTTGATTCACCGCGAGGTTGGCGGCTTCGTCGTAGGTCATTACCGACTGTCCGGCGATACCTCGAGTGTTCTCCTTGACCTTGTCGTAGACGACCACGGTGTCGTACAGCGAGTACGCCAAGATCGTGAGTACTCCGATCGCCGTCGCCGGGGTGACCTCGAGCCCGAAGAGGGCATAGATCCCCACCGTGATGACGAGATCGTGCGCCAGTGCGACAAGAGCTCCGACGGCCATTCGCCACTCGAAGTAGATCGACAAGAAGATGGTGACCAGGACAAGGAAGATCACCAGCCCTTGGAGAGCCTTCGAGGAGATCTCCGCTCCCCACGTGGGTCCCACCACCTGCACGGTGATGTCCGAGCCGGGCACCCCGCAGGCCTCACCGAGCGAATCGGCCAGGGCAACCGACTCGGCGCTCGTTAAGGGGATGGTCTGAACGCGCATGGTCCCTGAGCTTGCGACCGTGACGATCGTCTGCCCCCCGGTCTCGGTTTCGACTACGTCCCTTGCTTCGGACACCGAACAGGTTGCGCTGGGAATCGCGAAATCAGCCCCACCCCGGAATTCGATACCGAGATTCAAGCCGCGGAATGCGAGAGACCCCACCGAAACAAGAAGGATGATCGCCGAGATGACATACCAGCGCTTCCACCGTCCGACAAAGTCGTAGGAGACCTCCCCGCGGTAAAGCCGTTGACCGATTCCCGCGATGCCGCTCATGACCGCACCTCCGTCGAATCTTGCGCTTCCTGCTCTTCGGACGCCTGCTTTTCGCTTTCACGCTCGCGGTAGTCGTCGCGTCGCTTGCGGCGCGAGCGTCCGGCCAGGGATTCGATGGCGCTGTGTCCCCCGAGGCGCTCGGGATCGAGTCCGCTCCACTTTGATCCCCCGGACATGAAGGCTCGACGACCCAGGAGAACGACGACGGGATGGGTGAACCAGAACGCGATGATGAGGTCGATGACGGTCGTGAGTCCGAGGATGAAGGCGAAGCCGCGGACGCTTCCTATCGACAGGAAGTACAGGACCACGGCAGCCAGCAGCGTCACGAAGTCGGCTGCCAGCAGGGTCCGGCGTGCCCGCACCCAGCCGCTATCGCATGCCTGTCGAAGGGACCTGCCATCGCGCAACTCATCACGCATGCGCTCGAAGTAGACGATGAAGGAGTCCGCAGTGATACCGACGGCGACGATCGCGCCAGCGACGCCCGCCAGCGTCAACGTCAACCCGATCGTCTTGGAGAAGATCACGACGAATAGGTAGAGCAGCGCGCCGGCAACCGCTAGGGACAAGACCGCAACCAGGCCGAGAAGTCGGTAGTAGAGCAGCAGGTACAGGCTCACCAGAGCCAGACCGATAAGGCCCGCGATGATGCCCGCACGCAGTTGATCGCCACCCACCGTGGCGGAAACAGAGGTGATGTCGACGACATCAAGGGTCACCGGAAGTGCCCCGTATTTGAGCACATTGGCGAGGTCGCGCGCTTCTTGTGCGTTGAAGTCACCTTCGATTTGCGCCTGACCACCGAGGATCGGCTCGTTGAACCGTGGCGCAGACACCACAACGCCGTCCAGCACGATGGCGAAGGCGTTACACGGCGTGGCTCCGGTCCCGCACTCGGGCAGCGCACTCAATTCGGTCGAAGCGTCTGCCAAAGCACCGGCGCCCTCGGAGTCGAACTCCAAGGTAACCACCCAGCCGATGCCCTGTTGGGTCAACTGGGCGTTGGCATCGGTGACGCTCACTCCTTCGATGAAAGCCGGTTCCATCACGTACTTCTGCAGACCCGTTTGATCGCAGGCACCCAGCCACTCAGCAGGGTTGTCAGGCGTTCCACCCGCCAAATTGACCGGATCGATGCAACTCAAAGCGTCGACTTCGGCCTGGAATTCCGGGCTGTACTCCGGCGCCTGGACAATTTCCGCGCTTTGGGCCCCGCCCTGGTCGGCATCGCCGGAGTCAGCGGCCTCACCTTCATCGGTGGCATCCTCTTGTGCTGCGTCGTCGACCGGGAGCGGGCTCAAGACGTTCCACACGGGGCGGAAGTTCAAAAGCGCGGTGCGTTGCACCAATTCCACGACCCGGTCTTGCCCGACACCGGGAACGGCGACGACGATGGCCGCCGAATTGCCCGACCCCTGCGTGGTCACTTCGGCTTCGGCGACACCCAGGCCGTCCACACGCGCACGGATGATCTCGACGGTCTGGGCCAGCTGCTCCTCGGTGATCTCGGTTCCTTCCACCACCGGCTTGGGGACCAGGATCACCTGGGTTCCCCCTTGTAGGTCCAGGCCGAGGCGGACCGAAGAATCGGTGCCGGGCCAAAACGCCCAAACGACTCCACCGATCAACAAGACGATCAGGGCGATCAGTGATCGCCCTGGTTTGGAAGTAGCAGGTGGTGCCACAGGTCTCCTCGTGTGCGGGCGGGCTCGAGGCCCGATGGGAATTCAGCTAGCGCTTTGGGGTGTTACGGCGTTTCGTCTGCTTCCGGTGGAGCATCCAGGCTCGGAGCGGGCTCGATCACCTTCGCAACGGCGGCGGGAACCATCCGTACGAATACCCCGGGGGAGATTTCGAGGCTGATCTCGTCGTCTGCCACCACTGCGACCGTTCCCATCATCCCGGCCGTCGTCATGACCTGGGCTCCCGGCGCGAGAGCGGAGACCATTTCGGCCTGCTGGCGCTGACGCTGCTTTTGCGGACGGATCAGCAGGAAGTAGAAGGCAACGACGAGCAGGGCAATCGGCGCGAGGGCAACGATGTCCACAAGGCGCTCCTGACATGCGGTCTGCGGGGCAGACGGCCGGAATCTCCAGCGGGGACGAGGGTACCTAGAAGGTCCTGCGAGGCCACCAATGCCCTACGGAGCGTCGTCCTCTAACCTCTCGTCGGTGCTCCACGGAAGCACCCCCTGTCCCGATCCGGGAGTATCCACCGGGGCGGTGCGCCCGATGTGCTGCCACCCGGCCACCGTTGCGACCCGTCCCCGCGGGGTGCGCATCAGCAGACCCAGACGAACCAAAAAGGGTTCCGCCACGGTTTCGATGGTCTCCGGTTCCTCTCCTACCGCCACCGCAAGGGTGCTCAGGCCCACGGGACCTCCGCCGAACCGATCCACGATGGCTTCCAGAACTGCCCGGTCGATGCGGTCGAGTCCGACGACGTCTACCTCGTACAGCTCCAAAGCCGCCTCGGCCGCATCGAGGTCGACGATCCCCGTCCCGTGCACCTGCGCCCAGTCCCTGACCCGACGCAGCAGTCGGTTTGCGATCCGCGGCGTCCCCCGACACCGTCCAGCGATCTCCGCGCTCCCCTCATCGGTGACCTCGACGTCGAGCAGCCCGGCGCTGCGGCGGACGATTCTTTCGAGGTCGACCACTTCGTAAAAGTCCAAGTGGGCGGTAAATCCGAACCGATCACGCAGCGGTCCAGGGAGCAACCCCGCCCTGGTGGTTGCCCCCACGAGGGTGAACGGCGCAATATCCAGGGGGATGGCGGTAGCTCCCGGGCCCTTACCCACGACGACGTCTACCCGGAAGTCCTCCATCGCGACATAGAGCATCTCCTGGGCTGCCCGTGCTGTCCTATGCACTTCATCGATGAACAGGACTTCACCCGGCTGCAGACTCGACAGAACAGCGGCAACGTCTCCCGCATGTTGCAGCGCGGGTCCCGAGGTCATGCGAATCGGCGCTCCCAGCTCACCGGCGATGATCGCCGCAAGCGTCGTCTTGCCCAGCCCCGGCGGCCCGCTGAGCAGCACATGGTCGGAGACGCCCTCGCGCCGACGGGCCGCTTCCAGCACCAAGCCCAACTGATTCTTGACCCGATCCTGGCCGACGAACTCCGCCAACGATGTCGGTCGGAGTGCACCCTCGACCACCGAGTCTTCGTCATCGGCTCCCGGATCCAGGACACTCATGAGCGATCCAGACTGCGCAGGGCTTCCTTCAACAGCGCCCCGACATCGGGATCGGAGGGATCGGTGACATCGTCGAGGCGACCAGCGAGCGCATCCACCGCAGCATCGGCTTCCTTGGCGTTCCAGCCCAGCGATGTCAGGCCCGCGGCAACAGCCGTCCTCCACCCGAGATCCCCGGTGACAACGGGACGCGAAACACTCGGCGGAGCGATCTTGTCCTTGAGCTCCAACACGATGCGCTGGGCACCCTTCTTGCCTATCCCGGGAACCTGGGTCAAGGCAGCAAGGTCCTCGGCATCGATCGCACGACGCAACTCCTCCGGCCCCAAGACGCTCACCAAACCAAGCGCGATGCGCGGCCCGATGCCGCTCACTGTCTGCACTTGCTCGAACATCCGGCACTGCTCCGCGTCCGCGAACCCGAAAAGCGTCCACCCGTCCTCGCGAACCACAAGCGCGGTGTGCAGATCGACTTCACTTCCCATCCGCAGTTCCGCCGCAGCTTGCGGAGGGACGGTTACCCGCAGAGCCACGACACCTAGGTCGACGCTGACGTAGTCGGTGCCGAGCGAGACGACGGCACCGCGAACACGATCGATCATCGAAGGACCGCCGCCCCAGTGCCCGCATGCTTGCGGCGCGCTTGCTCCAGTCTGTTCGACGCCACTCCCCGCCACGCCTGACATATCGCGATGGCCGCGGCATCGGCGGCATCCGCTGGCTTGGGCGCAGTCTGCAGCGCCAACACGCGCGTCACCATGGCGGTGACCTGGGCCTTGTCGGCTCGACCGTTGCCGGTCACAGCGGCCTTGACTTCCGTGGGGGTGTGCATCGCCACGGGTATGTCGCGCCGCGCAGCGACGAGCATTGCGACGGCAGCAGCCTGGGCCGTCGCCATCGCGGTGCGCACATTGTGCTGACTGAAGACCCGCTCGATGGCCACCACGGCGGGACGATATTCCCCGACGAGTTCTTCGATTGCACTTTCGAGGATCACCAGGCGTTGATCGATCGACTCCTCCGCCGCCGTTCGGACAACGCCGATGTGGAGCAGGGAGACCTTCTGCCCGGGCGCACCCTCGATGACGGCGACGCCGCACCGGGTAAGCCCTGGATCCACGCCCAGAACTCGAGTCAGCTGCACCACGTCACCTGAACCACGACGGCCCTCCCTGCATAGTCATCGCCACGCTAGTCGGAGGGTGTGCCACCTCAGCCGTGACTCGCCGCGTAGCGATCGGCCGGTCCGACTACATCGCCGGTGACCATCTCGAATCCCCACCGCAGGTCCTCTAGAAGTTGCCCATGGTCGGGTACCGACCGGTCGTCGGTAGAGACCCCGATGCACGCAGAGCCGTCGTAGGTCACCATGGTCACGTTCACCGCCGCACCGATGGTCGCCACCAGAGGGAATGCGGCCACCATGCGTGCCCCCGCGAGGTACATCGGTATCGGGGGTCCGGGCACGTTGCTGGTCGTGATGTCCGAGGCCTTCGCGGCATGGGCAAGAACGGGGACGGGGACAAACCAACTCACATCCGCCAAGGGGTCGGCCATACGCATGGCGGGGGCTCCTCGCCATGCATCGACCAATTCGTGCGCGGCAGCCATCTGCTCATCGATATCGAGACCGCCGACGGGCATCTCGAAGCGAGCGATCGCCACCGCATTGGACGCTTGCGCGCTTCTGTCTCCCGCATCGCCGCGCAAACTGATGGGAACGTTGACACGCAATTCCGGAACCTCGTAACCGTGGCGCTCGTGGTAGCGATCGACACCACTCGCGACCGCCGCCATAAAAGCGTCGTTCACACTGAATCCCCGCGATTTGGCCGCGTGCTTCAAGCCCTCGAAGGGGAACTCGAACGCTCCGAACCGGTAGGTGGTCCCGCGCTCGACCCAGATCGGGCTCAGTGGCGCATCGGGAACGGAGACGGCCTGGGTCAATGAGCCAACGGTGGTGCGAACGGCGTCCAGCGCGCCACCGGGGTCGCCCAATGCTTGAAGCGCGACCTGGCCTCCGGCTCGGATCAACCCCTCAGCGCTTTCCCGGAATCGCTGCAGATTGTCCTCGACGTTGGCGCGAGCGATTTCCACGAGACCGACGTCCTCGCCTGCCGGTACGTCGGGCGTCGGCGGATCATCAGGGTTGGGATCTGCACTTAGTTCGAATAAGGACAACGCCATCATCACGGTCGCCTGGCCATCAGCGATTGAGTGATGCAACTTCAGCGCGAATGCGGCCTCTCCCCCTGGCAGACCCTCCACGAGAACCGCTTCCCACAAAGGTCGGTTGCGGTCGAAATCGGTCAGTGACATGCGCCGGACATCACTGAGAAGTTCGTTCCACCCGCTTGCCTCGGGCAGCGAGTAGCGATGCACGTGAACATCGATGTCAAAGTCCGGGTCGAGTGCTAGTCGCGGGGCGGATAAACCAAAGAACCCATACAACGGGCGCATGCGCAACGTCGGCACGAAATGCGTCAGGCGTTCTAGCCGCGTTCGAAGTCGCTGCCAATCCGGCGCTTGTTCAAGCACTGCCAAGGCCACCACGGTGCTGCGCATGCGCGGATCACCCGATGCGGTTCGAAACGTGGCCGCATCCCAGCCGCTCAACTGGGAGCCGACCCTGCCCGAGGTATCTGCGGGCACGAGTTAGCCCACCTTCTCCATGACGTCATCGCTGACGTCGAAGTTCGCGTAGACGTTCTGGACGTCGTCGCTGTCCTCGAGGGCTTCTATCAAACGGAAGACCTTGGTCGCCCCGTCTTCATCGAGCGGAACCGTCACCGATGGCAGGAAGGTCGCCTCCGCAGAGTCGTAGTCGATTTCCGCTTCCTGGAGTGCGGTCCGCACAGCGACTACGTCCGTGGCCTCGCTCACGATCTCGAACGCCTCACCGAGATCGTTCACCTCCTCGGCCCCCGCCTCTAACACAGCCATGAGTAGGTCGTCTTCGGTGAGGCCATCGGCCTTGGGCACGATGATGACGCCCTTGCGGTTGAACATGTAGGCGACGGATCCGGGGTCGGCCATCGATCCGCCGTTGCGGGTCATCGCCACGCGCACTTCCCCAGCGGCGCGGTTGCGGTTGTCGGTCAAGCACTCCACGAGCACGGCAACGCCACTTGGCCCGTAGCCCTCGTACATGATGGTCTGCCAGTCCGCTCCCCCGCCTTCAGCGCCGGATCCGCGCTTGACCGCGCGCTCGATGTTGTCCAGCGGAACAGACGATTTACGGGCCTTTTGGATCGCGTCGTAGAGAGTCGGGTTGCCGGCCGGGTCGCCGCCACCTTGTCGAGCCGCCACCTCGATGTTCTTGATCAACTTCGCGAAGAGCTTGCCCCGCTTTGCGTCGATGACCGCCTTCTTGTGTTTGGTGGTCGCCCATTTGGAATGCCCGCTCATGCGAAACCTCTCTACCTATCCGTCAACCAGATCGCCCTCACCGGTTGGCTCTGTTCACCGTGTCGCGCGGACCATCTCCACGAACAGGCGGTGGAATCGAGTATCCGGCGCCAATTCCGGGTGGAAGCTGGTGGCCAGCAATCCGCCCTGTCGAACGGCCACGATGGTACCGGCGCGCTCTCCGTGCGTGATTTCAGCGAGGACCTCCACCTCCGAACCGACAGTTTCCACCCATGGTGCTCGAATGAACACCGCGTGGAAAAGCTCTTCTCCGAGGACGGGGACGGATACGTCGGTTTCGAAGGAGTCGACCTGCCGGCCGAATGCGTTTCGACGAACGACGACGTCTAATCCACCTATCGTCTCTTGATCGGGGCGAGCATCGAGAACCTGATCGGCGAGCATGATCATTCCGGCACACGTCCCGAACATCGGCATTCCCGCTACCCGAATCGACCGCAGCGGCTCGAACCAACCATCGATCAGCGCCAACCTCGACATGGTGGTGGACTCACCGCCGGGGATCACTAGCGCATCGCAAGCGTCCAGCTCGTCGAATGTGCGCACGGGACCCGAGCGGGCACCCACGGAATCGAGTGCTTCGACGTGCTCACGCACGTCACCCTGTAGCGCGAGCACCCCGATGAACGGGGCGCCGCTCACCAACCGCGATCTTCTAAGCGGTGGTGGACGGGGATATCTGCGACGTTGATGCCGACCATGGCCTCGCCGAGACCGCGCGAAGCTTCCGCCACCATTTCGGGCTTGTCGAAGTGCCGAGTAGCCGAGACGATCGCCTCGGCGCGTGCCTTCGGGTCACCGCTTTTGAAAATGCCCGAGCCGACGAATACGCCGTCTGCGCCCAACTGCATCATCATGGCCGCGTCTGCAGGAGTGGCGATACCACCAGCGGTGAACAGCACCACGGGCAGTTTGCCCTCGCGGGCCACCTCGACGACGAGGTCGTAGGGAGCTTGGAGTTCCTTGGCCGCGACGAAGAGCTCGTCTTCAGCCATCGATCGAAGCGCGCGAATCTCACCGAGGATCTTGCGCATGTGCGTCACGGCGTTCGAGACGTCGCCGGTCCCCGCCTCGCCCTTGGAGCGGATCATCGCAGCGCCTTCGGTTATGCGCCGCAGCGCCTCACCGAGATTGGTCGCTCCACACACGAAAGGCACCGTGAATCCGGACTTGTCGATGTGATTGGTGTAGTCGGCCGGGGTCAGCACCTCGGATTCGTCGATGTAGTCGACACCGATGGACTGCAGGATCTGCGCTTCGCCGAAGTGACCGATGCGGGCCTTGGCCATGACGGGGATGGAGACTGCCTCCATGATCCCGGCGATCATGTCCGGGTCGGACATGCGCGCAACGCCACCTTGCGCACGGATGTCAGCGGGAACCCGCTCAAGCGCCATGACGGCGACCGCGCCAGCGTCCTCGGCGATCTTCGCTTGCTCAGCGTCAACGACGTCCATGATCACGCCGCCCTTGAGCATCTCCGCCATACCCCGCTTGACGCGGTCGGTACCAACCTGCTCGTTCACCTAGACCTCACTCATGACCGGATGGGAGCCCCATCGTAGAGCGG
>Ga0181594_10002942_pt1 | contig 15542 bp, 13 predicted proteins | sample 071ome_18_FD_145603 | JGI IMG/M metagenome (GOLD analysis project Ga0181594, IMG submission 145603) | Coastal salt marsh microbial communities from the Groves Creek Marsh, Skidaway Island, Georgia - 071413BT metaG (spades assembly) | ecosystem: Environmental > Aquatic > Marine > Intertidal zone... | reverse complement strand
CCTATCGCTGGATCAACACTGCCGATGCTGAGCGGGCTGCCGCGCGGCGCGCGACGGGTATAGAAGACGCGCCCTGATTCAGCCCGAGCGTCAAAGCTAGAATACTCAAAGAGCGCGAATCAGCCGCTCTGTCTCCTCACACCACTGCAGACGGCCCACCTCGGCGTAGCGCCGCCGCACACCCGGTGTGGGGCTGAGGTAAAAAAGGTCGCCATTCGTTCCGGTCAGAGTAACGTCGACACCACTCTCACGAGCGACACTGGCATTGGCCTTCATGTGCTCGGCCTCACCATGTACGGGAATCGCCAGCGTCGGTTTCAGCAGCTGATAAAGGTCTGCCAGCTCACCCTGGCACGGGTGGCCGGAAGCATGCAGAGTCTGCTCGCTCTCATCCGCAGAGACCACCTGAATGCCGCGGCCGCGCAAGCCCTCGATCAAGCGCTGCACTGACGCCTCGTTTCCGGGAATCGTCTTGGAGGAAAGAATGACGGTGTCGCCGGCCTCAAGCACCAGATCAGGATGCGTTTGCATCATGAGGCGGTGCAGTGCCGCACCCCACTCCCCCTGACTGCCGGTTGCCACGCCCAGCACCTCTGCCGGGGGCAGGTACCCTAAATGCTCCGCGTGAATGGGCTGAAAATTGTCTGGCAGCAACCCGACTTGCTGAGCGCATCGGGCCATCCCCGCCGCGGAACGGCCCAATACCCCCAGATAGCGGCCTGTCAGCTGGGCGATGCTCGCCAAGGTTTGCATCCTCGCCACGTTACTGGAGAAGCAGCCCACCACAACGCGCCCTTCACATCGCTGTATGACCTGACGCAAACCGGCCGCGACCTCGCCCTCGGAAGGTGTATATCCTGCGCGCAACGCGTTGGTGGAGTCGCAGATCACTGCGTCAATGCCCTCATCACCCAGCTCGCGAAACCGTTTGGCGGACCAGCCAGCTCCCACAACGGGATCAGGATCAATCTTCCAGTCTGCCGTATGCAGGATCCGGGAATGTGGCGTTGTGATGCTCAATGCACAGGTTTCAGGCGTCGAGTGGGTAATCGGGATCCACTCGATATCAAAAGGACCGACCTTGATCTGCTCGCCCGGCTCGATTTCGATCAATGAACTCGGCAGCACGCCTCTGCGGCTCCGCGTTTTATGCCGTAGCACCGCGGCTGCAAAGGGGGTGGCATAAACCGGGCAACGCAGCTGCTCCCAGAGATAGGGCAGCGCACCCAAGTGATCCTCATGAGCATGCGTCACAATCAGGCCCGCGAGTTGCTCGCGACGGGTAGCAATAAAGTTCAGGTCGGGCATTTGCACCGAGGGTCTCAGCGCACCGGGCACCTGCTCCAGGGTAATACCACAGTCCACGGCGACCCACTGATCAGCGTGGCCGAACAGATTGAAGTTCATGCCGATCTCCCCACAGCCACCCAATGGCAGGAAGACCACATCGCTACTCAGCGACTCGCTCATTCGAAATCGATTTACCAGGTATAGCCGATTCGGAATTTTAGCGTTTCGTCGAGCTTCTCCTTACCGTCTGCCGCGCCACCGTCATAATCAGCCGTCGCCTCTGCTGCCGCCTCCAGCCCCAAAAATAGCGGGAATCTGAGACCCACTGCGGTGCGGTAGATAGACTTCTCAGTTGAGGACGTATTGATGATATTTGCCTGGCGGAAATACAGGGTCACCCTACTGTCGAAGAGCTGCGCCTCGCCGGTAAGGTTAATGGTAACGCCCGTATAGGAGTCATTCTCGGTAACGACAAAGTCCGTGTCGACGTAGGCGAAGCCTAATTCAGCGTCGAAGGTCAGCGTATCGCGGGTCAAGAGTTTACGGCCGAAATAAGCGCTGGCGTAGGAACGCCGGTCAATATCAGCAAACACGTTGGAGCGAAACCCTACGTTCAAGCCGAGATAATTGCGCGGGTCAGACAGAAAATAGTCGTACTTACCTTCCACTCGCCAGTTATCTGCTGTGGGCTGGCTGGTTTTCATCACGTTGCCGTCATCGTCTAGGACTGGGTCGCCGTTATCGTTTGTATCGACAACAAACGCACTACTCTCCTCATAATCAGCGCGTAAAGTAATACGGTCCCGAAGACTCTCGAGAATCGTCTCCGCATCCAGATTCAGCTTATCCGTCTCGGTATTACCCCGGTTGTACTCGATCGCGCTCGTGACGCGTCCGGTGATGTGATAGCCATGGCCCTGTTCCCATTCTTCGGGGTTGGCGACATCCAGCTGGTCCAGAGCCAAATTATCCGCATCGTCCAGCACCACCTCACCATCCACTACCATTAAAGAGGACAGCGCCAGCTTCTCCTGCTCGGTCGTGAGCAGTTCTATGTCCTGATCAGATTCGAGATACAGAATAGATGACAGCGCGATGGTGACGTCCCCCATCAATTCGGTCGCCAGGTACAGCTCGCCGTCACGGATGTCGGTGATTTCACCGTAAACCACCGACTGATCCACCAGTTCGATTCTGGCGGGGGCCCGAGACTCGCTCGCCTCAGGCAGATCGGAGTCAGACCACCCCGGGCTACTCATCGGCAGTATGAGGAGTGCGAATAAGGCGATTGCGTGTATCCTTCGCGGGTCGCTATTGCTCAGCATGATCGACATTTCATCCATTTTTAGGTCGTATAGCGCTGGACTTTAAGCGAAGCGCCACGACAATGAAATTGCAGAACGCGACGCGTTCTGACGCGCTTTTGGTGAATCCATGACTCAACACTTTGACTACGACCTAATGGTCATTGGCGCAGGCTCGGGCGGCGTGCGCGCCGCGCGCAAGAGCGCGGAATTTGGTGCGCGGGTAGCCGTGGTAGAGGAAGCCGCGTTGGGCGGTACTTGCGTCAACGTGGGCTGTATCCCGAAGAAACTCTATGTTTATGCCAGCGAGTACGCAGCCGCCTGGCGCGACTCCGCAGGATTTGGTTGGCAGACCGAGGGCGTTTCTTTCGACTGGAACACGCTGCGAGACAACAAGACCAAGGAGATCGCGCGACTGAACGCCATTTATGCGCGCCTGCTTGAGGCCCCCGGGGTCGATATTATTGAGGGCCACGGTGTACTCGCCGGACCCCAGGAAGTGGTCGTGGGAGAGTCCCGCTACCGCGCCGAGAAGATTTTACTGGCCACCGGCACCTGGCCCGCCATGCCGGAGATCCCCGGCATCGAGCTGGCGCTGACCTCTAACGAGATTTTTGATGTGGAGCGCTTTCCAGAGCGACTGCTCATTGTGGGTGGTGGTTATATCGCCACCGAATTCGCCAGCATTTTCTCCGGCCTGGGCGCCAACGTTGTCCAGAGTTATCGCGGCGAGCTGTTTCTCCGCGGTTTTGATCACGACATTCGCCAATTTCTGAGCGAAGAAATGCGCAAAGCCGGCGTGGACTTGCGCTTCAACCACCATGTCACGGCGCTGGAGTCCCAAACCAGTGGCGTAATCGCCCATCTCTCGGACGGTCACGAGCCCTTCGATGCCGTGCTGTACGCGACCGGTCGCAGACCGAATATTGCACAGCTGGGACTCGAGCATACCGGGGTGACGCTCACCGAAGCTGGCTACATCGAGGTCGATGATACGTTTCAAACTGCAGAACCCAGCATCTACGCGCTGGGGGATATGACCGGTGGCTGGGAACTGACGCCGGTGGCCATCGGCGAGGCAATGGCCTTTGCGCAAACCCAGTTTGGCGGCCAGACCCAGATGATGGATTACCACGCCATCCCGACTGCGGTGTTCAGTCAACCACCCATTGGCACGGTGGGGCTGACAGAAGAGGAGGCAGTGGCCGCCGGACATCAGGTGACTATTTTCGAGTCCTCCTTCCGGCCACTCAAGCACACGGTGAGCGGCAGTGAAGAGCGCACCATGATGAAGCTGGTCGTCGATGCCGAGTCTGATCGCGTGCTGGGGGCACATATGGTGGGCGCCGATGCGGGCGAAATATGCCAGGGACTGGGTATTGCACTCAAAATGGGGGCGACCAAAGCCGACTTTGACCGCACCGTGGGTATCCATCCCACAGCGGCGGAGGAATTCGTGACCATGCGGACACCCCGCGACTGATCGTGGAACTCGCGCTGTGGGAAATTGGGGTACTGATCCTCGCCGGATTAGCCGGCGGCTTCATCAATGTCATGGCAGGGGGTGGCTCGGTGATTACCGTACCCGTGATGATTTTTCTGGGTGTACCCGGACCCGTCGCCAATGGCACCAATCGACTACCCATCCTCGCTCACAACATCAGTGCGGCCTTGACCTATATCCGGCATGGGCTGCCCCAGTCAGGCATGATCCTGTCGCTCTCACTGTGTGCGGTACCGGGCGCAGTGGCGGGTGCGCTGGTCGGTGTGCGCCTGCCTGTCGACACCTTCAATCTGGTTCTCGCTGCCGTCATGGGTTTGGTGCTGATTCTTATGCTGACCGATGCGGGTCGGCAGCGGGCGGTGGCCGCCACTCCCCTGACACCGCGGCGGCGCTTATGGGGACATGTTCTGATGATCGCAGCGGGCTTCTGGGGCGGGTTTATTCAAATCGGCATGGGCTTCATTCTGCTACCTATCCTCAACCGGGTGCTGGGCCTCGACTTAGTTGCGGCTAACATCCACAAAGTCTTTATTATTCTGCTCTACACGCTCTCTGCGCTGTGGGTGTTTGGCAGTCAACTGGAGTTGCTCTGGTGGATAGGCGCCGTCATGGCGGTGGGTAATGCCGTCGGCGGCTGGCTCGGCGCCAAACTGACGCTGGAGGGTGGTGAGCGCGTGATCCGCTGGGTGGTCGTGTTTTCGATCGCCGGCATGATGGTGAAACTGATATGGTTCCCGTAACCGATGGCCCCAGGAGCGGCATGAAAATGATCGATTGGACGAGGCGCTTGCGGCGCACAGTCATCACCCTACTGTGCATTGGCATTCTGGGGTGCACCACCATGCAGGTAGACACGGCGCCCGCAGATCGTTTCGCCAGCAAGGGCTATCAGACCTTTAGCTGGCGCGCTGAAGTGCCGACAGGTGTCCCCCAGTCCATGGAAACGCTTTACCAGCTGTCAACCACGGTAAGAGAAGTGTTATCAGCATCGCTGCAAAAAAAGGGCTACCAGTATCAGGCGTCAGGCGGCGACTTTTTCGTGAGCTATGCCTTCGGAGCCCGGCTGGAAGGCGGCGTGGATCCCGGCATGCCCAACCCTGCTCCGACCAGCTCAGTCATTAACCGCAGCCCGGACCCGGCCGTCATGGACAATGCCTACGCACTCAGCGGCCCGCGAGAAGTCGCGAGCCTGATGCTCAGCTTCGAGGATGGGGGCAATCTGGCCTCGGTCTGGTCGGCAAGCATCAGCCAGGTGGTGGAAAATCAGAACCAGCCCGACTTAGACAAAGTCCGGCGCAAGCTCGAGCCCGGCATCGCGAGGGCACTGCGCGTGCTTCCCGATGCCTCTACCCGTTGAACCCGCAGACCTCCGGGTTCGCACAAAAAGGCAACGGTTGACCCGACATCCCAGCCCGCAGATTCTCAAGGGCTCGGGTCACCATAGCCATCCGCGTCGAGAAAGTCGCACTCCCCACATGTGGCAGTAACACCGCATTATCCAGACTGAAAAGTGGATGATCAGCGGGTAATGGCTCGGACTCAAACACATCGAGACCGGCCCTGAGACGTCCGCTGGACAGCGCTTCGATTAAAGCCTCTTCATCGACCAAGGCACCGCGGCCGGTGTTAATTAACGTAGCGCCGGACCGCATGCTCGCCAGGCGCTTGCGGCTCGCGATCTGGAGCGTATCTGGCGTGAGGGCGGTGTGAAGCGACACGATGTCACAGCGACGGAAGAGGTCCTCAAGGTCCACCATCTCGACACCCTCGAGGGATTTAGGTGTCCTGTTCCAGCCCAAAATAGTGGCGCCAAACCCGCGAAGGCGCTTGACGGTTGCCTCGCCAATAGGGCCCAGACCAACGATGCCGACGGTCGCCTGACTGAGATCGGTTCCCAGCAGCAAATCTGACTGCCAACCCTGGGACCACTGGCCGGTTCGGATCCACCGATCGGCCTCGGCGATCCGGCGGGTTGCCGCAATCATCAGCCCCACTGCCAAATCAGCGGTGCTATCTACCAATACACCCGGTGTATGACCGACGGGGATGCCGGCAGCAGTAGCCGCTGCCAAATCAATGTGGTCAACACCCACCGAGATGGTTGAAATCACCTTTAATTGCGCAGCACCCGCGATGACGGATGCCGTGATCGGCGTGGACAGCGCGCATAACAGGCCCTCGGCATCAGCAAGCCATTCTTGCAGCGTCACCTCGGGCATCGCCTCCCTGCCTGACCACGTCAGTAGATCGAACTGATCACTTAACGGCGCAACGATGTCCTCGGGCAGGTCGAGGCTGATCACGCACTTGGAAGTCACAGGGTGCTCCTTGACAGATCTGGTGCGGCATCGGCCGGCTGGGTTGTGAGTGCATTACCGAAGACCAGTGACCACATTACAACCAGCAGGACGACGACGCTGGTCCCCAACCAGGCCAGCCCATAGCCTCCCTGTGCCAATAAAGCCGCTGCTACCAAGGGACCCAGAATCCGACCGAAGGCAGCAGAAGAGGCTGTCACGCCAAAGAACTGTCCCCGCGACGCAGGGGTGACCAAATGGCTCGCAATGGTATTGAGCACCGGTAGACATAGCGTGGCCGCAGAGAACAACAACAGGCCCAGCGCACCCATAGCCCACGCCTGGGTCGCAACGGCTGAAAGCGCGAGCGAGGCACTGAAGCACACCGCCGCGCCGCGCAATACCCAAAGATTGCCAAAGCGGTCGGTCATGCGGCCAAGAATATTGCCCTGGGTAACCACCATGACGACACCGATCAGCCCAAAAAACAGTCCCACTTCGCGGGCCTGCCAGCCAAGACTATTCGCCACCCACAGTGGAAACAGATAGACCGAGGCACTCACCGCGGAGGTGTGGAAACAGAACTGACAAATAAATAGGGGTAATCCAGGGCGCTTCACAATCTCACGAAGAGACGCGGGCGGGGCATCATCGACTGCGGTGTCAGAATGACCATCCCGGGCCTTACCTGCTGGCAAAAGGACAAACGCCAACGCGGCGGCAACGACTGATAATACGCCGGCGACCAGACAGGGCAGCATAAAGTCTGTCTCACTTCGGGCGAGTACACCGCCGATCACGGGCCCGAGAATCAAACCAATACCGAACGCTCTGCCAATCAAACCCATGGCTCTGGATCTCTGCTCAGGCGAGCTGGCATCTGCTATCAGAGCGGTGGCCACCGGAACGCCGCCCGCCATCATGCCGGCCACCGCACGAGACGCATAAACCAGCCAGAGCGTGTCAGCAATGGCCAGCAAGAAGTGCGATACCGCTCCGCCAAGCAGACAGATACCGAGAATCCGCCGCCTGCCTACCCGGTCAGACAACCTGCCCCAGATCGGCGCGACAATCGCCGCAGCGACACTGTACGTAGCGAGAATAAAAGCGATGTCATCAGTGCCCCCGCCGAGCTGCGGAGATAAAAAGGGCAAGATCGGAATCACAATGCCAAAACCAATCAAGTCGACGACGATCACAAAGAACACCAGCCACGCCAGCGACTGCTGTCGCACACGTGTAATGAACGACATCACATCTCAGTCCAGCGATGGGTCTCAGCTAGGGTGATGTCAAAAAGATCCAGTGCGCGCGCGACACTCTGAGTAATCATGGCGTCTATCGAATCCGGCTTGGCATAGAAAGCGGGCACCGGAGGTGCGACCACAGCACCCATTTCGGTGACGGAAACCATGTTCCGTAGGTGGCCAAGGTGTAACGGCGTCTCTCGAACCATGAGGACGAGCCGACGTCGCTCTTTCAACACAACATCCGCTGCGCGCGTTAACAACGAAGAGGTCACGCCGGAAGTGATCTCGCCCAACGTGCGTATTGAACAGGGTGCTATCAACATACCCATCGTGCGGAACGAACCGCTGGCCACCGCAGCACCGACATTGCGAACAGGATGCCACTCATCAGCCAGCTCGCGAATATTCTCCACAGAACACCCCAGCTCATGGTGAACCGTCAACTCAGCCGATTTACTCATAATCAGATGTGTTTCGATCGGCAGTGGCTTCAAAAGCTCCAGCGCGCGCATGCCGCACTGCACACCTGATGCGCCACTGATACCGATGATGAGCCGTTCCATTAACTACGTACCGTCTTCCGCGGGTCGATAGTGTAACGGTTTAGGTGATCGTTACCGAACCCCTCTGGAAATGTGCAGGCAGCGCTGACTGGATCTTGTGCACTCGAGGATAGGCTTCCGGTTGGCCTGCGCTGCCTCCCACCTCAAAAGCTGACGTCAATCTATGGTGACTTGTTACGTTGATTGCCGGGCAATTTACAGTGGTTACTGAGCTATGCGCGCCCTATGGCCGTGTAAAACCAACCGGAGCCCAGCGGAAATGGGGCCTTAGTTGGGTGAAAGGCACTTCACAGCCAAACGTAAGCTGCACGGACTCTCGACTTTTTGCATTCAGCATTACCTGACCCGAGTCACCCTCCACAGCGTCGCCTTGATCATCCTCGAGCCAAAAAAAATACTCTATGTAAGAGGGCGCAAAGTTGTTATTGACGATATCCAGAGCCCAAAACCCATCTTCGCTGCACTGCACCGCTTTGAAATGAATGTTTTTCAGTCCGGTATTCGTCACTGGCGCAAACGTAGCAGTAGCACTCACTGCTGACACTGACCATAGGCATTCCAAAAGTAGCAATCCGAGGCACGCATAACGGCAGGATTCAAATCTTTGCGCAGCTGATTTTGGAGCACAGTTCACGGCACATCTCGATTGTTGAACGTTCGGCGCTCAGTCGAATCATGCGTACAGCAGACAGAACATTCAGTAATTCAGGTGAATGTGGCTCCGAGTGTAATAAAATCAACACAAAAACAATACCTTAAAGATCATCGTGTCGATGCCAACCGACGGTAAAGTTCGGGTACCTTCTGCCGATATTTAAGATATTCCGGGATGATGTTTCCAGAGGTAGAAAATGACTCGTATTAAAGCCGCAGCCGCCTACAAGCGGATAGACCTTGAATCTGCCGTCGCATCAGCTGACAAGCACGAGCTGATCACGCTTCTGTTCAAAGCTATCGTCGGTGCCTTGGCTGGTGCTGAAGTTCACCACCAGCACGACAACAGAGATCAGGCTCGAGAATGCCTGACCAAAGCCAGCCGAATTCTCGCCGGTTTACAGGGCAGCCTAGACTATGAGCGCGGGGGTGACATCGCGGTGAATCTCGGAGAGCTCTACGGTTACTCAATCCGGAAGCTGTTTGCCGCTAACGTGAAAACCGACACTACACTCGACAGCGTCGCGGAAGTGAAAAAGCTGATTGAGCCCATCGCAGAAGCATGGGACAACATGGACCTCAGCAAGCATCGTCAATCAATGGCGAGTTGACCGTAAGCCAAAGTTGCTTCTAAAGAGTCACTCTAGGGTACAGCAGATACAAGTACGTAAAAATTGACTTGGCTAGTCGTCTCTAAAACATTGTTCCCAGAACAGTCTCATACGGGTTGAATCAGAAGCGCGCAATGCGTGACGGGCTCTTATCCAAGGAGCATGAAGTCAGGGCAGGCTGTCTAATGCACGGAGACAGCCGCGCGCACCAGACGCCTCACATTGAGACAAAACGAATAATGCATCCTGCGTTTCTGTCTCATCGATTCTCATCGATGCCGCATCACGGATTTCTTCAGCCTGTTGCTGGCCCTGTATCAACGCCAGAGAAGCCCAAACATATGCCTGCGCTGATCGCCGCTTCACGTCCGTCCCGTCGAGCAACATGAAAGACAGCATGTACTGGCTGTCGGCGTAGCCTTCAATCGCTGTTTCTCTGAACCCCTCATAGGCCAGAGGCCGATTCAGTATTTGCCCTTCACCTTGAAAGTAACTCAGGGCAATCATGTAACGACTCTCAGTGAGACCCTTTACAGCCGCCTTGCGGAAGTAGATCAAACCCTGTGCCCAGCTCTTTGCGACGCCGCGACCATCAACGTACATCATGCCAAGGTTATGCTCTGCCTCGGCTAGCCCCCCATCTGCGGCACGTCGATACCATTCCATCGCGACATCGTACTGCTGCGTCACGCCCAGACCTTCCTCATACATGTACCCTATGTTGTGCTGCGCCTCAGGGTCTCCCGCCTCCGCCAAGTCCGACCAGGCTCGCATCGCCGTGGCATAGTGTTGCCGCTCCATGGCAGCAAGACCCGCACGGAGCTGATCGTCGCGTGAATCAGCGACGACGATTTGCGACAGGACAAATGGGATGCAAAGTGCGATGAGCTTCATAAGGCCCAGCGTCTGGATTCGACTAGTTGCGCTCACGGCCCTTTACCTCCTCCTGACGATCAAGGGTACCGCCAAGAATGGCGCCCTCACTCAGGCATCCGACAAGCTTGCCTTCTTCGTCTACCACGGGGATGGCCTCACCCACGAACTGTCTCGCAACCGCAAGCGCCTCCTGCAAGTCATCAGCCATATTTAGAACAAGGTACTCGCTTTCAATCAATGACTGAGCCGTTTGATCGCCATTAGCGAGGGCTGTCAGTATGGGTACCACGCCGACCAGCGTGCCGTGCTCATCCACGACATAGGCCTCGGTTCTGTGTACCTGCCGAAGATGCGCAACGACATCATCACCCGTCATTGCTCCTGTCACGGGTGCTACAGGCTCTACTTCAAGATCGGACACAGATATATCCTTCAGTGACAGAAACTCCCGGCCTTGCCTTAAGTCGAAGCCTCGCGCAATGAGCTGCCGGTCAAAGAACGAGTAGCAGAACAACCGCGTGGAGATAAAGGATGACATCGATACAGCAAGAATGGCTGCGACGGCAAATTCGTAACTACGAGTGAACTCGAACACGATCAGCACCACGCCGACCGGTGCGCCGATGACAGAGCCCGCAACCGCCGCCATGCCCACCACTGTGAGCATGACAATCGCCGAAGGGTCAAAGCCAAGGCCTACCGCAACAAAACCCGCGAGATACCCCAGTGACGCACCGAGAAACAATGCGGGGGAGAACACACCCCCCACGAGTCCGAGACCAATGCAGATGACCGTCGCCGCCAGTTTGGCGATCAACATGACCGCTGCCTCGGCCGCCAACTTCTCTCCTGCCAACAGGTCATTCACTGACTGGGTTCCCAGGCCAACCGCCTCTGGCACCAGCATGCCAATCACTGCCATGAGCGTCGCAGCCAATAACAGCATGGCCAAGTCATTGTTACGCGCTTTCGCCCAAGCGGCGGTTCGCAACAGCGAGCGCATGAAAACAATGGCCAACACAGCGGCACACGCGCCGAGGCCCAGCACAACGGGGATGAGGCCCCAATCCGTGGGGCTGGCAGTGACCGAGTAAGGTGACACCCGATCAAAAAACAGTGGCGTGACTGCCGCGGCAGAAATGGCTGACACGGTGATGGGCGCTACCGCCCGAACGGCGAAATGTCTCAGAACCGCCTCTGACACCAGAACCACTGCCGCAATCGGCGCGCCAAAGCCCGCAGAAATCGCTGCCGCGACACCGCATGCCAGGTAAATGTCCGGGGTCAAACGGGTGGGGAAGAGCGCCCTGACTTGAGCACCGACCGAGGCGCCAAAATGCAATACTGGCCCATACTGCCCCACGGAGGCACCAGCACTCGCAGAGATAAAAGCCGCGGTGGTCGAAATAAAGCCCTCTCGCGCAGGGAAGGATGCGTCAGGGCGGTGCGCGCCCAAAATCGCGTCGGCCGGGCCATGCCAGCGGTCCATTTTGAACGCTTGCTTGAGTCCGTAGATACCGAAGGCGCCCGCAGTTAGAGCGGCCCAACGGATCAGCCCCGAGCTGAGAGTGCTCTGCGTTGCCATCTGTTCACGAATGAGGCCATCAATGGCACCTACACCCAACACAAAAAGATTGGCGGCAAGACCGCCCAAGATACCAATGACCAAACCCACAAAGAGCACTCGGACCAGTTCAAGGCCCAACTCCTTTGGGGATGTGGTCAGGAGTAACATTTTAAGGCCGCCGTTTTCTTGAGTGTTTCAACGGGATACTCCGCCTGATGCTCTCGGATATAGCGATCAAAACATTGCTTACGCTGTGCCTCAGTGGGCTCATCCTGAGCGCAGGCCCCGAGCAGTAAGAGCGTTGCAAAAGCGGCGAAACGGCGCCCGCAGGATTGTCCAATCGTGCTCATTGCTCGCTAACAGCATCGGGAGACGTGTTCATGTTGGCCTCATCAAGGACCTTGCCCAACCGAATCATTGCGCTGGCCATGGCATCCTCGACATTGGCCGCAAACGCAACGCGTCTGTCCACCGCCGATTTATATTCGCCGATCAACGTTGCCGCGTCCTGCGTCAATACATCAAGGCGAGCTTCGGTCTCTTCCGCATCTTTATTGGCACTATGGAGCGCATCCTCAAGGTTTCTTGTCAGCTCCTCTTTGCGGCGCTGAACAGGCTCGAGCCGACCCGCATATTGACGATCTGCATCCCTCTCAGCGTCCGCCATCTTATGATCCAGCTCTTCGATTCTTCTACGTTGCTCGCGAATCGCTTCCCGTTGTTTTTTCATCCACTCGATGTACTGATCAATCGAGTCCTCGTAATCCACCTCGGGCTCGTTTTCACCCTCTTCAGCGGCAAAGTCGCCGCCTGTCAGTGACTGTAAAACCGTTGCGGGGGGTTCCAAGGTCTCCGCACCCAGCTTTTTGATCAGTTCATTAGCCTGATCCGCCTCGAGTTGAATCTCGGCGATCTGCCCTTTGATCTGCTGGCCTTTTTGCGCTGCGATCGCTGTTTGCTCCCGCGTCACATTACCCAGCTCATTCGATAATGAGCTGAGCCATTGATTCTCCGTTCCTGACAGATCATCGCTACTTGCTTCACCTCGCAGCCCGGCATCAATAAACGTAATGCATCGCCTGGAATCGGCTAGCCGTTCGGAGCCTTGCTCCAGCTCGGCGCAGACGTCCCGGTAGTGGGACAAGGTGTCAAGCTCGCGGGAAAAACAGGTGTCCAGGGCCTGGAGGCAACTTGACGTGACGCCTCCCAGGGCGCCGACAAACTCTGTCATATCGTCGCCATACTCGCCAAACTGGTCGGACGCATCGGCCAAACATTCGCTTTGCAAGCCCGCCCGTGCTGCACCTACTGCGCTAATCAGCTGATCTGCATGCGCGAGCTTGCCAATCAACTGCTGCGGTTCAGTGTCAGAGTCGTGGGCAACTTCGTCTTCTTCGTCAACCGAAGTGATTGTGTCATCCTCAGACAGTCCGACTGGAGTCTCCGAACTGGTGTCCACCATTTGCGAGGCGTCAGTCAACGCTGAGGCAGGCTCAGAGGGAACAAACTCTGAAGAACCTTGAACGGCAGCACTCTGATTGTCATCGTCGCCCGAGAAACCGTCGGACGCTGCGCCCGCTTGATCAGCTGACGCCTCGGCGTCTGACGCGACGCCCATTTGCGATGAGTCGGAGGACGCAACGGAAGTCTCTGCAACGTCGCTGTCTGCACTCGCCGCAGCGGTATCACTGTTGGCGGCCTCACCAGTCAGGAAGCCCTCGCTCAGCTGCTCAGCTAAAATCTGCAGCGCGATCCCGTGTTCGGCGAGATCTGGGGAGTCTGCAATAGAGGTGAGGCATTTATCCAAAATCATCGCTCGCTCGGTGAGGCCCTCAACCTCACCCGCCATCAATATGGCGTGCAGCACTTCATGACGGAAGGAAGTAAAGCCCTCTGAGAGCGGCGACATGCCCTCGGGAATCTGGCACAAGGCTGCGCCGACTGCGCGTAAATCTGCGTCGCTATCAACATTGATCAGCGCAAACTGATCCGTCACGGCTTTGATTACATCACTCATGGTTGCCCCCCTATCAGCGGCTACTGGGGACTGTGAGGAGGGTGTTGGTTCGGGCAGGTCACGCTCGCCGGGTATATCAGGCGTCGTCGCCTCCTCGGCATTGGCGACTTCCTCGTCATCTGACGATTTACCAAAAAAACCAAAAAGCTTCATCGTGCGCTAGTCACCCCAGACAGTGCCTCACAGTCTGCTCGTTGGACATCATAGAACTCAGCCAGCAATACAGGCAAATGGCAAAAAGAGAGAAAAATAGAGCCGAAACGCGGTTTAAGGTGTGAGCGCCTCACAATCAGCTTCGGTCACATCGTATTCAACGGCCTGAGAGGTCGGAGCACCTTCGTAACACACGCGAACGTAACGCAACTTACTCAGGGGGTCCGAGTATTCGCTGCCGCGGCGGGTATACAGATCAAATCGAACAACGCTGTCACTGATGCCGCTCTGCAAAATGAGCATCAGCCCGGACTGCCCCGACCCCGTCGCCTCGCCAACTGACACCGCATAACCAGGCTGATCGGATAGATCACAATTATCGATAGTTATAGCCTCAGCTGGAATGATAGAACCGTCACCCTCCGTCGCCGTAATGAGTTCGGTATCGTAGCGGGACAGCGTGGCGGTAACGCCACATCGAGCTGTTTCGAGGTTGTAGCTGTCCCCTACCAGATCGTTCTGCGTTACACGCAGGTAGTCGAGATTATCCCGAAGCGGGGAGCGGTAGATGCCTGATATATCAAGGTCGGGGGAGACGTAGGCTTCACCCGTGACCGCAAAATCAATATCAAAAGTATCACTGGTCTCTTCATAGGAATACGTGAGGCCTAATGCGCCTGTCTCTTTATAGGTCACCACCAGGCCCGAGACGGTCCGCACCGTGAGCTGGCCCTCGACAATTTCTTTGCATTGCCCGGCGCCTGCGGCTTCGTCACCACTGACCTCCACATCCGCCACGCAGAGTAGGTTGACGAACGTATTCTCGTCCTCGTCGGTCCCCTGCGAATGCCAATAGAGCGTTCCTGCTCTCGTCAGCACGAAATTATTATTGTCGTCGTCGGTCTCGGTGACCTGGCTGCGACCCATGGTCAGAGAGAACTCGCTCTCGCCACCACCGCCGTAGCGCCCACCAAAGTTAGCGTCGATGAAAACCGTGATCTCGTCTTCTGCGGAGTTGCTCCCGGCCGTGGCCGTCACCTTGATTGGATGAGTGCCGGGCAACAGTGCATCACCCGATATGGTCTTCGCCTCAGCGTCGTGTGTCAGCTCAACGGGACCCTCGTAAGTGACCGTTGCGCTCGCAGCGCTGTCACCACTGACGGTGTAACTGAGTGAGACGCCCTCGTCCGCTCGGTATTTGGTCTGCCCCTCGAGCTTGATAGAGAGTTGCTCGGCGGGTGTGCTGCTATCGTCATCCGTACCGGAGCCACTGCCGGAGTCAGAGCCCCCTGACCCAATCCCGCAGCCGCCAAGGAGCAGTAAGCCCAAGGCCGTAATAAAAAAATGGCGCCAACCGGTTTTCAGCGTTTTCTGCAAGCGGCCATTGAGAAAGTGCACTAGGCGTCCTCCAGGCAGACGTAGCTCTGCAGCATGGCCATCTCTTTTTGGCGGCGGT
>Ga0181594_10002935_pt1 | contig 15564 bp, 13 predicted proteins | sample 071ome_18_FD_145603 | JGI IMG/M metagenome (GOLD analysis project Ga0181594, IMG submission 145603) | Coastal salt marsh microbial communities from the Groves Creek Marsh, Skidaway Island, Georgia - 071413BT metaG (spades assembly) | ecosystem: Environmental > Aquatic > Marine > Intertidal zone... | reverse complement strand
GGCTGCCCGGTGGGTGATCTCGATGGACTCGCCGGTTCCACCGAAAAGCACCGTGTGGTCACCGACAATCTCGCCCGCGCGCACTGTGGAAAATCCGATGGTTCGTCGCTCCCGCGCTCCGGTCCGACCCTGTCGGCCATAGATCGCACAGGCATCCAGATCTCGGTTAAGCGCTTTTGCAACAATTTCACCCATACGCAGGGCAGTCCCGGAAGGGGCATCTATTTTGTGGCGGTGGTGGGCTTCGATGATCTCGACATCGTAATCGTCGCCCAGCGAACGGGCAGCGAGCTCAAGTAGTTTGAATGTCAGATTGACTCCAACGCTCATGTTGGGAGCGAACACGATACCGATGTCTCGTGCAGCCTGCTCTATGACGCTCACACTGTCACCCATGCCGGTAGTGCCGATGACCATGCGCTTTCCTGCTTCCCTGCAGATTTCCACGTTACGGACCGTCGATTCGGGCACGGTGAAGTCGATCAGCACGTCGTACAGTGCGGAAACCGCCGTGAGATCACCCGCGATGGGAACTCCTAGGGATTCGATGCCGGCAACCAGCCCGACATCGAGTCCGATCTGAGTCGAGTCCGGGCGCTCCACAGCAGCCGTCAGGGCAAGCTCGGGCGCACTAGCGCAAAGCCGGGCAAGCGTCTTTCCCATGCGGCCTGCGGCGCCAGTAATGCACACTCTGGTCGTTGCCATCTATCGCTACCTTGCACGCGGGCCGTCAGGAAAACTTCATGTCCTCGAAAAACTTCTTCACGCCGTCCAACCAGGATGTAGCGCGAGGACTGTGCTTCGTACCGCCGCCGCTCAGCGCGTCTCCCAGATCTTTCAGGATCTGTTTCTGATCTTTACTGAGATTAACCGGCGTCTCTACGACCACCTTACAAATCAGATCTCCGGTTGCGCCGCCCCGGACTGAGCGGACACCCTTACCCCGCATGCGGAACATCCGCCCTGTCTGAGTTTCAGCAGGAATCTTCAACATGACCCGCCCCTCGAGCGTCGGCACTTCTAGCTCTCCGCCAAGCGCTGCGGTCACGAAATTGATGGGCACATCGCAACGCAGGTCGTTTTCCTCCCGATTGAAAATCGGGTGGGGTTTCACGACAACGTTAACGTAGAGGTCGCCCGGAGGACCTCCGCTCTGCCCGGGCTCGCCTTCTCCTGAAAGCCGGATGCGATCGTCGGTATCGACGCCGGCAGGCACTTTGACCGAGATCGTCTTGTTACCCCTGGCTTTCCCCGAACCTCCACAGTTGCCGCAGGGGTCTGAGATCGTCTTGCCGCTACCGCGGCAACGCGGGCAGGTCTGCTGCACCGAGAAAAAGCCCTGCTGCATGCGAACCTGACCGACGCCACCGCAGGTATCGCAGCTTTCCGGCGCCCTTCCGCTGCGCGATCCCTTACCGTCACAGCTGTCACAGGACACGACCGTCGGGACGCGGATTTTGACCTCGTTGCCAAAAACCGCCTCTTCCAGCGTCATTTCAAGGTCGTAGCGCAAATCCGCGCCGCGGTACGCACGCGAACCGCCGCGCCCTCCGCCGCCGAAGATATCCCCAAAAACGCTGTCGAAAATATCGCCGAATCCACCCGAAGAACTGAAACCGGCACCCGCCGACTGGTCAACACCGGCATGTCCAAACTGGTCGTAGGCCGCCCTTTTCTTCCCGTCGCTGAGTATCTCGAACGCTTCTTTAGCTTCTTTGAACTGCTCTTCAGCCGCGGCATCTCCGGGATTACGGTCAGGATGATGCTTCATCGCCAGCCGCCGGTAAGCCTTCTTGAGGTCCGCTTCAGACGCGTTGCGGTCGACCCCCAGTACTTCGTAGTAATCGCGTTTGCTCATGGATAGCTCTGCGTCGATGTCCGCATACACTCACCTCTTCTGCAGACGCGAGTGAAAGATCAGCGGTAATTTTTGCGGGCGTAGGTTGTAAGCGGGGCGAGAGTCTACACAAACGGGCGTCCGGGGCTCCAGCCCGCGAAGAGGTGAATATGCCTCCCTGACCGGCGCGATTGCCGGGGCAGGGAGGGTGGCTACCCGCGGTTGAGCGTTATTTCTCGTCCTTGATTTCCTCAAAATCCGCGTCAACCACGTTGTCATCGTCCGCGGCCTGGGGGCCGGTATGGTTTGCTGATCCTGGCGCTTCGCCCGCAGCCTGCGCCTTCTGCGCAATGTTTCCTGACAGCTCCGCCAGCTTTTGCGCAGAGGCCTCAATCGCCGCGACATCGTCACCTTTTATCGCCTCCTCGGCGGCAGCAATCGCGCTCTCCAGCTCCTGTTTCTCTGCATCGCTGAGTTTTTCGCCCAGCTCAGTCAGCGAACTCCTGGCCGCATGAACCAGGGCATCCGCCTGATTCCTGGCATTCACCAGCTCCTGAAACTTGCGATCCTCGTCCGCATGAGCCTCTGCGTCCTTGACCATCTGCTCAATTTCTTCATCCGACAGACCGCTGGACGCCTTGATCACAATGGACTGCGCTTTACCTGTCGCCTTGTCCTTAGCCGAGACATTCAGAATGCCGTTGGCATCGATGTCAAAGGTCACTTCAATCTGCGGCATTCCACGCGGTGCCGGAGGAATATCGCTGAGGTCGAAGCGGCCCAGAGACTTGTTGCCGCTGGCCCGCTCACGCTCGCCCTGAAGCACGTGGACCGTCACCGCGGTCTGGTTGTCATCTGCGGTTGAAAAGACCTGGTTTGCCTTGGTCGGGATGGTCGTGTTTTTCTCAATCAGTTTGGTCATCACACCGCCCAGCGTCTCGATCCCGAGTGACAGAGGCGTCACGTCCAGCAGCAGGACATCTTTGACATCGCCACCAAGCACACCAGCCTGAATTGCAGCACCGACGGCCACGGCTTCGTCAGGATTGACGTCTTTTCGCGGCTCCTTACCGAAAAATTCGCGCACAACCTCCTGGACCTTAGGCATGCGGGTCTGGCCACCGACGAGAATGACATCGTCGATTTCGGACGCCGCAAAGCCGGCGTCCGCCAGCGCCGTGCGACACGGGTCAATCGTGCGCTTGACCAGATCTTCCACCAGGCTCTCCAGCTTGGCCCGGGTGATTTTCACGTTGAGATGTTTGGGACCCGACGCGTCAGCCGTGATGTACGGCAGGTTGACGTCAGTCTGCTGGCTTGAAGAAAGCTCAATCTTCGCCTTCTCCGCCGCTTCCTTCAGTCGCTGCAAGGCCAGCGGGTCATTGTGCAGATCAATGCCCTGGTCCTTCTTGAACTCATCAGCCAGGAACTCAATCAGACGCAGGTCGAAGTCTTCGCCGCCAAGGAATGTATCCCCATTGGTCGATAGAACCTCAAACTGATGCTCTCCATCGACCTCGGCAATCTCGATAATGGATACGTCAAACGTGCCGCCACCGAGGTCGTAGACCGCGATCTTGGCGTCGCCCTGCCGGCGGTCCATGCCGTAGGCAAGTGCCGCTGCCGTCGGCTCGTTGATGATGCGCTTGACATCAAGCCCGGCGATCCGACCGGCGTCCTTGGTAGCCTGACGCTGGGAGTCATTGAAATAGGCCGGCACGGTGATTACCGCCTCACCGATCGACTCTCCAAGGTAATCCTCAGCTGTCTTTTTCATTTTCATGAGGACGCGAGCGGAGATCTCCGGCGGAGCCATTTTTTTGCCCTTAACGTCGACCCAGGCGTCTCCGTTGTCCGCCTTGACGATGGCATACGGAACCATGCTGCTGTCCCGCTGGACCACGTCGTCTTCAAACTTTCGCCCGATCAGCCGCTTGACTGCAAACAGAGTATTCGTCGGGTTAGTCACGGCCTGACGCTTTGCCGATTGCCCGACGAGAATCTCATCATCGCTACTGAAGGCGACGATAGATGGCGTGGTCCGCGCACCCTCGCTGTTTTCTATGACCTTGGCTTTTCCGCCCTCCAGCACTGCGACGCAGGAGTTCGTCGTACCAAGGTCTATTCCGATGATTTTGCCCATGATTTTCCTCTGACTTTCTTAAAGCTGGTGGAGCGCCTGAGTTAGTCTCAGCGCCTGATTACGAAAAAAGATTGGGGTGCTGGAGCCGTTTTTCAAGACTCGTCGGCCGCTTTCGCGACGACGACCAGGGCGGGACGCAACAACCGGTCATGCAGCAGGTACCCGCGCTGCATGACCCGCAGCACGTTCCCGGGCTCCACTTCAACACTCGCTTCCATTGTCATGGCCTGATGGCGCTCCGGATCGAATCGCTCGCCCAGCGGATCGATCGGAACCAGAGCGAGTTTCTCCAGGAAGTCTCCGAACATTTTGGCGGTCAGCTCAAGCCCTTCGCGCAGGGCGGTCACGTCACTCGCGGTCTGAGCCGCCATCAAACCCAGGTCGAGGCTGTCCTTGACCGGAAGCAGTTCATTAATCAGGCGTTCCGTACCGTACTTATGCGCCCCCTCGAGATCCCGCTCATGTCGCTTCCGCTGATTTTCCATGGCGGCCTGCGTGCGCAGAACATCCTCTTTAAGCTCGCTGATCTGGGCCAGCAGAGCTTCTACTGACGTGTCATCCGCAGCATCTTCCACTTCAGGACCGCTTTCAGGTTGCCCCTGCATGTCCACAGGCGCTTGTGCATCCTCATCTGCAGGGTGCGTTTCGTTTTCTTGGTTCACTTAGGGGCCTTTCTCACCGTAAATAAAGCCGGAGCCACGCCTCCGACGTAGCCGCTCGGAGCCTCCGCGAGACTCCTCATCTCAAGACGTGGGGATCAGTTTCTGGAATTCAAGGCCAGGCCGAGCATCTTCGCGGTGAGGTCGACGATCGGGATAACGCGCTCGTACTCCATCCTGGTCGGACCGATGACCCCGAGCACCCCTAAAGTTCGCGAATCATCCGAGTAAGCGGAGGTCACGATGCTGCACTGCTCAAACGCTTCGTAGCCTGACTCTTCACCGATGAAGATTTTGACGCCCGTCGCGTTAAGCGCCTGATCAAGCAGGTGAAGAATATCGCGTTTCTGACTGAAAGCGTCGAACAGACCGCGCAGTCGCTCGATGTCGGAGAGCTCGTTGATCTCCATCAGATTGGTTTCGCCCGCGAGCACGTAGTCTTTCCGGTCGTCCTTTTCCACGAAAATCTTCTGGGACATTTCCACGACCAGGCTCATCAGCAGATTCATCTCGTCCCGGGTCGCAGACATCTCCTCGATCAATCCTTGCTTGACTGCATCGATATCCCGCCCGGCAAACGCAGACGTCAGGTAGTTCGCCGCCTGGGTTAGCTCCGCCTGGTTGTACACCCGGTTGGTCTTGATGATCCGGTTCTCCACCTCGCGGTCGTTAGTGACAAGAATCACCAGCACCCGGTTATCGCTGAGTGAGAGGAATTCGACCTGGCGGAGAGCGCGCCGCTCCAGGACAGGAATCATCACCAGTCCCGCAAGACGCGTGGTTTCGGACAAGAGCCGCGAAGTCGCGCCCATCAGCGCCTGGACATCGTCCTCCTCAGACAGGCTGGTTTCCATCTGCCTGACCTGACTGATAGTCAGCTGTTTGAAAGTAATCAGTGAATCGACGAACAGCCGGTAACCCTTGACCGTTGGCACGCGACCGGCGGAAGTGTGGGGGGATTTAATCAAGCCGAGGTCTTCGAGATCGGCCATCACATTGCGGATGGTCGCAGGGCTCAAATCCAGCCGAGTATCCCGCGCAAGAGTGCGCGAACCAACGGGCTGACCGTCTGCGATGTACCGTTCAACAAGCATTTTGAACAGGTAATGTGACCGCTCACTGAGCTGAGCTTCGGCGTGCGTTCTTGTCATGCGTGCCTCGGTCGTCGCGCCTAATTTGAAAAAAATCTATCACCCTGATGACGGGCGTGCAAAATCTCGATTGCCCACTCAATTTGCCGGATGTTAACGTCTCCGCGCGCCCCAGTTGGAGAGCCCCGAACACCATGTTTCACCGCATCGGGATCGTGACACGTACCCACGAACCCGCCGTCGAACTCGCGCTGCAGGCCGTACTCGATGTCCTGGCCCCGCGGAACTGCGAAGTCATGGTCGACGATCAGGCGCCCATGCCCGCGCAGGCCGGTCGCCTGACGGTTCTGCCGCGCGCCGACCTGGCTGCAGACTGTGAGCTGCTCATTTCAATCGGTGGCGACGGAACCCTGCTGCAGAGCGCGGGGTTGATCTACCCCCGGGAAACGGCACTGCTGGGGATTAACCTGGGACGCCTGGGATTTTTGACAGATCTGCAGCCGGAAGACATTTCTAACGGTCTCGCGGCAGTTCTCGATGGTCGCTTCCTGTCAGAGGAGCGCGCTGTTCTCGGCTGTGAAGTCACACGCGATGGCCGCCTCGTCGCGTCAGAAGATGCGCTGAACGATGTGGTCGTGCAGAAATGGAATTCGGCGCGACTGATTACGCTTGACACCTACGTGGACCACAAATTTCTGCACTCCCAGCGGTCTGACGGCCTCATCATAGCAACGCCGACTGGCTCTACGGCTTACGCGCTTTCCTGCGGCGGACCCATTCTGGACCCTTGTCTTGGGGCGCTATCGATTGTCCCCATCTGCCCGCACACATTGACCAACCGCCCGATCGTAATCAGTGACCGCTCTCACGTTGAGATCGAGGTGGCCACAGACCGTGACGCCGAGTCTCGCGTCACCTGTGATGGGAACCCGATCCTTGAGCTTCAGCCAGGAGACCGGGTCGCGGTTTATCGCCGCCAGCGGTCCATTCGTCTGATTCATCCCGCGGGTCACGATCATTTCTCCACGCTGCGGGCAAAACTCAACTGGGGCCAGGATCCTTGCTGACCTCGCTCAGCATACGGAACCTGGTCGTAATTCACGCTGTCGAATTGGAGTTTCGACATGGCCTGACGGTGCTTACCGGAGAGACCGGCGCCGGCAAGTCCGTGATCATCGAGGCGCTGCGTCTCGCGCTTGGTGAACGGGCGCAGAGCCAGCTGATCCGCGACGGCGCGGATAAGGCCGTGGTCACAGCCACGTTCGACATCAGTAGCCAGACCGACGTACTGCAGTTGTTGAAGCAACATGGGCTCGAAAGCGGGTCGGAGTGCCTGCTGCGCCGCGTCCTCAGCGCCGATGGCCGCTCCCGCGCGTTTGTGAATGAAACACCGGTAACCCTTCCGCTGCTGCGCCAGGTAGCAGAGCGTCTGGTTGACATACATGGTCAGCACGCGAGCCACCACCTTCTGGACAGCGACACGCAGCGTGCCCTGCTCGACGCTTATGCCGGCCTCAAGGGGCAATTGAGTGCGGTGGTTCACGCCTGCGCGGACTGGCGGAAGACGCACGAGCAGATCGAGGCCATCCGCCAGTCTGGAAACGATCAGGCCGCGCGGGAGCTGCTGCGCTACCAGGTGGCAGAGCTGTCAGAAGCGGGCGTAGGGGAGACTGACATCGCGTCGCTGGAGGACGAGCACCGACGTTTGGCCAACGGCGCAACTCTGCTCGAACACTGTGCTGAACTGCGCGCGACACTTGAGGATGAGCACGCGGGAATGTCCGCTGGACTCGGCCGGGCGGTAGGAATCGCACGGGCTCTGGAGCGCCTGCTCGGCGCGGACACGCCGCTTGGCGATCTACTGGAACAGCTGAATATGCTGCTCAGCGAAACGGTAGATGAAGTTGACCGGATCGAACAGCGGCTGGTGGAAGATCCGGCGCGCTTCGAAGCTTTAGACAGGCGGCTCACCGATTTCCACACCCTGGCGAGAAAACACCACGTCGCGTTGGCGCAGCTTACGGACCTGGCGCGGCAGCGCGCGCAGCAGCTAGCCGAGCTGGAAAGCCATGATGACGCTTTAGTTGAGCTCGAACGCAGCCTGGATGCACAGCACAGTGCGTTCAGGGAGGCGGCGGTCTCCTTGTCGAACGCACGGACAGAAGCCGCCACACGTCTGGGAGCAGATTTAACGTCCAGGGTACGGCAGCTGGGTATGCCGCATGGAACGTGTGAAGTCACAGTTCTCAGGGGCGAATCTGGCACACCACAACCCAGCGGGATCGACCGAGTGACGTTTTCCGTGGCCACGAACCCGCAGCAGGCACCAGGCCCGCTCAGCCGGATTGCATCCGGGGGCGAGCTCTCCCGGATCAGTCTCGCCCTGCGCGCGGCGACTTCGGGAGGGGCGGGAGTGCCTGTCATTGTCTACGATGAGATCGACACTGGCATCGGCGGCAACATCGCCACCATGGTGGGACACAATCTCCGGGCCGTGGCACGCCACGGCCAAATTCTTTGCATTACGCATTCGCCTCAGGTTGCCAGCGCTGGTGAGCATCACCTGCTGGTAAGCAAGGGCATCAGCGACGGCCGAGCGGAGTCGACGGTCCGGGAACTGGATCAGGAAGGGCGGGAGTCGGAGATAGCACGGATGCTGGGTGCCACGCGGACTACCGATTCGAGTCTGCGCCACGCGCGCGATCTTCTAACGGCCGCGGGAGAACCCCTGGTTCAACAGATGACCTGAGACTCGGCTGCCGTAGCCTCAGCGTTTGGGACGGACGTACAGCACCAGACTGTGGTCCTCAAGCTCGAACCCGTGGGCCTCAACAATCTCTCGCTGCCGTCGTTCAATTTCAGCGTCGAAGAACTCCACGACCTCCCCGGTGTCTATACGCACCATGTGATCATGGTGTTTATCCGGTGCCATTTCGAAGACCGCATGTCCGCCGTCAAAATTGTGCCGAACGATCAGGCCCGCCGATTCAAACTGAGTCAGGACCCGATACACGGTGGCGAGGCCGACATCTTCCCCCGCCTCGAGCAGCGCTTTGTAAACATCTTCCGCGCTCAGATGCCTGTCTCGCTGGGTATCGAGGATCTCCAGAATGCGAAGTCGCGGGAGGGTTGCCTTTAAGCCGGCTCGCTTCAGTTCGAGAGTATCCATCGGCCGGAGGACCATCTTGCGGCTTGGGTCGGCGGAGCATATCACCTTCGATTCGGGTCACCGCGCTATGCTAGACTCCGCGCCGCTCTGCAGGCCGACACTATCTCGAACAGCGTCACCTCACACCCCTGGTACTCCACCAAGCATGTCTCAAAGCCGACACCGACTATCGTCCTATTTATCGCGTTGGGACATCCTCCTGCTGAGCTTGAGCGCCATGCTCATGCTCTGTGCCTGTTCCACGCCCGAACTCCCCCGAGTAAGCCTGCCCGACCCGGACAAACTCCCGTTCGTGTTCAAAATCGATGTTCAGCAGGGCAACGTCATTAATCAGGACATGCTGGCGCAGCTTGAACCGCGGATGGATAAGAAAAAGGTCCTGTTCATCATGGGGACTCCCATTATTGAGGACACGTTTCACAACGAGCGCTGGGACTACCTGTATACCTTCCAGCCCGGCGGTGGTGCCGTCGAGCGCCGGCAGATAACTTTGTTCTTCGATGACGACGAACTGGATCACATCGAAGGCGATATCGTGCCCGCCGCCGGCCCGCTGGTGGCCAACCTGCATAACGACACCCGGATCAAGGTGCCACTGCTTAAGAAGAAAAGCTTCACCGAGCGAGTAGTCGAGAAACTGCCCTTCGTTAAAGATGAAGAAGACGACGTAGTGGTCGAAGTCGACCTCAGCAGCGATGACGACGAAGACGCCGAACCCGAAGAGCCGCTGATCCCGAAAATCGCCCGGGCGAGTGTTTACGAGAACATTCAATCCGCCCCTGGCGAAGGGATTGTAGTCCCCCCCGACGCTCCGGTCGGCTATGCGACCAAAAAGAAGGGTCTCCTAGCCCGCTTATTCAGCTGGGGCGATGACGACCAGGCTGACTCCTACCTTGAGAGCGAGGCAGGCACGGAGGCCCCCAAAGCTTTCAAAGACATCAGCGATCCGGATACTCCCTGAGCGTCCGCGCAGCGACCGCTATCCCTACGCACTCGCTTATCCGGCGCGTTGCCTGAAGCGCCGTCAATCCTGATCCCTAGCCCGGGCACGTCGCCTGCGCGCTTCGCGCGGATTCACCTTCAGCGGTCGATAAATTTCTACACGATCCCCAGCACGCAGCACCGTATCGGCGGGACGCTCTACCCCGAAGATGCCGTGCCGGCAGCGCTCAATGCGAAGGTCAGCGAAGTCTGCCGTAGCTCGCGCCTGCTCCAGCGCATTGCGTAAGGTGGTGCCGGGAGGGACCCGCAGCTGCACCTCTTTCGACTGACCGTTTTCGGCGCTGACGACCAGCACCGGCAGCAGCGCGTCAGGCATAGACTACGTAGGCGCGCTTGCGGAAAGCGTCGACCAACGAATCCATGATGGGTCTAAAAGCGACGCTGAGCGCACGTCCCAGCATCCGACTGGAAAACTCGAAGTCGATCTCGAAACGAACCGTGCAGCCCTGCTCTTCAGGCAGAAAATCCCAGCGCCCGCTAAGTTTTCGAAACGGCCCGTCAACCAGCGAAAGAACGATCGAGCGTTCCGGGATCAGTTGATTGCTCGTAGTGAACGCGTAATCAAATCGTCCTTTACTGACGCCGACCCGGGCTTTCATGCTTTCCTGACCACGCTCAAGAATCTGAGCGTCAACACACCACGGCAGGAAACTCGGGTACGCCTCGATGTCGTTCACCAGCGCGTACATCTGTCCGGCAGTAAATGGCGCAAAAGTCGTCTTGCGGACGTTAGGCATCGCGCGTCAGCTTACGGTGCAGAAATCGTGAGATGCGTCATCAGGAAATCTGTTACCACGGTGCGCAGACCAGTACCCTCCAGGAAGACGATCCCCACGCCGACCGGGGCTACAAAAAGAATCAGCCCCAACCAGGTTCGATAGCTCCACGAAGACTCTGACCCCATTTCCTCGGCCGAACTGGCCAGACGCATGCGCCAGCCGGCAAACACAGCCGTCAGCAACCCGCCGACCGGCAATAGAACGCTGGTACTCAGAAACTCTGCCCAATCGAACACAGTGCGACCACCGGGTACGAAGTCGCTCCAGTGATTAAACGACAGCAGAGACCCTATCCCGAGCAACCAGGCACCCGCACCCGCAATCATGCAGCTCCTGCGGCGGCTCCAGTCGCGGGATTCGACCAGCCAGGCGGCGACCGGCTCAAGCAGCGAGATTGCGGAAGTCCAGGCGGCGACGCTAAGAAGCAGAAAGAAAAGCGTGCCGAAGAACTGCCCCCACGGCATGTGTCCAAAAGCGATCGTGAGCGTGACAAACACGAGACCAGGGCCCTGCCCAGGCTCCAGGCCGTACCCGAAAACGATCGGGAAAATCGCCAGGCCAGCCAGCACCGCGACCAGCGTGTCCGCTCCCGCGATGAACGCCGAGGTCTGACCGATTGACGCATCCTCGGGCAGATAAGCGCCGTAAACCATGATCGAGCCCATTCCCAGACTAAGGCTGAAGAAGGCCTGTCCGAGCGCAGCCAGAACGCTGTCTCCTGTGAGCTTGCTGAAGTCGGGTGCAAACAGGTAGCGCAACGCAGCCCCGGCATCTCCGGAAATGACCGCGTAGGTGACCATCGCGATGAGCAGCGCAAACAGCGCAGGCATTAGGTATTTGACCGCCTGCTCCAGCCCGCCCTTTACCCCCCTCGCGACGACGGCGATGGTCATCGCCATGAACAGCGTGTGCCAAAGCGTCAGACCGGCAGCCGAGCCTACGAGATCGGCGAAGGTCGTCTCTGCACCCGCTGCCGCCACGCCATTGAAGACACCGGCTGCGCTGTAGAACACGTAAGCCAGCGACCACCCGGCGACCACCGAGTAGAAGGAAAGAATGACGAAACCTGCGAGCGCACCCATCCACCCGATGTAGCGCCAGCGCGGGCTTACGCCTTCATCGTCGGCGAGGGCTGCCATGGTGTTGATCGGGCTGCGCCGACCGCGACGCCCGAGCATGATCTCGGTGATCATGATCGGCAGGCCGACGAGCAGCACGCAGGCGAGATAAACAAGAACGAACGCGCCACCGCCGTTTTCGCCGGTGATGTAGGGGAAGCGCCAGATGTTGCCCAGCCCGACAGCAGACCCTGTCGCTGCCAGGACAAAGACCCATCGAGAAGACCATTGACCGTGTACAGACTCGCGGCCCGCTGCCATAAATCTTTCCTCGTGCGCGGTACGGGCGGCATTCTGGGCGATTGCTTCTGAGGCGACAAGCGAGTGCCTTTGCAGGACAATCCTCGCCCGTAGCCCGCCATCCGCGCCCCCATGAACAGCCCCTCAGCGCCCAATAATCCAAGCAACAGCCTCCCTGCAGCGATTGGCCGCTATCAGCCGCTGAGCGTGCTGGGGCGCGGTGGTCAGGGGATCGTTTATCTGGCGAGAGACCCGGAACTTGATAGGGATGTCGCACTGAAATGCCTCAAGCAGGCCGGTAGCAACGCGGACAGATTGCGCCAGGAAGCGCGCAATGTCGCACGGCTCGATCACCCCAATATCGTGACCCTGTTCGAGCTCGAGCTGGAAAACAGCCCACCCTACCTGGTGTACCAGTTCGCACCCGGCGAACCGTTGTCCCCGTTCTGCAATACACCCTCACCGATGGCTATCGGGCGGGCAGTCAAAATTGTCAGCAAGGTTCTCGAGGCTGTGCACTACGCCCATGAACAGAACGTTCTGCACCGTGACCTGACGCCCAATAACATCCTGCTTGATTCGGGCGACTTGCCGCGTGTGCTCGATTTCGGGCTGGCCGTTGCACTGACCGAGAGCACCACCTCGACCGACGTTGCGGGTACTGCGGGTTACATGGCCCCAGAAGTGCTGAACGACCAGCCGGCCGGACCGGCGTCCGATGTATTCGCCTTGAGCGTCATCCTGCACGAGCTGCTGACGGGTCAGCGCCTTTTCCACGCGGAGAACTCGCTTGCGGTGATCTACAAGATCCTTCACGAGCGGATCCTGCCGCCGTCTGACTCACGCCCGGGTCTGGAACCGGCGCTCGATGAAATCGTGATGCGCGGACTCGCGAAAGACCCGCTCGACCGCTACGAGAGCGCCGCGGCGATGCGGGATGCGCTCGATGCCTACCTGGCACCCAGTCAGAAACAACCCGACCCTGCACCTTCGAACGGAGATCCCCGTGGTGCGATTGCCTTCCTCTTACGGCGGGTCGCGCGTAAGCCCGACTTTCCGGCCGTTTCCAGACACATATCCGAGATCAACCAGAAAAGCAGCGTCCGCGATGAGTCGGATGCAAATGATCTCGCCAGCGTGATTCTCAAAGACTTCGCGCTGACGGCGAAGCTCCTCAAAGTTGTGAATTCCGCCGTCTACGGGCAGTACGGCGGCACCATCAGCACGGTCAGCCGCGCGGTAGTCATCCTTGGTTACGAGCAGGTACGGGCGATCGCGCTTGGCATCATCGTCTTCGAACATCTAAAAGATGGCGCCTTGGCCGACCAGCTGAAAGCGGCTGCCTGCAGCGCGTTTCTGAGCGGCACATTGGCGCGGGAAATATTGCCTTCAGCAGCAGAGGCGCTTAGCGAGGAAGCATTTGTCGCAGCCATGTTCCATCACCTCGGCCGGCATCTAGCGATTTACTACTTTCCTGACGAGTATCAGGAAGTCCGAGGCCTGATGGAAAACAAAGACCTGGATGAGTCACAAGCCAGCCAGGAAGTCTTTGGGACCACCCTGCACGAGTTCGGCATCTCAGTGGGGCGCGACTGGGGGCTACCGGAAAGGCTGCTGCAATCGATGCGCCCGGCGCCTAGCGAACAAGCAAAACCCGCAACGACACCCGAGGCGCAGCTGGCGCAGACCAGCGCGTTCAGCAATTCAGTGGTCGAGATCCTGGGCAGCAACAGCACCTCGGTCGATGCCCCGTTGATGGCCTTGATGGCGCGGTATCGCAACGTCTTTGATCTCGACAAGGACGGAATCAAATCAGCCGTGAACAATGCCATTCAAAAAGCCGGCAATTACGCCAAACTGCTGAATATCGACCTGGGCTCCACGCCGCTGCTGGCCCGCGTGCGAAAGGCCGTGAATCCGACCGCTGACGAATCCGAGGCGAATGACAACGCCACGGGAGACTCGAGTGGTGGACCTCCATCTTCAGGAGATACAGGACCAGCCTCGGAGGCTCAGGATCTCCCTGACGCATCCAGCAACCGGCAGGAGTTTCTCACCAACGCAGTCTCGGAGCTGACCACTGCCATCATCGAGCAGGCACCGATCAACGACATGTTCACCATGGTGATGGAGGCGATCTACCGCAGCCTGAACTGCACGCATGTGTTGTTTCTGATGCGCGACGCGCGCGCTAATCGTTTCGTCACCCGCCTGGGTTTCGGCGACGACCTTGACGCGCTCAAGCAGGCTTTCAGCTTTGAAGTTGAGGAGGCTGAAGATATTTTCAACCAGGGCGCGCGCCAGGGGCGCAATGCTGTGATCCTGGATACGGAAGATCCCAAGCAAAAAGCCCAGCTCCCCAGATGGTGTCGCGAGCTGACCGCGCCGCGCTCCGCGCTGCTGTTCAGTATCGTGGTCAACCGTCGCTGTCTCGGTTTGATTTATGCCGATACCGTCGGGCGCCCTCTTCAAATCCATACGCAGGAACTCAACCTTCTGAACACGCTGGTCAAACAGCTCAGCCTGGGCATGCGCCCCCGCTGACTCCAAAATTCATACACCAGACGCAGATCAACAGACCCATGGCAGCCCTCAAGAAAAAAGCGTCCCCCGGCTCAATCGTGCAGAACAAGAAGGCGCGCTTCGACTACCACATCGAAGAGCGCTTCGAAGCGGGCATCGTGCTGGAGGGCTGGGAGCTCAAAAGCCTGCGCGCAGGCAAAGTCCAGATCCGTGATACCTACGTTCATCTGAAAAACGGTGAGGCGTTTCTGATCAACGTTCAGATCACGCCCCTGCCCTCGGCGTCGACCCACGTGTCACCAGACCCCCAACGAATGCGCAAGCTGCTGCTCAACCGCCGCGAAATCGATCACCTGCAGGGTGCCGTGGAGCGCCAGGGCATGACCGTGGTCGCGCTGTCCATGTACTGGAAAAACGGGCGGGTCAAAGCGGAAATCGGACTGGCGCGCGGTAAAAAGCAGCACGACAAGCGCGCTACCGAGAAGGAGCGCGACTGGCAAAGGGAAAAATCACGCCTGTTAAAGGCGCGCTGAAGACCGTCAGGAACCCCACAGCCCCCGCCTTGTCTATATACTGCGCATCCATTTTTTTACTTCCCAAAGGGGGCGTCACGGTTTCGACGTGGGTCGCGAAACCGAAGGGGCATGCCGAGGGGCAGGGCACCTCGTAAATCCAACTGCAAACAATTTAGTTGCCAACGACGACAACTACGCACTCGCTGCTTAAAACCCAGTAGGGTGCCGTCCGGCTGGAGCCGTGCTCGTGCGTCCAGTACCGGGCGTCACTGCTCACGAGATCGTGATGAAGCCTGTCCGGAGCGGATTCACTAAAACCTAACGGACTCGCTGAACGTTTTCCCTGCCGGTCGGGTAGCGCTCAGTCAAATCAATAGGCTCGGATAAGCATGTAGAACCAACGGCAGAGGGCTTGCGGACGCGGGTTCGACTCCCGCCGCCTCCACCAATCAGAAGGGCCTGGATAGTCTCCAGGCCCTTTTTCTTTG
>Ga0181594_10002932_pt1 | contig 15569 bp, 7 predicted proteins | sample 071ome_18_FD_145603 | JGI IMG/M metagenome (GOLD analysis project Ga0181594, IMG submission 145603) | Coastal salt marsh microbial communities from the Groves Creek Marsh, Skidaway Island, Georgia - 071413BT metaG (spades assembly) | ecosystem: Environmental > Aquatic > Marine > Intertidal zone... | reverse complement strand
CCGCGCGCCTTGACTGGCTGGCGGGTGAAATGACGATCGCGGACATTGAGAAAGATATCAACAGGGGCACGCGGCGCTTGCGTGAGCTGGTCGGCGGCTCGGACGGTTTGCAAGCCAGCGCGGATACCTTGACGGCGGGGCGACATTTTTCCAACACGCTCTTCAATATCATGCGCGGCGGCGTTTTTGATCGCGCGTACTCCATCGCGCTGGACGATTTTATACAATTCGTCGAGGACTGGCACATGCCTCTGAAAGACCCGGTCAGCAAGCAGCTGGCTGGCCTTGGAGAACACGTGACCCTGGATGAATTGTCGCAACAGGTCTCCCTCTGTGGTGACCCAGATCTCGAACGGCTCGTGCTCGAGTACCTGCCGTTGACCTTCAGCCGAAGGCACGGCGACCCCAGTCGCCCCTGGAACCACTTCTCGATCAAAGTCCGAAATGCCGATGGCAGCAACTGCCTGAGCTACCAGGGTAATTGGCGCGACATTTTTCAGAACTGGGAGGCGCTGGCCTGGTCTTATCCCGACTTCGTGAAGAGTTTCATCACCAAGTTTGTCAACGCGTCCACCGCAGATGGTTTCAACGCCTACCGCCTTACGCGTGAGGGCATTGACTGGGAAGTGCTCGACCCGGCTGATCCCTGGTCCAACATCGGATACTGGGGAGACCACCAGGTTGGCTACCTGTATCGCCTGCTCGATCTGTCCCGCAGGTATCATCCGGGTGCGCTGGAAAGCCTGCTGCATCGTGAAATCTTCGTTTACGCGGATGTGCCGTACCGGCTCAAAAGTTACGAGCAGATGCTCAGGGATCCGCGCAATACCGTGGAGTACGATTATGCCCATGCCGAGCGCATCGCGGAACGCGTCACAAAGTACGGCAGCGATGGCAAACTGGTCTGCGGCCCAGATGGAAAGATCGTTCACGTTACCCTGCTGGAAAAGCTTCTGGTCCCGGCGCTTTCCAAGCTTGGAAACCTGGTGCCGGGCGGCGGCATCTGGCTGAACACGCAACGTCCGGAGTGGAATGACGCCAACAACGCGCTGGTCGGTTACGGCCTGTCCGTGGTCACCTTGTGTTATCTCCGCCGCTACCTGCGGCTGCTGGAGGGCCTGCTGGCGGCATCGCCGGCGGGCGATTTCAGTGTTACCGAAGAAGTGGCTGAAGTCTTTGCTGAGCTTCTGGCTCTGCTGCGGGACAGCGGCGCACAGCCGGGCACCGATTACAGCCCGGCGGGCCGGCGTGATTTCATGGATGAGGCGGGCCTGCTCATGGCGCGTTGGCGAGCGCGTGTCTACGCCGGCTTTTCCGGGGAGCGGCGGCCGTTGTCGCAGGAAGACTTCGGCGCGTTTCTGGCGGTGGCGATCGAATGGGTGGATGACAGTATTGCCCACAACCGCCGAGACGATGGGTTGTTCCACGCCTACAATCTCATGCAGCCCGGGCCTGATGGTGTGGTGATTGACCGTCTTGACGTCATGCTGGAGGGGCAGGCGGCCGTTTTGTACTCCGGCTTTCTTGACCCCGAGGAAAGCCTGTCACTGCTCAGGCAGTTGCGCCACAGCGACCTGTATCGAGAGGACCAGGACAGCTACGTGTTGTACCCGGACCGGCAACTGCCCACTTTCCTGGAAAAAAACAGAATTCCCGAGGCCCTGATCGACGCCAATGACTTTGCGAAAGCCGAACTGGACAGCGGACAGTCCGCTTACCTCGTAAGGGACGTCGATGGCGCTGCCCACTTCCGCGCGCGGTTTCGCAATGCGGCCATGCTGGCGGAAGCTCTGCAGGCGGATGGCGGCGTGGACGAACCTTCCGCCCGATGGCTATTGGATGCCTACGAGCACACTTTCGATCATCAGCGGTTTACCGGCCGGTCTGGCGGTATGTACAAGTACGAGGGTTTGGGTTGCATCTACTGGCACATGGTTTCGAAGCTGGTGCTGGCCGCGGCGGAAGTCGCTATGGAAGCGGATCACGACGGTACGAGCGCCGATGTTTTCGAGGGTCTTGCCGCCTGCTACCGGGAAGCCCGGGAGGGCCTGGGATTGCACAAGTCACCCTCGCGCTACGGGGCCTTCCCCACCGATGCCTACTCGCATACACCGGGCTTCGCGGGTGTTCAGCAGCCCGGGTTGACAGGGCAGGTGAAGGAGGATGTCATCGCCCGTTTCACGCAGTTGGGTGTCGTGGTTGAAAAGGGTGAAACGCGGTTCGCGCCCCGGTTGCTGGAAGCCGAGGAGTTTTTCACACAGCCATCAGAGTGGCACTACATTACCCAGGGTCAGGCGCGCTCGATGACGCTACCGGCGGGCACGATGGGTTTCACCATCTGCGGCGTGCCCGTGATCTACCGCAAGGGCGAGCGGCAGGCGCTCGGCGTTGTCGACAGCGAAGGCCGGTTGCACGAAATGGAAGATCACCGGCTTGACGCGGCCTGGAGCCGTTCCTTGTTTTCCAGGGATGGCCGGATTGCGGAGATTCGAGTGAGTATTCCGGAGTCCTGGTTGCGTTAATCAGCCGCTCAGGCCGGTTGTCAGGCAGGTTCAGCTTTGTGTCAGCAGCCATTTCCTGAGGCGGTTGGAATCCCCAAATGGGGTTAACTTGCCGAAGGAGTCCAGCAGTACGATAAATACGTCCTCGCCATCGATGCGGGCCTGCATGACGAGGCAGCGCCCGGATTCGTTCAGGTAACCGGTCTTGCTCAGCCCTATTTCCCAGCTGGGGTTCTTCAACAGGCGGTTGGTGTTGCCGTAAACCAGGGGGCCCCTGCCTTTGTAAGGCCGGACTTCCAACCGCTGGGTGGTGCTGGATTCCTTGATCAGCGGATACCCGTGGGCGGCCTGGATCATCGTCGCGAGATCGCGCGCGGTGGACTGGTTTTCCACGCGAAGCCCTGCCGGGTCTGCAAACCGGGTACTGACCATACCCAGGCGCCGGGCTGCTTCGTTCATGGCGCTGACGAAGGCTGCCGTGCCGCCCGGGTAATTCCTTCCCAGGGCGCTGGCCGCTCGATTTTCCGAGGACATGAGCGCCAACATGATCATCTCGCGGCGGCTGAGCGTCGCGCCCAATTCCAGCCGCGATCCGGTCAGCTGCACAAGGTCACGATCGTCGCTGGTGACGGAAATGGCTTCTTCCAGATCCAGCCCGGAATCGAGGATGACCATGGCCGTCATCAGTTTTGTGATCGAGGCCACGGGGCGAACGCTGTGTTCATCCTTGCCGAAGATCACGGTGCCGCTGGTGTCGACGACATAGGCGGATTCGGAGCGAAGCTGGGGCGTTCCCTGCAGGTCATGGAAGCGCGAAGTGCTTGCCGTGGCCGCTATGCCAAAGAGGCTTGCGAGCATCAGTGGCAGGGCAGCGAAGTGCTTTCGGTTGCGGGTTTCAGAACTCATTTGCGCCACATTATGTTGCAATGACCGCAGTGCCGACAACCGGCCGTAAAAAGCCGTGGTCCGGCAAAAAAATGTCACTTGAATTCACTCCGCGCTTGGTTGAACATGGTGGGCTTCACGTGCGCGTTATGCACACCCTGAACAAGCAGCGAATTACGAGGAATTCCGATGCCCCAAGCTACGCTAAAACCCGGTGTCGTAACCGGCTCCGATTATCGCGTCCTGGTCGATGCAGCCAAAAGTGGCGGTTACGCACTGCCGGCGGTCAACGTGGTCGGCACCAACACCATCAACTCGGTGATGGAAGCGGCCGCCAAGGCCAATTCTGACATCATCATTCAGCTTTCCAATAGCGGCGCCGCTTTTTACGCCGGCGCGGGCATGGAAGACGGGTTCAAGGCAAAGGTCATGGGCGCCGTGGCAGCGGCCCGTCACGCGCACCTGCTGGCCGAGCATTACGGTATTTGCGTGGTCATGCATACTGACCACGCCAATCGCAAGCTCATCCCCTGGGTAGAGGCCATGCTGGACGAGGGTGAGAAATTCTATGAAGAAACCGGCAAGCCGCTGTACAGTTCCCACATGCTCGACCTGTCAGAGGACGACATCGACTTCAACCTCTCCGAGTGCGCGCGCGTGCTGGAGCGCATGGCGAAAATAGACATGTCGCTGGAGATCGAGCTTGGCGTCACGGGCGGCGAGGAGGACGGTGTCGGCGGCGAATTCGATGAGTCTGCGGACAATTCCCGGCTGTACACTCAGCCCGAAGACGTGCTGCGGGCCTATGAACTGCTCGACCCCATCGGCCACTTTTCCGTGGCGGCCTCTTTTGGCAACGTGCACGGTGTATACAAGCCGGGCAATGTGAAATTGCGCCCCGAGATTCTGAAGAATTCACAGGATCTGGTCCAGAGCACGCACAACACGGGGCCCAATCCCCTGCACCTGGTGTTCCACGGTGGTTCCGGCTCGGAGAAGGCCAAGATCCACGAGGCGGTCGGTTACGGCGTGTTCAAGATGAATATCGACACCGATACCCAGTTTGCTTTCTCCGAACGTGTCGGAGCATTCGTCGAAGAAAACCCCAAGGCCTTCAAATTCCAGATCGATCCTGAAGACGGCACGCCGTACAAGAAGTTTTATGATCCGCGCAAATACCTGAGGCTCGGTGAGCAGGGTATCGTCGACCGCTTGCAAGAGGCTTGCGAAGATCTCAAGTCCAAGGGCCGGTCGATCGCCGCAGCCTGAACGACTTTAACCGCGCGCATTCCCCGAATGGGCGCCGATCTGACACGAGCGGCCCGTCCCCGGTCTGAGGGCGGGCCGTTTTTTATAACGACGGTACCGCGTGACGCGCTGAATCGTCAGATCCGGCCGGTCGTCCATGACGGGGCCATGCGTCCGCTCATGGCAGCGGGTCAGCGCTCGATGGTGTAGGAGATATCGACACCGTTGTCTTCCTCACTCGAGGTCGCCTTGATGCCAAACCCCTTTCGGAGGTCGTAACGCACGCTGACCGAACGCGCCTCATCGATCAGGCTGATGCCATAGCTGATGTAAAGCCGCGGTGCGATATAGGTACCGATGTCAAAGGCGCCGACACCCTGCCCGTATTGGAAATCGCTGCCGGTGACCAGGAGCGTCCAGGCTCGTTCCTCCGTGGTCTCGGGATGGGTGTACGCCTCGATCCGCGGCCGGCTGGCCGTGCCGGCGATACGAACCCCGGCAGACTGGATCTGCGTGTTGCCAAAGATGCTGCGCTCCGCCCGCAGGTCCAGCCTCGGTTCGTTGACAGGGCCACCCTGGAACCGAATCCGGCCATTGTTGACCTGGAGCCGAGGCCCGTAACTGCGGATTTCCCCATTCAGATAGACCACGCCCGTGGCGCTCGGTATCGGGTCACCAGACCAGTCGAGCGCGACCTCTCCGGCCGCGTTGAGGGCGAGCGCAGGCGTCTCGACGCTGACCTCATCGCCGAGGGTCACCATCACATGGCCCGTGACTTGGGCCTCGGATGAGGAGGTGTTTTCCACCTCGGGGCGTTCTCCGACCACGATGACAACGTCCGCGCTTTCCGATATTCGCTCGGCTATGGCGGTATTGGGTACGATCCTTGCCTTGGGTATGGATAATTCACCGCCAATGGACCAGTCGCCCGATTGCCAACCCATTTCGAGCCGTGTATCTGCTGTCGCGTTGAAGTTCGACAGATTGATGACCTGCAAATCATCGCCCTCAATCTTCCATTCCACCCGCGGCGCGCCCCACTGCGCCAGATCCAGCAACAGATCGACGTCCGCCTCGCCCTCACCCATGGTGAGTTGTCCGCGGGCCGTCAACTGATCCTGCCGGGAGACCTGCCCATCCAGGTTCAGCCTGACGCGCTTCAGGCCCAGGGCCGGAACATCGAACCGGGCCTCCTGCAACATGACCTGCCCTTCCAGATGCGGTGCGGCAACCTGGCCCAGGATCCTGGCATCAACCGCCAGCTGGCCTGAAAGCCCTGAGAGGTAGGGAAGAAACACCTCCAGGGGATAGAGGTTGTCGACCTCGACCCTCAGCTGCCCGTCGATATCTCCCATGCCCGCTTGTGACAGGTCAGAGATGGCATAGTCGGCCACCACCCCGCCCAGGCCGGGTAACGGCAGACGCAAGCGTCCCCCCAACAACTGGCCGTCCTCGATGCGGAAGGCGAATTCGCCTGGTCCTGTTTTCAGATCTTCCCATTCATTGGCCCCATGCCGAATGAGACCGGGCGTCAATGTGAGACTGACTGCTCCCGAAGGCCGTGTGCCGATCTTTTGCCCCCAGGTCAGATGGCCATCCAGATGTTGGCTGAATTCCAGGTCTGCCGAGAAGGCATTCCCCAACCACTGCAGGGGCAAAGCCTGCACGCGCCCCTGCAGTTCCATCCACGCTCCCTGCTGCCAGCCGGCCTGAAGGCAAAGGGCATCGGCGGGCGCGGTCTCCAGGCAGGCCTCTTCCAGCTCCAGGTGGTCGCCGTTGATGGAGAGTCGGGCGGGTTTTTTCAGCGTCATGGCCTGCTGGGCATGGGCGTATCGGAGATGGCTCAGCTCGCCGCTGAACGCCAGCTCCGAGGGGCTGTGCCAACCCGTCAGCTTGCCCCGCAAGCTTGCGGCGAGCTGTTGCGCTCCGTCCTCTGCCTCCAGCCGGAGTTGCTGCTGTTGACCGATATGGCTGAGCACCGCGCGCGCATGCTGGATCTGGACCTGATTAATGGAAACACCCCGCAGCGTGGCTTCCATGAGGGCGTCTTCAGCGGCAGGGCCCGCGCTTCCCGCTACGCGCGCCTCATCGATGCTCAGGTCTTGCCCTCGAAGGTCTTTCAGGGCCAGGTCCAGCTCAATCTCAGGAAGGCCTCCTGCCGTCCGCCATGTGCCTTGCCCCTGTATTTCGGCCCTGGCGAGCCTGGCGAACAAGCCGGGGCGAGCTGCGTGAACGGTGAAACCAATACCCTGCTCAGGGTCACCGTCCAGGCGCAGGCGTGAATTCGGGGCCAGCAGCTCGACCGACTCGAAGGCCAGCCGGCCCGGCCTGAGGCGTACGGTCCCGGCGCCGGACAGTGCTTCACCACGCAGCGTTCCGGACAGGTCGCGCAGGTGGATCACGGTGTCGGGGCTCGATGGCTCGCGGAAGGCCGAAGCGCGGACATTCACCAGGGCGGGCCAGTCTGGCCAAATCGCGCCCAGGTCAATACGCGAGGCGTTCAGCTCCGCGTTCCAGTCCGGCGGGCCCGACCAGTCGGCATGGACGATCCCCTGCAACGTGCCGCCCATGAGGTCTGACCGGTCGAGATCGATCCCGGCTGATGATTCATTGCCACGGCCTTGCAGCATCAGCTTCGCTTCAGGGTAGGGTGGGGCCTGTATCGTGATTTCGCCATCCAGCTGCCAGTCTTCGAGACGTCCTTCCAGCCGCACAAGGCCCTCTGGGCTCAGGACCAGCGGTTCTCCGGTGACAGGCCAGTGGACGTCGGTCCACCCCAGATGGACATCGTCAAACGACACGCCGGGACGCCAGCGGCCACCGCCACTGAAACGGGCCTGGCTGCCCTTGAGCCGCATATTCAGTGCCGGAATGCTCAGGGCGTCTTTGTCCCAGCTCAGTTCCAACGCGCCCGCCATTTCCTGACCCTCCGGCCAGGGCGCAACCCAGCAGCCAGGGTCCAACCGGTCCAGCAGCGCGAAAAGGCGTGCGGAAAAACCGGCTGTCCATAGCGCGTCGACATCCACTTTGCCCGACGCGCAGTCGGCTTCGACCCGGCTGTCCCGCAGACGAACCCCTGACAGGTCTCCCTCGGCGCTCGCGTGCCAGGAAATATCTCCGACGAATGCCTGCCGCGCCTGGGCGGAGATATCGAGATTGAAAGTCCGGTCTGATCCCCATGCCTCCAGCTGTAGGGTTCGGATGAGCAGGGGGTCGGCTTGCTGCTGGTCGATGTCCAGGCTGAGGTCGGTTATGGCACCGCGCGCAGACCAGCCCGGTTGGCTCAACCAGTGGCTCAACTGGGCGCTCAGCTGAAGCTGACCGTCGTCTTGATGAACATTGAGTGTCGATAACGCTGAGTCACCGGTCGCTTCCAGTTCCAGCCCCGGGCTGAGCCAGCCGATGCGGTTGGACAGGGGCTCGGGCAGAGCCAATCGCCCACTCAGTTCGTGCGGATAGGGGGCGTCAAGGCCTGCGAAACCGCCCAGCGATAGGCCAAAGCCGTCGCCCTCGATGCGTAACTCATCTGCTTCGAGAATACGGCCCCACCGGCCGCTAAACCGGACGTAAAGCGGGCCGGTGGCTGCGGGCCATTCCTCGCCCTCGACCCGCAGCCGGTGAACGACGAGATGCTCAACAGATACTGGCACGGGCGCTTCCAGCCGGCTGACTGATGCAGCGGGCTCACCACCGGCTGACGCAGGCCGCTTCAGGTTCACGACGAGCTGGTTGACATCCAGCAGGGCGAGTTCAACGTCCAACGGCCAAAGGCCGATGCCGGCCTCCAGCTTCAGTGTATCTGCATGCAGATCCATTCCCGGTGACGAATACGACACATTCCTGAGGGTCAGGCCGGAGGCGATGGTTCCCGATACCGAATCGGCCCGCAGCCCCTCGGTGACACCGCTGATGCGGGCCCAGGCCCATCGCGCGCCGGGCTCACTGTAAAAGAGCGTGCCCCAGGCCAGGAGCAGAGACAGCGACAGCGTGATGAGTATCGCGAGCGCGCCTTTTACGAAGCGTGCCCGTCTCATAACAGGGGCGTACCTATGGTGAGGTAGATCTCCCACGGTTTTCCAGGGATATCCAGACCTTGGGCCGCGTCCAGCCGGACGGCGCCCAGCGTGGAATACCAGCGAATGCCTATGCCGGCGCCCCGTTTCAAACGCGGGTCACTCCAATGGTTGAATGCGTTTCCAATGTCGAAGAAAGCGGCGACTGACCAATGTTCAAGCGCGAGGAATTCCAGCTCAGCGCTGCCCGTAAGCAGGTGATTTGAGCCGATTCCATTGGTGTTCAGGTCGTTGTAGGCGTATCCACGAACACTTTGGCTGCCGCCGGCCTTGAAACTGTAACGGTAAGGCAGTTCGGTCACGAGTAATGTGGACGCTCCGTCTTCGCCGGATACGTAGAATGGCTTTAAATCGGCATCCGACCATCCGACTTCGCCCCTGAGCAGGATTTTCCACCGATGTCCGAGCAGGCGATTCCAGCGCGATGACAGGTAGACCTGGCTGAAGTTTTTCTCTGAACCCCAGGCTTCGTTCGCCGTCAGCGCCCACGCTCGTTCGTGGTGACCGGTGGTCATGAACCCGGAGCCGCGAATCACGGGCCAGTCCAGATCCACACCCACCGCGACGGTGTGATCCGTGTTGCCGAACAGATCATCCAGGAAGTCGCCGGCTGGCTGAGGCGCGGCTTCGTTCAATGCCTGGTTAAAATTGTCCCGCTCCCTCAGCAGGTCGACAAACACGGTGGACTGGATACGCCGGTTGCTCCAGGGGTTGTTGTGAAGCCTGAGGCGGCCAAGCCTCAGCTGCGTATCGAAAATTTCGCCCTTGGCGATTCGGAGCACCTCCTGGTCGTTATCATCCTTCAGGACAAACTCCTGGGTTTCTCGCCGCAAAATACCGTTGGCCAGCCAGAATTGCAGGCTATTCGTTCGGCGTGGCAGGCGATATTCGCCCGTGGCCTGAAGCTCTGAGTCCCGCTGCCGCCAGCCGGCGCCCAGACGCATCGAGTCCCCACGCTCGGAGAGAAGATGCCGGGTCCAGTGGTACTGTGTCCTGAAACGGGTATCGGTGCCGTAACCTACGCTGAACTGGTGCGTTACCCGGTTTCTGGGTGATAAGCGAACACGGAAGTCGACGACAGGCGGTTCCCTTTCGAGGTGTTTTTGCTCCAGCACTTCGATATCGCCAAAAAATCCGGTGCGCCAAAGGTCCAGGCGCAGTTCTTCAACCAATGTGGCGCGATATGGGTCTCCCGGGCCAAAACGCGCGATCGGCCTCAGCACATGCGGCAGCACCGTGTCCTGTTCATACTCGATCCTCCCCATGACGGCGCGCTGGCCGGTCTGCAGAATCAGTTCCAGTTGCGCCCGGTTGGCATTCAGGTCAAGCGCGATACGGCGCGCGGTGAAGTCCGCATTGAGAAAACCGCCGGCGCGCGCCAGATCCAGCGCCTGGTCTTTTTGCGACGACCAGATGGTCTGATCAAGGCGGGTGCCAGGTTCCAGCGGCCATCGCTCCAGCCATTGACGCAGGCCGGGCTGATCGGCGCCTTCACCCATGACCTGAATATCGGCGTGCTCTACGAGAACAGGAGGGCCCGGATCGATGGTGATCTCAAGCCGCCAGGCGCTGTCGCCCTCGTCAGCCTGCAGGTTGGCCTGGATGTCGGCCTGGTAGTAACCCCAGGGCCGCATGGCGGCCTGAGCCCGATGCCGCGCTTGTTCCAGAAAGGACGCTCGGCGGCGCTCAGTCGAGAGCGAGTGCCCTAACGCCCACGCTGTCCGGACGTGGTTGACGACATTCTCGGCGATCGGGCCCTCGACGCCTTCGACGCGAATCGGCAATTCACTGGCGCGCGCTGGCGCGGCGCACAGCAGGCATGCCGTGCCGAGAGCGAGCAGGAAACCGGACCGTTTTCGCAGTAGAAAGTGCTTGAATTGGCGGACACCGATCGACAGGTCAGGGCTCCATGATGCGTGGCTCGGCCTATTATCGGACATGCCGGGGGCAAATGGCATGGTTCCCTAAACTGGAATCCAGTGGCCGGTGAATGGCATCATGTCAGGTCAGGCCATTCACAATGGGAGTTCGTACATGGCAGGTGGTTGGGCGCGCGATGACGCCGTACAGGAACAAATCGAAGCCAGTGTCGAAGATGCCGTGGCGCTGGCGCGCAGTCGCATGCCTACGGGGCAAAGTCTCCGCCACTGTGAGGATTGCGACGAACCCATTCCAGAGGCCCGGCGATCGGCGGTACCGGGCGTTCGCCTGTGTATCACATGCCAGGCCGGCCAGGACGAGAAACAGGCCGTTTTCAACGGCTATAACCGCAGAGGCAGCAAGGACAGCCAGTTAAGATGAATAGCGCACAACGCAGAGTGAGGAAGGTTTTGACGGCATTCATGACCATCGTTTTTATCAGCCCCGGCGCCGTCCAGGCCGTTGAGGAGGCGGAGTATGCTGTGGTGCTGCAAGACGATGCCATCGAGATTCGGGACTACGCGGCGCAAATCGTGGCCGAAACCCGGGTCGAAGGTGACATGAAAGGGGCAGGCAATACGGCCTTTGGTCCCCTGTTCGGCTATATCGGCGGTGAAAATGAAACCCAGGCCAGCATCGCCATGACCGCTCCGGTGGCTCAGCGCGAGAGCGAGAAGATCGCCATGACGGCCCCGGTAGGCCAGCGCGCGGAGGGCGAGAGCTGGGTGGTCAGCTTTATGATGCCCGCGAACTATTCCATGGAAACGATACCCATGCCGACCGACCCCAGGGTCAGTCTTCGCGAAATCCCCCCGCAGCGAATGGCGGTGATCCGCTACTCCGGGCGCTGGACTGAAAAGAACTATGTCAAGCAACTCGAAGCCTTGCGCGAATGGATGTCGTCCAACGGGCTGGAGGCGGTCGGAGACCCGCTCTGGGCGCGCTACAACGCCCCGTTCTCTCTGCCATTCATGCGCCGCAATGAGATTTTGCTGCCTTTGGCTGAGGATGCCCTGCCAACGGATCAGTAGGTGACGCCTGCCGGCCTCGCGCCAGGCAAGGCCGGTAAAACGAGCCAGGCGGTCTCAGGTCGCCCCCGCTATCAGTGTTGCCAGTGCAGTGCGCGCGCCTTGTGCTGGTAGGCCTCAGCGGCCGCCTCGCTCCAGGCATCGCCGCCTTCCCGTTCGAAATACAGCGGTTCTCGCCGTATTTCATCCGGCGCAAGCTGGTTCATGGTGGATGTCTCGTACAGGCGACCGTTGATCACGGTATGGCTGACGAATTCGGATTGTCGGATGTCTTCCAGGGGGTTGCCCTCGATGATCGCCAGATCGGCCAGTTTCCCGGGTTCTATGGACCCGATATGCCGTTCCATGCCAAGTGATATCGCCGGATCGATCGTGGCGCCGCGCAGGGCTTCCCAGGGTGTGAACCCTCCCTGCGCCATGGACCAGATCTCCCAGTGCGCGGCCAGGCCTTCGCGCTGGCCATGCGCTCCGATGTTGACGCGAACGCCAACATCGCGCAGCGACTTGGACGTGGCGGCAACGGAGATGTGGTTGTACTCCGCGTCGGGTGCGGTGGAGCGGCGTATGGCCCGTGGATACACACGGCTCCTGGGCACAAAGCGCATCAGCCTGGGGTTCTCCCACACCCGGGTGCGGTCATACCAGTATTCCTCTCCCATCAATCCGCCAAAAGCCACGCCGAATGTCGGCGTGTAAGCCGTCTCCACCTGGGACCAGAGCTGGCGCACGTCGTCATACACATTCTGTATGGGGATCGAGTGTTCCAGCGTTGTGTGGCCGTCGATGAGCATGCTCATGTTGTACTGGAAACGCATGCCGCCCTCCGGCATGACCATCATCCCGGTCTCAGATGCCGCCTGAATCACCTGCTGACGCTGGTCACGCCGCGGCTGGTTATAGCTTTTGACCGAAATTCCGCCGATATCCTTCAGTCGCTGGACGTGAAAGCGGGCGTCCTCGATGCTATTGATCTCGGCCCGATAAGCGGGCGCATAGGCGCCATAAAGAATGGTGCCGGTGCCATAGATGCGCGGAGCGACCAGCTGTCCGGCTCTCTGCAGCTCCGCGGCCGCAAAGAATTCGCTGGTGTCATTGGAAGGGTCGTGGATGGTTGTCACCCCGAACGACAGGTTTGACAGCTGCATCCAGTTTTGTCCGGGCGTGATCTCCTCGCTGCCCATGCCGCCATGCGCGTGCGCGTCCACCAGGCCGGGCAGAACCGTCTTGCCCGCGGCGTCCAGAATATGGGCTCCACGCGGGATATCCACATCCTCGCGCGCGCCGACCGCGGCGATCCGATGGCCCTCGATCAGCACGACACCGTCTTCGATGACCTCCTGCTGCGCGCCGGCGTCTCGCATGGTGACCACTCGGCCGCCGATGATGGCGATAGACCCAGAGGGCATGTCGGCCGCTTGCTCGAATGCCAGGTCCAGGCCTTCGGTCACGGGCTCCGGCAGCGATTCGGGGGCGCCGTCCAGAAACGCGAAAGCCTCCTTTAGCGCCCGGCGGTAAACGTGGCGGCCATGCGACCATTCCACGGCGGTACTGTTCGCCGACCAGGTCAGGAACTCGCCCGTCCGGTCCGCCAGTTGCGCCACTTTGAAGTCCTTGGTCTTGCCGCCTATTGAAATGGTCTTACCCGTATGCATAAACGGCGCGACATAGGTTCTGTAGTTCTCGGTGAACGCAACCCAGCGGCCATCGGGTGATACGCGGAACTGGGTCACGCTGGAGCCTTTGAGATGGTCTCGGCCATCCTCACCATCGAGGTTCACGCTGCGCAGCAGGCGCTCGGTACCCAACTCCCCTGTGCGTGTACTGAAATAAACCCGTTGTCCGTCAGCGCTGAAATGGGGAGCCGAGCCGGTCTCTGTCACGCGCCGCGGCGCCGACTTGCCGTCGGCCGCCACCCGGTAAATACCCGGGTTCATGGACCACAGCGGGGAAAGCAGATATCCGCCCTCGAATTTACGAAACAGCACCTGCTGGCCGTCCGATGAAAAAGCGGGCTCCGCGTAGTGTCCGGGCTCGGTGGTCAATGTCCTCTGGCCTCTGCCATTGAGGCGCACCATGCGCACGGAGCCAAGGCGCTCGTCATTCCAGGTGGTATACAGCACATGGTCTCCACCAGGGGAAATGACCGGATAGAATTCGTAGTGATCTTCCTGCTTCGTCAGTCGTTCCTGCGCACCTGTCTCGAGGTTACGCACCCAGATGCGCCCCAGGGCCTGAAAGACCATGTGCTTCTCGTCGGGCGTGCGGCTGGCCCAGCGAACCGCCTGCACTTCGAATCGCTCCTCGCCCATGGTGACGGGGAATCGCAAGGCGGTTCGCACCGCCTTGCGGGCGCGCACCCGAACGGGGATCTGCTCGACATCACCGCTTCTGATGTTCAATCGATGGAAGCGCCCGGCCGACCAGAAAACCAGCCCGTCACTGCCGGGCATCCAGGCAAATGCTGGCGCATTGCCCTCAGAACCACTCGATTCCTGCAGGTCGCGCTCAAACCCGTCGTAAACCAGCCGTTCCTGACCCGACTCCAGGTCCTTGAGCATGATCTGGGTAACCAGCCCGGGCCGTCGTTTCAGGTAAGCCAGGGACTTTCCATCAGGTGAGGGCGTGGGCCGGATGGCGCCACCGGGGCCGCTGACAACCGTTTCAGAGATCCCCGTGGCCAGCTCCAGGCGACGAATGGCGAACACTGAACCGATGGCATCCTTGTTGTACTGCCAGACCAGGCCGGGCGTGATGTCAGCACTGTAATAAACGTATTTCCCATCCGGGGAGAAGGCAGGTTCGGAGCGGTTCTTCTGGTCACGGGCGCCATTGGGCCGCTCCACCAGGTTGACGCCATTGCCGCCGCCGTGATGGAACATCCAGATCTCTCCGGCCGGAATGGAGCGGGTTGAGTAAAAGCCCTTTCTACCCACCAGGTAGTCACCATCCGGGCTCCACGCGGGGTTGTGCACCAGGTGTTCCGTTTCATCGGTTACTGCGCGCGGGTGACCGCCGTCAGCATCCATGATCCAAAGGTTGTCGCCGCCGTCCCGATCGCTCACAAACGCGATCCGTTGGCCATCCGGGCTGTAGCGGGGCTGATAATTCCATTCGATGCCATCGGTCAGCGCCCTGGCCTCACCGCCCTCGATCGGGACGGCATAGATGTCGCCCAACATGTCGAAAACCAGTGTCTTGCCGTCCGGGCTGACGGTCACATTCGACCAGGTCGTCTCGCGGGTGTCGATGCGGGCCTCGCCGTCATATCGCGTTGTGTCTCCAACCACCCATTGATCATCCGTGTCGGCGTCCTGGCCGGGTGTTTCAGCGCCCGCGGTGAAAGGGGTGCACAGCAAAAGGATGATGATCAGCAGACGGTGGGTCATGACAAGGTCCTGTCAGTTCAAGGGCCGCCATCATAGCCGAATTCCTGGGGAGGTCGGCAATGACCCAAGGCCAGCGGGTCATTGACCGGGTAATCAGTCTGACAGGTTGTACTCGACGGTGGATACGACCTGCACGCGCTTGATCTGCGGAGAAAGGGCGTGAATCTGACTTCAGACGTTCAGCAAGAGGTATTCACGCTCCCATGAGCTGATCACTTTGTTGAACATCTCGAACTCATGGCTTTTGACCGCATGGTAAGCGCGGATGAAGTGACTGCCCAACACTTCTTTAAGATCGTCATGCTCATCCAGCAACCGCAGGGCCTCTTCCAGGTTACGGGCCACGGTCAGCGGTTCCGAGTATGCATCGCCTTCATGCGGCGGCAGCGGGTCTATGCGCTGTTTCATGCCCAGGTATCCGCAAGCCAGCGAAACCGCGATGGCCAGGTAGGGGTTGCAATCAGCGCCGGGAAAACGGTTTTCGACGCGCCGGGCCTGGGGCCCGCTGTCAGGCACCCTGATACCGGT
>Ga0181594_10002931_pt1 | contig 15571 bp, 11 predicted proteins | sample 071ome_18_FD_145603 | JGI IMG/M metagenome (GOLD analysis project Ga0181594, IMG submission 145603) | Coastal salt marsh microbial communities from the Groves Creek Marsh, Skidaway Island, Georgia - 071413BT metaG (spades assembly) | ecosystem: Environmental > Aquatic > Marine > Intertidal zone... | reverse complement strand
GCAGATTGTCAGTGCCCGAGGTCACCAACCCCTCAGGCTGGAAGTCAAACCGGGATTTGCCAATGTGTTGGTGTGGAAGGCCATCTATGAATTCGACGGCCGTTACTATGTTGATGCAGTGAGAGTAGGACTCGATACCACCTACTTTCCGGGCGAATCAGTCCCTCGATTCAATTTGGAGACCGATTTCCCCTGGCTTTCTTGGCGCTCGCAACAAGCACGGGATATCGAACGCTTCCGCTGGTTTTCAGGCGACTGGTTGGCGCTGGATAACAACGACCCGAATCTGCTCGTCGACATGCGTTACTCCCAACTACCCAACGCGATCAAGGGACTATGGGGTATCTCAGTCAGACCGGATCGGACACTTGAAAGCCATGTAACCTGGTTGAACCAACGCGACACCGGCAGCGAGGAGCTTTCGCAGTTTTGGCGTCAGGTACGCGGAGTTGATGGATTGCCCCTCCCACCCGTTGGGGCGCGCGATCGCTAGCCTGTGAGTGTGATCTCACCCCCCCGACTTGTCGGTGATGCCTCCTTGGGATAGCTTGGCTCTTTTGAATAGTCTTAAGTGGGAGCCCGATCGTGCGTGGCAAGTTTGACAACATCGTAGCAACCGTTGGCGATACCCCCATCGTCAGAATCAACCAGCTCGCCCCAGATCACGTGACCATGTGGGCCAAATTAGAGGCATTTAATCCGCTCGGTTCTGTGAAAGATCGCCTAGCCATGGGCATCATCGAAGCCGCAGAACAAGCGGGAGAGCTCACACCTGGCCAGACCGTAATTGAGGCCACCTCGGGTAATACCGGCATTGGCCTCGCCATGGTCTGTGCGGCCAAGGGCTACCCGTTTGTCTCGGTAATGGTAGAAACCTTCTCGGTTGAACGCCGAAAGCTCATGCGCTTTTTGGGCGCCAAGGTGATACTCACACCAAAAGAAGCCAAAGGCATGGGCATGGTCGCCAAAGCGCGTGAGTTGGCAGAGGCGAACGGCTGGTTCATGGCGCGGCAATTCGAAAACCCCGCCAATGCCGATGTACATGAGCGCACCACCGCGCGGGAAATTATGGATGCCTTCGAAGGTGAAAGACTCGACTATTTTGTCTCGGGCTACGGAACGGGCGGCACCATTACCGGCGTCGCGCGCGTGCTCAGGGCCGAACGCCCCGACACCAAGATCGTTACCACTGAGCCCGACGGCGCGGCGCTCCTCTCAGATGGACGCGCGCAGGAGCGCAATGCAGATGGTTCTGCGAGCGGAAGTCACCCCGCCTGGGCGCCCCATATGATTCAAGGATGGACGCCCGACTTTATTCCTCTGGTAGCACAGGAGTCGATCGACAAAGGCTATATCGACGAGGTCATTCCCGTATCTGCGGACGTCTCTTTCGCTACAGCGCAGGCACTGGCGCAAAAAGAAGGCATTTTTTGCGGGATCTCCTGCGGCGCAACGTTCGCTGCCGCGCTCAACGTGGCCGAGCGAGCGCCAGCGGGATCAGCGATTCTTTGCATGCTGCCCGATACGGGTGAACGCTACCTGTCTACGCCACTCTTTGCCGATATTGAGGCGGAAATGACAGAAGACGAGTGGGCGATGGCGGCTTCAACACCCACCGCCGTGCTGGAGAGGCCAGCATGAACCCCGAACCCATCTTGCTCGATCCAGATCCGCTTGCACCCTATCTCATCTCGCCGGGCTTTAAAGTCAATGGCATGCTGTACCTCTCGGGCCATGCTGCAATCAGTGAATCGGGAGAACTGGTTGGTGTGGGTGACTTTGACGCTCAGGCGCAGGCAACGTTCGAGTCTCTGGAGCGCACTTTGCGGGCAGGAGGCTCTGATCTCGCCCACGTAATCAAAGTCACGATCTATCTCACTGACATGTTGCACTTCGACAAAATCGTGTCACTGCGCGAAAAGTGGTTCTCCACCCCCTACCCCGCTGACACTATCGTTGAGGTACGCTCGCTCGCGTTACCCGAATTGATGATCGAGATTGAAGCCATCGCCGTGGCGTGTTGAGTGCCTTCAAGAACACGGTTTTTAAGGGCCAGCTTTGGGACAACGGGCTAAAACCCGCTACTGCCAACTATCTCCCACAAAAATACGCTGATACATCACCCCCATGGCCAACATCGTCCAGGGAATGGTCCAGATCAAGCCAATACCCAGCGGGATGGCACCGATCACGTTGATGAGCGCCAGGACGAGCAAAATCCCGAGCACGGTGAACCATCTGTGGGTGATGGCCTTGCGGGAGACTTCCAGTGCATCAAGCATACCGAGCTCCCGTTGCACCAAAAGCGGCAAAACAAACAGATAGGCCACCGACAGATACAGCCCTGGAATAATAAGTAGTACGTATCCCACAAAGATCAGAAGCGTCATGAGGACGGTAGTGACCAACAGTCGCGTCGCCTGAGGGAAGAAGAGAAAGAGCCGGTCGTTGCTCACCTCGCCGCCCGCAACACGATCAAGACTGATTGCAAAGAGGCCCATGGCAACAGGAAGGGTGATCCACGCGTAGATCAACTCGCCCACAATGGCGATGAAAATACTGTTGTCAGTCAGCGCTCCCAACCCGCCTACCAGCAGCGCCATCGCAATAACAATCAGCGAATAAATGGCTGCGGCAATGTTGAGTTTGAACTTGTACCCTTCAGCAAGCTTGCGTGCCTCGCTCAGCACGCCCTCAATACTGAGTGAATAGCGCCCTTCTATCGCCGCCAGCAATGGATCCTCTGCCTGAGATACAGCCTCCTCATCCGCACTGATTTCGCGATCTGTCTCCCCTGAGCGCATAGCCTTCTCTCCAAGGACTTCACCGGTTCATTTTTTTCAAATCTTACCGCCGGGCCCCAAATTATGGAAAAGGATTGATCCGACCAGCAGTCCCACCGTATCCAGCAGGAAGTCGTTATAAATGGGCCACCCCTATGCACCTCCATCGCGCCATAGCGTTAATTACCATGTTCACTTTGCTTGCCACGACCAAAACTCTCGCTATCGAGGAGCCCGCTTATACAGTTGAGCGCGCCTGGGAGGCAGAGCAAATCGAGATACGACGCTACGCGCCACGACTGATGGCTGTGACGACAATGAGCGGCGATGAGGACGATGGCTTTCGCGTGCTGGCGGGCTATATCTTTGGTGGTAACGCTCAAGAACAGAAAATCGCCATGACGGCGCCGGTTCAACAGAGCATGGCTGGCGAGCGGGAGATGGCGTTTATGATGCCGGGAGAGTATGCGCTGGAGGATCTCCCTGACCCCAATGACCAGCGTGTCGGCTTTCGCGAAGCGCCTGCCTACTCTGCCGCAGTCATTCGTTTTAGCGGTTGGGCCTCTGCTGAAAAGGCCGACACAAACTGGCAGCAGTTACGCCGCTTTCTGATAACAGAAGGCATCGAGATCACGGGCGAGCCTACCCTCAATCAATACAACCCGCCTTGGACTCTGCCGTTTCTGCGACGCAACGAGATCATTGTCCCCATCGCTCTGCCCGGTGTCGCGCTGAACTGAGGCACGTTCGACTACGGGAGCGGAGTTGGTCACAAGGCGTGGCCCATGTCTATACTGTTGCATGGAACTGGGGGAGTAGCTGACCATGGCTGACAGCAAGAACAACGAGGTAGACCTCACAGCATCTGAGCACATCGAGTGCCCCTACAAGATGTACGCCTCGTTGCATCAGGCTGGAGGTGTCGGCGTCGACCCCAATATCGGAACCATTGTGGCGGGCTATGACACGCTGGCAGCACTGGCCAAAAACACCTCCGTCTATTCGTCCGCAATCACCGAGGATGATCGCGGGCCCCGACACATGGGAATCAATACGGAGCCGGTGCAGGAAGACGTAGAGGAGATCCTGTCCAATGCCCATCCGATCGTGAACGCCCTGTTCACCGCGGACCCGCCGGAGCATACGCGCCATCGCAAGCTCATCAGCAAGGCATTAAGTCCCCGTAGCGTGCGCGCACTGGAGCCACAGATTCGGCAGATCACGACTGACTTAATCGACGCATTTATCGACAGAGGTTCGGTCGACCTGATCCCTGAGTTTGCGGTGCCACTGCCAGTAACCGTGATCGCCGACATTCTGGGCGTGGATCGCGCCGATATCTGGACCTTCAAGCATTGGGGCGACCTGATGATTTCAGGCAATATCGATTTGCTCAGTCATGAGCGACGCCGCGAGGTAGCCCATGCTGTTGTAGAACTGCATGAGTATTTTGTGCCCCGCATCGAAGAGCGCCGGCGCCAACCGACCGACGACCTCCTGAGCATCATGGTGAACACTGAAGTGGATGGCGAACCCCCGCTGACTACCGAAGAACTGCTACCTATCATCGATCAGATTCTGCTTGCAGGACATGAGACAACCACCAATCTCATTGGCAATGCCATGCTTGTATTGCTGGAGGATGATGCGCTGATGACGCGGCTACGGGAGAACCCTAGGGATATTCCCGCAATGGTCGAGGAAGCCCTACGCTGGGACCCCCCTATTCAGTGCACCTTCCGTCGCGCTAAAAAGAACGACAGCATCGGGGATATCTCGGTCAGCGCCGGTGACATGGTGATTCCGATGTGGGCGGGAGCCAATTGGGACCCAGAGGTATTCCCCAACCCCGAGCGATTCGACATAGACCGCCCCAACACCAAGCCTCACATGGGCTTCGGCTTTGGGCCCCATTTCTGTGCGGGTGCTGAACTTGCAAGAATCGAGGCGCGGGTGGCGTTTGAGGAATTGCTCAGCCGCTTGGGTGATATCGCCCTGGATGAAACGGCGAGCGATTTATCACACCTACCCAGCTTTGCGTCTCACGGTTACCGCAAAGTGGGTTTACGATTTAAGCGATTGCAGTAACGATTGGTGGTCGTTGGGTCATCAAGGCCAGCGGTTGATTGTTTTGGGGAAACCCAATCTCATCAGCTGGAGGCGATAATCTGCGCCCGATGCGACACCTTTTCTGCGTGATCGGCTATCTCGCCAATACTTGAGAGCAACTGGTACAGGAAAATCGCGTCCACCGGCGAAATTTTCTCCTCATGCTTGCGCAATTTCGCCCGCATTTTGGATTGTAGCTCGTCAGATCGCCGTTCAATCTTCTCTACCAGCAAACACTTGGTAACAATCGCCTTAGCCTGACGCGCACCAAAAGCGGTTCGCGATAACTCTCTTGTCGCAGACACCACTTCAACCGCCTTTTCAGCCGCTTCCGTCACAGTTTCGATAAATTTAAACAACGAATTGTCGAGTTTCACCGGAAAAGCCAATTGCCGGCCCAGCGACAGGCCCGCGATATCTTTAGTCTCGTTGGCCATTTTATCTTGCATGCGAACCAGTTCGAGTAGATCCGGGCGAGACACGGACATCCAGAGGCCCCTGGGGAGATTTCGGCGCACATCCATTTTGATATCGTCTGCAATACCCTCAAGACGCGCGATTTCCAACTGCAACTTTTCTGCTTTGCCCCAATTGCCGCCCTGAGCCGCCTCGAAGTAAGGACCGAGCCGCGTGACGCAATTAAGGCAGGCCTCAGCGTGCCGCTCCATGATCGACAGTGGCGAACTACTCAGCACTTCAGACAGCGCGGGTTTCACAGCCATTTTATCTTTCCTTTCTTCTGTTGATTCAAAACGGGGAACCGGACGTTCGTCGATCCAACCACCCGGGACAATTGGCCCAGCATTAGCCAAATATGCCCGACAGGATATAGAAAAATATCACTGCCAATCCTGCTCCGGCGGGAAGCGTCACTACCCATGAAGTGATGATAGCCCCCACCGTTGGCAAGTGAAGTGCCTCAACACCTCGCGCCAGACCGACGCCCAGCACAGCACCCACCAGCGTATGGGTTGTAGAAATAGGCAGTCCTGTCGCAGAAGCCAACACCACTGTGGAAGCGGCTGCCAGTTCTGCGGCAAAACCGCGACTGGGCGTGAGCTCGGTGATTTTTCTGCCAATGGTCTGAATCACTCTCCACCCGTAAGTTGCCAGGCCCACCACGATCCCGGCGGCACCAATGCCCAGCACCCACCAGGGCATGGCTGATTTCGCACCAATCACCCCTCCCGACTGCACAGTGCTCACCACTGCTGCCAAGGGTCCCACTGCGTTCGCCACGTCGTTCGATCCGTGGGCGAACGCCATACCGCAGGCGGTGAATATCATCAAAATGCCGAAAACTTTCTCCACATTTTCGCCACTGTTGATATCTCCATCGACCTTAATACGACGTAGCAATATGGAGCCGATAAAGGCCACCAACAATCCCACCGCCGCGGACACCACCATTGCATTTGTGAACTTGGAGCCCATCCCCAAGTCGAAATCGATACCAATGTGCTTTAGGCCCTTCAGCAAGGTCACCATGCTGATCATGAACCCGACCATCCACATGTACATAGGCACATACTGCCGTGCGCGCTCAAAGGTGTTCTCGTGGTCCAGGATCAGATTTTTGACCGAAATGAACAGCGCGAAAGACATAGATCCCGCAAGCAACGGCGAGACCACCCAGCTAGCGGCGATTGTGCCTACTTTTCCCCAGGCAACCGCCTCAACCGAGATGCCCACTGCAGCAAAACCAACAATTGCACCTACGATGGAGTGGGTTGTGGAGACCGGCCATCCACGCATACTGGCAATCAGCAGCCAGGTTGCAGCAGCTAACAATGCCGACAACATGCCAAACACCAGCAACTCCGGTGAATCGGTTAGTACGGCAGGGTCGATAATGCCCTTGCGGATGGTCGAAGTCACTTCGCCGCCAGCGAGATACGCCCCCGCAAACTCAAAGATTGCAGCAACCAGAATCGCTTGCTTTAAGGTCAGCGCTCTCGAACCCACGGAGGTTCCCATCGCATTGGCCACATCATTCGCGCCGATACCCCAAGCCATAAATAGGCCAAAGGCACACGCGAGGGCGAGAAGAATAAAGCCGTGCGACGCTAATATTTCCATTTTGGCGTTCCTCCGTTCCGACGCGTGCAAAGTATCGAATAATTGTGACAGTCATATGAAAAACCGGTTTTCACTGCGACCGCGGGACACCGATCCGAGCTCGGCATGAACGCGCGCATCAAAATGACACGTCCCATTGGACTCTGAAGCGGTTGTCAGAGTAATTCGATCCCAGCAATGCATCATCTAAGGTGAGATGCGAGAAATCGACGGTGATCTTGTTAGCGTGCCCGGCGAAGAACCAATTCGCACCCAGCGTGAATTCCTCCCGCTCGTTATAGAGTGAGCGCTCCGATTTGTTGGGTTCGCTGACATAGGCATAGCGCGCCGCAAGCTCCAACGGGGCGGGGAATCCGTCGATCAGGTTGTGAAAGAAATATCCTGATTGGATGTAGAAACCGGTCAAGTCACTCTCGGTTCCCATCACTCGGTCAGTCACAAACTTGCGGTGCCACTCCTGCTGAATGGAGAGCCCTCGATACTTGAAAGCAAATTCTTGCACTGCTTGCTCGATCTTGAACTGGTCTTCCTCAGCAAAAACAGGCTTGGTAAAACCATCTAAATTGCCGCAACCGGATGAGGACCATCTCGTGCATGGGCCTTTATTGGTGAACCCTGCAACCGCGAAAGAGCCTGTGGGTTTGTCCGTATACTCCACGTCGGTCTGCTTCCAGGCGAGGTCCCGACCCAGGAAGTTCCACTGCAAGCGCCCCATGTACAGGTGGTCGCTGGAGTTGTTTTTCACGCCGCGGCCTTCGCCATTGAAAACGCCTGCGTAGTAGCGCATGTCTGCCATTGTGCCCTCGAACAGTCTGCCTCTCAGCTGTACGCCGACCTGCCGGTCCATCGTAAATATGCGGTTCACGATAGATCGCTCGACAAACTGCTGTCTTCCCGAAGAATCCACCCGCTCGCGGTTAAGATCCACCTTCCACTGACCCAGGCGAATCCCGCCCCAGTCCCACTTAGCAAGGTCAATCCGCCAATCGATCACCCTGGCGCCTGATGAGACCGGGTCTGCATCCACGTCGCGCGCCGGCTGCAGATCTACCTCAAAGTAGTATTTGATCCAGGGTTGAAAACCGTGCCCGCCGATCTTCATACGCAAGCGACGCTGCTCAAAACTGGAGCCGCTGGAATCCTCGTAGTTGCCTGCCTGGCGCGGATCAGATCCGTAAGGGTTGCTGTAGCGGAGCTGTGCTCGCCATTGCAGGTTTGTCTGCCAGTTGCCGTCTCTGGTCTCAAACCGAAAACCCTTGGATCCGTAACTCGCCACAATCGGAGATTCAGCGATGACCGCATTGGCCACTGCCTCGTCGATTGCTCGTTGAACGTTATCATCCAGCGCTACCGCTGACGCGAGTTCCTCCTCACGGACCGTTACTGTCGCAGTAGCATCTTGGGCGGGCGCCAACGATACGCTGGACAATACTTCCGCGCTGGAGACCGTCTCCTTTTGCAGGAGCTGTTCGTACTGAGCATCAGTAATCAAACCATTTTCGAAAAGAATATCCAGTAACGCCTTATCGGTGGCCGAGGCGGAGATGGCGACAGCGCTGCAAAACAGCCCCGCTGGCAGTGAATAGCGCAAGCGAGATAACAAGTGACGCATAGGGTGTACTCCGGACAGTTACTAGAGGGTGCATTGCAGTTACATGACAAGTATGTGTCTCAGAGGTGTCATTTTCGTGACGCATGCATTGCATTTTCGTGACAAAAATATTGCGTTTTTATGACACAGCTCTCCCGGGGCAAACTGGATTATTCTGTCAGCGAGCCGAATGAGTGCCCCCCGAACATGGCGAAGACATTTTCAGCAGCAACCCGTTTGAGACCCGGATTACTCATTGTCGGCGCCCTGAGCCTGACGATCTTGCTTCGAGGCCTCGTTTTTCTCACGGATGCCGGTGCGATAGGCGCGGGGTATGCGGCCAAACAGCTTTGCTCTGGCATTTTTGTCGCGCGATTACCCGAGCGCTTTGTCCTGAATACTGATGTGCTGCCAAGACTCGCAACGGTGGGTCCCATGGCAGCGCTGCTGGACTACGAAATAGACCACGCACGGCAAAACGTTTCGACATCCATGCTGGGTCAGGAAAAGACAGCGCAATTCGAGCGAGGCTTTGGTTGTACTTTATGGGCTACCGAGGCCTTCCAGCGAACAGCCCTCAGCCGGCGCGCTGAGACATTGCCACCAAATAGCCCCGACCCATACAGAGAAAACCCGCCGAGCGAGCCTGATACACCGGGCATGCCAATGCCGGCGGCTACCCTTGCAAGCGACGATGCGAGACTTAATGCTGCTCTGGATGCGGCTTTCGCAGAAACCACTGAAGGTGACCGCCACACTTTGGCTGTACTGGTGATGCACAAGGGAGTGTTAGTGGCCGAACGCTATCAAGCGCCGGTCTCAGTCGAGCACCCGATGCAAGGGTGGTCGATGAACAAAAGCCTCATGGCGACTTTTATTGGATACCAAATCGATGCTGGAAAGCTCAATCTGAATGACCCCGTTTGGGAAATGCTGGTCTCGGAAGGATTCAACACCCATGATCTAGATCGCATCGATCGAAGCTTGTCGCTGAGGCATCTGCTTTCTATGTCGAGCGGATTTGATTTTTCCGAACGCTACTTTCCCGGAGACGATGTCACCGCAATGTTGTATCAACACCCCGTCATGGGCTACTCGGCACCCTCGAAAGGGCATGCCTACCCACCGGGCGAGCGGTTTGCCTACTCCAGCGGCGATATCAACACCGCCTCACTGATGTGGCAGCAATCCCTCGAGGGCGAAGCCTATCCCGATTGGTTGGCCAGAAATTTTCTCGGACCACTGGGTCTGCAAGAAATGGTAATGGAGCCGGACGCCCACGGAGTGCAGGTCGGCTCGAGTTACGCCTATCTCACCGCTCGGGATTGGGCTCGGATGGGCCAGTTGTGGCTCGATGCCTGGCACGGTCGCAGCGCGATCATCAGTCAATCGTGGCAGAGACAAGCCGTCGCACCGGGCACCGCCACCAACGGTGAAATTTATGGCTTGGGATTTTGGCTCAATACAGGACAACGCCGCTTTCCGAGCGCACCGGAGAGTACGTTTAATGCCGGGGGTAACTCAGGCCAATTCGTGGTGGTGATGCCTGAAGAGGAATTGGTTGTTGTGCGACTTGGCCTCACGCTTGATGAATCACAAGCCAATATGGACAGGTTACTGGCTGATCTGCTCAAGATCGTTCGCTAACCGCTGACCTTCAGTACATGGCTATGTAGGGATGCCCAGATCCACTCCAAAATCCTGCTCCTTTGGCGCGCTCGCTCTGGCATTGTTGAGTAACCCTGTTGCCCAGGCCATGCTCGTCACATGTGTGGCGTTGCCATTGACTGGTTCTGGCATACCGCCAGAGGGGCAGTGGTTGCATTTACCATTTTTGGGAGAACTTCCCGCCCGACCAAGGGCTCGCCAATCTCAATGAGTTGAGGTTGAGACGCCATTTACAGCACGAGATTCTGGTTCCGACTCTGATACCGCTAGATCTCTTGGGGAGAAGCGATATCCAGTGCCCCGCACGGTTTGAATAAGATTGCTGTAGGCAACATTCTCGGTCTGCAAAAGTTTTCTTAGGCGCCGAATATGAACGTCTACTGTCCGTTCTTGCACATACACGTTCGCCCCCCAAATACGGTCGAGTATTTGAGCGCGCGAAAAAGCACGCTCGGGGTTCGTCATAAAGAAATGCAGCAACTTGAATTCAGTGGGCCCTACTTCGATATCTTTTGAGGCCATCGTTACACGCCGGCTGTCGGCCTGCAGAATCAACTCGCCAACGCGGTATTCAGTTTGATCCTCTCCACCATCTCTGTGTCGGATCACTGCTCGTATGCGAGCTAGCAATTCCTTGGGGGAAAATGGCTTCGTGACGTAATCGTGCGCACCCATATCGAGCCCCTGAACAATGTTGTCCTCATCGGTCTTGGCAGTGAGCATTATTACGGGCAATGATTGGGTGGCTTCGTCTTTCCTGAGTCTTTGCAGTAATTCAACACCGCTACCTCCGGGTAGCATCCAGTCGAGCAGGACAAGATCTGGTGGGTGATCTGTGATCTGCCAATAAGCTTCTTGAATATCAGCCGACTCCAGGCACTCAAACCCGGCTGTCCCTAGAACAAATCTGAGCATTTCCCGGATTCCGGGATCGTCATCCACCACCAAGACCCGATTCACGGGTATCGCACCCCGAAATCTGCAGGATATGGCGAGAGCATCACCTCGCAATGACCCACGGTCAGAGTGATCCGGGCACCGTCCATCCAGCCCACCACGGGTCAGTGCCATCGGGGTTCACCGCACCAATGTAGTCGGTGGAATCCAGATAATCACCGTCTGCCACGGACTCTGGATAAGCACCGTTAATGGCATCCCAATCCAGCGGATCCAGACCGGAGGCCTCAGGAGCCTGTGAGCTCAATAGCGCGTCCAGCGCGGCGTCGGTTTCACTTACCGTAGAGGCATCGAAGCCCACATTTGCACCTGAGAGCGTGCCGTGAACACCCTCGCCCTGACCGCAATCCTGGATCCAGTTGTTAATCACGAGGGCGGAGCCGACCAGCGCCTCTGAACCCGAGCCATCCACGTTGATGCAGGTATCTACCGCCGTCGCCGAGGAATCCGCGACCGTCACGACCGTGTTGTGGAAGAAACCACCCGAACGCTTCTTGAAGTTCAGGCTATAGGTCGCGCGATCTGCCACCTTGTCATTGATGATTGTGACGTTAGCCAGCGTCGGCTTTGACAAGAAACCGTCGGAAGAACCCTCGGTATCCATCTCAAAGGCTTCACCCTTCGATGCGCCCTGCTTGACGATGATGTACTGCAGATTGCCCTGATAGCCTTCGTCCCAATCCACAGAGTCGTCGTTGTTGTTGGTGAATACACCGTGTTTGACGTTGACGTTACCGCCGTAAAACTCGATACCGTCGTCAGAGTTGCCGTGCACCTGAATGAAGTCCATCTCAGTACCGCGGCCAACGCCCACCAGCGAAATCCCGTTAATCTCATTGCCAGTGGAAAACTCATAACCTCCCTCCGCAACAACCACATATTTCAATACGCCGCTGCTATCGTCGGGGTCATAACCCCCCGCGAAGCCTGACTCGCCCTCGGAGTCGATATCGCAGTAACTGCCGCCCTCGGCACACTCGTTGTGGGGCGCAAAGCCATGCATGATCAGACCACCCCACTCACCGGAACCGTCTAGGCCTTCGTCGTCGGACGAGAAGACGATCGGCGCGGACTTTGTCCCCACCGCCATCAGCTTGCTACCGCGGGTAATCACCAAATTGGCGAAGGTACCCGACTTGCCGAACACGTTGACGCCAGCTTCGATCGTGAGCGTCACGTTCCGAACGGATGACCCGTCAGAAAGCGTGCCATCGCCATTTATTTCCAGCTGGCCGTTACCATTTCCTACGGTCACGCGACCTTCCATCAGGTAATCAACGCCTGCGGTCAAGGTCAAGTCAGTCGAGACCGTCGGGGGTAGCAGGCACAATCCAGCTTCCAATTCATCGGTACCCGCTGGGCAGGAGGCCTCAGGGAGAGTCGGGTTGCCCACTGACCCCTCAATCGTCCACCCAGCCCACCAGATATCGCTGCCATCGGGGTTGACCGCGCCAATATAGTCGGTGGCATCAAGGAAGGTCGCGTCAGCGACTGATTCTGAGTAGGCGCTGTTGACTGCATCCCAATCGATGGCGCTGGACAGCAGTGCTTCAGAGGCCTGTGACGCAAAGTTATTGTCCAGCTCTGCGGGGACTGCCGCAATCGTGCCGTTATCTAAACCTGAGACGTTGGCGAGCGTGCCTTGGTCACCGGCACCTGAGGCACAGTCCTGAATCCAGTTGTTCAGCACCAGAGCGTCACCCACCAAAGCTTGTGAGCCAGAACCATCGACATTCACACAGGTTGAGAGCGCGGTCTCGGAATCGGGAGAGACCGTCACAACCGTGTTGTGGAAAAAGCCACCCGATCGCTTTTTAAAGTTCAGGCTGTAATCAGCGCGATCTGCGACCTTGTCTGCCACGACGGTGACATTAGCCAACGTAGGCTTAGAGAGGAAGCCCTCCGACGACCCCTCCGTATCCATCTCAAATGCTTCGCCCTTGGAGGCACCTTGCTTGACAATGATGTACTGCAGGTTGCCCTGGTAGCCTTCATCCCAATCCACAGAGTCGTCATTGTTATTGGTAAACACACCGTGCTTCAGGTTGACATTACCGCCGTAGAACTCGATACCGTCATCGGAGTTGCCATGCACTTGGATGTAGTCCACCTCGGTACCGCTACCCACAGCCACCAGCGAAATGCCGTTAATCTCGTTCCCCGTTGAGAACTCATACCCGCCTTCAGCAACCACAACGTATCGGAGCACGCCGCTGCTGTCACCCTCGTCATAACCACCCGCGAAACCCGATTCGCCCTCGGAATCGATATCACAGTAACTGCCGCCAACCGCGCATTCGTTATGGGGCGCAAAGCCATGAATAATCAAGCCACCCCACTCGCCCGCGCCGTCGTAACCCTCGTCGTCGGACGAAAACACAATCGGGGAATCGGCCGTGCCCATCGCCATGATCTTGCTGCCGCGAGTAATCAGCAGATTGGCAAACGTGCCGCTCTTACCAAAAACCTCCACCCCGGCCTCGATGGTCAGAACCACCGACTGAACAGCGGTACCGTTATCCAGAGTGCCGTCTTGATTGACCTCGAGCTGGCCGTTACCGTTGCCAACCGTCACACGATCAGACATCAAATAACTCAGTCCAGCAGAAAGCGTCATATCAGCAGAGATGGTTGCAGGCAGTTCACACAACCCTTCACTCACTTCAGAAGTTCCTTCGGGACACGTCGCTGAACTACCCCCGCCGGAGTCTCCGCCACTTGAGCCGCCACCACCCGAACCTCCGCCACCTGACCCCCCGTTATTTGAGGGAGCCTCAATATTTATGGTTGTGCTGTCGTCGCCCGAACACGCGGCTAGCATGATCAAGAAAACTGCGAGCAAAAATGACTTCATCATCGGCTTCCTATAATTGAGGATTCTCAGGATTGCTGTAAAAAGTCGGGTTAGAACTGCCAATCAAGCCCGAGCTGTATCGTCGGCCCGCGGTTGTAAACCTGAAAGGTCTGCCCGCCTTGGGTGTACTCGACTTCATCGTCTAGCAGGTTTTCAAACTTGGCTTTTAAAGTGAGCGCATCAGAAACATCGAAACGGTATACGATGTTGAGATCGAGCCTCGGCTCCAAGAACACATCCGGTTGACCCGATACGCCGACGTCGGCAATTGACTTACCATTTTGGTTTAAAAGCACCGTTAACTGATGTCCGGCACTGAGGTTGTCGTAGCCAAAAATCAGATTGGCCGTGTACTCAGGTTGCCCCTGTAACGCGCGGGTTGGCTGGTTTTGAGCGGTAACCTCAGATTCGATGAACGCCGCATTGAACGCGAGAAACAACGTTTGGTCGTAGCCATCGCCGAGAACAAATTCAAAGCGACCATCTACCTCAACACCGTACAACTCGGCAGAATCAGAGTTTTGGAAGGTTCGCGAGTTCCCCGCCGTACCTGAAGCTGCCTGCACAACGCGCTCGATGGGCTTATCCATGTCTTTGTAGAAAAGCGCTACCGATAAGCTGTCTACCTCGGACAGGTACCACTCCCAACGCAGGTCAGCATTGATGATGTCCGAAATTTCAAGGAACGGATTGCCTCGCACCCGAAAATTGAATTCGTTGTCATAAAAGGTAGCGTTCGCTGCCTCTTTGAAATCTGGCCGTGCAACAGTTTGAGAGAGCGCGAGACGCACTTGGTGCGTATCGGTGATGAACCAGTTAACCCCCAGGCTTGGCAAGAAACTATCCTCATCGATCAGCGACTGCACTGCTCCCTGTTCACCCTGCAACGAGAAGGTATCGGTTGTTTGTTCATAGGTCTCGTATCGGCCGCCCAATATCACTTGCCAGACTGAGTCAAAGGTGTGGTCGTACATCAGGTAGGCACTGTTGTACTTCAACTCCGCGTCATAGCTATCGGATGCAAGCGTTTTGTCAACGAACACCAAGCCTGTGTTGGGGTTATTGGATATCCCGCCTTGAGCACTGGATCCGCATCTCGGGTTTTCCGATGAGGCATCACAGCTATAAATCACATCTGAGACCAGCAAGTTATCGGAACGCAGCAAGTCGTCCCTAACCTGATTTACGTTGAAACCGTAAGTGGCACTATCAGAGTCACGCTCCCTTGATATCAGCTGCACTCCCGCTGTTAATTGGGAGAAACTCGCACCATCATCAAATACGTCCCAAGTGATTTGAGCCGACACGTCAAGGTTGTCATCGACTAGTTCGTCATAACGGCGGGTGATCGTGCCGGGCTCCAAGATAAAGCCTTTGAACAGGTCTGCTTGTTCATCGTTGGCTCTCTGGAAGTCGTATTGCGCTTTCAAAGACTCAGGGTCGGTCGCGCTGGACGCCGCCGTGAAATCAAATTCTCTGCGGTCCGGCGCGTATCGATCGGCCTGGCTGACTGTTGCCTGCCACTCAAAA
>Ga0181594_10002928_pt1 | contig 15576 bp, 11 predicted proteins | sample 071ome_18_FD_145603 | JGI IMG/M metagenome (GOLD analysis project Ga0181594, IMG submission 145603) | Coastal salt marsh microbial communities from the Groves Creek Marsh, Skidaway Island, Georgia - 071413BT metaG (spades assembly) | ecosystem: Environmental > Aquatic > Marine > Intertidal zone... | reverse complement strand
CAAAAGAATCGTCTCGGTCCTTTTAATCGCGATTGACCTTCGTGGAAAGAAGCGCTCTTGACGCGCCACGCACCGCGCCTGACCTTCGTGCGCACACGTGAGGCCCCGAACTAAATGCAACTAGTCATCGTCGAATCGCCGGCCAAGGCAAAAACCATCGAGAAATATCTGGGCAGCGGCTTCAAAGTGCTCGCTTCCTATGGCCATGTCCGCGACCTGCCTCCCAAGGACGGCTCGGTCCGCCCCGACGAGGGCTTCGCGATGGACTGGGACCTCTATGGCGACAAGGCCAAGCAGGTGAAGGCCATCGCAGATGCCGCCAAGCAGGCCGACGGCCTGATCCTCGCCACCGACCCTGACCGTGAAGGCGAAGCGATCAGCTGGCACGTGCGCGAACTGCTGGCGAAGCGCAAGGCGCTGCCCGCCGAAGTGAGGCGCGTGACATTCAATGCGATCACCAAGCAGGCAGTGACTGACGCCATGAAGGCGCCGCGCGACCTCGATCAGGACTTGATCGACGCCTATCTTGCGCGCCGCGCACTCGATTATCTGTTCGGCTTCACCCTCTCTCCGGTGCTATGGCGCAAACTGCCGGGTGCGCGCAGCGCTGGCCGCGTGCAATCGGTGGCGCTGCGCCTGATCTGCGAGCGCGAGCACGAGATCGAGCTGTTCAAGCCGCAGGAATACTGGTCGGTCGTTGCCCAGATGGAGCACGATGGCACCGGGTTCGAAGCGCGGCTGGTCAAGTTCGAAGGTGACAAGCTGGAGCGCCTCAGCCTCGGCGACGAAGGCATGGCGATGCGCGCCAAGTCCGCTGTCGAAGCCGGAGCATTCCGGGTCGAGCAGGTCGAGACCAAGCCGGCCAAGCGTCATCCCAGCCCGCCGTTCACGACATCGACGCTCCAGCAGGAGGCGGCGCGCAAGCTCGGCTTCTCGGCCAGCCAGACCATGCGCGTGGCGCAGAAGCTCTACGAGGCAGGCGCGATCACTTACATGCGGACCGACGGCGTGCAGATGGACGGATCGGCCATCTCTGATGCGCGCAGGGCGATTTCGGACCGTTACGACGGGCATTACCTGCCTGAAAAACCACGTCATTACAGCACCAAGGCCAAGAATGCGCAGGAAGCACACGAAGCCATCCGGCCGACCGATTTCGGCAAGGACAGCTTTGGCGGCGGGGAAGAGGGGCGCCTCTACGAACTCATCTACAAGCGCGCCCTGGCGAGCCAGATGGCATCGGCCAGTCTTGAGCGCACCACGGTCACGCTACGTGACGGCACCGGGCAGAACGAGTTGCGCGCCACCGGGCAGGTCGTGAAATTCCCCGGCTTTCTCGCGATCTACGAGGAAGGCCGGGACAATCGCGATGCCGATGAAGACGATGGCCTGCTGCCAGCGCTTTCCAGCGGCGACATGCCCGCCAAGAAGGGCGTGGAAGCCAGCCAGCACTTCACCCAGCCTCCACCGCGCTATTCGGAGGCGAGCCTCGTCAAGCGGCTGGAAGAGCTGGGCATCGGTCGGCCTTCGACCTATGCCGCGACGATCCAGGTGCTGAAGGATCGGGCTTACGTCCGCACCGAGAAAAACCGATTCTTTGCAGAGGAATCGGGGCGATTGCTCACGGCCTTTCTTGAACGGTTTTTCCCGCGCTATGTCGGCTACGATTTCACCGCCGAGATGGAGGACGAACTCGACGACGTGTCGGGCGGTCGGGCGCAATGGAAAGCCGTGCTCGAAGCGTTCTGGGAGGATTTTAAGCCCAAGACCGACGAAGTGATGGAGCGCAAGCCTTCGGAAGTTTCCGAAGTGCTCGACGAATTCCTGTCGGATTTCCTGTTCCCACCGCGCGAGGATGGCGTGGACCCGCGCCAATGCCCGCTGTGCACCAGTGAGGGCCGGGAAGGCGGGCGGCTGGCTCTGCGCGGCGGACGTTACGGTGCCTTTGTCGCCTGCGCCAACTATCCCGAATGCAAATATACCCGCAAATTTGCCCAACCCGGCGGCAATGGCGAGGCCGTTGAAGATACCGAACTGGGCGTCCATCCCGAGACAGGCGAGAAAATCTATCGCAAGATCGGGCGCTTCGGTCCCTATTTCCAGATGGGCGAGGGTAAGGAGGCTAAACACGCCTCGCTCCCCAAGGACATCGAGAATCCCGATCTCGAGTGGGCGGTGAAGCTTCTCAGCCTGCCGCGGCAAGTCGGCACACATCCCGAAACGGGCAAGGAAATTGAAGCATCAATAGGACGTTACGGCCCATATCTTCGGCACGACGACAAGTATGCGAAGCTGCGTTCCACCGGGGATGTGTTCGAGACGGGTATGAACGCGGCCGTCACCCTGCTGGCCGAAGCGGCGCAGCGCGGGCCGGGCGCGCGCGTCAAGGCCGAGCCGATAAATACCTTTGGAGCGCACCCGACATCGGGTGGCGAGATCAAGGTGCTGCCGGGCCGCTACGGGCCTTACGTCACCGACGGCAAGACCAACGCGACAATCCCGCGCGACATGAAGCCCGAAGATGTCGACGAGGAGACCGCGATCCGTCTCATCGACGAACGCGCGGCCAAGGGTCCGGCGAAGAAGAAGCGCAGGGCGCCAGCGAAGAAAAAGAAGGCTGCCGGCTGACGTCCTGACGTCACTCCTTGCCAATATTCTTGAACAGCTCGCGTGCAATGGCGGCATGTCCGGCCCGGGTCGGATGCCATGGAAATGCATCGCCAGGCTGGTAATTCGCGGGCCATCCCGTGACCCAGGCGGTCTTGCCGCCACAGGCAAGGCGCTTTCTCGATGCCTTGGGAAAACCGAACAGGGTCGCCCCGGTCTCCTGCGCGACTCTTGCGGTGACCTGTGCCAGGCGTTGACCGATGTCCCGGGCGGTTCGCGCCGCATCGAGCGAAATTGGCGAGTCAGCGCAGGCATAGGGTGGCACCATCTCGAGATACTGAACGAAGATCAGCCGGGCGTTGGGCGCGCGCCTGCGCACCTCGTAGGCAATAGTGCGCAGGTTGTTCTCGAGCTTGAAATAGGCGCTGTCGTTGGGAACCGGCACCTGCGGGCAGACCGTACCTGCCCCGCCGAGCTGGATTGGCCCGCGCTGTTTGCAGCTCTCCGCAATCAGGTACCCTACATAGCCGATATCGTTGCCGCCAATCGTAATGGTCACAAGGTCGGTATCTGTGGTGACCGCCTCGATCTGCGGTGGCAATTCGTTCCATGCACCGAGGATATGGGCGGTTGTCGCACCTCCGCAGGTCACGTCGATGAGCAGCATGCGTAGCTCCTCGGCAAGCAGCGTCGCATAGTTCTCATAGCTGCGCCCGCAGCGCTGGGGGGTGTTGTACTTGACCTGGCCGAACCCCGACCCTGCTGCGAACGAGCTGCCCATGGCGACATGACGCCCGCCAGCCAATGGGCCGGGCTCGTCCTGCGCGTGCCCACTGGTAGCGAGCGACAGCGCTACAGCCCCGGCGCACAACAGCTTTGCGAACCGGGAGGGAAAATACTTCATGTAATCGCGCCTTTCGCTTTCAAATCTTCGATCCGCTCCCAGTCGAGTCCGAGATCGGCAAGCACCAGTTCGGTATGTTCGCCGACCTGCGGTGCACCGGGGCCTTCGGGCACGTGATTGTCGAATTGCACCGGTCCGCGCACCACCCGGATCGTGCGGCCCGATGCGGTCTGCACTTCGACGGTGAGGTTGTTGGCCGCCGCCTGCGGATCGTTGCACATGTCGAGGGTCGAGCGGAATTCGGCCCACTGGCCTTTCATGGTCTTGAGGCGCTCGCGCCAGTAATCGCCCGGCTTGCTGGCAAAAGCCTCGACTATCAGCGCACCTGCCGCTTCGGTGTTGGCGAGCAGGGCCTCTGCGGTGGAAAAGCGTGGGTCGTCGGCGGCTTCGGGAATGCCGAGATGCTCGAACGTATCGCGGATCAGCGGGCCGGGCTGGAGGATGAAGAAGCCGATCACCACGCCGTCGCTGCATTCGAAATTGCCGATGAACGGGTTCACAGGGACCGGGCCGATCATCGGGTCGCGGGCGCGCGGTGCGAAGCCGGTTTGCAGCGCGGTATTCGTGTAGATGCCGGTCACCCAGGCTGCGGTGCCCATCAGCGAGACGTCGACTACCGAAACCTCGCCGCCCCGTTCGCGCCTGAGCAGGGCTGCCGAGATCCCGCCGGCAAGGTTCATCGCGCCGACTGAATCGCCAAATCCGCCGACCGTGAAGGCGAGCGGGGGCTTGTAGCTTTCCGGCGTGAGCGCATGGGCAACACCGCCGTGCAGCCAGTAGACGGTGCCGTCATAACCGCCCCGGTCGCTCTCCTCGCCGAGATTGCCGAAAGCGCTGCCGCGCGCGTAGACGATATTCGGATTGACCTTTCGCAGGTCCTCGACCTCGATGTTAAGCGCTTCACGGGTCGGCGGGAGCAGGTTCGTTAGAAATACATCGGCAGAGCGCACCAGCTCCATCAGCACCTCGTAGCCTTCGGGCGAGGCGATATCGATGCCGACGCTGCGCTTGCCGCGATTGGCGTGTTGCACCATCGGGTTGGCTTCCGCCTCGATCACGACTTCGCCAATGGTCATCATGCCGCGCGCACCGTCGCCGCGCTCGGGATGCTCGATCTTGATGACGTCCGCGCCCCATTCGGCGAGGATGGCGCCGGCGGCAGGCACCAGCACATATTGTGCCACCTCGATTACGCGGATGCCTTCGAGAACTCCGGTCATAGCTCAGACCCTATTTCTGCCATTCCAGTCCCATTTCCTCGTAAATGTCGCGGGCCTTTTCGTCCCAGCCTTCCTCGACGCGGACGTGCAGGAACAGGTGCACCTTCTGGCCCAGCAACTCGGCCAGTTCCTTGCGCGCTGCCTCGCCGATGGCCTTGATCCGCGAGCCACCCTTGCCGAGTACGATCGCCTTCTGGCTGTCGCGCGCGATCACGATTTGCTGGCGCACTTCCAGCGAGCCGTCCTTGCGTTGGGTATAGGATTCCGGGCGGACCGCGCAATCGTAGGGCAATTCGTCGTGCAGTTGGCGGTAAAGCTGTTCGCGGGTGATCTCGCAAGCCAGCAGCCTCTCGCTGGCGTCCGACACCTGGTCTTCCGGATAGAGCCACGGACCCTCCGGCATGAGTTCCGCCAAATGTGCCTTGAGTTCCGACACACCGTCGCCAGTCAGCGCCGAGACGAAGAACACCTCTGCAAACTCCACCTTCTCCGAAAGTTCTCGGGCAAGGTCGAGCAGCGGCTCTTTGGCAGAAGCGTCGACCTTGTTGAGGACCAGAATTCGCCGCTCGGGCCGGTCCTTGAGCGCCGCGAGCAGCGGCTCAAGCTCGTGCCTGCGCTGTTTCACGGCATCGACGACCAGCAGCACCGCATCGGCTTCCTGCGTACCTTCCCAGGCAGCGGCGACCATTGCCCGGTCCAGCCTGCGGCGCGGTGCGAAGATGCCGGGCGTATCGGCCAGCACGATCTGCACATCGCCGGCCAGCGCGACACCGAGCAGGCGCGCACGGGTAGTCTGCGCCTTGGACGAGACGATCGCGACTTTCTGGCCAACCAGTGCGTTCACCAGCGTCGACTTGCCGGCATTGGGCGCGCCGATCACCGCGACAAGGCCGCAGCGCTGGCTCACGCGAACTTCCTCATGAACTCTTCGGCGGCAAGCGTTTCGGCGTCCTGCTTGCTGCTCGAAGTCGCCTGCGCCTCGCCAATGCCGTGAACTTCGACCCTGACCGTGAAGCGCAGGTTGTGATCCGGGCCGCTACGTTCGACAAGCGAATACTCCGGCATTCTATGCTTGTTGCCAACGGTCCATTCCTGAAGCGCCGACTTGGGATGCTTGCGCTTTCCGGCCTTGCCCTCGACTTCCTCGGCCCAGAGCTTGCGCACCATTGCTTTGGCCGACTCGAAACCGTGTTCAACGAAACAGGCGCCGATCAATGCTTCCATGACATCGCCAAGGATATTGTCGCTTTCCTTGCCACCGTCGTCGCGAGCCTGTTTTCCGAGCAGCATGTGCTCGCCAAGGCCCACCGATCGGGCAACGCGCGCGCAAGTTGCACGGCTGACTAGGGCGTTGAGCCGCTGCGACAACTTGCCTTCGGCCTCTCCGCTCGACGCGAACAGCCATTCAGCGACGCACAGGCCAAGCACGCGGTCTCCGAGGAATTCCAGGCGTTCGTAATTGCGCTCGTGCCCGGTGCTGCCGTGGGTGAGAGCTTCGAGCCACAGCGCCTCGTCGTCTGGCTCCACGCCGGCGTGGTGGACAATAAACGCGCGGGCACTGTCCGGCAGCTCGCTGGCCATGCCGGTCATTGTCAGATCGTCCCGCCGATGCGGCTCCAGCGCGCGGCGGTAAACCACGTCCAGGGTTTGAGCCATTCCGCCCCGCCGTCGGTCGAGAACATGATCACACTCGCCTTGCCGACCAGGTTGGCCTGCGGGACTATGCCGATGCCTTGTCCGGGCACGGCTGGAAAACGGCTGTCGAGCGAGTTGTCGCGATTGTCGCCCATCATGAACAGCATGCCTTCGGGCACTACAACCGGTTCGGTATCGTCCTGCGGCGTGTCCGCGAGATCGAGCACGTTGTAACTCTTTCCGCCCGGCAGCGTTTCGCGAAACTGCGGATATTTGCAGACCTGCGCCCCGTCGCTCGCCTGTGCCGCGAACTGCGGATAGTAGCATTGCGTATTCGGAGTGACCGGGACGACGAAATCGCCAACCGGCACTTTCGGTATCGCCTCGCCATTGAGGAAAAGCTGCCCGCCTTTCACCTGCACCTGGTCGCCGGGCAGGCCGATCACCCGTTTTATATAGTCGATGTCGTTACCCGGCGGCGCCTTGAAGATGACCACGTCGCCACGCTCTGGCTGGCTCGCGAACAGGCGTCCGGGGATGAGCGGCACGCTGAACGGCAAGGAGTATCGCGAATAGCCGAAGGGCCACTTGGCTGCGAGCAGGTAGTCCCCGTTGAGCAGGCGCGGCAGCATCGATTCGCTGGGGATATTGAACGGCGAGAACATGAAGCTGCGGAATACCAGAACGATCAGCGCCAGTTTCAGCAGGAACAGGACGAAACTCTCCTGCTTTTCCTCGGGCCTGTCATCCGGTTGGACGGTTTCTGGAGCAGTGGTTTCTGTCATTGCCGTCAGTCCATGTTAGCCCCGGCGTCGCGCGTCAAGAGCGCGTGAAGCACAGTGGCCCCTCCGGTAGTGCCGTGCTAGGGCGCGGCCCTCTCGGCAATCATCAGGGGCAAGGCAAAGCAATGGCGGACATGGCAGCGGCAGACGAAGCGTGGCGCGCCCTGCAAGCGCTCGACCAGCCCCGTCTTGCCGACTTGTTCGAGAGCGATCCCGGACGGCTCGATAGCCTGACCGCGCGGCTGGATCTGGGAGAGGGCGGGGTCCTGTTTGACTGGTCGAAGAGTCACCTCGACGAGGCGCATCTTACCGGCTTTGAAGCCCTGGCCGAAGCGATGGATTTCTTAGGCGCGCGCGCAGCGCTGCTGAGCGGCGAGATCGTCAATCCCACCGAACAGCGCGCCGCCGAGCATACTGCACAGCGCGGCATGGGCAGCGACGACTCGGTTGCGCTGGCAGAAGCGTTACACGCGCGCATGGCCGCGCTGGTCGATGCGATCCACAAGGGTGCGTTGGGCGAGGTAAGGCATCTCATTCACATCGGAATTGGCGGGTCGGCGCTCGGGCCTGCTCTGGCGATCGATGCGCTGGCGCGGCATGGAGCGATGGTCGACGTGCATGTCGTGTCCAACATTGACGGCTGCGCACTCGAAGCAGCATTCGCGAAGTGCGATCCGCAAACGACCATGCTGGCGGTCGCTTCAAAGACTTTCACCACTATCGAGACCATGACCAACGCTGCGAGCGCCCTGGCATGGCTGGAAGCTGCGGGCGTCGCCGATCCGTTCGGACGGGTCGTGGCGCTGACTGCCGCGCCCGACAAGGCAGTCGAATGGGGCGTGGACGAGACTCGGGTGCTGCCGTTTTCCGAAACCATCGGCGGGCGGTATTCGCTGTGGTCGTCGATCGGTTTTCCCGTGGCCGTGGCGCTGGGCTGGCCGGACTTTGCCGAAATGCTCGAGGGCGCCGCAGCGATGGACCGGCACTTCGCCGAGGCCGAGGGGCGCGCCAACCTGCCGCTGCGCGCCGCCTTTGCCGATCAGCTCTATGCGCGGCTTCGTGGCTGCCAGACCCGCGCGGTGTTCGCCTACGACAAGCGGCTGGCGCTGCTTCCTTCCTATCTACAGCAGTTGGAGATGGAATCGAACGGCAAGTCGGTGACGTCCTCCGGCGATCAGGTCGATGCCCCGACCGCGCCGGTCACATGGGGCGGGGTTGGTACCGACGCGCAGCATGCGGTGTTCCAGCTATTGCATCAAGGTGCGCATCTCGTCCCGGTCGAATTCATTGCCGCCGTCGTACCAGGCGACGATCTCGACGAAGCCCACCACCGTATCCTGCTGTCCAATTGCTTCGCGCAAGGTGCGACGCTGATGCAGGGCAAGCAGAGCGACGATCCGGCCCGCTCTTATCCCGGAGACCGGCCGTCAGCGACGATCCTGATCGACGAACTTGCACCTGCCAGCTTCGGCGCGCTGATCGCATTTTACGAGCATCGCACCTTCGCCAATGCCGTGCTCATGGGGATCAATCCATTCGACCAGTTCGGCGTCGAACTGGGCAAGGAAATTGCGGGCCAGATCGAGCAAGGCGGCGTTGTTTTCGATCCATCGACGCAGGCATTGTTGAGTGCGGCGGGGATTTCCGCCTGACCGAGTTGCAAGAGCGAAAGTATTGAGCAACAGAGCCCTTCGCTGAGAGGACGGTTTGACTCCAGACAGGGGATTGTTAACAATGAGTTTCAGGCCAGTCCGCGGAATCAGCCTCGCGGCGATTGCCTTTGCGGGTAGCGCCATTTCGACGCCGGTTTTTGCGCAGGACGCCGAAGTCGATGCGCGCATAAGGGCGATGGAAGAGCGGATCGATGCTCTCGAAGCGCAGAACCGGCGCCTTATCGAGCTGCTCGAGGGACGTAGCGCGTCGACAACCGTCGGAACGCCGTCCTCCCCCGCCACCGATCTGCCTCCGCCCGAGCCGACTGCCGACATGGCAGATACCGCTGCGAATATCGCCGATGCCCGGCCGGCGAGTCCGGTCGTGGATGGCGACAGGGAACGTGCCGGCTCCGCATCCTTTGTCGGGCTCGATTCCGATTACAGTTTCCGCATCCTCGACGTCGCCGAGAACGTCGATACCAAGCCGCTCATCCAGCTGCGCACCAAGCAGGCGGGCGGCCTTGCCGACAGGATCACGCTTTCGGGCGGGATCACTGTCATTGCCGACTATCAGATCAGCGATACGCCCGGGAAATTCGGCTATCTCACGCGGCATCCGACCTCTGGCAACCAGGTTGGCAAGCACGTTTCCGAAGCCGTGATTCACAGCGCCTCGCTGGCGATGACCGCGCGCCTGTCCGACGATTTCACCGGCTTCTTCGAGCTGCTCTACGATCCCGAGCAGAGTTTCGGCTCCGGCACGCTGACCGACCTCAATCGAAACCAGATCCAGTTGCGGCGCGGTTGGGTGATGTGGGGCAATCTCGACAAGCGGCCGGTCTATGCGCTCATCGGCAAGATGGATATTCCGTTCGGCTTTAACGACACCGTGAGCCCGTTCACGCCGTCGACGAACTACCATGCCTTTGCCGGCCTCGCCTATGGTGCCCAGCTTGGATATTTTGCGAACGGCGTGCATCTGCGAGCGATGGCGGTGCAGGGCGGATCGCAGTTCCGTTCGGCCAATACTCCGGTTGCCGGAACCAATGTGCCATCGAAGCTCAACAATTTCGCGCTCGATGCGAATTACACGATGTCTCTGGGATCGAGCGGATCGGTGATGGTTGGGGGCAGCTACCAGCACGGCTCTGCCTATTGCCAGGACTACCCGGTAGTCCATTTCAACAAGTGCGCGGACAATGTGCCTGCTATTGCGGCCGACGCGCGCGTCCGTCTCGGCAGCTTCACTCTGCTCGGAAACTACGCGCAGACCACCAAGGTCTGGCAGGCGACGCAGGTTCCCGAGGTCGATCCGCGCATCGGCACCTTTGTAACACCGCCGCAGCAGATCTGGACGGTTTCGCCCAATCCGCTGTCGATCTACGATGCGGTCAAGCCCAAGTCGTTCACGATTGGCGGGCGCTATGAATTCGGCAGGCGGATTGAGTCCCCACAGGCGCGCGCCAACGCGGTGAGCCTCGAATTTTCGCGGTTTTTCGCCGTGGGAAGGCCAGTCGCAGACTGTCCTGGGCCTGTCGCACTTCCTTTCGCCGAGCGTCAACCTGTTCGGCGAGCTGATCTACGTCGATGGATTCGTGCCACTCAACTTCCTGTCAGGCGGTAATTTCGCCGATGGCTCTTCATGGTCGGATCAGGGCGTGGACAACGAACTGGCGGTGATCGGCATACAGGCGGCGTTCTGACGCCAGCGCCACGGCGCTGAAGCCGAATCGGTTTGGCATTTCGACCTGCTGCAGCCATATCGCCACCGCAGCAGGAGTAAGTGATGCCGGAATTCGACTACGATCTTTTCACCATCGGTGCCGGATCTGGCGGGGTGCGCGCCAGCCGGGTTGCGGCGGCGCATGGCGCGAAGGTGGCCGTGGCCGAGGAGTACCGAGTCGGTGGCACCTGCGTCATCCGCGGTTGCGTGCCCAAGAAGATGCTCGTCTACGGCGCACACTTTGCCGAAGACCTTGAGGATGCACGGCAGTTCGGCTGGCATATCGAGAACCAGCGGTTCGACTGGGTGTCGCTGCGCGATACTGTGCTGGCCGATGTCGATCGGCTCAACGGCCTCTACACGAACACGCTGGAAAACCACGACGTCGAGATTTTCCATGAGCGCGCGACGCTGACCGGGCCGCATGACGTGCTGCTGGCGAGTGGCAGGAGTGTGACGGCGAAACATGTGCTCATCGCGACCGGAGCGCGACCGCATGTGCCCCAGTTCGACGGCTGCGAGCACGGCATCACCTCGAACGAGGCATTCCACCTCGATGAGCTGCCGAAACGAGTCCTGATTGCCGGCGCTGGCTATATCGCCAACGAGTTCGCAGGCATCTTCAACCAGTTCGGCTGCGAGGTGACGATCATCAACCGCTCCGACCAGTTGCTGCGCAGCTACGATCATGCGCTGCGCGACCGCCTGCTCCAGATTTCCGTGACCAAGGGTATCCGCTTTCAGTTCAACTCGACCTTCGAGAAGATCGAGAAACAGACGGATGGCTCGCTGCTGGTTCATTCGACCGGCAACTCTCCGGCGGAATACGATCTGGTGATGTTCGCCACCGGGCGCGTGCCCAACATCGAGGGGCTGGGGCTGGAAGTGGCGGGCGTCGAAGTGGACGACAAGGGGGCGATCCGGGTCGATGACCATTCGCAAACCAGTGTCGGGCACATATACGCAGTGGGTGACGTGACCGATCGGGTGCAGCTTACGCCCGTCGCGATCCGCGAAGGGCAGGCCTTTGCCGATTCCGTGTTTGGCGGAAAGCCCACCACGGTCAGTTACGACTGCATTCCCTCCGCCGTGTTTAGTCATCCGCCGCTGGCTGGCGTGGGCTTGACCGAGAGCGAGGCGCGTAACAGGCTGGGGTCGATCAAGGTCTACGAAAGCGATTTCAGGCCGATGAAATACGTGGTCGCCGGGCGCAGCGAGCGCAGTCTCTACAAGATGATCTGCGATGCCGATTCCGGCCGGATCGTCGGCCTGCACATGATCGCGCCCGAAGCGCCCGAGGTGTTGCAGGCGGCTGCCATCGCGGTGAAAGCGGGGCTCACAAAGGACCAGTTCGACGACACCATGGCTCTACACCCGACCATGGCGGAAGAGCTGGTGCTGATGCGCTGACGGTCAGCCTTTTGCGCGATGCCATTCGGCCAGCCATGTGAGCGCCACGCCTTCGATCGCTGAAACAAAGGCGTAGGGGCTGTCGATCATCGGGAAGTGGCTGGTTCCCGGGATCGTGAAGGCCGAGACCTTGCCTTCGTTCATCGCGGTAACGCTCGGCCCGGCGGAGGGATCGGTCAGGTGGCTGCGCTCACCATAGAGCGCGGCGGCGCGGCACGGCAGGTCCTTCAGGGCGGGCGTGAGCTCGAAAGCGAGGTCGATGACCTGTCCGGTCTGGCCCGGATCGAACTTGCTGGTCCAGCCGCCCTCTACCTTGCGGTAGGAATGACGACCGATATGGCGCAGCACGAAGTCGTTGCCGATCTCGATCATTGGCGGAGGCGAGAGCCGGAATCGGGCGACGGCATCCTCGAGATTCTCCCAGACTTTCGGCGCGCGCGGCGGCGGTGCAGGTGCATTGGGGTCTATCGAGCGGAAATGCTTGATCGCATGGTCGGTCTCAAGCTCGGCATAGCGCAGGCCGTCCACACCGATGACGCCCAGCCAGTCCGCGCCGTGGACCTGCGCGGCGCGGACCACGCATTGCGCGCCAGCGCTGTGGCCGACGACGACGGGAGGGATACTTGCCAAGAGCAAGCCGGAATCTTCCAGGACCCCGGCGATTTCAGCGGTCACAAGCTCTTTCGAATAGGCCTCACGCCGTCCGGAGTCCCCGCAACCGGCAGGGTCCATGACAATGACGCGGAAACGGTCTGCGAACAGCGGAGCCACATGATCGTACCAGTGGGCATGGCCGCCCGACGCGCCCAGAAACAGCAGACCTGGCAGGGCTTTGTCGCCCCACGACAAGTAGTGGATCGGGCAGCCTTCGACTTCGACCGTTTGCGATGCACCGGGCGTCGCCACCGCACGGGTAAACCACTCGGGAACCTGGGCCTCAGGCTGCGTCATTACGGGCTCTCTCCTCTGGGCAATGCCGCGAGACGCGCGCAATCCCACGATTCTTCTGACTTTTGTGCAACTGCGATATGATTTTGCCGCATTTGCACAGTGTAGTAGGCCATCGATCCCGTCTAGCCTATTGACGCTGGCCTTCCAACCTGCCTTACGCATGTGCCAATCCGCATGACACTTTGAGGACACCGCCGCATGTCAGCCAATATCGCCGAGATGGAAAAGCGCCGCTCCGCAGCGAAAGAGGGGGGCGGCCAGAAACGCATCGATGCCCAGCACGCCAAAGGCAAGCTCACCGCGCGTGAACGCCTCGATATCCTGCTCGACGATGGCAGCTTCGAGGAAGTCGATACCTACGTCGAGCACCTGTGCACCGATTTCGGCATGGACGAGCAGGAAAAAATCCCGGGCGATGGCGTCGTCGTCGGCTCGGGCACGATTAACGGCCGTCTGGTCTACGTCTATTCGCAGGACTTCACCGTGTTCGGCGGCGCTGTGTCAAAGACCCACGCCATGAAGATTTGCAAGATCATGGACGCGGCGATGAAGGTCGGCGCGCCGGTGATCGGTCTGAACGATTCCGGCGGTGCGCGAATCCAGGAAGGCGTGGATGCGCTGGGCGGCTATGCCGAGATATTCCAGCGCAATGTGCTGGCTTCCGGCGTTATCCCTCAGCTTTCGATGATCATGGGGCCATGTGCGGGTGGCTCAGTCTATTCCCCCGCGATGACCGACTTCATCTTCATGGTGAAGGACAGCTCCTACATGTTCGTCACCGGCCCGGATGTGGTCAAGACCGTGACAAACGAGGTGGTGACGCAAGAGGAACTGGGCGGGGCGATCACCCACACCAGCAAGACCTCGGTCGCCGATCTCGCGCTCGAAAACGATATCGAGGCGCTGCTCACAGCGCGCGAATTCTTCGATTACCTGCCGCTTTCAAACATGCAGGACGTGCCTGAGCGGCCCAGCGCCGATCCCTATGACCGGCTCGAGGACAGCCTCGACACGATCATCCCGCCCAATGCCAACCAGCCCTACGACATCAAGGAAGTCATCAGGAAAGTTGTCGACGAAGAGGACTTCTTCGAACTGCAACCGACCTACGCCGGCAATGTCGTGATCGGCTTCGGGCGTATCGAAGGACGCACCGTGGGTGTCGTCGCCAACCAGCCGATGGTGCTGGCGGGCGTGCTCGACATCGATTCAAGCCGCAAGGCGGCGCGTTTCGTTCGCTTCTGCGACGCCTTTAACATCCCGATCATCACCTTCGTCGACGTGCCCGGTTTCCTTCCCGGCACCGACCAGGAGCACAACGGCATCATCAAGCACGGCGCGAAGCTGTTGTTCGCCTACGCCGAAGCGACCGTGCCGAAGATCACCGTCATCACCCGCAAGGCCTATGGCGGTGCCTACGACGTCATGAGTTCAAAGCACCTGCGCGGCGATCTCAACTACGCCTGGCCGACCGCCGAAATCGCGGTGATGGGCGCGAAGGGCGCTGTCGAGATCATCTTCCGCAAGGACATGGACGATCCCGAAGCCATCGCGGCCCGTACCGCCGAATACGAGGATCGCTTCGCCAACCCCTTCGTCGCGGCCGGCAGGGGTTATATCGATGAAGTCATCTATCCCCATTCCACACGGCGCAGGATCGCGCTGGGTCTTCGCAAGCTGCGCAACAAGCAGCTCGAGAACCCGTGGAAGAAGCACGACAATATCCCGCTCTAAGTGCCCGGAGTATCCTTGAATGGCAGAACTTGAAGACATCTGCATCGTTTCCGGCGTGCGCACCCCGATCGGGGATTTCGGCGGCTCGCTGAAGAGCTTCGCTCCGCATCAGCTTGGCACCCTGGTCGTGGCCGACGCCGTGACCCGTGCCGGTCTCGCGCCCGGCGACGTTGGCCACGTGGTCATCGGTCAGGTCATGCCCAATGGGCCGGAAGACCATGCTCTGGCCCGTGTTGTCGCGATCAACGCGGGCTTGCCGGTCGAAGTGCCTGCGATCACCATCAACCGGCTGTGCGGCTCCGGCGCGCAGGCGATTGTCTCCTGCGCGCAGATGATGAAGTTGGGCGAGGCCGAGATCACCGTTGCTGGCGGCACCGAATCGATGTCGAACGTGCCGTTCTACGACAAGACCACGCGCTGGGGGCAGCGCATGGGCAATGCCGTGCTGATCGACGGGCTGACCCAGGGCCTGACCGATTCGATGCACAACATCCATATGGGAATTACGGCCGAGAACGTCGCTGAAAAGCACTGCATCAGCCGCGAAGACATGGATGCATTGGCTGTCACCAGCCACCAGCGCGCATCCAAAGCCATCGCAGAGGGCCGGTTCAAGGATCAGATCCTCCCGGTCGAGGTGAAGAGCCGCAAGGGTACGGTTGTGTTCGATACCGACGAGCACCCCAAGGCGGACACCAATATGGACGTGCTCGGGGCCATGAGGCCCGCCTTCAAGAAGGACGGCATGGTCACGGCCGCCAATTCGAGTGGCATCAACGACGGCGCGGCCGCCGTCGTGCTCGCCACGGGCAGCGCGGTTGAAAAGCGCGGCCTTACGCCGATGGCCAAAGTGCTCGCGTGGGGCGTGGCCGGGGTCGAGCCCGAATACATGGGCGAAGGGCCGATCAAGGCGGTGCCGATCGCGCTCGAACGTGCGGGCCTGAGCCTCGATCAG
>Ga0181594_10002926_pt1 | contig 15579 bp, 9 predicted proteins | sample 071ome_18_FD_145603 | JGI IMG/M metagenome (GOLD analysis project Ga0181594, IMG submission 145603) | Coastal salt marsh microbial communities from the Groves Creek Marsh, Skidaway Island, Georgia - 071413BT metaG (spades assembly) | ecosystem: Environmental > Aquatic > Marine > Intertidal zone... | reverse complement strand
AGTGCGCGACGGATTCATCTTCTTCTTCCTCGGAGGAAGACGAGGATGCGAACGTCTTCGCGCCGCGTCCTTTTCAGCAGCGCGAAGATCACTCGGGAAAAGACAAGAAGAAGAAGAAGAAGAAGAAGATCAACGCCGCGAAACGGTTCTTTTCCTCGAAGAAGAAGAAAAACGCGGCGCCTTCCTCTTCGTCTTCGTCGGAAGAAGACTGCGAGGTCGACGAGTCCATGTTGGAAACGTTCGAATTCCTGGACGCGGAAGAGCGAGCAATCATGAGCGCGAATCGTCTCGAGCACCGAATCGAACCGCAGGACGCGAACGTCGACGCCGCGTTTTCCATCTTGCACGCGCAATTTTTTACCTCGACTTCGGTGGACGTTGAAAAATTTGTGAAACCGAAGCTCCACGACGACGCGGACGCAACGTTCGTAAAGTTTAAAGTCGCCGCGGAACGATTACGGGCGAAAGTGCATCGAAACCATTCGCATAGAAAGATTGGAGCGCACGAAATCAGGCAAGCGCAAGCGAAAGAGAACCGTCCCGGGCGCAAGATGTTTACGAATTTGAACGGGAAATTTTTACGTCTCGATGAAAATAAGTCAGCTCCGAAGACGGCGAATTTGAGATCAGACGTGGCGAACGCGGATACCGCCGTGAATATCGGGTTGAAATTGGCGGAGTGTTTGAGACGAGACTCGGTTTTTCAGAATAGTGATGTGACGACGTACGATAGCGAACATAATATCGTAATGGTGGAGAAAGATTTACACTTCGACGGTGAAGACGAATCGATGAAACGTTTTTTACTCGCGACGCGGCTTATCGTTGCTCAAATCGCGGAAATTTTACGTCCGCGTGGGCCTGGATTCAATGAAAAGTCGCCCTCTGCAGCAGTGGATGACGATGCGTCGATGAGAAAGAAGAAGAGCGAAATCGAGGAAGTTACGTTTACACGTGCCGATCCTTTCGACGCGTACGATTCGAGCGACGAAGAAAAAGCCGTTCAAAGCGATACAGGAGCTTTACCATTGCCTCCACCTCTCGGCTCGCACGTCGTGCGTTGCGTGGAAACGCCCGAAAGTCTCGATTTCGTTCGTTCGCTCCCAGAAGGCACTCCTTTGAGCGTATACTTTCAAGAAAACAACGCGTACAACTTCAAAGAGATTCGCACCGCTGACCACTTTCTCGACGGTTCGAGGCAAAAAATACGAAGTTCAACAAAAATTCAAGCCATTCCGAAAGCCGAAATGTACGGCGCTTCGCTTTTGATTCACATGGAGTTACCTGGTCCAATGGAACGAGAAGAGTGTGCGCCGAAAGACGTTTGCCGAGAAGGTTGTTACGTCGAGTTAAACGGCGCGAGCGGACATCCGGATTATTTATCTCGCTGGAGAAGACGCGAGAACTGCCCGCAATCGGAACGAAGTGTCGATACCGAAGTGTACACGTTTACGTTACCGACGCTTAAAGCGCATGAATTTTTCTTGCGCGAACCCATCGGCGAGCTCTGCGGCGACGTGAAAATCGAGTGCGAAAAAACCGGTTTGGAAGCCATTTTGAAATTCCACGAATACGACGCCGAGTTTTCGCCGGCTATGCGTAACCTCGTTACCGGCGTCGTGACAAAAAAAGAGACGAGCGAAGTCAAGCGCATGCTCTTTGGCACGTGGGATTCGGTCATCTTTTGGGAAGATCCATTCAAATCGAAAAGCGACGAGTTACAAGTCGTATTCGACGAAGCAGAAACACTCTCGAAAGGCGTTTTGTATGACGATCTCAAACACGCCGTCACGCAGAGAGGATTCGTTCGACCATTATCGCAATCGATTACGAACAACGTTCGTTCGCTCGCGACGGCTATAAAATGTCCTCAAACGATGAGTCGCGAAAAATTGTGGATGGCGATTCAATCCGCGATTCGATATTCAAAGAAATTGGGCCATTTAGGTAGCCTGTGCTCGCGAATGCTTTTGGGATCCGAAACGCTCGAATGTCAAGACGAACAGAGAGGCACAGGTACGCTCGATTTAGATATGGGTTGGGAGATGACCACTTTGGTGGCCACGAAACTTCCACCGGACGCGGAACCTCCTTTACCGGCTATATGGCAGATGCAACCGTCTCCTCCGCCAAAGGAAGGGCATGTCGAGAAGTACGGGTGTGGGCTTTTTCACGCACAAAACGACGAAGGAGAAGAAGAAAAAAAAGAAGAAGCGAAGTAAACGCGCGACTATAATTATTACTACTTACATAATGACTAAACACATCATTTTCTACTTGTATCGCACCAACTCAATTCTATACCGATCGTTCTGCTGCTCCAAAATTTCTTTCACTTCTACTCTTCCTCTTCCTCGACAACTAATCATATCGCCTTCCCCAACCGTCGCGTTTTTCTTTTCGCACACGTTATAGTTCAGTTTCACGTTACCTTTTGCAATGTCCTCCCCCATCTTACTTCTCGCGCAACGGAAACCCGCCGAGGCGACGGCGTCCAGCCGAAGCGACGCTTCATACGTTCGCATGGGCTCTTGCGCCTGAGCGCCTTGCGTGCCTTCTAATTCGCTCAGAGGAAACAACTCCACGGTAACTTTAACGGTGCGGACAGATTCCAACGCTCTCGTCAAGAAAACCGCAATCGCAGGCGTGGCCATCACTTTCGCGCCACCCTCGGAAGAGTTATTCACTAAGATGTCTCCAATCTTTTCCCGCTTCACGCCCGCGTTCAGCACCGCGCCTAAAAAATCCGGATGCGTCGCCGGATCGAACGCAAACTTACCGCTTATGTTCACACACGCGATCGCGCAATTACTCGTGTCCACTTCCTCTTCCCCATCCTCTTCGTTCGCGAAAAATTCGTCCTTCTTAGCCAACTCAAACAGTTCTTCGCTATTCTCCGGCCTCGCGAGAAGCATCCGCTGCTGCTCCGCTCCCGCGTATCCCCCCGTCCTATCGCACACGATTCGGTCGCCAAAGTTCTTTCTCACCGCTTTTTCGATCCATTCGCACAGAGGAGGCGAGTAAAAATCCGTGATTTCACACGACCACACTTTCTCCGCTCGCTTAGCTTGCTCGAGCGCGCGCGTGACGTCTTTTTGAAACGCGGCGGGCATGCTCCCGGGAAAATCGTATTTATCTGCTTTCTTCTTCCCGGCGTTTGACGATTTGCTCTTCTGTTGTTGTTGTTGTTGTTGCGCGGCGACGAAAAAAGCCTCTCTCGTCGCGACGCGCGTTCGTCGGTTGCTCGTCGACGGGACTAATTTTGTGGCGGTGGCGGCGGCGCGCGACGAGAAAGCCGTCGACGACGACATGTCTTTCTTATTTCTGAGTGTAAGCGTGTGCGCGTGTGTTTTGGCGGATTACTGACGCGAGAAGAGAAAGAAAATGAAAGTATGAATACTCGTCGCCGATGATGCTGATGGACAAAATAACAATACAACAATGCTGACAGACGCGCATAAATACATACATATGTGCATAATCCACTCCCACTCCTTCTCATTTTTCATTTTTATCTGCTGTTGGACAACTTACAGACGCAATCGTAGACGTTCGCGCCTAACCTTTTCGCGTTGATTTCAGATTTAACCATCGCCAAGTTCAGGACGTCCACGTGCGGTTGGACGTATTTACCGCACTCCCAGTTCGATTCTAACGAACGGCCCATGCCGTCTAAAACGACGAGCCATCTGAGTTTTTCCCCCTGTTCCATGTCGACGCCGCCGACGGTGTCTTCGCGTTTGACCCAATCGTTGATATCTTTGCCCGTGGCGTTCAAGTTGAGCAACGTGGACGCTTGGCCGGAGGAGAGCAGCGCAATCTTGCCGTTTTCGCGGTACAGTCGTAAATGATCCGGGTCGTGTTCTTCGCACGCTCGGTAAAACTCCTCGAGTTCGTTGATGGTGACGTCGTTCAGCGCAGCCGATTCGTTCGCGACCAACGCGACTTTCGCGCCTTTGGTTCTCTTGGCCAACTCTCTCGCTAACAGTGTCATCCCTAAGACGTCCGCGCCGGCGTTGTCGCAAAACACGCACACGCGGTCGTACTCGTTCGCTCGCAACTCATTCAAATCGTCGCACAACCACTCGCTATTTCTCACTCGTTTCCTCGATGCTTCAAACGCAAACTGTAAATCCTCGCTATTCTTAAACGCAAACTTATTCGAATCCCCTTTAAACGCGTTCCCACCGACGACGTTTTGCACCGCCTGCGCCGCTCCGGCATCGAACAGATTCCCAGCCAATGCGATTTCAATCGCCGCTTTCAACGAGTCCTCCGAATTATCCACGTCATCCCTCAACGACTGAAACAAAACGTCCGAACACAACGCGTTCTCCGCCGCTTTCACCGCGCGAAACAAATCCGGCAACCCGTACCGCCGCAACAACTTCTCCTTCTCGCTGACCACATTCAACAACGTCCCACCCTCGTACGCGTCGCTCTCTACTCGCGATAAGAACGCGTCGTATTCTTCCTCCCACTCCTGGTACCTCTCTAAAAAGCTCTCGTCCTCTCCGTGAAACATGTCCTTCGTCCGTCGCGCGTTCGCCCGGTGCGACGGATGTTGACTTCGCAACAAAACCACCCACGCTTGGCGACAGGCCACGTCCGAGGCGTGCGCATCGCACACGCCCGGGGAAACGTGCGTGTATAAAGGCTGCGATTTCGATAACAACGGGAACGGCGACGCTTCGGTCGGGTTTGCGGAGCCATCGATGCTGATCTCTTCGATCGCTGTTAATTCGTAATCATTCGACAAAGCTTTCCCCGTGTTTTGGATGCGATGTTGCTGACGACGACGCGGAGAAAACAAACGAGGAGATGAAGACGATGATATTCCGCGATGTCTCCGAGAAGAAGAAGAAGAAAAAGAAGAAGAACACGCGGTTGATGACGTGGAGGCGAACGCGTGCGCGGAATATCGGGTGGTCATGTCGTGTTTTATTATATATATTCCGTATCTTAAAGTGTGGATTCCCCAATTTATCCATTTATAAGATATGGGAATCCGCGAAAGAGAGAACCAATATAATACTAATAAGCGCGAGTATATATATAAGTAGTATACATTTCGATGCATATGCACATTTAAATTTACAACGAAGGAGGTACCCACATGCAGCGCTTCAATAAAATGGCGACGATGGCGACGATTAAACACACGGAGAGAGAGTCTAGAAGTTTGATGGCGGACGTTCGGTGGTCGACGACGGGGACGGGCGGCGGCGGCGTCTGTCTTTGCACTGCGACTCTTCCGTCGTTTGCATCGTTCGCGGTGGCGTCGGTCTCGAGATGAGTCGTCGCAGAGGTATCGCTGGCGGTTCTAGGTGGAGGAGGAGAGGATGGTGCGTTTCTCCTTCGTTCTTGTTCTTCTATTATTTCTTCTTCTCTCGGTTGTCGTTGCTCGTCTGTTCGCGTCCGCGTTACTACGGACGGGGGCGTAGCCGGTGCGACTGGCGTTGCGTCGTCGTTCGTCGCGATAGTAGCAACGCCCTCCCGCTCCCGCGCTTCTCTCTCTTCTCTCTCTCTTCTTTCCATCGCCGCTTTCTTCGCCGCTTGTTTCGCTCTGTCCATTCGTCCTAACATTTTCTCGTGCACCAACCTCGTGACTTCTCTTCTCTTTTCGCTCCCAAAGGTAAAATTAACCTCCTTCGCTCGACTCTTCTCCGCGTACTCTCTCCGCTGCTCTTCGCTAAAATCGATCCCACCCAACGCGCCTTCACTCGGCGTCACCATAAACGCCCGAATCGCCGTCAACGCGGTCCTCACTGACCAGCTCGGTTGCCAATGTTCCTCGTGGTACGACGTAATCGACAAACAGATTTTCGTCAACGTCTCGAAGCGACCGTTTGGCGTCAAGAGCATAAAGTTCGGCGGTTTAAACGGGTAATCCACCGGAAGTAATATCCGACCGTGGTATATGCCGCCTTCAAACGGCGTGCCTGTTTATATGGCACGTGTGCGTGAGAGAGACAAAAAGTGAAGGAGAGAAGACGTTCGCGCGTCAGTTTTCCGGCGGTTTCCGACTTCGAGACACAACAACGAGAGAAAAGGTCAACACCCAAATTTCGCGCGTTGTCTCTCTCTCTGTCTCTCTCTCTCGCGCGCGGAAGAGAACAAAGACGACGCGAGACAGAAACGAGAAAACAGAACAACAGCAACGACGCGTTCGTCGAAATAAAACGCGCACCTTCCGCGCCGTACAAGGCGAAATGCCACTCGAAAATATCATCCTCCAAAGGTTCCGCCCACGTGGCGAACGCGTTCGGGTCGGCTTCCATCTGCGCTTCTGCTTCCGTGAACTCTTTCATCTCTTGCGAGATGCGACGGACGGCGGCGTTGTTCGAAGAAGAAGGAGACGAAGCGGAGGAGGCCATCGCGTGAGTATCGTTTTCGTTATCTCTTTTTATGCGTCTCTCTCTTTCTCTTCGGATGATCAGCGCGCGTCTTTAAAAGTGGATTGTTTTGGAGGATTTTAGGGAAAAATTTCGTCACACAAGTCACAGAGATGTCTCCTCCTCGCCGCCGGCGAGACGACGACAGCTCCGACGACGAGGAAAGAAGAAGGAGAAGAAGAAGAGGAAGAAGAAGCCGGTCTCGCTCTTCTTCTTCTTTCGACGACGACGACGACGACGACGATAGAAGAAGAAGAAGACGAAGAAGACGAACGAGAAGAAGAGGAGATTCGATTTCGATGTCGGACGGAGAAGAAGAACGACGTCGACAAAGCCGGCGGCGAAGATCGATGTCGTCTTCTCCGAGAGAGAGAAGAAGCGGAGGAGAAAGAAGAAGAAGGGATTTCGACGACGCGTACTATTCCTCCGAGGAAGAAAAAGAGCGTTTCCGAGGAGGTAGGAGAAGGAGGAGTTATTCCTCCGACAGTTACCCCGATGAGGACGGAGAGAGAAGAAGGAGAAGAAGCGAACGATACGAAGACGACTACGACGACCGCGATGATCGTCGCCGGCACAGGCACGGTTCTTCTCGCGAGCGAGGCGAAGAGTATCGTCGTCCTCGGTACGATGATGACGATGATGACAATAATAACGGCAATCCTCCGTTCGAGCGATGGGAAATTCGGAAAGGCGTCGTGCGTTCGATTCAGCCGTACGGATTGTTCGTGCGTTTGATGGAGAAGGAGGAAGAGGAAAAAGAAGAACAAGTGGAGGAGAGAGACAGAGAGAGGCGAAGGAGACGGCCTTTACCCGATGGTTTGGTGCACGCGAGTCAGGTTTCGAACGACATCACGTTTCAGAGAGACGATGCGGACGAGGCGAAGGTGCAATCTTTGTCGTATTTTTTTCCGACGGATACGATAGTGTACGCGAAAGTGTTGAAGTGCGAGCGGGATCCCGCGAGAGGGTGGAAAGTGAGCTTATCGATGAAAAACGTCGATCAAGAGAGCGGGGAAGATAAGGATCCAGAGAACAGAGACAACGGCTTCAATAGTAATTCAAACAACAATAATAACGATGGACATAGAAATAACAACAACAACAACAACAACGCGTCGACGGCATCGTTTACGGCGGACTTGTTCGGCGTGTACGAAGGTAAAGTAGCTTCGATTAAACCGTATGGCGTCTTTGTGAATTTAGAAAACACTCGAACGTCGGCTTTGGTTCACGTTTCCGAGATTAGCGAACACCTGCGGTTTTCGAGAGAAGACACGGACGAAGATAAAATCATGGGAATCGAAGGCGTGTTGTCGGTTGGCGAATCGTGTTTCGTGAAAATAATCGAAATGAAACCGCCGGAAAACGAACGCGATCGAATGAAACTGTCCGGGTCGATTCGATTGGTCGATCAAAAATCGGGCGAAGATTTAGACCCAGAAAACATGAAACTTCGCGATCGACGCGACGGCGGCGGCGGCGGCGGTGGTGGCGATGGCGGTCGGTTCATGAAGAAACCCGTCGGCGCGGACGCCGGCGAAAGAGTACAACCCGGCGGCATCGTCCAGTGGGGACACGAAAAAGCCGACGTCAAAGAGCAAAGCAAAACCGCGTACGATTTCGTCGTTGACGTCGAAGACGATCAAAAACATCAACCGAAAGCGGACGACTACTCGAAACCTAGGTTTGGTCACGGATTAGAAGGCTACGTCCCGGAAGTAAGAAAAGAGAAGAAGAGAGGAAAAGAAAAATCGTCTTCGAAAGACAACAAGAAGAAAGAATCGAAGAAGCGGAAAAAGCGCGAGAAGAAGGAGAAGAAGAAAAAGAAGAAGAAAGACAGCAAGAGGAAGAAAAAGAGCAAGCGCTCCTATTCTTCCTCCTCTGGGAGTTCCTCCTACTCGTACACCTCCTCAGATTCCGACGACGACAGTTACAGTAGCTCGTATTGATTGATGTTTTAAAGTTGAAAGCTCATGAATAATTTTTCATTTGTTATAACAAAAGATCGTTGATGAAAGCTTCGCACTGCGCATGCTACGACTCGATGCTAGTTCGACGCTGCTATATACTGTGTGTAATAATAAATATTCCTCCGGTAGAAGAGAGAAGCGCACATATTTATCGGTAACGCCACGCGGTTTAATAAAAACAAACAAACTCACAACTCCTTCATCGTTTGCGTGTCGTATTTTCCCGTGTGTCTATCTATGCCTTCCTTTCTATCCTTCCTCTTCTTCTTCCACTCCGCCTTGGAGACGCACTGCGGCGACAGCTCGTAACACACGTACTGTTCGACGTTCGTCTCGTTCAACTTCTCCTCGTACAGTAACGTCTGCAACTCTTCCTCGACCTCCTCCAGCACCCGTTCGCAGTAACTCTGAATCTCTCTCTGTTCCGTCTTTGCCTGCGCGCCTCGAACCGTTCCGCGCGGCGCTTTATACCACGAGTCCTCTGTCTCGTTTCGACTCGCGTCCGCCAAACTGAGCTGATAATCCGGAACTCTGCTCTTCTCGCAAAAGTCCTCCACGAGTTCTAAATATCTCTGCTCGGAAACCGAATACGGAATCAATTTCCCGTACCTCTGGCCTTTCGAGTCCAACCTTCCGCGCATATCGATGTGGTTTCTCTGCTTGTTTTCGTTGTTCAAAGCCTCCTGGAGCTCCGCGGAGACCGCTTTACACGCCGAGCATTTCGCCGCGATGGCGTCCGCGCTTTTTACAAAAAATAAAAGCGCGAAGAGTAGGGAAGAGACGAAGAACGAGAAGGCGAGAGGAGGAGAGAGGTGAAGGGTAGCGGCCTGATGGTGGTGGTGGTGAGAAGACATGATGCGTGATTTTGATCAGTCTCTCTCTGTGATGGTCCGAAGAGAGGAAGAAGAAGAAGAGAGATCGGAGGGGAAAAATGACGAATCGAAACTTCTTTTTTCTTCTCTTCTTTCGTGGCTGAAATCTCTCAATCTCTCAATCTAAAAAAAAAGGAAGAAAGAAGCAAAACAAACACCTAACCGACGACGACGATTTTCCGCCGCCGTATTGTTATTATTGTTCGTGAAAACTTCTGTCTCGTGCGCGAGAACGGAGAAGGAAGAGAGCAATCGTTCCTCTTCCTATTCATCGCTTGGTACCTTTCTTTTTTTTTAAACGAGCTCGCTATGATATATATACTTTCTCTTCGCTTCTTCATTTTTGCATAAATACACGTACTGCTTTTCTTTTCTCTCTCTCGTTGTTAACCGGCTCTGGCGCGGATTTGTTCGAGCCTTTTGACGATTTCGCTGGGCGTGCGGTCCATCTCTTCGCTTATGCGACGCTGCGCGTCCGCACCGAGTCGGCCGAACTGTTCGCACAAGTCGCCGTCTACGACCGCTTTGACTGGGAAGTACGAGGAGCGGAAGGCGCCGTGTTCGTTGCCCAAGATTGGCGGCGCTTCGATGCGCAAGTGCATTTCGAGGTGGGTGCAGAAATCGGCTTCGTCTTTGCTCGCGAACGGGACAAACGCGCCGAGCGCGCCGCCGAGGGTGGCGTAGACGATGACTTCAGAACCGCCGGTTTGTAAAGCGCACTTGGTTAAAGAGCAGATGACGTCACCGACGTGGAATTGCGCGCAGGCTTGGAGCTTGTTGTTCGCGCCGTTGAGCGCGCCCAGGGCGGCTGAGGATGTCAACGCCGCGTGTTTCCCTCCGGAGATGTCCGATTCGATCTCATCGGAAACGTCTTTGGGTAAGCGCAAGGCGGCAAAGTTCCCGAACTTGTCTGATACGGCCACCGTGTCGCGATCTAAGGGGAGCATAGATGTCACATATCGCGGCGCTACGTCGTCGGCGAAGATGTGCATGGAGCATTCTTGGTCGTCTTCGCGAACGTACTTGACGAAGAAGGCGGATTCGCACGCGTCGGTGACGTAGAAGCGGTCACCAGAGCATCGAATGTCGTTGATAAAACTGGGAAACTTTTGCGCGCACTCGGCTTTGCGCAATAATTTCTTCTTACCAAAATCGTACAGGCGTAAAACATCGTCTACGCCAACCAAGAGTTTGCCCTCAAAGTTTCGCAACGCAAACGGCGCGCCTTCGCAAGGAGTTTCGTGGACCAGTTCTAAGCCGGTGATGGCTTTGCTGTTACCCGCGGATTTTCCGTTCGCTGTTTCGCCGTTTGATGATTTTCCACCGCCACGTTTGTATCGATAACATCGAATCATGCCACCGTCGCAATCGCGAGGTTGCAACACAAAATTCTTCGCCGAACCGACGACTAATAACACCTCATCCGCTTTGGAGAAATAGGCGTGCGCAACGGAAACAACGCGTTCGTTGCTTTTAATCTCTTGCATGCACAACGTTTCCGCGTTAGCCGCGTCGACGATGCGAATACACGACGACCAATTGTTGTTGTCGTTCGCGGTCGATTTCGGCGCGCCAAACTGTTCGATGGGTGCTAATTGATACGCGTCGTCTTCTTCGTCTTCTTCTTCGTCTTCTTCTTCGTTTTTCTTCGTTTTCTTTGCCGGAGGCGCTTCGACGACGTATTCGTTCCTCGTCTCTTCGCCTGTTCTATCTTCAAATCCAATTATACCTCTATCAGTTTCAATTACCGCGACGACGTCGGGGTCGTCTGGATGCGTCGACATGGCGCGCGGCGTGTATCTCGCTTTTTCTGAACTTTGAGAAAACGCTTCGCCGAGATTTTCGCACGCTAAAATCCGTAAGCTTCCATCTACGACGGCGACGATACCTTCCGGAACTTGTTCGGAGGCAAAGCCACACGCGCGGTCGATGGTTTCGTGACACGCCGGGACGATTGAAAATCTACCGTTTTCGTTGAAACCTAACCAAGGCCGCGTGGATAAAGCGACGAATCCAGCCTCTTCGTTCATTTCGATGCGATTGAGTTTCGGAGGTCTTTGGCCGACAAAACGCGAGCGCGCGTCGGAAAGTGCGCCAGAAACGCGATCGACTTCGCACCTGACTAAAACGCCGTTGGATAGGCCAACGTTCAAGAACATGGACGGCGGCGCGCTGCTACCCGCTTTCTTGTTGTTCTTCGCGCTCTTATTGTTCACCTCTAAAAGCAAAACGGATTCTGGCGGCGACGGGGTTGCTTGGACGCCGACCGATCGCAACGCTTCGCCTGGATTCAACGATAACACTCGCACGGTAGAATCGTAACCAGCCACGGCGGCAAACTTGGCTCGCAATGATCCATCCGGAATCGGCGGGATGTCCACGCTGACAACCTCCGAGCTCGTTTCAATCTTTTCAATCTCTAAAAGCTGTCCAGCTTCGTCTAATTCGAAATATACGAGTTCGCCACCCGTTAAGGCAACGATAGCTTGGCCTCGGTTACACGCGCAAGCGGTTATTTTCTTTCTACCCGGCGCTCGCCACTCGTTGACGCCTTTGTTGTTCCCGCGAACGTGTCGCACGCCGCTCGGGTGGATTTGTATCAAAGACCCGTCGTCTTCGTCTCCTAAAGCAGAAACAGCTAACGTCGAAGATGTGGCGAGAATACCGGTATCTGTGACCTCCTCGACCGTATCGCCGATGGATAACACCAAAGTCGCGTTCGTGAACGAGACGACGATGTACGCGTCCGTAGTATCGCTTTTCGATTTGCGAATGGTGAAAACGCCGTTTGGATTCCCAGGGAGCGGTGAACGTGCCATTTCCGAAAGCGGCACGCCTTGACGCAACACGCGAAACGTGGAGCGCGGACCTTGACCGCACAGAGCTAATAAGCGAGGCGTTTCCTCCTTTCTCGATATGTTTGACGCTAACGCAATGGTTGGTGAAAGCGATTCAATTTCGTCAATCAAGGCAAGGTTTTTTAATTTTCTCGGATTGAAAAACACCGGTTGAAAGTTCTCCTCCTCTTCGTCGTCGCCGTCGTCGTTCTTACCTTTTCCTTTCTTTTTCGTTGAGTTGTCAATTTTCTTCAGAGTTTTCGAGGAAGACTCTGCGGACTCTTCGTCGTCACCGAGCGCGATGAACTGAAACAACGCGTGAGCGCCAAACTCAGAGCCGCAAAACAAAAACCCAGTCTTCAACACGCACAACGCGCTGCACACCGGCACCGTATCAAAATACTTCATCTTTAATTCTGAAACTTTTCTATTCGTCCAATCTAAGGTTACTTTATAACAGTCGCCGTATTCGCTCTGCGCGATGAAGAAAAACCCGTTTTTACTTCGGTGCGATGCAAACGAGGCGATCAAAACGCCTCTCTCCGCATCTAAACTCGTTCGCCTCGGGATGACGCAACGAATTTCCTCGTGTTTCTCCGCTCTGTACACCAAAAAGTTTTCGCAACAGACAATCACCCCGCCCGGTCCGTCGCTGCCTCCCGGCACCGGAATCAACTTATTCGCACCGTTATCAACCGGTTCCGACCACTTCCTCGCCACGTGATTCAATCCTAAATCCAACTCGTAATACGTCAGCATTTTTTGTGCTTCTGCGGCAGCTTCCCCGGTATCGTCAACGTCCGCTTCTCCGTAAAACAACTCAATCGCCATAAACCCGGGATTCTCCAACCCGTTGTCTACCGCGCACACGTCGAAGGCAATCGTCTTACCTTTGTTCGCCTCCAAAGGACTACTAATCGTCAAATTCGCCTGAGAATCTCTATTCAAAACGTACACGACTTTCTGCTTTTCCACCGCGGCGAGCATGACCGCTCTCCCTTTCGGATCTACGCAGCAAAACTGCCCCGGCACCACTCGCCGCACGCCCGACTTCCCAAAAGTTTCCTTGTGCACCTGCTCAAACTGGTTCTTCTCGTTATCGAATCTCAAAACCACAATCCTCCCAGAATCCGACCCGACGACCACGTGATCCCTGTTCGCTCCGGCTAACCGAAACGCGGACATCGATCGAATGATACCGAAACACTCGCGAAACGCGATCGACTTCAACTTCCCGTGTTGGTCCGGTCGCAACAATTCAATAGCCGTCCCTTTACTCACGATTATTTCTTGCACTTTCGGGGCGGAGAAGTTCCCATTGATGGCCGTTTGGCACGTCCCCGGCCGCTGCAGCGTCACGTTGTACAGGTGCATCTCTGTTTATCTCGTGCGTTTGATGTTATATTTACGCGCGCGTGAATTCGATCGCCGCCTCCAAAAGAAAAGCAAAATTGAATTCCTTTTTCCCCACAAACAGCAAAACGTGGGAGAAAAAGAACAGGCGCGTCCAATCTCACACTCTTTCCCCGAACCGCCGTCGCGCGCGCGTCCAATCTCTCTTCCTCTCTCTCTCTCTCTGTGTTGCGTTGTGCGCGTCGTGAACTTCTCCTCTCCGAGTCGACTGATGAGACGTGTGACACGTGCGAAAAGAGAAGAAAAAACAACCCAATCTCTGCTCTCTTTTTTTGTTGCAAAAAATGCAGAATGGATATTTAGGGTTTAGGTAATAAATAGGGTTTAGGTAAATAAAGCACCTCCTCCACAGAGAGAAGAGAGAGAAAAAAGCACTCTCCAGAAGAAGAAAGAGAGAGAGAAAATGTCGCGCTTCCTCTTCTTCCGCCACGCGCGAAGAAGCTTTGTCGGATCGAAAGCAGCGCAGCATTCTTCTTCTTCTTCTCGCGATTATGCTTTGTGTCAAAGTCGTTATTATAACTCCAGCAGCGCAGTTACGAACGAGAGATGTTTATTCGGTATTGCGCATCATCGATGTCAGCCAATTGGCAAAACCTCTTTTTCCCCAAAGCCGCCGGAGTTTAAGAAGGGAAGCGCGGACGACTTCAATTACTCGGGACGAAGAAGAAGTTTCGCCGCCGACGCGAAGAAGAAGATACTGAAAACAGGCGCGGTCGGGACCACGTCGTCGACGACGACGAGTTCAATGACGAGAAGACAGACGAAGAAACTGGATTTGAATCCACCGACGATCCCGGGGGTGTTTGACTCCATCGAAGACGCGGCGTGGAACGCCGCCGTGGCCGAGGTGGAACGAGAGAGGGAATTGGAGGAGAGAGAGAATATCGGGGAAGGAGAGGAGATGCGATACGACGAGAACGGGAACCCGGTTTTGAATAATAATAATAACAACAACAGAGAATATACTGGCGCGACGAGCAGTAGTAGTAATAGCACGAGCACCAGCTTGAGTCGATTCGATTATTCGTTACCGGTTCGAGCGTATTATTTAGGATCGACGGTGGATTTTCGACGCTTGGCGAGGGAGCTGCCGACGTACCCGAAGGAGTTTACCCGAGAGTGCGTGGTGATTCGATTAGCCGCGAGACGGTCGGTCGAGTTAGCTTCGAGTGGTGTTAATGCTAGCAGCGTTAGTCATTTAGCGAGTAGTAGTAGTGGTGGTGGTAGTAACGATGAGAGAAAGCTGAACACGTTGGCGAGTTTGAGGGAAGCGGCGGAGGAGGTGTTGAACAAGAGGAAGAAAGGCGCTAACAACGGTGATACTGGTTTGGAACAGAAAAATGTGGAAACGACGGCTTCACAGAATGCCGCAGAGCAAACGAATGAGCCAGCACCATCGACAATGTCACAGAGAGCAGTCGGTATTCCGAGCACGGATTTGATGCGATACATGGTTGTTTTTAAATTCGGTTCGGTGGTTTTTTACAACGTCGGCGCGCAGGAACGCGAGGAGTGTTTGGAGTTGACGCGAAACTTTGTAGAATCCCCGTTAGCGTACCCAATGAAAGAGGATTATTTAGTTAAAGTATCGCCGAGATTAGACGAGTGGGCGAAATTAGAATCCGACCACATCGTTCTGAAACGGTTGGACGTGAATAACATTAGCGTCATTAGCGCGGTGTTGGCGCAAACCGTGGCGCTGGAGCACTACGAGCACAAAGTCGATGCGATGGTTGAGATTTTCTCGAAACTCAATAAAAGCACCGAATTGACTGGAGATTTAAACATTTCCAAGAAGCGGTTGTTTTCGTTAGTCGCGGAAAATAATAACACGTTGACGGAATTGATCACCAGATTAGGTTTGTTGGGAAGATCGGACACGGCGTGGCAATACGCGCAGTATAACATTGTTTGGGAAGGATTGAGGCAAGATTTTGAATTGGAGGATCGGTTCCAAGATTTAGATTACAAGTTAAACTTGATTCAAACGCAAGTGAAGTTCTATTTGGAGATTTTGCAGAATAGAAAGAGCGATTTCTTGGAGTGGACGATTATCGTTTTGATTGCCTTGGAAATTTGCGTGTCCTTGTAC
>Ga0181594_10002924_pt1 | contig 15583 bp, 13 predicted proteins | sample 071ome_18_FD_145603 | JGI IMG/M metagenome (GOLD analysis project Ga0181594, IMG submission 145603) | Coastal salt marsh microbial communities from the Groves Creek Marsh, Skidaway Island, Georgia - 071413BT metaG (spades assembly) | ecosystem: Environmental > Aquatic > Marine > Intertidal zone... | reverse complement strand
GCCGCTGCGAGGAGCGTTTCAAAGCTGCCGGCGGACTGCGCAACAGCGACAATGTCGGCGTCCTGCGCTGCAGCAGACGAGGGCGAGAGCGCGACCGCGACGAACGCCGTCAATAAGAGCTTCTTGAACATCACAATCACTCTTTGTATAAGTTTTGAGAAACTATTAATCGAATAACGCACCCCTTTGTCAACGTGTTGTGCAGGTTTTATATTTGACATGAGTTGGACATCCGGGTAGATTTATCTATGCAAGAATCAACTGAACCCCGTCATCCGATCCGCGTAGTTGCCCAGAGGACTGGACTTTCGACGCCCGTGCTGCGCGCGTGGGAGCGACGCTACGGAGTCGTCGCACCGCACCGGAGCGACGGAGGCCAGCGCCTCTACTCCGACGCAGACATTCGCCGGCTTCAGCTGCTGGCAACCGCAGTAGACGGTGGCCGAAGCATTGGTCTGGTCGCCGAGCTGGAGCTACCGCAGCTCGAGGCCCTCATCGACGAAGACCGTGAGACTCCGGTGCACCCGATGGGGGATTTCATCGCTCCGGATGTGGAGCGAGTGAAGATCGCGCTCGACCACATCGAGCAGATGCGCACCGACGACCTCGAGCAATTCATGATGCGCTGCGCGGTGGAACTGCGCCCCCACGAACTTGTTGAGGGGCTCATGGTTCCCCTGCTTCAAGAGATCGGTCGAGGTTGGCAGGCGGGGCGTCTCGGCCCCAGTACCGAGCATATCGCGTCGGTCGCGATCCGCAGATTCCTGGAGTGGATGTCATCCACGAACCAGAAGGACGCAACAGCTCCGCTCGCGCTCACGGGAACGCCCGCGGGCCAGAGGCACGAATTCGGAGCCCTCCTCGCCGGCGTGGTCGCCGCATACGAAGGTTGGCGCGTTCGATTCCTCGGCCCCGACCTTCCCGCAGCGGAAATCGCCAGAGCGGCCGACAAGCTCGGAGCGCGGATGGTCGCCCTTTCCGCTGTCCATCCCCGGCTCGACGCCACCGGTGTCCAGGAAGTTGTGGAAATTCGGCGCCGACTTCCGCCATCGGTCAAGGTCGTCATCGGCGGGGCAGGCGCTGACGCGCACCGCGACCACTGGCGTGAGGCAGGTATCGTCAGTCCCCAATCATTTTCCGACTTCCGCGACAACCTGAGAGTGCCGGACGACGCCAACTGACCGACGTCCCCCCTCGGCCTGAGGGTTGCTACTCCTCCGAGAAAGCGGCGTCGAACGCAGCGTCGGACGGAGGGAAGTCGATCGCGCGGACGAACGAGCAAGCTTCTTCGGCCCCATGTTCGCGGTCCATGCCCGAGTCCTCCCACTCGACCGACAGCGGTCCCAGGTATCCGACCCGGTTGAGGGCGCGGACGACCTCCTCGAAGGGGACATCGCCCCTCCCGAGACTCCGAAAATCCCAATTCCGTTCGCGATGGCCGAATGGAAGGTGTCCCCCGAATACGCCTGAAGTCCCCGGCCGGTCGGACCACCACACATCCTTCATGTGCGCGTGGTAGATCCGGTCGCCAAAACGGTGAATGAAGTCGGTGCAGTCGACTCCCTGGTACGCCAGGTGGCTTGGATCGTAGTTGAATCCGAACGCCTCACGATGTCCGACCGCGTTGAGCGCCCGTTCGGCGGTCACGATATCGAACGCGATCTCGGTCGGGTGCACCTCGAGCGCAAAGCGAACCCCAACCTCGTCGAAGACGTCGAAGATCGGATTCCAGCGACGCGCAAAGTCCGCGAATCCTTCCTCGATCCACGCTTCGGGAACAGGCGGAAAGGAATACAGCAGCGGCCAAATCGAGCTGCCCGTGAATCCGTTGACGACCGGCACCCCCATGTTCGCCGCGGCGTGAGCGGTCAGCTTCATCTCCTCAGCCGCGCGAGACCGGACACCCTCCTCGTCGCCATCTCCCCAGACGTGACCGGGTAGAATCGTCTTGTGCCGCTCGTCGATACGATCGCACACGGCCTGACCGACGAGGTGATTGCTCACCGCAAAGACATCGAGCCCGTAGGCCCTGAGCAGCTCACGTCGCTCGACGCAGTAGTCTGGATCCTCCGCAGCACGCTGAACGTCGAAGTGGTCACCCCAGCATGCGAGTTCGAGGCCGTCGTAGCCCCAGCCCGCCGCCTTTTCCGCCAGGTGCGAGAGCGGGAGGTCTGCCCACTGGCCTGTGAAGAGGGTGACGGGACGCGGCTGCCCCGCTCGATCGCTCCAGATGCTCATGTCGCCCCGTATGAGTTGGTTGACCCGCCGGGCACCTCGACCCAGCTCCCCATGCGACTGCTTTCGACGGCGCGATGAACGAAGTGTACTCCCAACGCTCCATCCTTCGCGGTCGGGACGTGGAGTTCGCCGACCGCCGTGCCATCGACCGGAGCTTCTCCGCTCATGCGCTTCCGAATCGCCGCCGCCGCACCCCGGTAGAGGTTCGCAAACGCCTCGATGAAGCCCTCCGGATGTCCGCCCGGAAGGCGCGTGGCCTGCACCGCTTCCGGTCCGTTGTCGCCTCCGCGGTACACGACGGTCTCGGACCCATCCGGATCCAGAATACGGAGCCGGTTAGGGTCCTCCTGGCACCAGTCGAGTGCCCCCTCGGACCCGTAGAGTCTCAGCCGGAGGTGGTTCCGCTCTCCCGTCGCGATCTGGGAGACGATCATCACGCCGCGCACGCCGCCCTCGAGCTCGAGCAGAACCGCCGCGTCGTCTTCCATCGCCCGACCGTCGACGACAGTCCCGAGGTCCGCGAAGAGCCGCCGTGTCTCCAGACCGGTCACGTAGTGGACCAGATTGAACGCATGCGTCCCGATATCCCCGAGGGCTGAAGATCCACCGGCACGGTCGGGATCCCCACGCCACTCGGCCTGCTTCTGCCCTTCCGCCTCCAGAAGCGTCCGGAGCCAGCCCTGGGAGTACTCGACCACGACCTTTCGCAGCGCTCCGAGAGCACCGGAGGCGACACGCCGACGAGCTTCCTTCACCATCGGGTAGCCCGTGTAGTTGTAGGTCACGGCAAAAACGAGATCGCGCTCCGCGGCAAGCCGTACCAGGTCGTCCGCGTCCTCCGTCGTCGTCGTCATCGGTTTGTCGCAGATGACGTGGACGCCGGTCTCGAGAAACGCTCGCGCAACCGGATGGTGCAGGTGATTCGGCGTGACGATCACGACCGCCTCGATACCGTCGTCACGTGCCGCCTCGGCAACGGCCATCTCACGGAAATCCCCGTAGATCCGGTCCGCGTCCAGCTCCAGCGCTTCACCGGTCTCGCGGGACCGGGACAGCTCGGACGAGAAGGCACCGGCCACGAGGTCGTACTCGCCGTCGAGCGCCGCGGCCATGCGATGCACCGCTCCGATGAATGCGCCCGGACCGCCCCCGACCATCCCGTATCGGATCGGGGTCACGCGCTCGCCTCGAGACGCTCGATCCGGTATCCACCGGCCTGCCTGTCCTTCATGTAGAGCCCCGCAAAGATCAGTGTGAGCACACCACACAAAGGGACGACCCACCGGAACGAAATCTTCCCTCCGAAGTTGTCGGCGGGTCCGAGGATCGCCTGTGCATCACTCACCAGCGTTGCGTCCGCATCCGACGCAATGAGGGTTCGAAGCGCGTTGGCGGTCTCCGGTGCGGGCAGTTCGTTGTCGGCCTGCCACGCGCGCGCCACGAGCCCGATCGCTTCGGCCGCGGCCTGTGAGTCCGAGTCCGAGCGCGTGGCCAGGGTCTGTTCCGCCCGCTCGAAGAGCTCGATCGTCTCGACAACCGGAAGCTCCGCGTGGGCGTACCGATCCGCGACCGCACCCATCTGCGGCGAGGTGACCAGCCCGACCGTCGCCATCCCGACCGTGCCCATGAGACCCAGACCGAGCGCGCCCGAGCGAGGCACTCGCTCTGAGACGACGCCGAGCATCGTCGGCCAGAAGTAGCAGACGCCGAGGGCAAAGACCGTGGCGGCCGCGAACGTCATCGCAATCCCGCTCGCATAGCTGAGTGCAAGCAGCCCGACCCCCGAAATCACCGCGGACGCGAGGAGCAGGCCCGTCGGCGATGCACGATGAACCACGTCCCCCGCCCGGTAGCGCATGACGGCCATCAGCCCGTTGATCCAGACGAGCACCAGAATGCCGGCCATACCCCCGGACTGCAGCACGGCTGGGACCCAACGGTTCGGTCCCAACTCCACGGAGGCGGTCATCGCCATCGCGATGAGCATCACCCACATCAGTGGTGTCGTGAACGCGGCGCTGAACATCTCCCCCATGCTGACACCCGCTTCGACACCCTCGGTGGGCGGGAATGTCTCACCCAGAAGCAGTGCCCCGTACGCGAGGGTCGGGATGAGGATCAGACCGATCTTGATCTGCCAACCGGGAATGCCAACGGAATCGAGCGCAAACGCTGCAAGCCCGCCGATGACCACCCCACCGGGAAACCAGACGTGGAACTGGTTCAGCTTTACGGTCTTGTTGTCCGGATAGAGGGCTGCAACCAGCGGGTTGCAGGCGGCCTCAACCAGCCCGTTCGCCATGGCGATCACGAGGGCGCCCACGAACAGGGTCGTGAAGCCGCCGGCGAAGATCATTGTCAGCGACCCGAGCAGATGCCCGAGGAAGGAGAAGCGCAGGAGCGCCTTCATCCCCAGTGAGTCGGCGAGTGGAGCGAACGCCAGCTGTGAGACGGCAAAGCCCCACAGCGCCGCTCCACCGATCCAGCCGACCTCCTCGTTGGTGAGGACGAACTCTCGCTTCAGCGCGAGCATCACCGCCCCCACCGTTGCGAACGCGACGGACGTCGCGATCAGAGCTACACAGCTCCCTAGGAACAGGCGGTCTGCGTTGACGCGATCCGTGGTTGCTTCTGTCATGATGTTTCGCAGTTAGTGTAAACGCGGAGGCTACTCGAGTCCGAGGTGGCGCAGGACCTCGGGCGGTGGCGGATCCCACTGCGCGAGCGGGACGTTGCCCACGTACTGCAGGTCGTCCATGCCGGCCTGCGTCGTCCAGAACGCGGTCGACGTCAGGTCGCGAACGCGATCGAAGAAGCGTGCCCCGACCTCGTGCCCTTCGGCCGCGTTCGGTACGAAGCAGATGTCGTCGCAGATGGCGTGCTTCTGCTCGACGGAGAGTACTCTGAAGCGCATCCCGTCACCGAAACGTTCAGCGGCTTCGCGATCCATCCACACCAGTCCACCACGGACCAGCACGAGATCGTTCGCATTCCCGTCGTACGGTGCACTCACCCACTCATCGATGAAGTCGTGCGCACCGACCTGACTCGCAGACGGCGATCGGTCGTCCGCGGGAATGATCACGTCACAGAGCGCTGCGAGCGATTCGAGTTCGTCCGGGGTCAGGGTCCGCTCCCACGGAACGGACGGCGACACCAGATCCGGGTCCCACGCCGTTCCGGCAGCCAGGGGATTGCTGGCCGCTGCTGGAAGCGCCGCCGGATCGAGACCGGCCTCCGGCGCGCACGAGGAGACCGTGGGAGCGGCCGCCGCGATCGCCATGACCTTGAGCGCCTGCCTCCGATCCATGGGGAGGAGCCCCTCGGGGCCGCCCTGGCCGAGGATCGGCAGCTGCTTCGCGTCGCGGCCCTTCACGTCATCACTCATCCGAGGCTCCCCCCAGCGAGCTGCTCCACGATGTAATCCGACGCGCGCCAGGCGATCGCCATGATGGACAGGGTCGGGTTCTTGTCCGCGTTCGAGACGAAACAACCACCGTCGGTCACGAAAAGGTTGTCGACCTCCCACGACTGGCAGAACTGGTTGAGCACGGACCGATTGGGGTCGTCACCCATGATCACGCCACCGACCTCGTGGATGATCTGACCGGGACGCGCGATCGCACGCGCGCCGTCGTCGTGCACGGTGCTCAGGACCCGGCCACCCATGGCCTCGACGATGTCCCGGAAGGTGTGCTGCATGTGACGGGCCTGGTTGAGCTCGTGCTCGGACCACTTCCAGTGGAACCGGAGGGTCGGGATGCCCCACTGGTCGACCTCGTCGGGATTGATCTCGCAGTAGCAATCCTCGTTCGGGATCATCTCCCCGCGGCCGTCGAAGTACATGAACGATCCGTAGTACCGTCGGCAGTCTTCCTTGAACGCCTGGCCGTACGAGCCCTCCGTGAGCGGCTCGAGCCCGTTGAACGCTCCGTACCCGGGCATCCGACGCCCACCCCCGAACTCGATGTGGTAGCCTCGGGCGAAGTCGAGCTGGCCCCTCGCCTGTTCCTGATACAGCCACCATGGCATGTACAGGTGCATGCCCGAGGCTCCGTCCGTATTGTGCGGCGGGCAGTTCTCCAGCGCAGGAATCTGACCCGATACGCCCGCGCCGACGGTGTCCATGACATACTTTCCGACGAGACCGGAGCCGTTGCCGAGTCCGTCGGGAAACGCCGAACTCTTCGAGTTCAGCAGGATACGCGCTGATTCACACGCACTGGCCGCGACGATGACGACCCGCGCACTCACGTGCTCGTCGAGGCGTGTCATCTTGTCGATGTAGTGAACGCCGTTCGCGCGGCCACGCGAATCGACCGTGACCTCGCGCACCATGGCATCGGTAATGATGTCCAGATTCCCGGTGGCGAGGGCAGGCGGAAGGAGCACGGTAGGCGACTGGAAATTCGCCTTGATCGAGCATCCGCGGCCGCACGGCGTCGCGTAGAAGCATGCGGCTCGCGAACGCATGGACTCGGCCGTCACCCGCTGCGCGAGTGGGTTGTTCGGCCACAGCTCTCGCGAAAGACGATCGGCGTTCTGGCGCTGGGTCATGATCGCCAGGTGCGCGGGAATGACCGGGATGTCGAGCTGTTCGCCACACACCTTCTGCGTGAGAAGCTCGGTCGCCCTCGGCGCGGGCGGCGGCTGCAGCACACCCGGTGACGAGTTCGGAGTGTTCTCGAGCCCCTCGTTCGAGCCGTACACGCCGATCAGCATTTCGGTCTTGTCGTAGTACGGCGCGACATCGTCGTAGCTCATCGGCCAATCGAAACCGAGCCCGTCACGCGAATACGGTTTGTAGTCGTACTCGCCCATGCGGAGCGAGATACGGCCCCAGTGGTTCGTCCGCCCTCCGAGCATGCGGGCGCGCCACCACATGAAGTCGGCACCGTCCGCGCTCGAATACGGCTCACCCGGCACACGCCAGCCTCCGTCCACCGTGGCGTCGTAGAAGCCGAAGGGCTTCTCGGGTGTCCCGGCCGCACGGAGGGGGGCGTCCCGGGGCAGCTGGAACATCGGGGTCTCCGTCACGGGATCGTAATCACGCCCCGCCTCGAGCATGAGCACCTTCACGCCGGAACAGGCGAGCACGTAGGCGCACATTCCGCCGGCCGCGCCCGAACCGACGACGATGACGTCGTATTCGTCCTGCGCCTTCCGCCTCATGGCGCCACTCCGCGCATCAGGTATTCGAAGCTGCGACGCACACTCTCGATCGAATCACCGGGATTGTCGTGTTCGACGAAACCGTACTGGAGACCGTGAGCCCCCGCGGCGTCGAGGATTCGGCCGAAATCGATCACGCCATCGCCCACATCGACCATCGTACCTCCGGCCGTCCGATCCTTGATGTGCACGCTCGTCACGCGACCGGCGTACCGATCGAGCCACGCCAGGGGCATGTGCCCACCTTCCACGGTCCAGAAAATGTCCATCTGCCAGTCGACGAGCGCCGGGCTGGTCGCGTCGAGAAGGAGCGACATCGGCACGATGCCGTCGGTCTCCTCGAATTCGAAGGCGTGGTTGTGATAGCCGAGCCGCAGGTTCATCGCGCGGGCCGCCTCTCCGAACCGATTGAGGCGCGCCGCGACGGACCGGTATCCGTCTCCGGTCCTCAGGTCCTCGGGCAACCACGGGATCACCAGCAGCTCGTGTCCGAGTTCTGCCGCCGCGTCGAGGGCGCGTTGCACGTCGCCACGCTCCTGCGGATAGTCCACGTGTCCCGAGACCGCGCGGAGGCCGGCCGCATCGAGACTGCGCCGAAAGGCCGCCGGCGTCATCCCGTACGTGCCCGCCAGCTCGACCTCGCGATATCCGATCTCGGCCAGGGTAGCGAGCGTCCGGTCGGCATCCTCGGCCATCGCATCCCGCACCGTGTAGAGCTGAACCCCAGGGCGTCCGCTGAAGGCACGAAGGCCGCCGATGCCGGCCACGAGGGGAGCTGCGGACAACGCCGCGACGAACGACCGACGATCCATCAGTCGAGCTCCCTGATCTTGATGTTTCGGTACCAGACGGGATCGCCGTGGTCCTGCAGCCCGATGTGCCCTTCCTCGGCCTGACCGTACGCCGGCCACTGACTGAACTTGCTGGCCGCGACCAGCTCCGCCCACTCCGGCGAACGAATCACATACTCGACGATCTTCTCACCGTTAAGCCAGTGCTCCACCCGGTCGTCCTGGACCATGATTCGGATGTGGTTCCACTCTCCAGCGGGACGAACGATCCCTCGCGGAGCGGGGTGAAGCCCGTAGTTCGCGCCCGCGCTGGTGAGTTCATTCTGCCCGTCCGGATGGCGCTCGTCATCGAGCACCTGCATCTCGGGCGCGCTGTGGTAGATGTTCTCCTCACCCTGCGCCGCGAGGTAGAAGATGCCGCTGTTACCGCGCTCCTCCACCCGCCAGTCGAGAGCGAGCTCGAAGTTGCGGAAGACACGGTCCGTCATGATGTCGCCGCCAGGGCCCGTCCGTACGAGCATCCCGTCGACCACATCCCATCCGCCGGGGAGATCCGGCTGGTCGTAGGCCCGCCACCCATCCATTGACGTCCCGTCGAACAGAAGCTCCCATCCATCGGCCGACTCGCCTTCGGACAGGGTGTTGTGCGCGACCTGCGCCGAGTTGCTCACGTCGGGCTCACCACTTCCGGCCGCCTCCTCCGACTGCCCGGATGCGCACCCCGCGAAGAAGAACACAGCCAGAACGGCGGGCGTCGCTCGATCCCATCGGTTCATCACAGGCTCCATCCCTCCCGGTATTCGCGCGTGAGGAAGCGATTGGCTTCCTCCGAGTTGGTGACACGCATGGCAGCGGCATCGTATTCGATCTTCACCCCCTGTCCAGCCCGCAACGCGACCAGACCCAGCAGCATGACCTCCGTGAGCGGAGCAGCGTAGGAGAACGGACAGGTCGCTTCCGACCCGGACTTGCACGAAGTCGCCCAGTTCATCTCGTGACTGCCCTCGACGCGATCATAGTTCTGCGGCACCGCCTCTGCCTCTTCGTGGAGCTCTTCGGGGAAGAGGCGAGGGTTGCGCCCGTATGTCTCGTGCATGAGCAGGCCGCGCTCTCCGACGAAGATCACACCGCCTTCACGCTCCAGCTCGACGTCTGCCGGGAGCAGATCGGGTCGGCGGGGCATAAGCCCTCCATCGTACCAGTGCAGCGAGACCGGCGGCATCAGGCCGCGGCGCGGAAATTCGTAATGGACCTTGGTCGCCATCGGGTAGGACACGGGGTCCTCGGACGGTCCGCCCCACGGCGTCGACGTCGCTTCGATCGTGTCCGGATAGCCCAGGTTCAACGCCCAGAACGGGTGATCGATCAGATGGGCGCCCATGTCACCCAGCGCACCCACGCCAAAGTCGACCCATCCACGCCAATGGAAGGGATGGTAGATCGGGTGGTACGCCACGTCCCGGGTGCACGGCCCGAGGTACTGATCCCAGTCGAGGTGCGCCGGCACCGGAAAGTCGCCCGCGAGTCCCCACGCGTGCGCTTCCGCGAGCGAGCCGGGCCACCACGAGCGGTCCGTCGAGTTCGGATCGAAGTCCGCGGGCATCGAGGCGGGTCGCCGCAGCCCCTGCCCCCAGATCGGCCGATTGGTCCACACGTGGACCTCCCGGACGTTGCCGATGACACCAGCCTGCACCCACTCGTTGATCAGCCGGGCTTCGTCCCTCGAATGCCCCTGGTTCCCCATCTGGGTCACCACCCCGGTCGAACTCGCCAGGCCCTGCAGGGCCCGCGCCTCGTGGACGGACCATGTCAGTGGCTTCTGTACGTAGACATGCTTGCCCTCCTTCATGGCGGCGGCGGCGATCACGGCGTGCGTGTGATCCGGCGTCGCGATGAGGACCGCATCGATGTCCGTCTGCCGCTCGAGCATCTCGTCGAAGCGTGTGTACTTCGCTGCCTGTTCGAACTGCTCGGCCCAGCGATGCCCCTTCTCGCGTGGGTTTCCGTCTCCGTCGGTCATCCGCTCGCGGACCTTGTTCGCGACGAGCTCGAGGTCCACGTCACAGACGGCGACGATGTTCTCCGACCCGAGCTCCTGAGCGTTCTCACCGCCCATCCCGCCGGCGCCGACGATGGCCACGTTCAGCGTATCGCTCGGCGCCTGATACCCAAGTCCGCCGAGCACGTGACGGGGTACGATCATCCCGCCCAGCGCGACCTTGGATGAGGTCGAGACGAAGTCTCGACGAGTGACATCCCCCACGATTCCTCCCGATGTGGAAATGAGATCGGGACAAACTAGGGTCGGGGCGCAGTTTCGCTAATCTGCGCAGCGTCCGTCGAAGCCCTTCGGTCCCCGCGCGTGCCGCACGCTTGAAACGGAGTCGGATCCGCCGACGGCGAAGATCGGCGTCCGGCAGTCGACGCGGTATGAGTTCGCGATCTAGGTTCACGCGACGGATCCCGATGAGTTTCGCTCAGTTGGAGACACGCATGGACGAGGGTCGTCCCCTCAGCGGACAGGTTGCGGTCGTGACCGGAGGAAGCCGCGGTATCGGTGCCGCGATCGCACGGACGCTGGCCGACGCGGGGGCACGCGTCGTAATCACGCACAGGAACAGCGCAGAAGGTGCGAATGACGTGCGGGCGAGTCTCTCGGGCGAGGGCCATCGCGTTGTACAGGCTTCCGCGGACGATACCACCGCGCTTCACGCGCTTTCGGCATCGGTCTCGCGAACAGAGGGCCGGCTCGACGTTCTCGTGAATAACGCGGCGACCACCCGCGTCATCCCCCACGATGACCTCGAGGCACTCGATGACGATCTGTTCGACACGATCATGCAGACCAATGTCCGTGGGCCCTTCGCAACCGTACGTGCCTGCCGAGCTCTGCTCGAGGCCGATGGGGGAGGCACGATCGTGAACATCTCTTCGCTGGCTGGTCGGATGGCCAACGGGAGCAACGTGGCGTACTGCGCATCCAAGGCAGCATTGGACAACATGACGGCCTCGCTGGCCCGAGCCCTGGCACCGCGGATCCGCGTCTACTCGGTCGCGCCCGGACTCGTCGACACGGAGCTCACCCGGGACTGGGCACCTGAGCGACGTGAGATGATGATCTCGCGAACACCCCTTGGTCGCCTCGCAACACCCGAGGACTGCGCCCGCGCCGTCCTCGCCGCCGTGACGTCGCTCCCGTCGACGACGGGTATCGTCATCCCCGTGGACGGGGGCTTTCCGCTCGGTTGAGCGCTTCCGGCCTCAGCTCCCCTCGGGCATGACAGCGATGCAGTCGAGTTCGACGAGCGCACCGAGAGCCAGTCCGCTACCGGCCAGCGCGGCCCGTGCGGGCGGATCCGAGGGGAAGTATTCGGCATAGACCGCGTTCATGGCCTCGTAGTCGGCGATGTCCGCCAGGAAGACGGTACACTTGAGCAGGTCCTCGAGCGTGGCACCGGCCGCATCCAGGACCGCGATGATGTTCTCCATCGTCTGTCGCGTCTCGGCTTCGATCCCGCCCTCGATGACCCGCGGCGGAGATTCACCCGGCACGGCCCCGAGCTGCCCCGACAGGAAGATGAGGTCACCCGAGCGCACGGCGAGGGAGAATACCGGAAGACTCGCGACCCCCTCGGGTCGAATGATCTGGCGGCGGGTGGAGTCCCGGGTCTGCGCCTGCTCGCGGTCCGTTCGCGGCTCGATCGTGCAACCGGACACGAGAAGTCCGAGCGCCAGCAGCGTCGTAAGGCGTGAACGGAACTGCATGTCGTGTCTCCAGAGGTGCGCGTGACGGGATGTGCCAAGGTCGTGGCGAGAACCGGGCCACGCTATAGTCCGATCCATGATGAATCGACGACACTTCAATCGGCTGACCTCCATGGGCCTGGCCGGCACCTGGGTTGCCGGCCTCTTCCCGAGAATTCTTGCGGCGGACGAGGGCCGTACCCGAATGCCGCAGGGCCTCGCCGCGGACGCTCGGCGCCTGGATGAGCGGATGAGAACGCTCGCGACCTTCGGTGCAAATGAGGCCGGAGGCATCGATCGCGTCGCCTTCAGTGACGCCAATATCGAGGCACTGGACTGGTGTGCCGGACATCTGCGTGACGCGGGCTTTTCGATCGAACGCGATCTGGTCGGAAACCTGGTCGCCCGAAAGACAGGGTCGGACGCGTCGCTCGATCCCATCATGTTCGGATCGCACATCGACTCGGTACCGGGTGGCGGAAACTACGATGGCCAGGTCGGCTCGATGGGCGCGATGGAGGTCGCTGCCGTGCTCGCCGACGCGGGGCACACCACCCGGCACCCCCTCGAGGTCGTCTACTTCACGAACGAAGAAGGAGGCAAGACGGGCAGCCGCGCGCTCGTGGGAGAGGTCGAGCCATTCGAACTCGAGATCGAAACCGCCTCGGGGTACACGATCGGAGAAGGCCTTCGCCGGCTCGGGGGAGACCCCGATCGCCTGTCCGAGGCCCAACGAGCCCCCGGAACGCTGACGGCGTTCCTAGAGCTGCACATCGAGCAGGGTGCGGTACTCGACGCGGACAACCTCGACATCGGAGTCGTGGAGGGGATCGTCGGTATCATGCGCTGGAACGTCGTCGTGGACGGCATGACGAATCACGCCGGTACGACGCCCATGGACCGCCGGCAGGACGCGATGGTGGGCGCAGCCCGCTTCGTGACTGCGGCGCACCGCGTCGCCCGCGACACCCCTGGCCGCCAGGTCGCGACCGTCGGTCGACTTCAGGCGGAGCCCGGAGCGCCCAACGTGATCCCCGGTCGGGTCCGCATGACACTCGAGATCCGCGACCTCTCCATGGAGGGGATCGAGCGCACCTTCGAGATGATCCAGGCGCGAGCGAATGACATCGGAGAGGCCACGGGCGTGACCTTCTCCTTCGACCGATTCTACACCAGCCGCGCCGCTCCGACGGACATGGCGATCCGGGACATGGTGGAGCGGAGTGCCCGCGAGCGGGGCCTGTCGTCCATGAGAATGCCGTCGGGCGCAGGTCACGACGCCCAGAGCATCGCCCTTCTCTGTCCGGTCGGCATGATCTTCGTCCCCTCCCTCGGGGGTATCAGCCACGCGCCCGAAGAGCGCACGGAGAGCGCCGACATCGTGAACGGGACGAATGTTCTGCTCGACACCCTGCTCGCGATCGACGACGGCGGGCTGGGCTAGATCGCCGGCCGGCACGGAACGGCGAGGGCCCGATCCGGACCCGGGATACGTCAGCGAGCCGAGTCGTCGTAGACGAAGAGCGCGTGCCCGAGTACCCGGTAGGGCTCCCGATCGCGATAGGCCGCGAACGGGTCCCGACCCTGCAGGTAGAGGCCCTGAAGATTCGTCGCCGAGATGACCGTGAATCGGGGGGTTGCCTCCGCGTTGGCCGTCCGGTCCTCGGTCAGACGAAAGAAGCTCGGTAGCGCGACATATTCGATGCCGTAGGCAGACGGGTGCGCACTCCCGAAGTAGGACAGCCGCACGCTCGCCACCCCCTCGTCCTGCATGAACCGGCGAAGCTCCAGCAGCCCCTGACCCCAGTCCACATTGGAGTCCGACAGGGCCCGCCACGCGCTGGCCTGACCACCGGCCCAGACACTCGCATACGAGAGGTGCCACGGATGGGCCCGGAGTACGGAGACCGCCGTCAGGCTCACGGCGACGATCACCCCGGCGCGGACCGCGGACCGGACCGGACCCGCCTGCATGCCCCCCGACGCATCTCCGACGACCCCCTCCGCGGTACGCCACGCGCGACTCACACCGACGGCCGTGAAGACGCACAGGAGCGGCACCGCCGGCAATGCGTAGCGGAAGCCGGCGTTCAGGTCCGATCGCAGGAGAAAGGCTCCGAACACCAGCGCACCCACCAGGGGAGCCCGACCTCTCCAGGCGAGTGCCCTCGAGAGCACCGTCTCCCGATGAGTCCGGACGGCCGTGACCGCCGACGAACCGAGCAGAGCCACGGCTGCGAACAGAGCGAGGTGCAGCCCCAGAGGCGTTTTCAGGAAGAAGGCCACGGGGAAGTAGTACCACCACCCACCGTCACTCACCGTGCCGAGGAGAAAGGCCGGCGCCGGATGTCCCGCCGTCGTGTGCAGAACCGTGCGCCAGAAGTTGAAGCGAAGCAGAGACAGCGTCACGTCCCCGCTGTAGAACACGACCAGCGTGAGATAGGCCGCCACCGCGCACGCACCGGCCGATACGGCCACGTGCCGTCGCCACGCTTCGTCCCTCCACCGGGATAGCGCCTCCATCCCGAACACCACTCCGGCGATCGGCAGAAGCGCGAGCGCACTCATCTTCATCCCGAACGCGCATGCGAGGGCGAAACCCGCGGGGGCACCCGATCGCCACGACGGCCTTCGCACGGCTGCGTCCAGTGCCCAGACGGACAGAAGAAACGCGAGGGCGAGTGGCACGTCGTTGTACGCCACCCCTCCGTGAGCCAGAACATCGGGCACGAACGCGGTGAGCAGCGCCGCGAGCACACCGGACACCGGACCGGCCACCCAGAGTCCGAAGAGCCCGGCCGCAAGCACGAGCCCCGCCGCCATCAGCGTCGTGACCAGCCGGGCGCGGGGAAGAAGAAGCTCCGGATCGTTCGCCCCCTCGAAGAAGACGGCCCGCGCATAGTCCCAACGTTCCTCGAAACCCCACCGACGGTCCTCGGTGGGCAGAACGGGATCCATCGGGGCGACCGCCCAGCCGTACAGCCACATCATCAACGGCGGCTGATCCGTGATCATGTCCCAACGGCCGTGCGTCACCCCGCGCGCACCGCCGGACACGAGGATGATCTCGTCGAAGGTCGCGGACTGACGCGAGGACGCGGCACGCGTGACAGCGCCGGCGGCCAGCGCGGTGCAGACGATGGCGAGGACCGCGATCCGGACTCTGTCACCGGATCGGGGCATCACATCACGCCGCCGCCTCGGCGGCCTTCGGGTCGTTCACACGCTGAAGGAGAAACGCCCCCACGACGAAAAGGACGCTGATCGACATCACCGACAGCTTTTGATTGCCACCCGTCATGAGGGCCACTTGCCCGAAGATGAGCGGCCCGATGACGGACGACGACTTCCCGCACAGTGCGTAGAAGCCGAACATCTCGGACTCCCGGCCGTCAGGAATCAGACTGGCCATGAAGGCCCGACTGGCAGACTGGATCGAACCGAGACCGAAACCCGCGAGCAGCCCGATGACGGCGAAGGCGGCCTTCGACTCCACGAAAAAGATCGCCACCGCGATCGTGATCCACAGACCGAGCACGCCCGTCACGACTTTCTTGGGCCCCAGACGATCGGTTGGTTTCGCGAGCAGGAATGCGCCCACCAACGCGGAAATCTGGATCGCCAGATACAGGTAGATG
>Ga0181594_10002923_pt1 | contig 15591 bp, 16 predicted proteins | sample 071ome_18_FD_145603 | JGI IMG/M metagenome (GOLD analysis project Ga0181594, IMG submission 145603) | Coastal salt marsh microbial communities from the Groves Creek Marsh, Skidaway Island, Georgia - 071413BT metaG (spades assembly) | ecosystem: Environmental > Aquatic > Marine > Intertidal zone... | reverse complement strand
CTGGACGGCGGTCAAGCGAACCCGATTACGGTCACTGGTGGAAACGTTCCTGCCGGCAATATTGCTAACGGGCAAGCTTTTGTCGTCGACATTACTGGTCTGACTGAATACGCGTCACCGAGTTCATTTGCGGTGACGGCTCAGGATGGGCAGGGCGTGGGCGCCCTGTCGACCTTCACGACCACCAGCGACGGCCAGTTGATCGGTGTTTACAGCAATGGCGTGAAGCAGGCGATCGCCCAGTTGGCCCTGGCAACCTTCAATAACCCCAACGCTCTTGAGAAGGTGGGCGATACGACGTACCGCAACACCGTGAACTCAGGGGTGCCGTTGATTGGTGAACCGATGTCCGATGGCCGCGGCTCGATTCAGGGCGGCACGTTAGAAATGTCCAATGTTGACCTCGCCGGCGAGTTCACGAACTTGATCGTGGCGCAGAGAGGGTTCGCCGCGAATTCGCGGACCTTGACGGCAGCCGACGAAATGCTTCAGGAGCTCATGAATATCAAGCGCTAGCAGTATACGAACTCGGGGCGGTCGTCGTAGGGAGACCGCCCCGAGTCATGCTCGCTTTGCCCGATATAGTCCTTTTGTGCTGCCTGAAAGGCGGTATTGCTCAACTTTCCGAGCGGTGTGACGATAGTGCCATTGAGGCGGGGCATTTGCGACGACATGATAGGGAGGAGAAGCGCCATTATTACATTGACAAGGATTAACGGGGAAGTTTTTGCTCTGAACCCGGATCTGATTGAACGTGTCGAAGAGTCTCCGGATACCCATATCACGCTGGTCGACGGCAAACATCTCATGGTGAGCGAGACGCTCAGTGACATCATCGATGCCATTCGACGCGACCGCGCCACCGTCCTCGCGCTGGCCAGTGAGGTCGCCGACTCTGTGATCGCTTCGGACAATCCCGACGATCCCAACGTCGTTCCGCTAACGACACGGCGGTAACTATGGATCCCATCACCCTCATCGGAATCGTCGTCGCCTTCGGCATCGTGATGGTGGTGCTGACGCTCGAGGGTGGATCTGCGGCCTCAATCCTTCTCATTCCACCGATGTTGCTCGTTTTCGGCGGCACTCTTTTCATCGGCGCTGCAGGTATGTCCTTCGGCCTGTGGCTTGCGTCGTTCAAGGCTGCAGCTAAAGCGTTGGTCACCGGCCCACCGAAGTACAACCAGCTTATGGAGACGCTCGTCAACTGTGCCAACATCGCTCGGCGCGACGGCCTGTTGTCTTTGGAAGCGACCATTAATGATCTAGAAAGTCCACTGCTCAGGCGAGGGCTTGAGTTGGCGATCGACGGCACCGACCCCCAGGACCTAGCGAGAATCCTGGAAGCGGAATTACACGGTGAGACGGTTTATGGCGGCAGGCACGCCAAATTGTTCACCGAGATGGGGGGATACGCCCCCACCATCGGGATTATCGGAACGATTCTTGGCCTCGTCACGGTCCTCGGAAACTTGGACAATCCCGACGAACTCGGCGGCTTGATTGCAGCCGCTTTCGTGGCCGCCATGTGGGGAGTGTTGTCAGCCAACATTTTTTGGCTCCCCCTCGCCGCCAAGATCAAACTCCTGAACGAACTCCACACCACTCAGGGCGAAGTCATTATCGAGGGCATACTCGCAATCCAGTCCGGAGCTAATCCCCGAATGGTGGAGCGACGCCTACGGGCCCTCCTCCCCACCGACGTGATGCGAGACATCGAAAAGGCGGCCTAGAGATGGCTCGTCGCGAAATCCACGAAGAGCCTGAAAATCACGAACGCTGGCTCATTTCCTACGCCGACATGGTCACCCTCCTTTTTGCCCTCTTCGTCCTGCTATTCGCCATCAGCCAGGTGAATCAAAAGAAGTTCGATGAAGTCTCCCGATCACTGGCTGTCGCCTTTGGAAACGTGGTGAATGCATCAGACGGCAACATGAGCATCCTGCCGGAGGCGGGAGATAACGTCACCCTCAACCAGTCACCACCAATCGACGCTCCCACCATCGTGTCCCCGAACATCATGCCGCCGTTACGGGACCAGGTCGCGGGGCAAATGACATCCCAGGGCTCCGCCGAGGCAACGGAGGCGGCATTAGCCGTCGCGTCGGCTCAGGCCGCTGCTGACGCAGACCAAGCAGCCCTTGATGAGGTGCAAGAGTCGCTGGCTACTGCCGTAAGTGACTCCAGTCTGACCGGAAAAGTGGTTCTCAGCAGAGACGAGCGTGGACTCGTCGTAACCCTGCTAACAGACGACGTCGTCTTCCCTCCCCACAGCGCCTCCCTGCAGACTGGTGGGTCAGAGATCATCAAGGCCCTTGCACCGTCCCTCGAGGGGAAGGGAAACAAACTGATCATTGAGGGCCACACGAATACCGCCCCGGTCGAGCCCATCAACTTCCCGAGCGAGTGGGAGTTGTCGAGCGCCCGAGCAGGGGCCGTGGCTCGGTTCCTGAGCGAGCAAGTGGGCATCCCCGAAGAGCAGATGCACGTAGCCGGCTACGGGGATACCGCGCCGTTGGTGCCGGAGACGAACCCCGATCACCTGCGCCTCAATCGACGGGTGGCTATCGTTGTCACCAGCAGCCTGACGGACGAGCAAAGGGCCCTTTTGTCGGGGTCTCGAATAAATACTTCCGAGACCGACCTCGAGGTGGGTTGATGATGGGTTCTCCGGTGGTTTTTCTCATAGTCGCCCCGCGGCTGCCGATCCCTACAAATGAGGTGACAGATGGCAACTGAAGACTCGGCAGCGGAGCCGAAGGGCAAAAGTAAAAAAGGTCTGTCTCGGTCGACGATATTGATCGTCGTCCTCCTGCTGGTGGTTGCCGGCGGGGGAGTTTACTTCTTCCTCGGCAGTGACTCGGGAACCGCAGAATCGGGTGCCCAGGCTCAACCTGAGCCTGAGCCGATTGTCATGGGAGAGGTCGTCACCCTCGAGCCGATCTTCATCAACCTCAAAGACGGTCGATTCCTGAAGCTGGGAATGGCGCTGCAAACCACTCACGAAGGTGGCGGCGGAGGCCACGGAGGCGGTGACACCGAGATGAACGGGGCCATGGCACTGGACGCTGCGATTGAAGTCTTCAGCGACCAGGACATGAACATGATCTCCACCAGCAATGGTCGACAGCAGCTTAAAGAGGAGCTCGTGGCCCGTGTTATTGATGGCTACGGTCCCGAAGTAACCAACATCTACTTCACGGAGTTTGTTATGCAGTAAGGCTTATGCCGGGTCGCCACGGATGAGAAGCGATCTTTAACTATCGGGCTGCTCCCTCAGGGCTCGAGGGTCAGAAGGAACTGACCTGAAATTGACTGGCGTGAAAGCCTCAGGTCCTCTGGGCACCTGCCGATGCCTCTGGCATGGAATCCGGGTCGGAGTATGCGTCGCCAAGTGGAGCGGCTGCAGAACTCTACGATTTTCGTAACCCCTCGAAATTTACCCGAGACCACGGTCGACTACTCGATCAATTGCTCGAAACGTTCGCTGACCAGTCGGCGACTCAACTGACCTCGCGCCTTCGAATTCCGACCAGTCAAGATCTGGAGTCCTTGCAACAGGCCACGTATGGGGCCTTCATTGCGACCCTGCCGGAAGAGACCGTCCTCCTCGTCGCCTCGCTGTCCCCGATCGAGGTTGGAGGGCTGCTGCACATTCCCCGCGACTTGGCCATGCTCATGGTCGATCTCCAACTTGGCGGTCCCGGTGACGACGAACAACCCGAGCGCGGTCTGACAGAAATTGAAGCTGCGATGGTTGATGACACGGGTCAACAGCTAATCGGCGCCCTGAAGTACAGCTTCGAAGGCGTTATCGCGTGGAATCCCTCCTTGGCGTCTCACGTCGCATCACCGGAACTTGCCCACGCGGCAGCTGTCGGGGATCAGGTCTTGGTTGCCACATTCAAGCTGGAATTCCGCGAACTGGTCTTTCGTCCGACGCTGGTCCTACCACTCGCCCCGATCCTGCCGTTCTTGGACAAAGCACTCGCTGCGAAGAGAGCGGCGCGAAGTTCCCAAGAGCAGGATCGATTCAAGCAAGCACTCGAGGGCCGCGTGCGCAAAGCACCGGTGGACGTCTCGGTGCGCCTTCGTCCCACGGGAGGACGGTTGCTTGATTTCATGGGGATCACTGTGGGAGATGTATTCCAGCTTTCCCATCCCGTGAACGCACCCTGGGAGATCACAAGTTCCGGTCGGGTCTTCGCACATGGAGTTCCCGGAAGTGAGGGCGGTCGAGTGGCCATCCGTGTAGTGGAAAGCGGCAGGGAGTAACGATGTCGAGTACATATGAAGAGTCGCTGATGGCAACCATCGTCGAGCAAATGCGCATGTCTATGCCGGCTCTGTGCGATGCGCTCTCCGTGACCACGGTGGTGACGCATGGCGATCCGGTCACCTCGACGCTGGATCTAGATCTCAGCGCTGCTTCGGCTATAGCTGTCCTTGGTGTGAGCGGATCGATTAATGCCAGCATGATGGTCACCTTGCTTGAGGGTGCATCCCCGGATATCGCCGATTCGGAGACTTTGGTCGCGCACCTTGATGACGCCATCGACGCTATGAGTCAGGTGCTTGATTCCGACATAGCCACCCCAGCGGCTGCCTCGGGGCATCCGACGATTGAGGCAGATATCAGTGTTCCTCTCGTCACCGAAAGTGGGACCGTCGGTGCCGTTCTCGTGTTCTTGGCACCGCGCGAAGAACAAGCAGACGCCACCGTGAACGAACCTTCCACCGCTCACGAAGCGGCAGCAGCACCGGCACCCACCGCAGCACCGGCACCCACCGCAGCACCGGCACCCACCGCAGCACCGGCACCCACGGCCGCGTCTGGTGGTGCGGCCGTCCAGCCGAAGCAGATCGACGCCCTGGCCGGAGTGCAAATGGAGGTCACCATTGAAATCGGGCGCACCAAGTTGCCGGTCGGTGATCTGCTGCAACTTCAGCCAGGTCAGGTTCTTGAGTTGGATCGCGAGGTTGGGGCCCCGTTGGACATGTACATCAACGGAACTCTGCTCGCCCGTGGCGAAATTGTCGTTCTCGAAGATCACTTCGGCTTCCGCGTAACAGCTGTTGTTTCTCAGGACTAAACGAGACTGACACCAAATCTCGTGGATACGTTCTGGTTGGCGCTCAGGGTTGTACTTTCGCTCGCCATCGTCCTTGGTTTGATTTGGGCCCTGGCCCGCGTACGCAAGCGTGTGAGCCCTGCCGGCGCTGGCGCAGTCACGATTATGTCCAAGATTCCTGTCACGAAGAAGGGTGCGGTTCTCCTCGTACAAGCGGGTGACAAGACACTGTTGATTGGTGCGACGGATACGCAGGTATCACTGCTATCTGTCGTGGATCTGCCGGTCGAGAATGATGAACCAAAGAAGGAACGCACCGTTATCGATATCGATGCGTTAGTCAGTCAACGACAGCTTAATGAGTACGCGGCCGAGATAGCTCCGGGCGCTGTGGTCGGTCAGCACTCGGTATCCAGATCTGGATCATCGAATCAGAGTGCGCTCGCGGGGTCGGTTCTATCGCCAGCAACGTGGCGTCAACTCGCTGACCTGGTCAAAGACAAGACCGCGCGGTCATGAGCGCCATTAGGCGAATCGCTGCGGCCGGTGGTGTCGGCTTAGGCTTCGGCGCAATCTCCCTGATCGCTGCTTCCCCCGCGCAGGCCGTTTCCATCAATCTTCCTGATCTCACCAGCGGAGAAGGGCCCGCCAGCGCGATTGTTTTGTTGCTGTCTTTGACCGTTCTGGCGGTTGCCCCGGCCATCTTGCTGATGACGACAAGTTTCACCAAAATCATTGTGGTCTTGTCGATTACCAGAAACGCATTGGGGCTTCAAGGAGTTCCGCCCAATCAGGTGCTGACCGGGCTGGCCATCTTCCTTAGCTTCTTCGTTATGTCTCCGGTTCTCGGGGTGATGAACACTGACGCACTTCAACCGTATCTCGACGGATCTTTGGATTTCGGTCAAGCCTTCGACCTGGCGCGAGTTCCGCTGGAGCAGTTCATGCTTGCGAACACGCGCCCCGAGGAACTTGCCCTGATGGTGAACATCTCCAATGAGGCACCGCCGGCCACCCCAGCCGACGTCTCATTGACCACCCTCGTCCCTGCCTTCATTCTCTCCGAGCTTCGGGCGGCTTTCATCATCGGTTTTGTGATCTTCCTGCCTTTCTTGATCATAGACATGGTCGTCAGCTCGGGCTTGATGTCTGTCGGCATGATCATGCTTCCGCCGGTCCTGGTTTCATTGCCGTTCAAGTTGCTGCTTTTCGTCCTAGTCGACGGCTGGGCTCTGATTGTGTCGTCTCTTGTGAATAGTTACACGTAGGTGAACTATGAGTGAAGCGTATGTAGTCGAGCTTGCAACACAATTGATGTGGACTGCTGCGATGCTAGCCGCCCCCATATTGATCACGGCCCTTGTTGTTGGCCTGGCTGTATCCCTGTTTCAAGGTCTCACAAGCCTGCAAGATCAGACGTTGTCGTTCGTCCCAAAAATCATCGGGGTCGGTATTGCGCTGGTGATCGCGGCAAGTTGGATGGTGCAAACCCTGGTGAATTTCACGCGCAACTCGTTCGAACTACTTCCCGGCATGCTCGGCTAGGAATTTCCTTGTTTGAACTAGGAATCACGACCGAGCAAATCGTCGGCTACCTACTGGTCTTCGCCCGGGTCGGAGCATGGGTGTGGTTGACCCCTCCGTTCGGTGGAGCCTTCCTGCCACCCCTCGTTCGAGTGATCACCGGTCTGGCGTTCGCTCTTCCCATGACACCCTCGGCGATTGCGGCTTCGGGGGGCATCTCGTTGGCGCCTGTCGATCTGCTGCTTCAGTTCGCCCTGCAAGTCGCAATCGGAGTAGCGCTCGGATTGGTCTGTTTGACACTACTGTCCGCCATCCAATCCGCAGGTGCTGTGATCGACGTCACCGGTGGCTTTGCGCTTGCTTCCGCTTACGACCCGCTCATGCAACAGCAAGCATCTGTGATTTCGCGTGTGTATCGCCTCTTGGCCGGTGTGTTGATTTTGGTCTCAGGCGCCTACTTGATCATCATGGCTGGCTTTTCATTGACATTTGAAGCATTACCAATCGGCGCAGGCTTAAGCGTTGAGTTGACCGCGATGACTTTGACCGAAGCGTTGAGCATGTCCTTTTTGGCAACACTTCAAATCGCTGGACCAATTATCGCGATCCTGCTGATTGTGGATATTGGTCTTGGTCTGCTGACGCGTGTTGCGCCGACCATCAACCTTTTCGTTCTCAGCTTCCCGGTCAAGATTGGGCTGACGCTCCTCTTGGTCGGGGTGGCGATTCCCCAAATCAGCCCGATGCTCGCGGGTTTGACGGATGCGTCCGTCGATGCGATGCGAGGAATAGCGGGGGGGTGACATGGCCGAAAACGATTCCGCTAACAAGACTGAGCAACCGACCCCGAAGAAACTTAAGGAAGGTGCGAAGCAGGGGCAGGTGCCACGGTCTACTGACATTGCGGCCTGGACGGGGCTACTTGCCCTCAGTTTCCTGCTCCCTTTATACATTGGGTTCGTCTCGGATGAGTTGCAGCAACTTCTGGAGATGATTCCGGACGTGGCTAGTGAGCCGAGCATCAATCGCTTGACCGGCATTGTCTGGCCCGGGCTCATCGCAGTTTCACTGATCACAGTTCCTCTGCTGGTCGCCATCCTGCTCGTCACCCAGGTTTCTGGCTGGGCGCAAGGGGGTGCGCGACCCCATCTCGCGCGAATTGCGCCGAAAACCAGCAAGATCAGTCCTCAGCAAAACGGTAAGAGAATCTTTGGTACTCAAGGCCTTTGGGAGTTGGTCAAGCAGATTCTCAAAGTTACGGTCATTGGCTTGGTGCTGTGGATTGTCATCACCAGGACCGTGGAAATCGTGTTCGGATCTGGGTTGCTTTCGCTTTCCACGCTTGCTGAGACTGCCGCTGCTGAAGGAACCCGTCTCGTACAGGTGGTCATCGCAGCAGGCCTAGCCATCGCAATCGCCGACTACTTCGTGAGCCAACGACGAGTGCGCAAGCAATTAATGATGTCCAAGCGCGAAGTCAAGGAGGAAATGAAGCAGTCCGAGGGCGATCCGCTGCTTCGGGCGGCCCTACGCCAGCGCGCTCTCGAGGCATCCCGCAACAGAATGATGGTGGACGTGGCCATGGCGGACGTCGTGCTCGTCAACCCAACCCACGTCTCCGTGGCCCTGAAATACAACCAGGCCATGGGGGCACCGAGGGTTGTCGCCAAGGGAGCCGGGGTCATGGCCGCCCGAATCCGAGAAATAGCCACCGAGAATCGGGTGCCGCTCGTCGAGGATGTGCCGCTAGCGAGGGCCCTGTACCGCAGTTGCGAAATCGGTACCGAGATCCCGGCCGACCTCTACACGGCGGTTGCCAGGGTTTTGGCTTTCATCATGACCTTGAAGAAGCGCGGGGTCCATGTCGGATTGCACAGCGCCCGGGATGTAGATCGAACAGTTTTTATCTGATTTTCCCTAAACCCCGATCCGGGGCTGCCGATGAGGGTACTGCCAGGAAGGCACGCAATCCCATGGATGGAACTCCCGACACAAGGGGCCTCTGTGCGGAATCTGCGCTTGACCCAATTCGCGGTGCCATTCGCCGTGATCCTGGTCATCGTCATGCTCATCATCCCTCTGCCGCCCTTTGTTCTAGACATTCTCATCGCCTTCAATATCGCGGCGGCCCTCACGATGTTGCTGGCCGCGATGTACGTCAAGAAACCCCTTGACTTTGCGACCTTCCCGGCGCTGCTGCTCGTTGCTACCTTGTTCCGTCTCGGTCTTAACGTCAGCGTCACCCGTCAGGTGCTGCTCAACGGCTACGCGGGCGAGATCGTGGAGGCTTTCGGAAATTTCGTCATCGGTGGATCCATCATCGTCGGGCTCGTCATCTTCCTCATCCTGGTCGTCATCCAGTTCATCGTGGTGACGAAGGGTGCAGAACGCGTCGCTGAAGTGGGTGCGCGATTCACCCTCGATGCGATGCCGGGCAAGCAGATGGCTATCGACGCGGACCTCAACGCGGGACTGATTGATGATGCCGAAGCTCGCCGGCGACGCGCTGAAGTCGGCGCTGAAGCTGATTTCTACGGAGCCATGGACGGTGGCTCGAAGTTTGTCAAAGGCGACGCGATCGCCGCGATTTTTATCACCATCATCAACTTGGTCGGCGGCATCGCCATCGGCGTGGCCCAGCGCGGACTGAGTTTCAGCGAGGCAATCGAAACGTACAGCTTGCTGACCGTCGGTGATGGGCTGACTGCACAGATCCCGGCGTTGATGCTGTCGGTTGCCACCGGCTTGATGGTCACCCGGGCGACAACGGAAGGCGATATGTCTTCCGATGTTGTGAAACAGTTCTCTGGCCAACGTCGCACCTTGATCCTGGCGGGCAGTGGCATGGCTGGCCTTGCCCTCATCCCGGGCATACCGATTTTGCCGTTCTTGCTGATCGGCGGTGGATTGATTTTCCTAGGTCAACGGCTTCCTCGGGCGAAGTCCGAGTCCGCAGCAGCCATTGAAGGTGGCGACACGCCTGCCGCCCTGCCGGCCGGCAAAGCAGCACCCGATACGCCAGAGGGCATCGTTCAGGATCTTCGAGTGGATCCCCTCGAGCTCGGACTTAGCTACGACATCGTCGACCTGGTTGACGCTAACTCCGGGGGCGACCTTCTCGTGCGGGTCAAGGCACTCCGCCGCAAACTCGCCATGGAGTTGGGCCTTGTGCTCCCCACGGTTCGCACACGAGATGACACAGAGCTACCTCTATCGACCTACCGCATCCGGTTGCATGGTGTTGAGGTTGCGCGGGGCCAAGCTCCGCCCGGACACGTGTTGGTAATTGGAGATGACTTGACTTCGCTGCCCGGTGAGCAAACCAAGGAACCGGTTTTCGGGCTCGACGCCAGGTGGGTTCCGGTGGCGTTCCAACACCAGGCCGAATTGATGGGCGCCACAGTCGTCGACCGCGCTTCCATCCTGACAACACATCTAGCAGAGACGGTTCGCAAGCACGCTGCTGAACTCTTGTCGCGCGAAGACGTGAAGATGCTCGTCGATTCTTTGAAAGAAACACAGCCGACGGTGGTGGAGGAACTAACACCAGCCCAGGCGACCTTGGGTGAGATCCAGCAAGTTCTCCAAGGATTGTTGCGCGAAAGAGTCGCCATTCGAGACCTTGCGCGGATTTTCGAAGCAATGTCCGCATCAATTCGGATGGGCAACCAAACCACGGAGGGGATGGTGGAGGCTGCCCGCGAAGTCCTCGGGTCTGCCATTACCACGAGTGTTGCGATGGACGGGGTCTTGCATGTCATCACCCTGGAGCCTACATTCGAGCAAAGCCTCTTGGCTGCCACGCGCTCCGGACAAGACGGTCAAACACTTGCGATCGATGCATCAGTCCTGATCCGGATGAGCGCGGACATTGGAGCGCTCGTTACCGGCGCGGAAGAATCAGGTATATCGCCGGTTTTGGTGTGCGCAAGTCAGTTGCGGGCAGCCCTACATCGACAGTTGCGACATGAATTTCCGCGACTGTCGGTCGTTTCGTACGCCGAACTTGGTGGATCAGTTGACATTCAAACAGTAGGGACGGTGGGCAATGAGCCTGCAAATGTTGCTTGAGGGTCCGGATCTGGACGCAATCCTCCGTGAGGTGGAGGCCAACTACGGGCGTGAGTTTCGGGTTATCCAGGCCGAGCAGGTCCGATCGGGCGGTATGGCTGGCTTCTTCGCCAAGCAGCATTACGAAGTCACTATCGAAATCAGCGATCCCGACATCATCGCTGGAATTAACGCCCAGAAGAAGAAGAGTGATATCTCACTGACGGAACTAGCAACTCGCAGTCAAAACGATCAAGCCGCAGCATCAACCCAAGAATGGGCGCGTGAACTTCTTAAGCAAGCCAATGAGCTCAACAGCAGTTACGCGGTGGATGCAAGTGCCAAAGACCCGGATCGAAAGTCATCACTCGCACCGCTGTTGAATGAAGACGATATCGCTGCTCACGAATCAGGCCGGTGGACACGCACCATTGGACGGCTCTCCGGCAAGAAGAATCCCTCGCGTCCACCTTCTGATCGGATGCTCATCGCCACGAGCAACCAGCAGTCACGACTCCGCGATCTCCTGTCTAGCGACGGTGGTGTCGATGACGAAGAAGTACCGTCCACCCCTGCAGACTCCGCACCCACGGTCAACGCTGCCCCCATCTCCGACGGTGACAGTGATGCCGTTCAGGATGAAGTGCCTCCTGCTGCTCGAGTAGTCGAGGCCATGGACCCGCTCCCCATTCCCGGAGTCCGCAAGAACACTGCCAATCATGCGGAGATGCCTTCAAGCGCGCTACCAAGCCATACGGAGAAAGTCCCTGGTCCTCAGTCACAGGAAGGTCAGGCTTCCGCAGTCTCCCCTGATCCGATAGAAGCAGCACTGGACGCACCTGGACGATCTACTGAGGCACGCATACAACTCGACAATGAACGCGCGAGTCTTCAAGCTGAGCGTGATGAACTTCTGGCTTACCGGGGAGAACTCGAGGCGCTTCGTGAGCAGCTAGAAGCGGCACGAATCGAGATACAAGCCAGAGCGACCGAGTTATCCCACGAGGATGAGGAAGCGCGGTCTCTCCGCCTGGCCCTGGGTCAAGAATCGGTGGCTGCAACTGCGGAAAGGCAGCGCCTGGAGGGCTTAATGACCGCTCTTGCGCAGCAACAACAACAGTTGCTTGAACGCCAAGAGGAGATGCGGATCCAAGCATCAGAGATGGATACGAGGGAATCAGCGGTCGTTGCACGGGAAGAGGCGCTCGCTGGATTGACCAACGATCGTGCAAAGAGAGAAAGCGAATTACAAGAAAAGCTTTCGGACGTTGTTGCGGCGGCTGCCAAGCTTGAGCGTGAATGGGAGGAGCTCAAGCAAGCTGAAAATGCGTTGTCCGAACAAAGATGCGAACTCCTGGAGCTAGAAAAGTCTCTGGAAGACCGAGAGGCTTCTCTCAACGTACTCGAAAGTTCAAGTGTCAAAAGAGAAAGTGACCTAGATAGCCGTGAAAAGCAGATCAATGATGATTCTGCAGCACTGACTACTGCTCGTCATCAACTAGCGCAGTCCGAGAGGGAGTTCCATACTCGGCAGGAAGCGTGGACTTCGCGTCAAGAGCAGATTGATGCGGAAGTGAAGGACGCCAAGGAGCACGTGGATCACCTTCTGGTCAAGCTGACGTCACAGCAGGACCAATTGAATGTACGCGAGAATGATCTCCTGGAGCGTTCCGAAATTCTAGAAACTAAGGAAACGGAGCTTAGGGTCCGTGACGAAGATCTGAAGTCTCGTGAGTTGCAAGCCAATGATCGAGACAGCGAGTTGGACGTACGAGCAAGCGAAATTTCTTCTTTCGTGGACGAAGTTCAGCGTGATCGTAGTGACCTTGCTCAGCAGCGGGCTGCGGTGGAGGCTTTTGAGGTTGAGGTTGATGGTCGTGGTGAGCGGCTACGGCTTTTGGAGGATCAGGTTGCTCAGCGGCGGGCTGCGGTGGAGGAGGGTCGTCGGGATCTTGCGTTGGCGCAGGAGGAGTTGGCTGCTGCTCGGGTGAGTTTGGAGCAGGAGTTTGAGGCGAAGTCCGCGGATGTTGAGTCCCGTGAAGCGGTAGTTCGTGAGCAAATCGCGCAGGTGGAGGCTCGTGAGCAGGAAGTCAGTGACCTGGTTTCGCAAGTGCGATCTCGTGAAGATGAGTTGCAGGCGCAGTCGGAAGAGTTGGCTGCTGCTGTTGCCGCGTTGGATCAGGACCGCCAGGACCTCGAGCAAGCAAAGATCCAACGCAAGAGGGAGCTTGACGCACAGGAAGATGCCATACAGGCGCGGATGGCGCAGGTTGTCGCTGACGCTACCTCGGTCCAAAAAAGCAATGACCTAATCCAATCAGCACAAGGAGAATTGGATAGTCGTGAAAAGAGTGTTGCCGAGCGCGAGGTGCTAGCTACCGCTCTTGGTGAGGAATTAGCACGAGAGCAAGAAAGACTTGAAGAGCAGAAGGCTGCGCTTCGCATGGAGGAAACTTCGATGGCCGCGCGCGAAACTAACCTGCAATGTGAGCGTGAATCATGGCTCGCTGAGCAAATTCGGTCAAGTGAACAGATCGATCAAGCCCAAACGAAACTCGCCTTGCTACACGAAAGCATCACCCAGCAGCAGGACGAATTAGGGCAGAGTGTTGCGGAAGCGGAAATGCGTTGGCGAGACCTCATGGAGCGAGAAACCTCTCTTGCTCAGCGTGAGAAGGAGCTCGTGGAACGTTCAATCGACATTCAGGACTTTAAATCGTCTCTTGTAGAACAAGAACGCGAGATAGAGGCAACTAGAGATGCAATGGAGCTAAGCCGTCGTGAACTCGACAGCGCCCACGTGGAACTGCAGCAAAAGCGTGATTCACTGGTTGTTCTTGAGGAGTCTCTCGTGAATCGGGACAAGGAAATTGCGGCGCTGCAGGCACAGGTGGAAGAGCAACAGTCATCCCTGGAAGAGAGTAGGAGACAATTCGCGCGGACCTACTCCTACCTCCATGAGCTTCTCGACGACAAATAGTCGTCATTGGTAGCGTGAGATAATCATGTTGACTTTCATCCCCCTAGCTCTAGTGGTGTCGCTGATAGTGAACGCGCCGGCACTGTGGGATGCCTTCAACAACCCGCAGGCTGATCTGTTTGGCATTCTCACTCGGCTTGTGCTGCTTACCGTTCTCGCCGTCATTGTCCTGAGTGTGGCTAACCGTGTTCTTGCGCACTACCTGGCTCATCCCAAGATTGACATCATCGCCTCGTCAGCTGTGCAACCCACGACTTCCTCACGTGCATCGGGTGCTTCGGTGGACGTGGCCGGGGAAATAGGTGGGGGAGATCCCGACGGTGAGGCCAGCGCACCGGCCACGTCCTAGTTAGGAAGCCAGAACGCTCTCCACGCAGGTGCTGTTCATTTCAGTGAACTCAGGGCTCCACTAGGCAAACGCGTGCACGCAGCCAGAAATTCGCCCGACATTCCCGGTGGTGATGGCGGCGAGTTGGGGGGCGTGTTCCCAGGCGTTGGTGTCGAGGGCGTCTAGTAGGGCGGTGAGGAGTTCTTGGGCGTGTACGAGGTGTTTGTGGGGGGATTGGTGGGTGTCGAATGCGGCGATGGCTCGATCGAGGTCGAGGACGAGTCGCTCGAAGACTAAGACGACGAGTTTGGCTGGTGAGGCTGTGGTGATGGCGTGGTCGCGGTAGGTCGCGGCGGCTGCTTGGTAGGGGTTGGTGGGCATGGCGTGTTTACCGGTTCGCTGTGAGGGCTTTGACGAACACGTCGAGTTGGGTCTTGAGGTAGGTCTGTTGGTTTTGGAGGGCTTGAATTTTGGCGTTGAGTTCGGCGTAGTAGATGGTGAGTAATTCTTCTCGCTTGGCCATGTTGATGGTCATCTCGGTGATCCGGTCGGTGAGGTCGCTGACTCGGGATTGTCGAGTGTTGATTTCTCGGGCGATTGATCCGGTACCGGAGGTGGCGGCGTTGGTGACGTCTTCAACGCGGGCAGCGAACGCCGCGACTTGACCGATAACTTCCTCTGCGGAGGCACCAGATAACGCTGAGGTCAGTGTCGCTTCGGTGAACGCGAACGTTCCGAGCCTGGTCAGCTCGATACCGGCATCGGATAAAGAAGCCAGCGTGTTGCTGTCCCAGGCAGTGTTCAATAGTTGCTGGGAGATGCTCCGTGGAAGGTAGTTGGTGTCGAGGTCACCAGTTTCACTTGTTTGTGTTGTGATCAGGGCCAGTGAGGAGTTCAGCGCTGTCACCAACGCCTTCGCTGTCGAAACCATCGTGGCCGCGTCCGTTGACACGGTCGCAGCCGGAGTCAGTGTCACCGGCCCACCAGTCGCTGACACAGTGATCACCAGACCTGGGAAGTCCGCGAGGTCCTGGAAAGTATTCGACGTTGACGTGACCGTTTGAGCGACCCCGTCTTTGGTGTAGGAGATCTGTGCTGTCGCCGGGTCACCACCGGACAGCCGGTCCACGGTGATCGGGTACGGAGACGCCCCAGAGACCGCTCCACTGGTCGCATACGCCGACGCGACACTGGCATCAGTACTGCTCACCGACGCCGGCACCCACGACGTCGACCCCGAGATCGCATCCGCCGCCGACGCGACACTCAAAAGAGACGTATTCAACGCCTGAAAAGCCGTGATCTCAGCATTCTGCTCAGACTTCTGCCCCACCAACCGAGAACTACGCACCGAGTCACCCAGCATGATGTTCGCAACAATCGCCTCAATATCAATCAAATTCATCGACGTCACCGCAACCACACCACACCTCCAGGCAGTCTTCGAGAGTTTGATATAGACGTTGGCTTGAAATTGCGAGAGGCCGCCAACTGTGAGTGGGATTCACCCGTCAGTTGGCGGCCTCGGTGACTGATTACTGGAACAGTCGTAGAACGGTGTTGTTGGATTGCATCGCCTGAGCCAGCATGGCCGTAGCGGCTTCGGTCATGATGTTGGCGGAGGTGAGGGTTATCAT
>Ga0181594_10002920_pt1 | contig 15598 bp, 14 predicted proteins | sample 071ome_18_FD_145603 | JGI IMG/M metagenome (GOLD analysis project Ga0181594, IMG submission 145603) | Coastal salt marsh microbial communities from the Groves Creek Marsh, Skidaway Island, Georgia - 071413BT metaG (spades assembly) | ecosystem: Environmental > Aquatic > Marine > Intertidal zone... | reverse complement strand
GCCTCCATTCGCCATCCCATGCATGTGCTCGAGGCCGCACTGATTGGCGCCGATGTGGCTACCATTCCATTCAGTGTCATCGGTCAACTCATCAAACATCCGCTCACGGACAGTGGCCTGGAACGATTCCTGGCTGACTGGAAGGCATACGAAGCAGCCAATGCACCCCACGGGCAGGGTGCGTAAGCGTCCAGCGGCAAGCGCATGAAGTTCACCACACTGGGAGAGACAAACGAGATTGGGGCCAGCTGCCACTACCTCTTGATGGACCACACGGGCATCATTCTGGATGCGGGAGCGGATCCGGAGAAAGAGGGCATGGACAGTATGCCCGATTTCCAGTTGATTGCCGATCATCCGGACTGGCCGGTTGACCATGTCATCGTGAGCCATGCCCATCATGACCACCTGGGCGCCCTGCCCTTGGTTACGAAGACATTCCCGCATGCTCGTGTTCACATGAGCGCGGCCACGCGACAGCTGGCGGATATCTTGCTGCCGGCCTCTGCGCGGTTGCAACGCCGCAAACTGAAGGAGGGGTCTACCACCGTCGATCCCCTCTTCGATGAGGATGAGGTAGAGGCCAGTTCCTATGTCTACGAGGCTCATCCTCTGGAAGATGAATTCGACCTCTCCGGGCTCAATGCCGAGGTTGATGTCACCGGCGAATTCTTTGATGCCGGCCACATTCTCGGATCGCTGGGTGTCATGCTTCGGTGGGAGGAGGATGGCAATGCCCGCAGTTTGTTCTACACCTCTGACACGGGACGCCGGAATCAGACGATCATTCCCGGCGCAGTCTATCCGCAGGAGGATGTGGACATTCTGCTCCTTGAGAGCACTCTGGGTGCGGATCCAACGGCGGAGTCCGTGACACGACGCAGTGAGGAGAAACGCCTCGGAGAATCACTGGCAACGGTTCTCAAGCGTGGGGGAACGGTTCTGATGCCTGTTTTCTCACTCGGCAGGGGCCAGGAAATGCTGGCACTGATTGATCGTTACAAGAGACGCGGCATCATTGACGAAGAGACACCGGTCTACACGGCCGGCATGATGCGGGCCATTGCAGAGGTCTATGACAAAACCCGCTTCAACACACCCCGTCTGAACGAGGAATTCCAGGTTTTCGGCGTTCAGCAACGTCGTCTCCCGCGCTCGAATGATGCGCTCAAGGAAGCACTCAAGAGGCCCGGCATCTTCTGTGTCGGATCCGGGATGGTGTTCGAACGGACGATTTCGAACAAGTTGGCCCAGCAGATGATTGGCAATCCCAAGAACGCAATCCGGGATGGTGTTCGAACGGACGATTTCGAACAAGTTGGCTCAGCAGATGATTGGCAATCCCAAGAACGCAATCTTTCTTGTGGGCTTCGCCAGGGAGGATTCACCCGGAGATCGTCTCCTTACGGCACACGCGCAGGGCAAGGGAACGGATGTCATCCTCTCTCAGGCCAAGGGTCCACAGCCCCTGTGGTGCGATGTGGACCGCTTCCGGTTCTCCGGTCACAGCAACCGTCGGGAGTTGCTTTCGCTGGTTGAAGAGCTGAATCCCAAAAAGATTGTTCTGGTTCACGGAGAGAAAAAGGCCAAAGAGTGGATGGCCGACAACATCCGTTTCTTTTTTCCGGACATCGAAATCCATGTGCCGGCCGAGGGCGAGACGCTGACGCTCTGATTCAGGGCCTTTGGAGCCGACGGCGCGCAGTCTGCGGGCTGCGTCAGTTCCAGTTCACGAAAGGCATCCATCGCATCCGCTTCTTGTTGCCGGCCCCGTTGATCAGGCCGATCTGGATACCCTCGAGTTGGCGCGTCCAGTTCACGATGCCGATCGTCAGACCCTCTTGCACGCCCCGGATGCGGTTGAAGGCGGCAATGGATACTCCTCGTTGGCGGCCGTCATGATCGATCTTGAAATACCCCGGAGCCATGCTCAATGCGTAGACATCGTGTCCGCCAGCGGCAAACCCGGAGAGGATGATGCCGCGAACATTCGTTGCTCCGATGCCGATACCCGCCACGTGAATCCCCCTGAGCGTACCCCCTGCGCCTGCAGCCACGCCACTGAGCGAGACGCCTGTCATATGCTGACCAGCGCCAACACCGACACCGGAGATGGCAATGCCCGTGATGTCGCGTCCGGCGCCGGCGCCTAACCCCGTGAAAACAATCCCCCTGATATCCTGCCCGGCGCCGGCGCCGAGTCCCGCAACAACTACCCCCCTGATATCCTGCCCGGCGCCGGCGCCAAGCCCCGCGAGGACCATGCCGGTCAGCGACGAATCAACGCTGATACCAAGCAAACCCAAACCGATGCCCGAGAGGGCGCCTGCACCCGTCAGGGGGAGCCCCAGTGCCACGCCGTTCACCTTCCCGCCCGGCCGTTCCCGAGGTGTCCAGACCGTGGCGTTGATCCCGCGCACGCGCTGCATGGCCCGATCCCTGAAATTGATCCGCAGACCGGTCACTTCCTCCGAATCGCCGATCGAGATACCGGTATCGCGGACCGTGAGATCCAAGGATTGCGCCCCTGCGGGCAGAACCATCAGTAGGGCCAGCAGGAGCATCCCACCGCGCAGAGAGGGGATGGGGTCTCGCAGGGGAGAAGGCATCGTCACGACCGGATAGTGTAGGTCATTTTGCTGTCGAAGCGCCCATGGTACCGTTTTCTGCCAACGATCGCGCATGCACCCACAACGGCTCCAGCTGTTCAATCATGGGATCGATGCTGTTGAAAACCGGATACCAGGCTTCGCTTCTGTAAAGCCGCTGTGCCATGCGGGCCTTCAGAACCACTTCCAGCGTGGCGCGGTAGGCCTCCAGATCGTCTGCGGTAAATGCCTTTCCATCGGCGGCCTCGTCAGCGGTATCCTTGAGGCCATGCTCCTCGGCGTAGGCCACGAATCCGTTCCAATGTGTCGGCTGAATCCTGAATTCGTTGAAGAAACGGTCGGGATGCTGCGCCCATTCCTGCCGCATGGCCATTCCCTCTGGCGTTTCGAGGAATTCCCTGGCATACAGGAACGCCCAGCCTCTGCGAGTAGAGACCTGTACGATGTCGGCATTCAGGTCAGAGGTTGAATCGGGCGGGATAACCACATCGGGCATGACGCCGCCACCCCCGAACACGACCCGGCCGTTGCGCGTGCTGTAGCGGAGGGAATCAGGAAAATGGGACAGATATTCCTCCGGACGGTAGGTGGCCTCTTCGTAGTCGTCGTATTTGGTCACGTAGTAGTCGTCCAGATCCCCTGTTTCGTATGGTGTCTGGATGAGGCGACCGCTCGGCATGAAATACCGCGCCACCGTCATCTGCACAACGCTTCCATCTCGAAGCTGAAAGGGTCGCTGCACCAAGCCCTTTCCGAAGGTGCGTCGACCCACAATGAGGGCACGGTCGTGGTCCTGGACGGCACCGGAAATGATTTCACTGCCCGAGGCTGTCTGTTCATCAACCAGGATGATGATGGGCTCCTCGGTCAGCAATCCGCCCGGCGAAATCCGGTCAATTTCGTTTTCACGCGGATCCCGACCCTCGGTTGTCACAATGACGCCCGATCCCGTCAGAAGCTCATCTGCAATCTGTACCGCTGTCATCTTTATACCGCCGGGATTTCCGCGCAGATCGATGATCAATTGTTGCATTCCGAGGCCTTTCAGCCGGGTAACGTGCTCCACGAACTCATCGTGGGTCGTCATGGCGAACCGACCAATGCGTACATACCCTGTCTCTTCGTCCATCATGTAAGAGGAGTCGACGGAGTAGAGTGGGATCGTATCCCGGGTGATCGTTACGTCGAACGGCTGCGACCTGCCAGGACGCTTGATGGAGATGACGACATCGGTGCCCACGGGACCCTTGATCAGGTTCTGTATCTGGATACTGCCCATACCGACAATCAGGGAGTCATCCACGGCAAACATGCGGTCTCCAGCCATGAGTCCAACGGCTTCTCCCGGGCCATCAGGAATGGTGGATGTGACCTTTGCCGTGTCTTCGGCGGGCGCTTCGAACCAGATGCCGATCCCCCCGAACGTTCCTCTGTAATCGTCCTGTACCCGTCCGATGGCCTCGGCATCAATGTAGGCCGAGTGCGGGTCGAGCTCGTCCAGCATGGCGCGGATGGCGGATTCCGCCAGTACAGCCGGATCCACGTCTTCGACATACTGGCGATTTATGAGCAGGAACGTGTCCTCCATCTTTTGCAGCTGCTCATAGGTATCCTCGGGTCCGAAGAAGGAGTCAATGGTCAAACCGAGTCCCGTACCACAAGCGAGAAGGGGAGGAAAAGGTGTTTGAATCCAGGAGTCATCAGATACGATAGGGGTTCGGTGGGAGTCCGTTGGCCAGGACTCGGTTGATCAGGAAAGAAGGGCGCACATCAGGATAGAGACGTGGTACTGATTCGGTCAACGACAGCTTTTGTTTCAGTTTCCCGTCCGGAAAGGCCGTTTATGCGGCTGCTGGGCATTTTTGGGGCACGCCTGGCGGGAGACGGATACGGCCATCTATCGAAACTACCCCATCCCCATTCCGTATGCAGCAGGCATCGTTTTTGAGAGGCATCCATCCACACGGAGAGACCATATGCGATCGGCACTTCTGATTGTTGGCACGTTGTTGCTCGTTATCGGGCTGGCCTTTTTTGCCGGTACCGGCACTTACAACGGACTGGTTACAGCCGACGAGTCCGTCCTGCAATCCTGGGCAGACGTGGAGACCCAGTACCAACGCCGGGCTGACCTGATTCCGAACCTGGTGAATACGGTGAGCGGTGCAGCCGATTTCGAGCAGGAAACGCTGACAGCGGTCACGGAGGCGCGTGCACGGGCAACGTCCATCAACTTGTCCGGCGCAGATCTGGGAGACCCTGCACGTATGGAAGAATTCATGACGGCCCAGGAATCATTGGGTGGTGCCCTGGGGCGGTTGCTGGTCGTTTCTGAAAACTATCCGGCCCTCCGCGCTACCGATGCCTTCAGGGATCTTCAGGTCCAGCTGGAGGGCACGGAGAACCGCATCAACGTGGCCCGCCGAGACTATAACAGCGCCGTGGCAGCCTACAACGGCAAGGTTCGACGCTTTCCCGGCTCGATTGTAGCTTCGATCACAGGTTTCGAGACGAAAGCGCCCTTCGAGGCGCGCCAAGGCGCAGAGGATGCTCCCGTCGTAGACTTCAACTGACTCGGCTGCCGCTTGACGTCTTCACTGTCCGATCCTTCTGCTCCACCGCGCATGCGCTTGCTGCCTCATCATCTGCCTCGCAGGATCGTCCTGGTGCTACTGGGAGGGCTGCTGTCCTGTTGCGCGCTGCGAATCGGGAGTGCCGCGGCACAGGTTCCAACGGTTTCAAGCAGCTTGGTGACCGACCTGGGTCAGTTTCTCGAGCCCATGGAAGAGCGGGCACTTGAGCGCAAACTAAGGACCTACGCCGATACCACGTCCACACAGATTGTGGTCGTCACGGTTCAGGATCTGGGTGGCATGGATGCGCAGACATTCGCCCTCGAGTTGGGCAGGCAGTGGGGTGTCGGTCAGGAAGGGCGCGATAACGGGGTCGTATTGCTCGTCTCACGGGCTGAACGCCAGATCCGGATCGAGGTCGGCTACGGTCTTGAGGGTGCCCTGCCGGATGCCTTGGCCGCCCGGATCATTCGCGATGTGGTCACGCCATCGTTCAAACAGGGGCAGTTTTTTGCAGGGATCAGTTCCGCAGTGGATCTGATCATGGCGGCCGCAGCAGGCGAGTTCGAAGGATTGCCAACAGCTCCCGGATCTGGAGACCGGGGAAGGGGCAACCCTCTTTTCATTTATCTGGGATTTCTGTTCCTTTACTTCATTATCTCCGCTTTCCGAAACAGAGGAAACGGACACCGGGGCAACCCTCTTTTCATTTATCTGGGATTTCTGTTCTTTTACTTCATTATCTCCGCTTTCCGAAACAGAGGAAACGGACACCGGGAATACCGAAAGGACACACGGGCAGGCCTGCCGATCATCTTCTGGGGTGGTGGGTCATACGGTCATCGTGGTGGTGGATTTGGTGGTGGAGGCTTTGGTGGCGGCGGATTCGGTGGTGGCAGTTTCGGTGGCGGTGGCGCCGGAGGTAGTTGGTAGCACGTATGAGTCGTCTCGATCAGTTGTTGGCATTTCACGCAGAAGAGCCGAACGATTCGTTCGTTCTGTTTGCCCTGGCCGCGGAGTACGTCAAGTTGAAGCAGTTCGACAAGGCGCTTTCAACCTTTCAGACGCTGCATGAGTCAAATCCCTCCTATGTAGGGCTGTATTATCACTACGGGAAACTGCTCCACCGGATGGGACGACGGGACGATGCAGCAGCCATGTACCGGGAAGGAATCGCTGTAGCCACTCGCCTGACTGATTTTCATGCCCGCTCCGAATTACAATCCGCCCTTCTGGAAATGGAAATCGAGGAAGATGACCAGTGATGTTTCGCGGGCAATCCGTCTGAAGAGTGTTCTCGTACTGTTCTGCCTCGCAGGATTCATCGGGAACGGCTCGAGCGTGGCTGCTCAGGATCGGAGCGCACCGGAAATCGTCTGGTTCACCGTGCGGCCCGGAGATACGTTGTTCTCCATTTCGCAACGCTTTGATGTACGCGTCGAGCAGCTTCAGCGTTGGAACAACCTGGCCGATGCGCGTATCCGCGCCGGCATGAAGCTTCGGGTGCGTCCCCCACAGTCATCTGGAGATGAGGATGCAGAGCGAACGCCCACCCCCGGCGCCATCCCGCTTGACGACCCGCCGTCGGAGGCACCCGCGTATCCTGATGACGATGTAACCGGGACCCAGATATCGTCGCTGGGAGGAGGTCTGGCAGGGGTTCCTGTCGATGCAGGCCAGACCGTGTATTCCCTTGCCAATCGGTATGCGCTTTCTCCCGATACGCTCTTGGCCTTGAATCCGGACCTGAACACGGTCCTTTCAGAAGGCATGCGCATCATCGTTCCCGAAGATCGCGTCGTGCGGCAGCGTACGGTATTTCGAGGGGATACCCTGTTCAGCATCGCTCGCGACGAGGGGGTTTCGATCGAGGCCCTGCGTCGGCTGAACAAGCTGACCGGCTCCACGCTGCGGGTGGGCCAGCGTTTGCAGATACCCTCGGCCCGCGTGGACGAAACAGAGATGCTTCGCCTGCCCCGTGCAGGCGACTATCCGATGCGGCCTTTTCCCACTCTGCTTCATGGCAGAGCGCTTTCAAAGGGACGAGTGCTTCGTCCGAATGCCTTCCTGATTGGACATCCTTCGCTCCCGGTCGGGACAATCGTGGTAGTCAAGGCGGGCGGCCGGTATGCCTTTGCCGAGGTGGCTGAACGAACGGTATCGCCCGACCCCCGATTCATCGAGGGGTCGGATGCCCTTCTGAGTGCATTGTCCCTCAGGCCCGGAGATCAGGTGTCACTCTTTGCGGTTCAATGAAACCGCTTTACGCCATGCACGATGCGAGCAGAAACTCTGATGCCACACCGGTGCACGGGGATACGGACATGGAAGGCACGCCCGGGTCCTATGAAAACGGGACCGCTTCGTCGCGACCCGTCCGTTTTGGGTACTGGTCCGCCACCCGATCTGCCACCTACGGGTTTTTGGCAGCGCTGCCGCTCTTCGGGCTCTATGAAAGTTTGATTCTTCTTGTCAACGCCGATCGTCTGTCTCATGTCAGGGTGGGGGCCGACCTGTGGATCAAACAGCTGATGGCGCTGCTCGAAGGAGTTACGGGTGGGTCACACGTCATCCTTCTCGGCGTTCCGGTTGTTCTGGCCGGCCTTTTCGTGTTTCTGCACGACCGAAAACGACGCCCACCCATTCGCCCAGCCTGGTTCGGATGGTTGATTGGCCTTTTCGTGTTTCTGCACGACCGAAAACGACGCCCGCCCATTCGCCCAGCCTGGTTCGGATGGTTGATTGGCGAAAGCCTGGTCTATGCGACGGGTGTAGCCTTCCTTGTTTCGACCGTTGTCGGACTGATGTTCGCCCTTCATCCGATGTTGGGTAGTGCTGGCCACGTCCTCCACCCGGCTCTGATGATGCAGGAAGTCGAGTCCTTGTCTGCGCCTGCCATGCTGGTCCTATCCATCGGGGCGGGCCTCTACGAGGAGTTGGTTTTCAGGGTGCTCCTGGTAGGGGGATTGTTCTGGATCTTCAGAAAGAGGGTCGCCCGTGCGTGGCTGGCCTACGCCCTGGCTGCTGTTATCGGTGCTTTCCTCTTCTCTGCCGTCCACTACATGGGTCCTCTCGGCGATCCGTTCACGCTGGCATCCTTCACGTTCCGTTTGCTCACGTTCCGTTTACTGTTCGGTTTGGCGCTCAATGCCGTTTTTCTGCTGCGCGGATTCGGGGTCGCCGCATGGACGCATGCGTTATATGATGTGTTGGTTGTGACACAAATTCTTGGTTGAGGACGTACAACCACGAGCATGCCATGCCTCCGGCCGCTGCCGGTCGGATGGATCAAGCGCTCAGGCATTTTTCACCCGTAGAAACCACTCGTTATCATGAATGGAATGAGGACAGCTGCCCTCATGGCGGCTCTGATTGTGTTGTTTGCCCTTTTGGGACAGGCTTTGGGGGGAGAACAGGGGATGATCACGGCATTCCTGTTTGCCGTCATGCTCAACTTCGGATCCTACTGGTTCAGCGCTTCCATTGTGCTGAAAATGTACCGAGCCAAAGAGGTGGGTCGTAATGAAGCCCCTGAGCTGGTCGACATGGTGGACCGTTTGCGGCAGCAGGCAGGTCTTCCCATGCCCAGGGTATATGTGATCCCCTCGGATCAGCCGAATGCGTTTGCCACAGGACGCAATCCAGCCCATTCGGCCGTGGCTGTGACCAACGGAATCGTTCGCATGCTGACGAAGGACGAACTTGAAGGCGTCATTGCTCATGAGCTGGCCCACATCCAGAACAGGGACATTCTGACGGGTTCGATAGCCGCAACGATCGGGGCCGCTATCACCATGCTCGCCCGGTTTGCCCTCTTCTTTGGCGGTGGAGACAGGGATCGTGGAAGCGCCGCATCTGCCCTTCTGATGATGATTCTGGCACCCATCGCTGCCATGCTGATCCAGATGGCCATCTCGCGTTCGCGGGAATTCGCCGCCGATAGGGATGGTGCCCGCATTTGTGGAAAGCCCCGGGCGTTGGCAAGTGCGTTGCAGCGCCTGCAGGCCGGAAGCGAGCGGATTGCCATGGAGGGAAGTCCTGCAACCGCTCACATGTTCATCGTCAATCCGTTCGCAGGAGGCATGCAGGGCATGCGGCGCCTGTTCTCGACCCATCCCTCGACCGAGCAGCGTGTTGAGCGTCTCATGAAAATGGAGGGCTGACCATGGCAGGGGGGTACTGGCACGTCATACTGATCACGTTTGTCGGTTTTGTTGCGTTGGCAGCGGTGCTGCTGGTGCCGGTGTGGCGTTTCCTGGCCCGTGAGGAGGAACGTGCTGACGGGTTTACCGATGCTGTCGAGGGCTCGGGAACGGCCCCGTCTCCGGCGTGGGTCAATGATCTTGTCCTGGAAGCTGAGACGGACCCTTCGATTGATGACGGCGAAAAGGGTGGATCCGCGGGTCCCGTGTCCTGAGGCCTTGGTGTCAGGGGACGCGGACAGAATCCCCCTCGACCTCGAACGTGATCAAGGGACGCATCTTATCGAGCGTCTTTGGTCCGATACCCCGTACCGCCAACAGGTCCTCAGGTGTCCGGAATGGGCCATGCTGCTTGCGATAGTCCACTATCCGGGCAGCCATGGCCGGACCGATTCGCGGCAGGGCCTGAAGCGTCCGGATATCGGACAGATTGATGCTGATGGGGAAGGGTACCTTGGGCTTTTCGAGAGTGTCGACGAGCACCCATGATTCGACGCCTGTGCGACGTATCGGTAGATGGTCGTAGGATGCCCCGTAACCGGTGTGTATGGTGTCCGTTTGAACTGCGAGGCCATCGACGGAGTCGGCACGCGCGGTAAGCACCTCAAACAGACTGTCCATCTCAGCGTACGAATGCTCCGAAACGGGTGGGGAAGTAGCCTTCACCACCCGGATCACATGTCCCGACAGCAGTACCAGGAGTACTACGATCATGGCAATGGCTTCCTTCTCCGAGCAGATCAGGCGTTCACGGATCGGGTAGAGTAATCGGTGTTTGAAACGGGAAACCATGAATGACCTGCGTGATCTGACAATTCTTGGCGGGGTGCACGGCCGAGGGCTGCTGTGCCTTTGGTCCATTGACACCCGCCGCCTTCGACAGTAACCTCTCGTCTCCACCTTCCGCCTTCACTGCATGCCATGTCCTCTACAGGTGTCATCCATACCGAAGCCATCGTCCTGAGGGCCATTGATTACAGCGAGACGAGTCGGATCGTGACGTTGTACACCAAAGAGATGGGTAAGACAGGCGTCATGGCCAAAGGAGCGCGTTCGGCACGGAGCCGATTCGGATCGACGCTGGATCCCATGTCCCGTATCGCGGCTGTCCTCCACGTGCGTGCGGGGCGTGATCTGAATATCCTCTCCGAGGCATCCCATGTTCGCCATCATTCGACGCTTCGATCGGAGCTGGCACGGGTTGAGTCAGGTCTCCGGATGGTGGAATTGGTCAACGCACTGCTGCCCGAGCGGGAAGCCAACACGCCCGTCTACGGCTTGCTGGCTGCCTCCCTTACCGCCTTGGACCACGCATCGGCACGCACCGGGAATGTGTGGCCATTCTTTCAGCTGCGACTGGCCACCTTGTTGGGCTTCGGTCCTTCATTCAGGCGGGATGAGGTTCAGGACATGCAGGGCGAATTCGGATTCCTGGATCTACGTACCGGCCGGGTGGGGACGACTGTTGAGGAGGGATGGGTCCCCTTGAGGGCCTACCGAAGGACTCTTCGTGCCTTTGCTATCCTGGCCCGGGCAGAGCTCTCGGACGTCCTGCGCCTCGAATTGTCCGAGCCGGAGGCAGAAGACGTACAGGGCCTGGTTCGATCGTACCTGCAACATCACGTGGAAGAGTCCTATCCAACCCGCAGTGCCCGCGTGTTTGCGCAGTTCAGGCACCAGGGTTGATTCCGATCCCCGGTTTTTGGCAACGCACCGTTGCATGATTGTGCGTATATATGTATTATATGTGCATAGCAATGCGGAAACGATGCCTCGCAGCAGGTGAACGATCCCGCCCGCATTTCCAACGTATTCTGACCCCTTCTGACCATGGCACGTCGAGGATTGACACAGAAACAGGCGTCCTTTCTGGATTACCTGAAGGATTACGTAAACGAAGAAGGAGATTGGCCCACGTACAGGGAAATATCCGATGCCTTCGGATTCCGATCGCCCAACAGCGTGACCCAGAATTTGCAGGCCTTGGAGAAAAAGGGGTTCCTGGTCAAGGAAGATGATGGATTCTATTTTCCGCAGGAGCGTGACGTAGAGCCTGAGGCCATCGGTATTCCCATCAAGGGTATCATCACGGCAGGCAAGCTGCAGGAAGCCGTTGAGGAGAATCTGGGCACCATTTCGCTTGAGACCCTCTTTCCCGGTCTGGACAGGATGTTTGCCATTCGCGTTGCGGGGAATTCGATGATCGGAGCCAATATCAACGATGGCGATTATGTCCTGCTCATGGATGACGACATTCCCAATGGGGGAATAGGTGCTATCCTGTATGATGGGGAGACGTCGCTGAAAAAGGTCTTCTACGATCGGGAGGGGCTTCGTCTCGAGCCTGCCAATGAGGAGTACGATGATATCCTCATTCGCCCGGATGTGTTCGAGGAGGTTCGGGTTCTGGGCCGGTATGTAGGCCACGTGAACCATACGGGAATCCATCGGCATGGCCGTCGGGCCGTAGCCTGATCGATCACGTCGCTGGCACCAACGGTGCTGAAGACCACGTCTGCCGCTGCCGATGTGCGTGTGCAAGCCTGCTTGGCTCCATGCGCCCGTGCAATGGGGGAAGTTCACGCGTCTGATCGCCGGCGCTCCCGGAACCGTTTTTCGGCCGTACATTAGAACGCCGATAGCTTCGTTCACCTTCCCCTCGATCCATGCGCGCCTTCTGGTTTCCACTCCTGGCCGCCACCATCATGTCTGCGCCCGCCGTCGGGCAGGACGTCGCATTCTCTTGGGATCATGCCACCATCTACCGAGTGGTCACCGACCGTTTTTCCAACGGAGATTCAGGCAATGATTATGCCTATGGCAGAGGGCTTGACGGTGAGGGACGGGCCTATGAAAAGGATCCCATTGGGCACCTCTACGGCGGCGATCATGATGGTTTGCGAGGGTGGTTGACTGAAGGCTATTTCTCGGATCTTGGCGTCAATGTTCTTTGGATGTCGGCTCCGTACGAGCAAGTTCACGGCTGGATCGGGGGTGGTGATGGCGATATTCAACTCTACGCCTACGAAGCAGCGTGGCCTTTCGATTATACAGATCACGAGGAGGCTTTCGGGGGAGAGTCGGCCTTCCGGGGACTGGCTGAGGCGGCCCGGGAAGCCGGACTGAAAATCATCGTGGATGTGGATTTGAACCACGTAGGTCCTCCGACCATGCATGACATGGCAGCCTATGGATTCGGGGGGCTGACGGGAGAAGGATGGCGCACATGGCAGCCTTCGAGCCGGCTCGGATGGCAGTCCTATCTGGCAGATCAGGTTACCATGGTGGATTCACTGGAAGCATGGCAGCGGTGGTGGGGCAAGGAGTGGGTGCGGGCCGATATTGTTGGCTACGAAGCGTGCGGGCAGGACCATTTGACGCGCTGCGAAAATGGTATGCCCGATCTGCGTTCTGATGTAGAGGTTTCATCCCTGCCGGATTTTTTGACACTGAAGTGGGGTCCCGAACGGACAGCTGCTGAAAAGGCGACCCTCGATGCGTTTTTTGAGCGAACCGGGGCCCCACGCACGGCTGCCAATCATGTCGTCAAGTGGCTCGTTGACTGGATACGCGAGGCTCCCATCGATGGCTTTCATGTTCGGGAGGCTGCCGGGATTGCCCCTGACGTACTGGCGCTCCTGTCCAGGGAAGCGGGTCGGGCGTATCGTGCGCGGCAGGGATCGGGCGAAGGTACCCCAACGCATCCGTTTCTGATGATTCACGACATGGACGCCGCGGTCCCCGCTTCATCGGCAGACGTCCAGTGGAGACCTTTGACGGCGCATCGTTCCACGGCACTTCTGGCGGCCGATGTGCAGGCGTCCCTGTCCACCGATGCGGACGAAGTCGCTGGCTTGCCGATACGCTTTCTTCCCGGTCCGGTGAATGAGGTCGAGCGCGCGGACATAGCCTCGTTGCTGCTCTCGGCGGGACCTGTCGCCATCCGGTATGGTCAGGAGGGGGGCAGGGTGCCTGCTCCTTCCATTTCCGATGAACGCCACCGCAATCAATCGCCCATGGATTGGACCGCTATCGGCGATGACGAGCCATCCTTTTGGCGTCTCCTCGGCCACTTCAGGCAAGCGCATCCCGCCGTAGCCCGAGGTGGGTTTGATATGCTGCAGCCTGATCCCGTTACGTTTCACAGAGGCGTCCGGATTGGTGCCTCGACGGATCAGATCATTGTCGCATCAGACGTATCGGGCCGCACCCGGATCAATGTATCCCTTGTGTGGCCGGACGACAGCGTGTTGCGCGACGTGATGACGGGAAAGCTCATCTTCGTCTCCTTCGGGGAGGCAGCCCTCACTCCCCACGAGTCCGGCTTGGTATTGCTGGAAGAAGTCGCAGAATGACGCGGGGGGCTGGCGGGATCGTGTGATCCCGCCAGCCCCCCGCTGAAAAGCCTGTTCTTGGATGGTCAGGCGGTCACCTGGGAGGTATTGAGGAAGTCCCGCAAGACGTAGTGCAGGATGCCTCCGTGGCGGTAATACTCCACTTCAACCGGCGTGTCGAGACGGCAGTCCGTATCAAATTCGACCGTCGTTCCATCGGCACGCGTAGCCGTCACACGGATCGTGCTGAGCGCCTTCACCTCGTTGTCGACTCCGATCGAGAAGGACTCCGTTCCGTCCAGTCCCAGGGAATCGGGCGTGTCACCCGCCTTGAACTGCAGCGGGAGGACGCCCATGCCGATGAGGTTGGAGCGGTGGATGCGCTCGTAGCTCTCCGCAATCACGGCCTTGACACCCAGCAGGAGGGTTCCTTTGGCCGCCCAGTCACGCGATGAGCCCATGCCGTAGTCCTTTCCTGCCAGGACGACGAGCGGCGTGCCGGCTTCCTGGTATTTCATGGACGCGTCGTAGATCGGCATCGTCTCATCGGTAGGGAAATACCGCGTGATGCCGCCCTCCGTGCCGGGAACCAGGTGGTTCTTGATACGGATGTTGGCAAAGGTACCGCGCATCATGACTTCATGGTTTCCGCGACGGGAGCCGTAGGAGTTGAAATCGAGGAAATCGACGTTGTTGTCGAGCAGGTACTTGGCCGCCGGGCTGTCTGGCGCAATGGCACCGGCAGGCGAGATGTGATCCGTCGTCGTGGAATCCCCGACCTTGGCCAGGACACGGGCACCGTCAATGGGCTGTATGGACGGTGTTTCGGCCGTCAGGTCCATGAAGAACGGCGGCTCCTGCACGTACGTTGACTCAGAGGACCACTCGTAGACGGATCCTTCCGGTATCTGGATGGCATTCCAGAGTTCGTTCGAGTCTTCGATGCCGTCGTACTCCTTCTTGAATGCTTCGGGTGTGACGCACTGGTTGACCAGCTCCCGGATTTCTTCCGCACTGGGCCAGATGTCGGAGAGCATGACCTCGTTGCCCTCGGAGTCGGTGCCGATGGGCTCTTTGGACAGGTCGATATCTACCGTACCGGCCAGCGCATAGGCCACCACCAGCGGCGGGGAGGCCAGATAGTTGGCCTGTACGAGTTGATGGATGCGCCCTTCGAAGTTGCGGTTACCCGAAAGCACGCCGCTCACGATCAGGTCACCTTCCTTGATGGCGTTCGCGGTCGGCTCCGGCAGCGGCCCGGAGTTGCCGATGCACGTCGTGCAGCCGTAGCCCACCAAGTTGAAGCCAATGGCATTCAGGTACGGCCAGAGACCGGCGTTTTCCAGGTAGTCGGTGACCACCTTGGATCCCGGCGCCAGCGACGTCTTGACAAACGGCTTGACCTTGAGGCCGCGTTCGACCGCCTTCTTGGCTACCAGACCGGCACCAATCATGACCGATGGGTTGGACGTGTTCGTACAGCTCGTGATGGCGGCAATGGTTACGTCCCCGTGGGTCATCTCCAGTTCATTGCCGCGCTCGTCCTTGTACGTACCCGTGCTGCTCAAGCGCTCTTTGGACAGGCCGAAACCTTGGGGGCCGGCTGCACGCTCGAGCGATGCGTGGAATTCTTTCTGCATATCCGGTAGCTCGATTCGATCCTGCGGACGCTTTGGGCCCGAAAGGGCTGGCGTAATCGTGGAGAGGTCGAGTTCCAGCACGTCCTTGAATTCAGGATCGGCCGCATCGTCGGTCCGGAAGAGGCCCTGTGCCTTCGTGTAGCGCTCGACGGCGTCGACCAGCTCCGCATCGCGGCCCGTGCGGCGCAGGAAGTCCAGCGTTTCCTGATCGATGGGGAAGAAGCCCATCGTGGCGCCGTA
>Ga0181594_10002907_pt1 | contig 15637 bp, 18 predicted proteins | sample 071ome_18_FD_145603 | JGI IMG/M metagenome (GOLD analysis project Ga0181594, IMG submission 145603) | Coastal salt marsh microbial communities from the Groves Creek Marsh, Skidaway Island, Georgia - 071413BT metaG (spades assembly) | ecosystem: Environmental > Aquatic > Marine > Intertidal zone... | reverse complement strand
AGTTTACTGAAGAGCACATCGCTCCTTCTCCAGTTTTAATCAATGCCGTTGCCGCTTTAGCTTTTGGTGCTTTAGGACTTGCTTCTGCTGATAAGATCTGGGGTAAAAAAGGTGGAGACGGAACACAGGAATAAAAATAAAGACGATAAACTCGTGAAAGCCCACTTTAGGATTACTTATTTTCTAATCATGTGGGCTTTTTCTTTGCCCTCTTTTGGTCAACCTATTATCCACCCTGCTGGTGATGGTTGGCACATAAAAGCTGATTCTGCTTTGTCAGTAATCAAAAAATACGCCCCGGAGAAATACGACTTGATAGTCGATGTTTGCCAAGAGATTGAATTCTGGTCAAGCACTTTCTCATCTAATGAAATGAGAGACGGGGATGGGGTAATTTATGTGTCAAACGGAGATATGAAAATAGAATCATACAACAACTTAGCTTGTGTCTTGGTTCATGAAAGTCTCCACCTCTTTTTCCTTAAAAGTGGAATAAAAGTTAGCAAAAGAGAAGAAGAAAAGCTATGCTACAAATACGAGTTAGAGCTACTACATAAAATCCCGGGAGCTGAACCCTGGCTTATTCAGCACACAAAAGATAAAATAAAACAATTTTCATGAAACGCTTACTCCTAGCACTCACTCTCATGGTTGCGTCTTTCCCCTTATTTTCGCAATCTGTTCCGCCGGCACCTTCGTCGGGGCACTGGGTAATTGTTGACACTACATATGATGTAGGAACAAGTACCACAGGAACAACTGAAGCCGATCTCTATTTCAGAAACGAAAGTACTTCTGAGAAGATCACAGGTCTTCAATTTAGGGTTTTCTATGATAAAGTAGCATTCGGCGGAGCTTCTCCCACAGTTTCTCTACTTTATAATTCATCAAACCAGTACATGCAATATGTTTCCGATACAACAAACGGACACATTACTGTAACTATGGTATACACTGGTTCAAGTACTACCTTTAACTATAGCGATGGAGCTGCAGTTAAAGTAACATTCACTCATGCTGATGCAGCTACTTGGAACACATTATCTGGAATTGATAGTTTGAAAATCTCTGGAACCCAAACTTTCAGCAACCTGGCTTCAACCAATCTTGGTAACGACACCACACTTACACTTTATAGCTATGGTGGTGCATTCGTTCAAAAGACACTTACTTTCAAAGGAAGATTCCTAACCACAGATGGTGATGGAGCAGAAACTGTTTGGCTTTCTTTAGAAAAAAAGCCTAAATCTGGTTCTTCTTGGACTCAAGTAAATGCTTATTCAACAGATTCAACTGGTAGATTTGCTTTTACCGAAACCCTCGATACAACTTACTGGGATACTAGAATAAGTGTTCATGGTGATACATTAAGCTACGGTAACATTCTTTCTACAGCAGATGCTCAAAAGATCAACCAAACCGTGCTTGGACAACACACACCAGCTGGATTTGATTTCTACACGATGGATGTTAATGGAAGCTCTTCCATCTCAATCTCTGATGCTTATGGTGTATTCTCAAGAATCGCTGGAGGCTTAACAGCTTGGCCTAATTCTGTGCCAGAACTTCTATTCTTCACAGACACAGAGTTCAGTGCAATTGACGGATCTTCTACAGACCAAAGTTCAACCTACCCAGGGGTTACTAATTTCACTCACTATATTAATGGTGGTGTAGATTCGGTTACTTATTATGTCTCTGTTAAGGGTGATGCAAATTCAACTGGATTTAACATGGCTCGTCTAACACCTATTGAGATAGTAAATCCAAACAATGCTCCAAACTATATCATCGACCAAACAGTTGAATATAAAAATGTGATGGAAGAGGTTGAATTGAGATTTGCAGATCTAGAAGTTGATGCTGGTAATTTTGTTGAGGTACCTGTAAAAATTCTTGCTCCTGGTAAAGAAGTTGGTGCATTACAACTTAACATAAAGTATGATGAGGATCTTTTGCAATTCCACAATATACAAAACTCATCTAAGGTGATGAGATGGTTAAGCTTCTTTGATCCTTCTGAAGGAAAAGTAGCTTGGGGAGGAGCAGATTTTAGTAATGAAAATAACCTTATAAACGATGAGGTTGCTTTTACACTACAATTCACTGCTTTAGAACCAAAGCAAGACTGGACAGTCTCTCCACTATGGGTTGCTGAAAAATACGTAGGTGATGACAACTCTTCTGACATGAACATTCGTCCAACAAACGGAAGGGTGGAAGTAAGAAAGAGATCGTTCGATCCAGAAATGCTAGACGGATTCAGCATTTTAGCTTTCCCCAATCCAGCAACAAACTACACAAGACTACAGTTTAATCTAGAGCAAGATGGCCCTATCGAATTATGCATCTTTGATGTAACAGGAAGGAAGTTAATCGAAGTTCTAAACGAAGAAAATATGCCAGCAGGCCAGTACCAATATGATGTAGATCTATCGGTATTATCTGCAGGTGTTTACTATTCCTCTATTCTTTCTGTGGATAGAGTGGCTACCTCAAAGGTGGTAATCTTAAAATAATCCTTTTTTTAAATGGCTAAGAAAAAACCAAATTTTCTTACAAGGATGTTCCTTGATGAGAATGACATTAACGAAAAATCAATTGTTGGATTTGGCTCCTTCCTAATGATGGTAGCTTGTTTAGCAGTTGACATCTGGACTGGCTTCCACGGACAAGAAATGCCAATTAATGAATTCATCTTCGATGGTTTCATGATTATTACACTAGGCTCCTTTGGGATTGCTTCTGTTGATAAGTACATCACATCGAAAAGTAACAAATCAGAGGAGGAAGAATATTAAAATGGAAGATAATCATATACCTCAGGTAATCATTAATAACGATGGATACACGACTAGCGATGTTCCGGAATTAAAAGAGCTCCATTCCAAAGTTAAAGAATGGAAACCTAATACTCACCAGCCTTCGGTATTAAAAGAAGTCAAAGAGGCCAAAAACATCTATGGCGTAATTAATAGAGGTCGTAAGATAAAAGGCTATTTTGATAAGATGCAAAATAATATAGGTGAGGATGAAGTATCGGCTTCTGAAGATGCAGACACAGTTACTGAAGTGGCTGGTGATTTAGCTGAAACCGGAGAGGTATTGGAGGATTTAATACCGCTTTTATTATTATAAAAAATAAAAAATAAAGAAAAATGAAAGAAGTAGTAGAAGAGGGAATGTCAAACCTCAAGAAAACAATAATTGGCATATTAACAACTGCACTTACAGCAGCTGGAGCTTATGTTACTACGCACATCGACCAATTGTTTGACGCAGAGGAAGAAGCAGCTCCAATAGAACAGGTTGATCAAGCTTCGGAACCTGCTCCAGTTGAGCAAAAGGCAGAGCAAAATGTAAATGTGCAAGGACCTACAATTAACTTGACTATCCCACAACAACAACCACAAACTCGAGTAATTGAGAGAGTAATTGAAAAACCAGTTGCAACACCTGCACCTGCACCAGTAAAAGAAGTTGAAGATGAAGATCCTTGGTAAAATAGCTATTCTTCTTTTGCTTACTGGGTGTGGATCCATGTCAGTAGTAACTGAAGGAGATGAAATAGAAAGCAAAAGCATATCCACAGTTTCTGATTATGTTGGACCAAAAACCACAGTCCAGGTCATTAACATTGACCTTGAAAAAGTTTTCAGAATGTATCCAGATCTTCAGGATAAGAATGTCGGTCTTGGTTTTGCAGAGTCTGTGCTTGATTATTTAGATGAAACTCAGAGATTTCAATTCACTGAGGAAAAGTCTGAGATCAAGGACAGAATGGTTACACAATTCAAAGCCTCCAAAAAGGGGATATTTGAAGAGCCTATTGATGGTAAAGGGAAAATTAAGGCGGCAAGATACTTTGTTTATGTTACAGTAGCTGATTTTGCTGTTGATGAGGATGAGGCATTCCAAAAAGGAAGGGCTAAAGTTGTTGTAACAACTTTTATTAGACTTCAGGTTAGATTTGTCGATGCTGAGACTGGACAGATCTTTATTGGATCTGGCGAAGGTGAAGCAACTAAAGTTGGTGAATCTTTCCTTAGATCTCTTGATGGTATGTCATTTTCTCAAAGTACTGTTGGTAAGGCAACACGTAAATCACTTGAAACAGCAAGTGCTAACGTGATAGAAAAACTTATCAGAGACGGTGTTTTTGAGAATTAAGCTCATATTAGTATTTCTTTTAGTAAGTCTGTCCTCGTATGGGCAGACTTTCTTGTATTCATATACAGATCCCTGTACAAACGAGCTAAAGTTTTTGTCCTTTGATATGTCAACCCCAATAGTGGTTTCATACTACGGACAAACGAAGGCATTTACAGCAGCGGATCTTCAAAATGGAACGTTCGAAGCTTGGCTGAACAGTGTGTTTGCTCAGAATCAACAAAACCCATGTGGTGAAGTTCTTGCTTCACAAACTGCAACAGCTTCAACAAACTTAACAACCAGCGTTATTCAGAATGTAATGAATCTGACAACACTAACGAGCCTTAGTTCAATAAGTGTGGATGTAGGTGGAAACGTTAATGACGGGTCATCACAAATAAGTGAAGAAAATAATGAAAGTAATGATGAAAATGACGAAGAAAATTCAGAGGGTAATGGGGAATCTTCTGGACAAGGTACAAGTACCGAGTCATCGAACAACCAACAAGGTTCTTCTAGTGGTTCAGCTAATAGTTCTGGCTCTTCTTCTAGTGGAAGCAACAATGGATCTGACGGATCTACGGGATCATCAAGTAATTCTGGTTCTAACTCAGGTAATACTGGTGGTTCAAACTCTGGGGGTTCTAACGGCAGCGGTTCCGGTAGCTCAGGATCTGGCAGTGGGTCCGGATCTGGAGGATCTGGAGGAAATTCCGGTGGAGGAACTAACAGTGGCTCAACGAAGGGCGGAACTGGGAATAGAACTGACGGACAAGGGGTTCATGAAGGCGAGTCACAAGAAGGAGGTTCCCTTTCTAAGGAGGAAATCAAAGAAGTAAAGGAAGAACAAACTCAAACAAGTTCTCAGCAGGCAGCTAAAAGCACAAGTAAAGCAAAGACTAATACACAAAAGCCTGCTATCTTAATGACCGGTGATATTGTTGGTCTCCAACAAACCTCGGATAATTCAAATGATGCCAGAGCTACTTTTTCTTATACACGGGTTAAAGGTGACGGTACAGCTTCGATTGGGCTTTCTGCTGACTATATGGTCAATGCTAGAATAGGTAACATCACAGGAATGAAATCCTGGATTGGAGTAAATGATAAAGGCAATAAGCATATCAATCTAGTTTCTTCTGGATTGACACTTCAGCCTGGTGCTTGGTCTTCAACCAACATGTTTATCCGTGTGAATAGTTTAAAAAGGTTTACTGCTATTTATGGTGCTGCAGGTAGCTTTGGTTATTTGTACGAGGAACCAATGGTTTCAACACTTTTGGTTGGTGGTTTTATGTATAAAGGTATTATGCTAAACAAAATAGAAGCCACTGTTATTGCAGCAGGCGTCTATTCACCATATACAAAATATTATACTGAAACTTGGTGGACAAACAGACCAATAGTTATCCCTTTCTTTAACTTGAATTATAAAATAACCAAGACCTTTGGTATGGGAATCACTGGCGGTGGTACTTATCTTGCCGGTGAGAATGTTCTTAATTACCAGGTACTGCTTGGGGCTAAGCTTATATTATGAGAAATCTTCTTTTAATCATATTCATTACAGTATTTGCAAAATCTTCTTTTGCTCAATTCACTTATAGTGGGGATTTCTATAATGCGGATGGGTCTGGTGCATCTGGGGTTCCTGTTAAGGTTTATAGAAGAACAAATTCTACGATAACTGGATTTACCTCACAGACCAACTATAACGGACATTCCTACTATAGATCAACCTCAAGTGAAAGGTGGACGGTTGCCAAAGCTAACTGTGAAGCAATGGGTGGTCATTTAGCAACTGTATCATCTTCTGGAGAAAATAATTTTCTCTACAGCACTTGGCCCAGTGGATGGATTGGTCTCTACCAAGATAAAAGTGGAGCATTTTATTCTGAACCAAATGGTGGGTGGAGATGGACCGAAAATCAGGTTGATGATTACGAGCACAATTATGATTCTAAAAATTATACTACAAAGCTTGTAGATAACATAAATTCCAAAGATGCCACTATGTACAATGGTCCAACCCGCTATACATCAGGTGGGAATTATGTTTATTTTGATGGCTCGAACGACTATGCAATTACAGGTAACGTAGCTGGAAGTTTTCCAAATGGTTCAGAAGTACAAACCTTACAATTACTTTGCTATCCACAGGATCCAGGTGTTCTAGTTGCCGAATTAGGAGCAGGAACAGCAAGCAGTGGTTGGCACGAATCTGTAATGGAGATTACTGCCAACGGAACTCTTCGTGTAGGTTTTTGGAATGGTTCGGGAATATCAAGTATTGGAACAAGTATCGTGATGAATCAATGGCACCTCATTACGATGACATATGATGGGAGCACACTGAGAGGTTATTTGGATGGTACCTATTTTGGTGCATTGACATTCAATAGAGCTGCTCCTCATAACTATGGAAATGGAATGTACTATTGTTTCGGCAAGGGTGATGCAACCAATATGGGTAACGGATCTTATGCACAATTTCGCTTAGGCTCATTTCAGATATACGACAGAGCTTTGTCAGCAGATGAGGTCATGAGAAACTGGATGCACATATCTTACCGATATGGCAGGATGAAATATACTAATTGGAATGGGGGTGAACCCAACAACTGGGGTGGGGAGGATTATATTCAATTTGTTTCATCGGGTAGATGGAATGATTTACCATCAACAAGTTCATTACCTTATGTTATCGAGTTTGATTATATAGTAACCACCTCATCTTGGTCTTTATACAAAACCCTCTACACAGATTCTGCTGGACATTTTTCTTTGAGTGAATCCTATGACCCGTCTAAGGAATATTATCTTACTGTTGATCTTCCTCAAATTTCTCAAGCTCTTAAAAATAGCGATGCCCAATCAGCTTCCCAAAAAATATTAGGTATTGACCCTATCGACGGGGTTGACTATTACACCTATGATGTGAATGCGGATAATTCAATTTCAGTATCTGATCAATATTGGATTTTTGGAAAGAAGAGTGGTATCTTTAATTCTTGGAAGGTTCCAGATCTACGGTTCTTCACGTCTTCAGAGTACAACACAATAAAATTATCTTCTTCCAATATGAGGTCTACCATCCCAGGATCAACCTCTATTACAACATCCCCTTTGGTAAGTGGAGGATCATTAACTTACTACCTTATAGCAGCGGGTTATGCTGGAAAAATAGATTATTAATTATGCTAAGTATTTTATTACCATTAGCCTTTGCAGTAACCAACCCTCAGATTGATACTGTTTACAACTCTTCAGCTATTTCAGAAATTGACGGCAGAGATGTCAGATTTGGTGTAGTCGAAACGGTGGAAGAACTTATTCTCGAAGAAGGATTAGAACCACAAAACCAAACATACTCGGTTGAGATACTTTTAATAGAATCCCCACAAGAGATAATCAACATAGCTGGAACTCAATGGCTTAAGAAAAGTTATGTTGTCAAAACAGCTATCATTCACAATGGTGTTTATTACTACGGGGAGGGAAAAAGAAAGACTATGCTCTTCGCAATGTTCTTGGATGTAGAAGGTGGTGAAGTTCCTCTAAATAGGAAAGCTTTCTCCAAAGCATTGCAATCTTCTCTTGATGATGCTGTTAATGAGTTATCCAAAAAATTGGATATATAGATAAACAAATTTATAAGCGTATGAAAACCAAGAGGATAAGCCTTTTTGAAGATTTCCAAGAACAATATATAAAAGAGAACGAAGTTCTTGAATCAGTTTATGCTGATTGGAAAAATAACTTGGATTTTAATTTGAAATCATTATTTGAATATTTCCTGAATGAGGAGACTGAAGACGAAGAAGGATATACTTCAGGTGAAAAGGCTGCTTTAGCAAGAGACTTCCAAATACTTACTAAACCCCAAATGGCTGCTATTTACCTAAGAGCATTAGGTATTGCAGAAGAGGATGATCAGGGGAAGTACATTGTAATGATCCCGGATCTAGATAATTTTGGAGATTATGCAGAAAATAGAGCTTTCGAAATAACAGTTCCTGCACTGGCAGATGCATTGGGTCTTGATTCTTATGGAACGGTTTCTAGGACAACTAATAAGTTTGTTAATTTAATAACCGGCGAGGGAGAAACTCCCAGCGAATCTATCTACCCTAAGATTCTTAAGTACTTTGAAGAATTTTCAAGACAAAACCCAACCAGCTTAGCTTCACTTGCTGGTCAAGCAATACAAGATACTTCTTACACTAAGAACAGGGATAAAGCTGCTGAAACTCTTACCAAATCCGCTGCAAAAGCAAAACAAAGAAAAGAGGACGAAATTAAACTAGGGGAGTCAGTTTTCTCCCTTGTTAAGTCTTTGAAGCAAAGTCCAGTTTTTTCGGATCCTAAAAAAGCCCAAAGAGCAGCTATTATGAGAATAGCAAGAGACTCTGGTATGGATCCAGCTAAAGTTGATTTAGCTTTGCAGAAATTCTTAGCTTCTAAAGATATTATTAGATACTACGAAAAGTGATAGCTTCTTGGGAAAGTGAAAGGATTTGTTAAGGTAGAGAGCATCTCTAAAAAATCCTAACCTATCTTCGGAAGTTACATACAAAGGATCATGGGGGAAATTCGGATCAATTCCGTTTTCTCCCATTTCTATTTTAAACATCTCCTCGTTTATTAAACTTTCTTCAAGTATACGATCACGGTAATCAAATACTCTAGAGTATTCTGTGGATATCATAAGGAAAGCCAGGAAACCAGTAACAATGAACCCAGTAGCAAACCCAATGTATAAAAACAGAAGAGCAAACAAAAAGATAGCTTCCTCCTTAACAAGTTTGAAACTAAAGGGGATTATTCCAAAAAGATATCCGGTCTTCTTATGAGAGTCCATTTTTTCCATGTAATATTTTATACCTTGATCCATTTTTCTTTATTTAGTCTGCAATAGTAGGGTTATTATTCGGACTAAAAAAATCTATTTTGGAATTTCTAAACCTGTTTAACAGGGATCTTTTATTTCCCTGGGATTCAAAATGTTTATTAATCGACTCTATCCATTGGAATTTAATATCTTCCATTGCCTTTGTAGAGGATTCTTTGAAAAATCTAAATAGGAACAATTCCTTAAAGCTTATGGCGGACGTGGATTGCACTAGTTCCTGGGTGAAATATTTTTTGCACTTAATGCGATGCTCAGTGTCTGTGCAGAATTCAGAGGGATGTCCGTTAACAATGTCACAGATTTCTATGCTTAGGTCTATTTGGTATAGAATCTCTGCAGAGTGGTCGTTCATATCAAACGGATAGTCTGCACTCATTAACTGCTTAATGCTAAAGCTTATTTCTGTAGTTATTTCAATGTCACGTGATCCTTCAAACCCAAGGGATGATAGATCTAATAGTAAACCTATGTCTTCGTCGCATTCTGATCTGGACCCAACGTTAAGCGATGTACGCATTCGGATATTAGGTATTTCGCCTTCCTCGATGCCTATTCGGAATTCTTCAAGGTCCCCACTGCTGTTTATTGGAAATCCGTTGCCCATCACAACACCATCTAGAGATCCTATCGAATTTGACCAAAATCTTTTGTCCCCAAGAAATCCAAAAACGTGGGCTGTGTCTCTGTTGCTTAAATGTTGAAGTAGGGAAGCTGTCATCTAGTGTCGGTTTATTTGGTCAGCAATCTATTTCAATTTTTTGGTTAAAAAAAATGAAGGGCCCTCCTTCTGGAGATATATAGGTTGCACAACAAGAAATGCCAAATACCATAAAATACAGCGCAACCACTGAATCAAATTCTTTAAATGTAAGGAATTGGTGGATCGGTGCTGGTGAGATAAGTAAAGGACCAACCTCATCAACTGGTTTTTGGAATATGATAGATCCGCCCACCGGGGGCTGGACCATATATGTTAATAAGGCAAGCCAAGGACCTTCTATAACTGTTGCTTCTAATAGCTCTGAACTTATAGCCAGGACCAATTCTATATCTGGTAATTCTTATACTACAATTGATGAGTGCTTTGATTACTTTGCTACTCAGAATGACAAATTACTCTGGGGCGGAGAAGTTAGTCCTGTGATTACCAATGGGCTCCAAAGCTACATAGATTTCTCTTCGACTGCTTGTTTTCCTAGAACTGGAAATAAGTTTTATAACCTTACTAATAGTGGTGTTGGTTATTTCCAATCAGCAACATTTTCAACAGCTGATGGAGGAAAGGTAAGCACAACTGGTGGTAATGACGGTACTACAAATTATGTTGGTAGCAGAATCAACATTAATACTACTGCGGATAACTTAGATAGATTTGGTAAAGATAATGATTGGAGTATAGCTTTTTGGGTCTATTACACGGGAAACGGTACAAGAATATTTTCTACTGGTTCTGCAGGATCTGGTACATCTGATTCTTGTGTATGGCAATTTTGGCTCGATCAAACAACATTTTATTGGTGGAATGCTGGAGGTGGTGGGACAAACAATATTACAGCAGGAATAACTTCCGTCCCAACTAATGCTTGGTCCTACATAACCATTGCTTATAAATATGATGAATCTGGAAATAATGTGGTTCGGATTTATAGAAATGGATCCCAGATAGGAAGTGGAACTAGGTCTACCGCTACCCACGATGCTAGAGACAGAAGGGGACAAACTAATCTACAGTACACTTTAGGTGGTGGATACTACAGTTCTTGTAGAACAAGAAATAGTGCTGGTGAATTTGGTCTTTTCCAAGTTTATAATAGAACACTAAGTGCTGATGAAGCCACGTTAAACTACAATCTCACAAAATCAAGATTTGGCCTATGATAACAAGAATTAAATATGAAGATCCTGCAAATCATGGATCATATATTATTGAAGAGCTAGACGATAGTGTGGTAGATGTCCCTGAATATTGCTCAAACCTTCACAGAAATCACCTGTGTAATACAACCGAATGTGACGGGGAGCACTGCAAGATCTGGGTTGAGGTAGATGGCGAATTCTTCCTAGCGGGGGTGGCTGATTAAAAGAATATATAATCTACCAATGCCTAATCCAATTAAATACAACACCTCTACTGAATCCAATGCCCTTAAGTCTGGCAATTTTTGGATTGGTACTGGTGATGTAAGTAAAGGACCGACGTCAACTACCGGGTATTGGAACGGACTTCAGCCACCTTTGGGTGGATATGCAATATACGTGCACAAAGCATCCGGTGGACCTTCAATCTCTATTGCTAATAATGATAGTGAATTGATTTTTGTTACGAATGAAATTGCGGGGACATCATACACCACCATCAACGAGTGTTTTACTTACTATAACGGGCAAAGCGACAAGATGGTCATCCATCGTCCCTTGAGGTTTAGAGTTACAAGCGGTCTTGTTTTAGATGTAGATGCAACGTCAATTGCTTCGTATCCCCAGAGTGGCACAACGTGGAACGACCTAAGTGGTCAGGGAAACAATCTCACAATTTACGGAACTACCCCTTATGATGGAAGTTCTTTTGGTGTTGGCCTCAATAGTGACACTGGATCCTATGTACAAGCAAACCCATTTCCGTTCCCAACCGACGACTACACTTTAATATTAACACAAAAGGTTAACTTCAACCAATCGAATGCGGTTTTTAGCTACGAGAAATCCGGGAATGGTAATACAAGTTTATTGTATGCACCTGGGGGCGGAATAAGTTTTTACGGTCCAGCAGGAGCTGTTGGTATGGGATACACCCTTCCGTCTAACGAGTGGTATCAGCTTGTAAGGGTTCGGACAAAGTCATCCGGTCAGGAAAGGATGTATGTCAATGGTGAGCTTGTAAGCACACAAACTTTAGCTGTTAACACAGCAACACCTTCCGGCGGTAGTTTGAATATAGGGCAGGAACAGGACTCTCAGGGAGGATCTTTTTCTTCATCACAAACTATGAACGGATATGTTTCTGAATGTAAATTGTATGATAGGGTCCTTTCGGCAGAGGAGATAAGGCAATCATACTTTGGTGGAAATATTGTAAGTCAAGATTTAGTTTTTGGAATGGATCCTGGAAATTTGGTTTCTTTTGAAGATGGAACTACAACTACAAATTCCCTTGTTGGCTCAATTGCTGGCAGTAATATCAACGGGTTGTCTTGGAGTCCAAGTTTTGGTGGAGTGTTTGACTTTGATGGTTCTGATGATAGAATACAATTAGGCTATCAGCCAACAATGCTAACAAATGACATCACGATGGAAGCCTGGGTAAATGGGGATTCTTTTGTGAATTGGCACGGAATCATTTCTAACATGAATGGATGGGGAACAGGATTTAGTTTGCAAATTGGAGTTACCCAAAGAATTGCTGCTATGGTTAGTGGAAGTTACTTAACTACCTCATGGGCACCATCGGTTGGTGTTTGGTATCATATAGCTGCAACTCACAGAAGCTCAGATAACTTGAATGTTCTTTACGTCAATGGTGTACAAGAAAATACATCTACCAGATCTATATCATATAACGCCAATCAAGTTACTGAAATTGGGTGTTTTTATACTGGAGGATCTTTGCCTTTTAATGGTCAAATGGGACCACTAAGAATGTATGATAGGGCTTTATCAGCTTCGGAGATTATGCAAAATTACAACGCAGAAGCACCGAGGTTTGTATAGGTTAAACCCTAATACAAGGTAAAACCCTTAGCTCTCCTGGATCCGGGAAAAATCCTCTTTGCGAGTTTTCGTCAACTATTTCGTTATATGCCCTTCTGATGGGTGACTTATGTCCTGTTGACGAGTCTTGGGTCAAACTTGTTTCTAACTTTCTCCTAAAAAATAATGGTTGATGTACATCCACAACTTTGAGCCCTTTTGAAAGGGCCCTCTCATGAAATTCCGAGTCCGCTCCAACTCTCCAATGATAGAATCCATTCCGCTCAAAAAATGTTTTCTTTCTTATTGCAAAAACACCCACTGTTAGAAATCCTACCTTTAGTTGATTCCCATTGAATATTTGATCGTCTGAGCTGAACCAAAAGAATTTCCATCTTGCCATATCCCCCTTATCCAATTCAGCAATCGCAGTTCTAATCATTGTTCCTCCAGGTACATCATCTCCATCAAAGAATATTAGAATATCGTTTTCCGCTTTCTTTGCTAGGGTGTTCCTGATATAATACGGACCGACATTTTCCTTGAAGTAGTAAAACTTTACATTCTCTGGGTATATTTTTCTTGAAACCTCTTTGAGTGTTTCCCAGCATGAATCTATACCTACGAGAATCTCTATATCTACCTCACCAACTTTATCCTGTTGATCTATGAATCCCTGGATACATTTTTCTATAAAATTCTGGGCTTTGAATGCTGGGATAATTATTGAAACCTTTTGTGTGATTGGTACGAAATTATCAATCTTTGCGTGTGGGTTTGTAATATCTTCGAAAGTTCTTTTGAGTATATCGATTTTTACCCTATGCCTCTTATCCTTTCCAGTCAGATTAATATGAACTATTCCAGTATCCTTGACATTTGCCCATGTAATTGGATTTGACATACACCAGGTTCCTGGAGAAAACTTCCTATTGATATAACCAAGAAACCCGTTGGCTGGATCTTGAAATTCTATATTAAATCTTTCCTGCGATCTATTTTCAGCCTTGATTTCCCTGGTGGCTTGTAGGGTAAGTTTTATCCCTCCAATTTCAAAATTTATGTCCTTTACTTCTGACACTTTACTTTATTTGGTTTGATATATCAATAGTATTTATTGTATGTCTGAGGACCAATAAAATTCCACATAAACAGAAACTATTTGAATTCCTTTTATAAAATAAACAGATACTTTTTTAGATGCAATCAAGACCCAAATTTTCTGCAGTTACTTCATTTTTTGGTGAAGGTGAGGCTTATGTAAAAAGACTCTATTCAGACCTAATGGCTCAAGAGGTTGACCTGGAGTGGGTAGTCACTGATGACTTTTCTGGTGACGAATCAACCGAGGGTGCTTTGAGAGAACTTGCAAATAATGATCCTTCAGTTAGATACATTGAACAAAAAGAAAAGAGGGAAATATACAGGGATCCTCAAAAATATTGCAAGGGTGAATTTGTTTTCCATATTGATGCAGATGATAGGGTACATCCAAATTACCTCGAGCATTGCGAATTTTGGTTCGGTAAGTTCCCTATGGTTAATTGCATCCTATGTGGTTCTGAATGGGTTCACGAAAATGGCAGATTCAATCGTTTTCACTATCACACTCAAAAAGATCTTTCATCCCAGGCTAAACACAATTTCATAGGTAGGGTTTGGAGGAATGGGTTTGATTACAAATTTACCTTCCTTTTCAAGGAGATATTTTCTAATTATGATGATATCATAAGGATGAACGACATGTTCATTGTCAAAAGCTTTGAAACAGTTGGTGATATTCTTTGTCTGCCTCGTGTTTACATTAAGTATGAAATGAGGGCAACCTCAAATTCTACAATAGAGAGAAGCCCAGTAGAGAAGGAAAAAATTGAACGCTGTGCAAGAGAGTTTTTCACTTGGCTGTATCAGAACTTATTGGAATCTCCATATGATCCGCACTTCTTTGAGTCTGAAACTGACATTATACCATTTCTCCCTCTAAAGTGGGAAAATGAGAAAAAGTCAATGCATTATTGTGGTGGAGATTTACCACCTCACAGGAGAAGGAAAATTAGAGAACTGTACAGGGATTACCCAATAACAATGTCAAATTGGCCTTACGAAGAGGACCCGGATTATAGGATCATCAACTGTATAGACAAATTTCAAAAATTCCCAATCTCCTCAAAGGATAACATAATAGTATGTAAAATGGAGGATGAGGAGTGCTTCCAGTATTACCATCAGCAACTCCTCAACAAGGGAAAAATATTTAGGTGGATTAAGATTTGGGATTATCGTTGGATGATAACTCTCTAACTCATAGTGTCATATCGGGAGTTGAACCCACCATACTTGGTGTAAGATTCATCAGCTTCCCCAATTTCCATCCAAGAGGTTTCTCCTTTTTCCGAAGAATCTGAATAGCATTTGAGCTCACCTTCAAAGATTGCAAAAATAGCATTGGCATCTTCTTCAAATCCATTTGCTTCCAACTGTTCTGATACATCATACCAATCCTCCCAGTACAATCCCTGGATGTAATTTACAAAAGCTTCTTCGTCATTCACATCCCCTTCATATGCATTCTCGGATAAACTTTTGAATGCCTCTGGGTTGAACCCAACCGGTTCTGTTGCTTCCCAGATTGTTCTCCTTTCAACTTTTCTTAGTGTAAACATCTTTTTCTTTTTTTAAGATCCTTAAAACTAAGAAAGAAAGGCGTTTTAAAAAAATTTATTTAAATGGAAGATGGACCTGAGGGTCCAGTAGAATTTACAAAATATCCTTCCGAATATTTGCTTTCCTCGAGCAATCCCAGGCTGGTAAGTTTTTGAAGGGTCTCAAGGGTTTTTTCGTTTGACTCTTTGAGAATGTATCTAGCAATGTATGAATAGTGTATAG
>Ga0181594_10002906_pt1 | contig 15641 bp, 16 predicted proteins | sample 071ome_18_FD_145603 | JGI IMG/M metagenome (GOLD analysis project Ga0181594, IMG submission 145603) | Coastal salt marsh microbial communities from the Groves Creek Marsh, Skidaway Island, Georgia - 071413BT metaG (spades assembly) | ecosystem: Environmental > Aquatic > Marine > Intertidal zone... | reverse complement strand
CCGAACAGGCCATCGATCGCATCCACCGCCTGCTGAGCGCCTGACTGAATGCGCCGACAACCTTGCCATGGGGTGCTGCTGATCTGCGGCATCATGTGGGCAGCAGTGGGGCTGACCGCGAGCGACAGCGACCGTGCTGCGCTCTCCATTTATCTGGATCGCGCACTGTCTGAAGACGATGGGTTTGAGGATCGGTTTGACGCTGAGGTTTGGCTGGTCGATATGCAGCAACGGCTCACTCCATTGCTGCCCGACGCGCAGGAACGGCTGACGCTACTCACCCAGGTTCACCAACAGGCGACTCAACTCGACCTCTCTCCCGAGCTAGTGCTCTCAATTATTGAAGTGGAAAGCGGATTTGATCGTTTTGCGGTCTCTCGAGCCGGCGCTCAAGGCCTGATGCAAGTGATGCCTTTTTGGAAGGAGGAGATCGGTCGGCCAGATGACAACCTCATTCATCCCGATACCAACCTCCGATACGGTTGCCACATACTCCGCTACTACCTTGATCGGGAGGCGCAGCATTTGTCGCGTGCTTTGGCAGCGTACAACGGATCCAGCGGCAGCAACCGCTACCCTGACAAGGTCCGAGCGGTCTGGCATGCCCGGTGGCGCACTGGCCCGCTCGACTGGTGAGTACAGTGTTGCACGCGTAAACTCAGGCGAGCATACAAGAGCCACGCAATGTACTCAGACGCCGAAAATTTATTGTCAGAACACCCCACCATCGAGACGGTCGAGGCACTCATCACTGATTGCAACGGCGTAGCCAGAGGCAAGTGGCTACCAATCGAAAAGCTGCCCGCTCTGATGACCGAGGGAATCAAGCTGCCCAAATCAGCCGTCGCTCAGGATATTTGGGGTCGCGACGTGCCGCGCATTGCGCTGGAAAATGGCGACATCGATGGCTGGTGCCAGGTAGTCCCCAACTCACTGGTGCCAGTGCTGGGCAACCGTGGCGTCGACAGAGCACAAGTTATCCTGAGCATGGTCAAGGATGACGGGACACCCCTGCTATCAGACCCCCGCCAGGTCCTCGCCCATATCGTTGAAAAACTCGAGGCCAACCAGTTTCGCCCCCGGGTCGCCATCGAGTTGGAATTTAACCTGTTTAAAAAACCCAGTGAGGGCGAGTCGCTTCGCCAAGCCCTTCCCTCGGACCATGAGACGGGCGGCAACCTCTATGGTCTGAGCGCTCTTGATGAGCACGCGGAACTACTTCAGGAGGTCAAAGAAGCCTTCTTGGTGCAGGGCTTACCCTTTGAGGGAGTCTTGAAAGAGGCGGCACCGGCTCAATACGAAGTCAACGTCGCTTACGCCGATGACCCGCTTCTGTACTGCGATCAGATCATTCGCATGCAGCGGTGTATACGTGCCGTCGCGGAACGATTTGGATCTATCGCGAGCTTCATGCCCAAGCCCATGGAGAATCAGGCAGGCAACGGCATGCACCTTCATTGCTGTTTGCTGGATGACGAGGGAAACAACGTTTTCGACAGTGGCGATGTGGAAGGCACAGTATTGCTCCGCCACGCTGTCTCCGGCTGCCTTGAGCTCATGGCGGATACCCACCTGATTTTCGCACCCAGCTTTAACGCCTACCGTCGATTTCAAGCAGGCAACCACGCGCCCACGCAACCCAACTGGGGTTATGACAACCGCACAACGGCACTCAGGATCCCGGCAAGCCCCAGCATCGCGACCCGCATCGAGCATAGAGTCGCCGGTGCAGACAGCAATCCTTACCTCGCTGTCGCCGCACTCCTAGCCGGCATGCACCTCGGAATTGAGGGTGAGCTTGTCGCGCCTGACCCGATAGCTGGAAATGCCTGGGTAGAAGACGAGGGGAAACCGTCTTTGCCGGGGCACATGGCCGATGCCATTTCGCGCTTCTCATTGTCAGAAGGCGTGAGGCGCACGCTCTCCAGTGAGTTCCAATCTGCTTTCAGTGAACTCAAAACGCAGGAACTGCTCGAGTTCGAGCGACGAGTGACCGACTTTGAGCTTGACACCTATCTCTCGATCTAATGAGCGTGTGCGCTAAGCGAGCAAGAACAATCCACAGCGGGTCCGCCCTGCGTATAGTTCAGCATGCGCTGTGCAACTGGCACCGCCTCAATCCTCCGAGCTCAAGGAATCAGGCATGACATCCGTGACAGACTTTTCTGCTGCGCTGGCGACCGGCGAAAATCAGAACCTGAGCGAATTCAGCGGCAAGGTGCTGCTCATCGTCAACACGGCCTCCAAATGTGGGTTTACTCCGCAATACACCGGGTTGGAACACCTACAGCAAACCTTCAGCGCACGGGGTTTCTCTGTGCTCGCTTTTCCATGCAATCAGTTTGGCGGACAGGAACCGGGCTCTGAGGAAGAGATCCAGTCCTTCTGCGATCTTAACTATCAAACCAGCTTCCCGTTATTCAGCAAAATAGAAGTAAACGGCGCTTCGAGCCACCCGCTGTTTGCTCACTTAAAAGAGCAGGCGCCGGGCGTTTTGGGAAGCCAGCGTATCAAATGGAACTTCACAAAATTTCTGGTGAACCAGCAAGGTGAGGTGGTCGCTCGATACGCGCCGTCCACCAAGCCCGAGGCCATCGCAGGGGACATCGAGGCGCTGCTCTGAGGCGCATCAGTGCTCGCGAGTTTCTCTGAAACGAATGTCCGGCCAGCGTTCCTCCATTAAGGACAAATTGACCCGGGTGGGCGCCAAGTAGGTGAGATAGCCGCCGCCGTCCTCAGAGAGATGCTCTTGCGCCTTCTTGCGAAACTCCTCGAGTTGTCGCTCATCCTGCGCCTCGATCCAGCGCGCGGTGTAGATATTCACGGGTTCGTATATCGCTTCGACTTTGTACTCATCAGCCAGTCGGTATGCCACTACATCAAACTGTAGTTGGCCAACCGCGCCGACAATCAGGTCACTGTTAATAAGGGGTGAGAAGACCTGCGTGGATCCCTCTTCGGACAGCTGTTGCAGACCTTTCTGCAGCGCCTTGGTCTTCATAGGATCGGTGAGGCGAATGCGACGAAAGAGTTCCGGCGCGAAGTGGGGAATGCCAGTGAATCGTATCGTTTCACCGGTAGTGAACGTATCACCAATTTGGATCGTGCCGTGGTTATGCAAACCAATGATGTCCCCAGCCACCGCTGATTCCACGACCGTTCGATCCCCCGCCCTGAACGTTACCGCGTCAGCAATCCGCACATCCTTATCGAGGCGGACGTGGCGCATCTTCATTCCCTTGTCGTACCGACCGGAACAAATTCTCATAAAAGCGATGCGGTCCCGGTGTTTGGGGTCCATGTTTGCCTGTATTTTGAATACGAAACCGGTGAAATCAGGCTGCGATGCCTCGATGATACGCTCGGATGACAGCCTCGACTGCGGTGCTGGAGCCCACTCAACAAAGTCGTTCAGCATCTCGCGGACACCAAAATTACCCAGCGCTGTACCGAAGAAAACCGGCGTCAGCTGACCCGCGAGAAATGCGTCCAAGGAAAACTCATGTGAGGCGCCCCGGACCAACTCAATCTGCTCCAGAAAGTCCTCATACTCGTCTCCCAACAAATCGCGGGCCGCGGCCGAGTCAATGCCATCGATCACATCCCCCTCGGCTTGCACTGCGCCTTGCCCGGCGTGATAGCACTGAATCGTATCGCTATAGAGGTTATACACCCCGCGGAATTCCCGGCCCATGCCGATGGGCCAATTGATTGGTGCACCAGCGATGCCCAGCACCTGCTCGACCTCATCAACCAGTTCAATCGGGTCGCGGATATCCCGATCGAGTTTATTCACAAAGGTGACAATGGGGGTGTCGCGGAGACGGCAGACATTCATCAGCTTGATGGTTCTATCTTCCACGCCCTTTGCGCCATCAATCACCATGAGCGCCGAATCGACGGCGGTGAGCGTCCGGTAAGTGTCCTCCGAAAAGTCCTCGTGGCCGGGTGTATCTAGCAGGTTGACCCATCGATTGCGGTAGGGAAATTGCATGACCGAAGACGTCACAGAGATGCCCCGTTCCTGTTCCAACGCCATCCAATCCGACGTGGCATGAGGCCCCTTTTTACCTTTTACCGAACCGGCGACTTGAATAGCTTGACCGAGCAACAGCAACTTTTCGGTCATCGTAGTTTTACCCGCGTCAGGGTGCGAAATGATGGCAAAGGTGCGACGCGCTGCGATATCGCGCTGTAGTTCCGACATGACCCCTCCTCAAGCGAGGCGGGATTATGACAGCCAATGGGTGTGACGTCAGGCGGTTGCGGCGAGACCGCTCACAAGGTGGGTGAGCAGTGATTTACCCACTATCTCCATGTCGGGGCAACGCTCTCCAAGGAGCAGTGCCATCGACGTCACCTCCAAGCCGGCATGGCCACAGGGGTTGATCCCGGTAAAGGGCGTGAGGTCCATATCTACATTGAGAGACAATCCGTGATAACTGCGACCCCGACTCACCTTAAGCCCCAACGCACCGATCTTCCGTCCGTCGACATACACGCCTCGCGCACTCGGGTCCCCATAGGCATCGATGTCCCAATCCGCCAGCACATTGACCACTGCCATCTCGAGGCGATGCACCAGCTCGCGCACATTCATATTTGCCCTGCGTAAGTCGAATAACACATAGGCCACCCACTGACCGGGCCCGTGGTAAGTCACCTGTCCGCCCCGGTCAACGTGAACAACCGGGATCTCGCGGTTATCGAGAATGTGTTCTTTCTTGCCGGTCAGCCCCTGCGTAAAGACAGGTGGATGCTCAAGAAGCCAGATTTCATCCTCAGTCTCAGGACCCCGCTGGGCGGTAAACGTTTTCATTTCCTGGAGAGTTGGCGCGTAGTCGACCACACCTAAACGGCGACAATTCATTGACTCAGATCACCATTGATACCAGCCCCGAGTCCATCAGGTCCCGATGGATGTCGCGCAATTGCGCCTCACTCTGGGCTTCAATGGTGACGGTAATGGAGTGGAAAGTGCCTTTGCGCGAGGGCTTGACCACCACGTCTTCCTCCGCAAAACCAGGCGCTCGCCGGTGAAAGATCGACAATACAGTCGGTTGAAAAGCCTCTACCGCGCGCCCGAGCACCTTTATGGGATAGCGACAGGGAAAAACAATTTTCGGGGGGTCTTGGCTCACCCGGTCTCAACCCAGTAACTGCTGAAACCACAGTACAATCGTGTCCCATAGGCGGGCAAAGAAACCCGCGGGTTCGACTCGTTGCAACACCCTAAGCGGCACCTCCGATACAACTTCACCATCGCGGAGAAGAGTGACTCGCCCCACCACGTCGTTGACGTCGAGCGGCGCCACCAGTGGCTCATCTACCTCAACCTGCGTGTCGATGCTCGCGGTACTGCGAGGGAGTGTCAGCACCACCTCGTCTGTTACACCGAGCGCCACCTGTTTCGACTGCCCCTTCCATACCCGCGCCTGGCTCAGCGACGCGTCTGGTGCCAAGGGGCGCAGCGTTTCGAAAAACCGGAAGCCATAGTTCAGCAAACTACGTGTCTCCGCCTTGCGGCTGGCGGTGGAACTACTGCCCATCACAACTGACACCAACCGCATTCCCTCGCGTTCTGCCGAAGCGACCAGCCCATAACCGGCCACCCTCGTATAGCCCGTCTTGAGGCCATCAACGGAGGGATCTTCGCGGAGCAGATGATTACGGTTGTACTGGGTGATGTCGTTGTAGGTGTAACTTTGCTCCTTGTACACCGCGTATCGCTCCGGGTGATCTCTGATGGCAGCCACTGCCGTAGTGGCCAGATCTCTGGCAGTCGACAAATGATCAGGGTGAGGCAACCCGTGGCTATTCTCAAAATGTGTCCGGGTCAGGCCCATTTCCTCGGCGTAACGGTTCATGAGATCAACAAAGGCAGCCTCGCTCCCGGCAATGTGCTCGGCGATGGCCACCGTCGCGTCATTGCCCGAGGAAATCACTATGCCGCGCTCTAACTCCGCAACCGTGACGGGCTTACCAGGCTCAATCCACATGAGCGATGAGCCGTTGAATACCGGGTTCTGCGACCAGGCATTGCGGCTAACACGCACGGTGTCATCAAGGGCGAGGCGACCCAACGCAACCTCCTCCGCCAAAATATACGCCGTCATGAGTTTGGTCAGGCTGGCGGGCGGCAACTGCAAATCAGGGTTGTGTTCGACCAGCACTGCACCGGTATCAAAATCGACCAAGAGATAGGAATCAGCGTTAATCGATGGCGGGGAAGGGACCAGAGCGGTGTTCGCCAACGCAACTGAAGGTACCAGCACAGCCCCCAAAAGCCATGCGGACCAGTACCGGCGTATCCGTATCGCTGTTTGCATGGAATGCCCCTCTCCGCAGGCTACGGCAACAAAGTGCGTGAGTGTACGCGGGCGCGGCACCGGATCACAGTCAGCACCTCAGGGCAGCCTGATCAGAGCAGAATATCCGCCCGCTTCGAGGATATCCTGTGCACGCTGAAGCGCCGATGGGTTATCGAAAGGACCTACCCGTACACGATGAAGGCGCTGTCCCCTGACATCAACCGCGGTAATCGCCATGGGATATTCCCACCCTTGGCGGTCAGCGGCCTCCTGTGAGACTCGCTCGGCAGTCTGCAGCGATTTGAAGGCGCCCAACTGTAAGTATCGGTATCGCTCGGCAGCCGATCTCTGCTGAGGCTCATGAGCCGGCGGCGTCACGACCTCGACCCGGACCGGTGCAGTACCAGATTCAGCGAAACCCAGGGCGAGGGCGGCGCCATAAGAAAGGTCAATCAAGCGGCTGTCGTGGAAGGGGCCCCTGTCGTTGACGCGGAGCACCACGGTCCGCTGGTTGCGGAGATTGGTCACCCGCACATAGCTTGGTATCGGCAATGATCGATGGGCCGCCGTGGCAGCGAACACATCGTAAATGTCGCCATTGGCTGTCTGCCTCCCATGAAACTTCATGCCATACCAGGATGCGATGCCCTCCTCGACATAATCGTCGGCTGTCGGCAGCACCGTGTAGGTCTGACCCTTAACATGATAGGGACTTCGGTTGCCTCGGGTCGGGGCAGGTTCATTTTGCGGTACCGCGTCCTGCCAAATCCGTTTTGTATGCGACACCGGCGCGCCATCCGGTAGCACTGGCTGCGCGATGGCTACCTCGAGAGGGCAAACAACAAGCAGCATGAAGGCAAGAGCACCTCTCGTCATCGCGAGTACTCGTCTGACCGCTCAGTCACCAGCGCCTGACTCAGCTCCCAGATTGCCATGGCGTACATCGCACTGTGGTTGTAACGGGTAATGACATAAAAGTTCTGCAAGCCCAACCAGTGACGAGGCCCACTCTGCTCCTCAAGCCGTAGCGGCGTCACCACCGTTGAGGGCATCAGTGCCTCAACAGGTCGCACACCGGCAAGCGCTAATTCAGCGACGGACAGGCTGGGCTTCAACCCGGCATCAAAGATCGCAGGCTCAGCGTCATCCGCGATGGCATCCACCACGACACCATCATCCGCGCGCCAGCCATGCGCTTTTAAGTAGTTGCCTACGCTACTGATCGCATCGGCAACGTCGTCCCAAATGTCAGGCGCCGAACCTCCCTCAAAACTCGTTGCGTAAGCACGGTAGCTAGAGGGCATGAATTGGCCATAGCCCATCGCCCCTGCGTAAGACCCTTTCATGGCGAGCGGGTCCTTGTTTGATTCCCATGCCAGCACAAGAAATTGCTCCAACTCGCGGGTGAAGAACGCCGACCGCCTTGGATAATCAAATGCCAGCGTGGCGAGCGCATCAATCACCCGATAGCTGCCGCTGATACGCCCGTAGTAAGTCTCGACGCCAATAATGGCAACGATAATCTCCGAAGGCACCCCGGTTCTCTCTGCGACCGTCTCCAGAACGGACGCGTTGGCATCCCAAAACGCGGCCCCCTCGCGGATCCGACGCTCCGTCAAGAAAATTTTCCGATACTCATACCAGGGCTTAGTCTTTTCAGCCGGGCGGGCGATGGCGTCGAGGATGCTCTGCTGGCGCTCGGCCGCCTCTATCAAACCTCTCGACCAAGTGGGGTCCACTCCCGCTTCCTCGGCAGCGGCTATCACCCCTTGAACACCCTCGTGACCACTGTAATCCCCCGCAAAGGCATCAGATACCGTCACCACACCCACAGAAAAAAATAGAGGCATCAGCAACCGCCGCCAGCGCAGGCCACCCTTTGTCGCAGACTCTGTGCCGATACGCTTCATTGAGAGATGATCCTTTTCTCGGTGCTGATAGCGGAGAGGATACCGAAACCCAGCAAGAGTGTGACAATGGAGGTGCCGCCAAAGCTGACAAATGGCAGCGGCACGCCAACCACAGGAAGAATACCCGCCACCATGCCCATATTGACGATCACGTAGACACAAAAAGTCAGTGTGATCGCGCTTGCCAGGAGTCGACCGTAGCTGGTTTGCGCCGTAAAGCTGATCCACAAGCCACGGATCACCACCAATCCATAAAGCAGCAGCAGAACCAGAACACCCCGGAATCCCAGTTCTTCTGCCAATACCGCAATGATGAAATCCGTTTGGCTCTCCGGTAGAAAATCGAGCTGGGACTGAGTGCCCTCAAGCCAGCCCTTACCCGACCAACCGCCCGAGCCAATCGCGGTTTTAGACTGGATGATATTCCAGCCCGCACCCAGTCTGTCGGCGTCTGGGTCAAATAACGTCAGGATGCGCTGCTTCTGGTAGTCCCGTAGCAGAAACAACCAAGCCGGCCAGATGCAAGCCAGCGCAGCGAGGGCGCCTGACAACAACTGCCACCAGCTAATGCCCGCCATGAACACAACGAAGCCTCCACTTGCTGCGACGAGAATCGCCGTGCCCAGATCGGGTTGAGTCGCAATCGCGGCCGCCGGAAACCCAATGATCAACAGCGCAGTCAGCGTCACGCTTGGGCGAGGCGGGAGACCAGGGCGCACGACCCATGCCGCTACCGCAAGCGGCATGGCGATCTTCATGATTTCCGATGGCTGAAAGCGAATCACTCCCAGACTGAGCCAACGCTGTGCGCCTTTGCTACCCACTCCGACAAAAGGAACGAGCAGCAGCAGAAACAAGGCACCGAGGTAAAGCGCGGGCGCCCACCTTTGAAGCGTATCGGGGCGGACCTGCGCCACCACTAAAAATACGCCGTAGCCAATGACGAAGTTGCGAATTTGCCGGTTGACCGTATCCCAGTCACTGTCAGAGGCACTGAACAGCACAAATAACCCCATGACCATGATGGCCAGCATGGGCGCGATCAGAAAAATGTCGAGGTGCAGACGCTCTGCAGGTGTCCGCGCACGCGCAAGATCACGGCTCGAGCCTTCCAGAAAGCGGGCGTACTCAGACATCGGCACCGCTCGCAAGCCAGGCATCGATGACACGGCGGGCGACGGGTGAGGCAGCACTGCTACCACCACCATTTTCCGCAATCACCGCGACAACAATGCGCGGTTTATCTACCGGTGCAAAGGCAATAAACAGGCCGTGATTCCGGTTACGTTCGCTCACCGTCTCCTCGTCATAGACCGCGTCCTGCGCGATACCGATTACCTGTGAGGTGCCGGTCTTGCCCGCCATCTGATAATCCATTCCCCGAGCGATAAACGCCGCCGTCCCCCGCGGTGAGTGCACCACGTCGACCATACCGGCAACCACGGTCTCCCAGTCCTCCTCCGTCATTGGCAACGGCGGGCGGGCGACACCCCCGACCGGCAGGTCGTCAACGTGATGCACCACTGAGGGCACAAAGCTCTGGCCGCGGTTGGCCAACACCATCGTGGCTTGTGCGAGTTGCAGGGGCGTGGCCAGCATATAGCCTTGTCCAATGCCCGCGCTAATCGTCTCCCCCGGATACCAAGCCTCTCCGAGGGCGCGTCGTTTCCATTCTGAGCTGGGCAAGATGCCGGGCTGCTCACCGGTTGTATCGATGCCGGTGCGCTCACCCAGACCAAAAGGTGCCAGCATCCCCGCCATAGTGTCGATGCCCATCCGATAGGCGAGGTCGTAATAATAGGTATCGCAGGATTCGGCGATCGCCATTCTCAGATCAACCAGATCTGCATGACCGCCGCCTCTGACGCGGAGCGTCCAGTCCCGGTAACGACGGTCGTCGCCCGGTATACGGTACCAGCCCGGATCCTTGACCGTTGTCTCGGGCGTCACCAAACCAGCCGCCAGAGCACCTAATCCCAATAAGGGCTTGATGGTAGAGCCCGGCGGATATTGCCCCTGCACTGCCCGGTTGAGAAGCGGCGTGTCCAGAGATCCTCTGAGTTCGGCGTAATCCGAGTAACTGATGCCATCAACAAACAGATTAGCGTCGAAGCTGGGGTTTGACACCATTGCCAACACGCCCCCTGTCAGCGGGTCTAATGCCACGACCGCGCCCCGTTGCCCGTCCAATGCAGCGACGGCCTCACGCTGTAAATCAAGGTCGAGGTACAACTGCAGGTCCTTTCCCGGCGTTGGGGCCTGACGCTCAAGCACGCGTAGCAATCGACCGTGTGCATTGGTCTCCACATGCTGAAACCCTGGCTGACCGTGCAACAGCGCTTCGTAGCGCTTCTCAAGCCCCACCTTGCCGGTATGGAGCGTGCCCCGATAGCGCTCCTCTTCCAATTCGCTGAGATCGTCGGCGCTGACTCTACCGACGTAGCCCAGCACGTGACTCAGATCAGCACCGTGGGGGTAATCGCGCGTCAGTGTGGCGTCAACTACGACCCCCGGCAGCCGGTGCAAGTCGACTGCCACTGCCGCCAGCGCGGCGTCATCCAAGCCAAGCTTCAGCGGGACCGCCTCAAAGGGCCGACGTCGCGCAGAGCGCTCCCTGAACGCCTCCAATTCCCGGTCTGTTAGCGACAGACGCTCAATCAAAGCCTGGAGCAAAGCGTCAGGATCCTCGCTTCGCTCACGCACAATGCCCAGAAAAAACGTTGACTTATTAGCGGCCAGAACACGCCCTTTGCGGTCCAGAATCTGGCCTCGAGTGGGCGGGATCACCTCGACTCTAATGCGGTTTCGATCTGATTGCGTGAGGAAGTCTGCGTGTTGAGTAATCTGCAGGGAGTAGTAGCGGTAAACCAGAATGGACAACAGCAATCCGACGCCAAGCACTGCGACGATCAAGCGAGATCGGTTGATGCGCCATTCTCGACGCGTATCGCGAAGGGCATCAAGACTACCGAGCATCATTGGCCTCGGTGATAGGGGTGCCGGGCCTGCAGGGACCAAGCCCGATAAAGTTGCTCAGCGAGAATTACCCTAACGAGCGGGTGCGGCAAGGTAATTCGCCCAAAGGACCAGCGTTCGATGGCACGCTGCAAAATCGTTTGGTGCAGTCCGTCGGGTCCCCCGATTACAAAACTGATCTGCTCTCCATTCATCTGCCACTGGCCAAAACGTTCTGCGATCAACTCGGTACTGATTTCTCGGCCCGCCACATCGAGGGCAACCATTTGCCCTGATTTGCCCAGCCGTGACAAGATGGCCTTGGCTTCGTGTTCCTGATGTTGCTGGACAGAGCTCGTGCCGCGCTTGGCAGGAGGGACATCCAGCCACTCCACAGAGAAATCGCGGGGCATTCTGCGTGTGTATTCTTCCACCCCCTCGTTAACCCACGCTGGCATTTTCTGCCCCACTGCCAACACGCGCAGTCGCATCAGTCGCCCTGAGGTTCCTCTGCCCGCACGGACCACAACCGCTCGAGGTCATAGAAGCTTCGGGTAGCAGGTTGCATCACATGCACGACCACATCACCAAAATCGACGAGCACCCATTCGCCGACGCGCTCTCCCTCGACGCCCAGTGGCCGCAGCCCCTGCTCCTTGGCTTTCATCAACACGTTGTCCGCAAGAGATTTCACGTGCCGACTCGAGGTGCCACTTGCGATCACAAGATAATCCATGACCGAGCTCAGGCTACGCACGTCCATGACGACAGGGTCCAGCGCCTTGAGGTCATCCAGGGCAAGCCGTGCTATCCCGAGCAGGTCGTTCTCATCTGAAGCATCTACTGCAGTGGCTTTGGTCGTCATGACTCCCCGGGGCCGAAAAGGGCGTTGCTCTCAATATACTCCATTACCGCATCTGGCAGCAGAAAGCGGGGGTTGTTCCCCGAGGCAAAGATGTCTCGTATCTGCGACGACGCGATGTCGAGAAGAGGCTGCCGCAGCATGACGACACCCCCCGCCGGGCAAGCTGACAGCTCTGGACTCTCAATCCGATGTTGGCCTAACCAGTTTGTGACCTCCTCCGAAGGCGTGGCTGAGCCAGGACGATCCAGCACCGCGACGTGAGCCAAACTCAGCAACTCACGCCATCGAGCCCAGCGAGGCAAGGAGACAAGACTGTCCGCGCCAATAATCCATACCAGGGCGCGCGTCCCGCCGTACTGCGCACGCAAGGCCTCCAGGGTATCGATAGTGAACGATGGACCGGCGCGGTCGAGCTCTCGCGCATCTACGCCCAACCCCGGCACATCCGCGACTGCAAGCTCGAGCATCGCAAGGCGATGAGCCCCTGTTAGCATCGCCTCGGGCTTCAGCGGCGATTGCGCTGCCGGGACAAGATCGACGCGCAACAAGTTCAGTGCCTCCCGCACGGCCATCGCCCCGCGCAAATGGCCAATGTGCACCGGATCGAAGGAGCCACCCAGAAAACCCACGGGCCCACTCTCGTCATGCATCAGCGCGTCGCTCACTGGCGAATGTGGCCATCCCCTCGCACAATGTATTTTCGCGAGGTGAGGCCCTCAAGACCGACGGGACCTCGGGCGTGGAGCTTGCCGGTGGAGATGCCGATCTCTGCACCCAATCCGTACTCGAAGCCATCGGCGAAGCGCGTGGAAGCGTTGTGCATCACCGACCCGGAATCGACCTCGCGGAGAAATCGGTCCGCGGTGGACGCGTTCTCTGTCACGATGCTCTCGGTATGATCCGATCCATACCGCGCGATGTGTGCCATTGCCTCATCAACATCTTCGACTATTTTCACACTGAGAATCGGTCCCAGATATTCGGTGGCCCAATCCGCCTCGACGGCGTCTACCACAATCGCCGGCGCCGCCCGTCGCGACGCCGCGCAACCTCTCACCTCGACGCCTGCTTCCTGCAACGCGGCCACCAGATCCGGTAGGATGCTAGCTCGACCCCGTGCGACGAGGAGTGTTTCCATGGTGTTACAGGTTCCATAGCGTTGGGTCTTGGCATTCAGCGCAATCCGATGGGCTTTTTCAGGATCGGCATCCACGTCAATGTAAACATGGCAGATGCCGTCGAGGTGTTTCAGTATGGCGATCTGGCTCTCTGCCGCGACGCGCTCGATCAGACCCTTCCCGCCGCGAGGCACCACCAAATCAATGTATTCAGGCATGGTCAGCAGCGCGCCGACCGCCGCGCGATCCACCACGGGCACCACCTGCGCCGCTTGCACCGGTAGCTCCGCTGCCGCCAGCCCGGTGGCAATCGCTTCACCCAGAGCGGTGTTGGAATGGATCGCCTCCGATCCACCCCTGAGAATCACGGCATTACCCGCCTTGAGACACAGCGACGCTGCCTCGACGGTCACGTTCGGTCTCGATTCGTAGATCATGCCAATGACGCCCAGCGGGACTCTCATGCTGCCCACATCAATCCCGGAAGGCATGCGGCGCACATCGGTAATGTGACCGATGGGTTCGGGTAGCGCCGCTACCTGGCTGAGCCCCTCCTCCAGAACATCCAGACGCGCAGCATTCAGTGCCAGACGATCGAGCAAGGCTGGATCAAGACCGCTGGCTCGGCCAGCCTCGAGATCCCTCTCGTTCGCCGACAGAATCTGCTCCCGGTTTTCGGCCAAAGCGACGCGAATCTGCAACAGCGCCTCGTTGCGTTGCTCAACGCCGGAAGCCGCGACGATTCTCGCTGCCGCTCGGGCAGCACGCCCCATTTCAACCATCGTGGCCTGAATATCCATAGTCGTACGATAGTCGTGCGCTTGCGCAAATCAGGCTTCGCCTGACGCCTCTCCGGCACCTGCGGTGATCAACTCTTTCAACTCACCGGTGGTTTCCATGTCACAGACGATGTCGCAACCGCCGACCAGCTCCCCGTCAACCCAGAGCTGGGGAAAAGTAGGCCAGTTCGCGTATGCAGGCAGATTAGCGCGAATCTCTGGATTGCTCAGCACATCGACATAAGCGAATCGCTCACCACAGGACATGAGCGCCTGAACCGTGCGGGCAGAGAAGCCGCACTGGGGTTGATTGGGTGAGCCCTTCATATAAAGAATGACCCGGTTGCCCTCGATTTGCTCACGGATAGTGTCCATGATGTCCATGCTTTGCTCCGTCATGGCGGCGCGCCGCCAATGCTGTCGTTGAATGTGGGCTGACATTGTAATACGAGCGCGGCATCAGGGCAGTGCTTACACTCATAAAATATGCTGGCAGCGGATTTGACTCAGCACCACGCTCAGCTACTCTTGCACTCCGAGTACCGCACTGCGCCAATCATCATGCCAGAAGCGCCTTCTGCCATCATGCCAACCTATGGCCGTTTGCCCGTCACCTTCTCCCGAGGTGAGGGGGCGATCCTGTACGACACCGACAACAGGCCTTATCTGGATGGCGTATCAGGGATCGCCGTAACGAATCTGGGGCATCAGCATCCGCAGGTCACGGCCGCGGTCATTGAGCAAGCGCAAAAGCTCGTTCATACCTCCAACCTCTTTCGTATCGACCTGCAAGAGTCGGTCGCCGAGCAACTCCGGGCCATGACGGGCATGGAGAATATGTTCTTCTGCAACTCAGGCGCCGAGGCCAATGAGGCCGCCATTAAACTCGCGAGGCGCTTCGGACACCAGAAAGGCATCGAGACGCCACATATGATCGTCCTCGACGGTGCCTTTCACGGTCGTACTATAGGCGCACTGTCAGCAACGGGTAACCAGAAAATCCGGCAGGGGTTTGGGCCACTGCTTGAGGGGTTTGTGCATGTGCCCCCCAATGATCTGAGCGCGATCGACGCACTGGCTGATAGCCGCACTGATATTGCTGCCATCATGGTTGAACCCATTATGGGCGAGGGCGGCATTCGCCCGTTGCAAACAGATTATCTTCAGGGTCTCCACGCGCGATGCGCTAAACAGGACTGGTTGCTCATCTTCGACGAAGTGCAAACCGGTAACGGCCGCTGTGGCTCGGCCTATGTGTTTGAGCAACTCGGTGTATCGCCGGATGTATTGCTGACCGCCAAGGGGCTGGGAAATGGGTTACCTATCGGCGTCTGTATGGCCAAAGGGGTCGCAGCTGAACAGCTCGGTCCCGGGGACCACGGCTCTACCTACGGAGGCAATCCTCTGTGCTGTGCAGCGGCTCAGGCGGTGCTGCGCACGCTCAGCGAGGAACCCGTTATGCAGCGCGCCGAGGCCATTCGCCATAAGTTGCTCTCCGCACTGAACAGCCACATCCAAGATCCATCTCTCATAGCCGAAGTGCGTGGCCGGGGTCTGATGATCGGCATCCAGCCCGCAACAGCAACCGATCAGATCGTTGCAAGAGGATTGGACAAAGGGGTGCTCCTTAACATCGCAGGGGGAGATACTGTCCGCGTCCTGCCACCGCTGGTAATGAGCGACGAGCAGGGCGAAGAGCTTGG
>Ga0181594_10002900_pt1 | contig 15654 bp, 12 predicted proteins | sample 071ome_18_FD_145603 | JGI IMG/M metagenome (GOLD analysis project Ga0181594, IMG submission 145603) | Coastal salt marsh microbial communities from the Groves Creek Marsh, Skidaway Island, Georgia - 071413BT metaG (spades assembly) | ecosystem: Environmental > Aquatic > Marine > Intertidal zone... | reverse complement strand
GTTGCGACGGTCGCTGCGGACCACTGCGGACCATTGTGTGAAGGTCACGCATGGAGAGCTTTCGGTCTGGGTCCGGAAAAAATATGACACCCATGATTCGGTCGGGACGCATTCGCAAATCGTGGCCGCCACAAGCCCGGATGCGCTGGAAGTCACGATGTTCCCTGCCGGTGTTCCCGAATGGCGATATAGCTGCCGCAGGAGATGATGATCCCCGCGCCGGCAAGCGATATCAGATCCGGAACAACCCCCAGCACGCCGAAATCGAACAGCATCACGAAGATCAGTGTCGCATAGATGAAAGGCGCGACAAGGCTGGCATCGCTGGACCGCATGGCGAACAGGAACAGCATCTGGCCGGTCACCATCACAACGCCGACGGCGGCGAGCGCCCCCCATTGCGCGGCATTCGGCATCTCGAAGGTGAAGAATAGCGGGATTGTCGCGACGGTTGCGGCGATGGCGTTGTTGATCAGCAGGATCTGGAAGACATCCTCGCGCAGGGACAGCATCTTGATGACAACGATCTCGAGCCCGATGAGCGCCGCGCCGCCAAGACACAGAAGCGCCACAGGATTCATCCCGGCGGCCTCGGGTCGAATCAGCAACACACCGCCGCAAAAGGCAATGATCGCCGCGGTCCACCGATGTTTTCCAACCCGCTCATGCAGGATCAGCACGGCCAGCATCATCGCGAAGATCGGGTTCAGGAAGGTCAGCGCGACAGCATCCGAGGCTGGAATGTAGATCACGCCGGTGAACAGGATCGCGATGCCAATCCAGCCCAGGGTGGAGCGCAACAGATGAAGCCGCCAATGCGGCCTGATGACATGGCGGCGGCTGGCCAGAAACAGCAGCATCGCAGTCAGCAAGCCGAAGGCGAACCGGCTGTGTGCCACCTGCAGCGGATGCAGGGCGTCACCGTAGAATCCACTGCCAAGAAGTTTCGACAGAAAGGTGCTGCCGGCAAAACAGAGGGATGCGGTGACGGCAAGAAGGATGGGTTGCCCTTGCATGTCTTGCCCTGATGCTGGAATTGTGGATGAAAGGCCCACCGGAGGCCTCCATCCTGTTCGGCGTTGGGGATGCTTGTCAATGCGCCTGCCGGGCGCAGCTATTGTGCCACTGGCGAACCACCCTTGGCGAACCACCCTGTTCATTCGCTGGAAATTTCGCCTAGACTGGTGGCAGGCTGACAGGCCCCGAGGCCCCGGCTGCAGGAAAATATTGTCTGGTGCTTCTGCCCGCCTGCCCGACTGAGTGACCTCATGGAGACCGTTTCATGCCGCACCCGAAGACCGACATCCTGTCCGGACCAACTCCTCTCGAGCTGGCAGGCGAGCTGTCGAAACAGCTCGGTATCGACCTCCATATCAAGCGTGATGATCTGGCTGGCCCGTCATTCGGTGGCAACAAATCGCGGCAGCTTGAATATTATTTTGGCGAGGCGCTGGCACAGGATGCCGACACCATTCTGATCACCGGTGCCGTGCAGTCGAATTTCACCCGCACCGCCGTGGCGGTGGCGCGCGCGCGTGGCATGCGGGCAATCGTGCAGTTCGAGGACCGGGTGAAGAGCCCGTCTGACCGCTACCGACATTCGGGCAATGTGCTGCTGTCCCGTCTGATGGGGGCGGAAATCGAATTCTACCCGGACGGCGAGGATGAAGCTGGCGCCGATGCGGCGCTGGACGCGCGGGCGGACGAGCTTCGCGCGGCCGGGTGCCGCCCCTATATCATTCACCTGTCCGAGACATACCCGCCGCTCGGCGCTCTTGGCTATGTCGATGCCGCCACGGAGATCCTCGGCCAGCGTGACGATTTCGATATCTTTGTCGTGGCATCCGGCAGCGGCGCCACCCACGCCGGGCTTCTTGCCGGGCTTCGTGGTGGCGGATCGCAGGCGCGCGTTATCGGCAGTTGCGTCAGACGCGCCGCCGATCTGCAGGGCCCGCGAATCGAACGGGTGCTGAAAAGGCTTGGCGCCCTGTATCCGGCGGCCAATGATGTCACGGCGGAGGATGTCTGCGTGTGGGACGGGGCACTGGCCCCGGGATATGGCCAGATTGGTGACAGGAGCCTTGGCGCCATCCGGATGATGGCCGCCACCGAAGGCCTGTTCCTCGACCCGGTCTATACGGCAAAGAGTTTCGCGGCGGTGCCGTCACTCGTCGAATCCGGCGCCATTCCAAAGGCAAGCAAGGTTTGTTTCGTGCATACCGGCGGGTTGGCCGCACTCTATGCCTATGAAGACCAGCTTTCAAAACTGCTTGACCATGCCACCGGATAACCGTCTTCGGAAAATGAAGAAATAGTTAATCCAATCTCGTTTTTTCGCTTGAGGTGATCGGGTGATTCAGGCTTTCATGGCGCGACAGGGGAGGTCATCGGGATGGCTGCAAACACCACCTCGCAAGTCACGGCAGGAGTCATGTCTTGCCTTGGTTGTGAGGGACGCAGACAAATCGACTTTGAATCTCCCCGGGTTTCAACATGGCCAAGCCAGGGAGATATATAATGAAAAGATGGGTTAAAGCAGTCGCAACCCTGCTGACAGCAAGTTTTGCTTTCGCAGGCGTCGCTTCCGCACAGGAGATGCGGTTCTTCAAGATCGGCACCGGCGGTACCGGCGGCACCTACTACCCGATCGGTGGTTTGATCGCGAACGCGATTTCCAACCCTCCGGGGTCGCGCCCCTGTGACAAGGGCGGCAGCTGCGGCGTTCCCGGTCTCGTAGCCATCGCGGTTTCGACGACAGCGTCCGTGTTCAACGCAAACGCCATCCAGGCAGGCTCGCTTGATGCCGGTCTGGCCGGCGCCCAGACCGTTGTGCAGAGCTACAATGGTGAAGGCAAGTTCGTTGACAACAAGAAGGACAAGATCCGTGTCATCGCCAACCTGTATCCGGAAAGCATGCACCTTGTCCTGAAAAAGGGCACCAAGCTGAACAGCCTGAAGGACCTGAACGGCATGAAGGTCGGTGTGGCTGCGGCAGGTTCGGGAACGCAGGTTTCCGTGCGCATGATTCTGAAGCATTACGACATCAAGGCTGACGAGTATGAGCTGAATGTCGGTCAGAGTGCGCAGCGTCTTGCCGACGGCCAGATCGACGCGTTCTTCTATGCTGCCGGCACACCGCTGTCGGCGTTGATCCAGCTTGGTTCGACAAAGGGCTTTGATCTCTACAGCTTCTCTGCCGATGAGCAGAAGGCGATCAACGAGATCATTCCCTATTATGTCGAGGATGTGATCACTTCGGGCGTCTATGAAAACATCGGTTATGATGTGAACACCGTGGCGGTGAATGGCCAGCTCATCACCTCCATCGACCAGCCGGAAGACCTGATCTACGACATCACCAAGGCGTTGTGGAACGACAACACCCGCAAGCTGCTGGACAAGGGTCACCCGAAGGGTAAGGCCATCCAGCCTTCGACCGCTCTGAAGGGCGTTCTCATCCCGCTGCATCCGGGCGCAGAGCGCTTCTATAAAGAAGCAGGCTTGATGTAATCATATGAGTGAGGGCGCCTTTCGGGCGCCCTCATTTTTTGTTTGGGGGTTATTATGGAAAAGTTCAGTCTTGAACGGGCGCTCTCTCTGGAGAGTAAATATGACGATTCATTACAAACACGCCCTATCGGCGACTGGCTTGCCAAATTCGTTCTTTGGTTCAGCGTTCTTTTTGCCCTTTATCACTATGTGACCGCCGGCATCGGCGTGCCGGTGGATTACTGGCATATGGGTGCCCACATGTCGGGCGTCATCATCCTGATCTTCATTTCCTTTCCGGCTTTCAAGCGGCTGAAACGAAATGACGAGGCCTCCACCGTCACCGGCATGCTGTCCGGCGTGCCATTCTATGACTGGATGTTCATGATTGTCGGCGTGGCATCGTCGCTCTATGTCGGGGTGACATGGTACGGCGTCGACCTGAATTTCCTTGGCTTCAGCTATTCCATTCCCGAACAGGTTTTGCGGATGGGCGTTCCGCTACCTGTCGATGTTGTGTTCGGCACCCTGCTGATCCTCGTTTTGCTGGAGGCGGTGCGCCGAACAATCGGGATCGTCGTGCCGATCATCATCCTGTTCTTCATCGGCTATGCCGTTCTCGGGCCCTATATCCCGCTTCAGATATTGAAGCATCCGGGCCTGAGCTGGTCGCTGTTCGTCAACAATATGTATTTCCCCGATCTGGGTATCTATGGCGTCACGCTGTGGATTGTCTCGACGGTGGTGTTTCATTTCGTGCTGTTCGGTGTGCTGGCGCAGCGTATCGGCCTTGGCCAGTTCTTCGTCGATCTCGCCACGGTTGCCGCCGGCCGCTATACAGGCGGGCTGGCCAAGGTGTCGGTGGTGTCATCGGCGCTGTTCGGAACCATCTCCGGATCGTCGATCGCGAACACCGTCTCGACCGGGTCGCTGACCATCCCGAACATGAAGAAAAGCGGTTATCCGGGGCATTTCGCCGGCGGTGTTGAATCCGCTGCCAGCGCGGGGGGGCAGATCACCCCGCCGATCATGGGGGCGGCGGCATTCGTGTTGGCCGAATTCCTCGAAATTCCCTACAGCACCGTGGTGATCGCCGCGGCTGTGCCGGCCGCCATGCACTATATCGGCGTGATGTCCATCGTCCATTTCAAGGCCAAGAAGCTGGGGCTGAAGGGTCTGTCGGCAGAGCAGATCCCGCAATTTATCGAAGTCATCAAGCGGGGCTGGATGACAGCAATACCGCTGATTGTGCTGATCTATGTCCTGTTCTCGGGCTATTCGCCGCATATGGCGGCTTTCTGGGGGATCACCGCGGTCCTGATCGTCGGCTTCATCAACCCGAGCCACCGGATCGGTCTTGGCGATCTGATCGCCGGCGCATCGCAGGGTGTGAAATACGCCCTCTCGGTCGGGGCGGTCTGTGCGGCGATCGGCATTGTCGTGGGCGTGGTCAACGCGACCGGACTCGGTTTCCGGCTTGGCTTCATGGTCACCAACAGCGCGCTTGGCATGGGCGAATCCATCCTGCCGCTGTTTTCCCTGATCCCGTTCGCCGATTTCACGCTGAACGACATCACCCTGTTCATCTCGCTCATCCTGATCGCGGTGACATGTATCCTGATGGGGGCCGGACTACCGACGACGGCGCTCTATGTGATGTTGGCGACTGTCGCCCAACCGGCGCTGGCGAATCTCGGCATTCCGCCGCTCGCATCGCATCTGTTCGTTCTCTATTACGGGGTGATTTCCGAGATCACGCCACCGGTCTGCGCGTCGGCCTATGCCGCCGCCGGCATCGCCGGATCGAATCCGTTCAGGACCGGCCTGTCCGCCTTTTCGCTTGGCATTGGCAAGCTTCTGGTGCCGATGGTGTTTGTCTACTCGCCAGCCATGCTGATTGTTCTCGATGACTATTTCACCTGGCAGGAATTCCTGCACACCGTGATCACATGTGGTCTTGGCGTGTTCCTGCTATCGGCTTCGGTGGCCGGGTATTTCCTCGCGAACATGAACGGGCCAAGCCGCGCGCTGTTCGGCATTGCCGGTATTTTCCTGGTCGCGCCAACTTTCAGCTCAACCTTGTATGCGGCATTTTTCGCGGCGCCGGTGCTGGTGATGCAGGTGCTTGCCTACAGACGCCGGGCGGTGCCGGAACCGGCCGAGTGAAATCGTGCGGGTGAACACCCCTGAAGGCTGAATTGTTGGCGCGCTGACGGGGGCACAGACAGGCAATGAAAGGGCAGGGCGGTCAGAACAGGGACGATGTTGTCGTCATCGGTGCCGGCATTGTCGGTGTTTGCTGCGCCCTGCAGCTTGCTGAACGTGGACTTTCCGTCACCGTCATTGACCGGAAGCCGCCATGCGAGGAAACAAGTTTCGGCAATGCGGGTGTGATCTCGCCCTGGAGCTGTGTGCCACAATCGGTGCCGGGTCTGTGGCGCAAACTCCCGAAATGGCTTCTCGACCCGCAGGGCCCGGTTTTCATTCGCAAGCGCCATGCGCCGGTGTTTCTGCCCTGGGCGTTGAAATTCCTCGCCGCCGGCAGGCCGGACCGGGTGGACGTTGTCGGCGATGCGATGATGGCGTTGAGCCGGAATTCGCCGGCCAACTATCGCGCGCTTCTTCAGGACACGCCGGCGCTTGAGCTGGTTCAGGATTCTGTCTACGTCTTTGTCTACAGACAGGCGGCGCAGGCGAATCTGGATCAGCTTGGCTGGCGGATGCGCAAGATGCGCGACGTGCCGCTGAGCCTGATCGGTGGCGCCGAACTGCGTGAGCGAGAGCCTGATATCTCACCCGCATACGAGGCTGCCATCCTCATTCATGAACAGGGGCGCGCCCTCAACCCGGCGGCGATTGGCAAGGCGATCGCCGACAAGGCAAAGGCACTCGGGGTTCGTTTCAACCTGTCCGAAACAAGGACCATTTCGCGTCACGGGGATGGCTGGACCGCGATCTGCGGCGACAGGCAATATAACGCCCGCAAGATGGTGTTGGCGGCCGGCGTCTGGTCGGCCTCGCTGCTGAAACCGCTTGGATTCAACCTGCCGCTCGAGGCGGAGCGCGGGTATCATCTTCTGTGCCGTGAACCGGGAATAAACATCAATAATTCCATCATGGATGTCGAGCATATGTGTGTCGCCAGCCAGATGGCGGCCGGCGTCCGGATTGCCGGCACGGCAGAATTCGCCGGCATTCAGGCGGCGCCGGATCACCGGCGCGCCTTTGTCTTCAGAAAGGCGCTGCAAAGCCTTTTCCCCGGCATCAACACGGATCAGGCGGAACCCTGGATGGGGCGACGGCCGACCTTTCCCGACAGCCTGCCCTGTATCGGTCCGGTGGCGGGACAGGATGGCCTGTTTGCGGCGTTTGGCCACTCGCATTACGGGTTGGGTCAGGCGCCGACCACGGGTCGGATCATCGCCGACTGCGTGACCGGTCGCAAATCCGATATCAATCTACAGCCCTACAGGACAGGCAGGTTCACATAAAACAGAATTACGAAACCATTATTGTCGGTGGCGGTCTTGTCGGGTTCAGCATTGCCTACGGGCTGGCAAGACGTGGTCTGGATTGTGTTCTGCTTGACGCCTCCGACACCGATTTCAGGGCGGCGCGGGGAAATTTCGGGCTGGTCTGGGTGCAGGGCAAGGGGTCCGGCTTTTCGGCCTATGCCGACTGGACGATGCGATCCGCCGAATTATGGCCGACACTCTCCTCGGAACTGCAGGAACTGACCGGCCGTGATCTCGGGCTTGAGCAGGAGGGTGGCATCCATATCTGCCTCAGCCAGGCGGAATATGACGACCGCAAGGCAAGGCTCGATGCGCTGAGATCGCACCAGAATGGCCGCTTTCATTATGAAATGCTGGACCGGCAGGCGCTGCTTGATCTGCAGCCTGACCTGGGCCCGGATGTTGTTGGCGGGTCCTGGTGCCCGGCCGATGGCCATGTCAATCCGCTCTATCTGTTGCGAAGTCTTCATGACGGGTTCCTGCGCCATGGCGGAAAGGTGCATTCGGACGCCGAAGTCAGCGACATCGCCTCCAAGACGGGCATTTTCACCGTGACCAGCAGGCAGGGTGTCGTGCGGGCGCCGCGCCTTGTCCTTGCCGCCGGCCTTGGCAACCGGACGCTGGCCCCGCTGGTGGGGCTCACTCAGCCGGTTCGCCCGCAGAAGGGCCAGATCCTGGTCACGCAGAAGACCGACAGGATGATCAGACTGCCGATGACATTGCTTCGCCAGACCGCCGAGGGCAGTATCATGATTGGTGACAGCAAGGAGGAGGTCGGGTTTGATATCTCGTCCACGACCGATGTGATGGCGCAGATCGCGCATCGGGCGGAACGGACGATTCCAGCCCTGAAACACCAGCAGATCATCCGCAGCTGGGCCGCCTTGCGGGTAATGTCACCGGATGGCTTTCCGGTCTATGACCAGTCGCTCACGCATCCCGGGGCGTTCGCCATCACCTGTCATAGCGGGGTGACGCTGGCGGCGGCGCATGCCCTCGATCTTGCCGGCGATATTGCCTCTGGCGGGCTGGCGCATCATTTGAGTGAATTCACGGAAAGACGGTTCAATGTTTCGCCAGGTTAGACCACAACCACAGGACATCACCATCTATATCGACGACAGACCCTGTGCGGCGAGGGTTGGTGATTTGCTTGCCAACATTCTGCTGCAGGAAGGCATGAGCGCGGTGCATGCCGCCCCGAACGGCACGCCGCGAGGCCCCTATTGCATGATGGGTGTCTGTTTCGACTGCATGGTCAGGCTCGAGGATGGACGTTTTGAACAGGCCTGCCAGACATATGCCGAGGACGGTCTGCGGATCTATCTGCCGGTAAGCGTTGTCGATGAGTCGGGCCAATGACCGCCGGATCGCATTATGACCTTGTCATCATCGGCGCCGGACCGGCCGGCATGGCTGCCGGCATCGAGGCCTCGAGGGGCGGGTTGCGCGTGTTGATCCTCGATGACCAGCCGGCGCCGGGCGGACAGGTCTATCGCCATATCTCACAGAACGCTGTCCGGCGCGAGGCCGTACCCTATCTTGGCGGCGATTACTGGTCGGGACAGGCGCTTGCCGATGCCTTCGCGGCCTCATCGGCCGAATTGTGGTCGGAAAGCCGGGTCTGGCAGATCACCGGTGACAGGCAGGTGTTCCTTTCTCGCCATGGTGCGGCGCAGAGCGTCAGCGCCGGGGCGATCCTGATTGCGACAGGCGCGATGGAGCGCCCGATGCCGGTGCGCGGCTGGACATTGCCCGGGGTGATGAGTGTCGGCGCGGCGCAGACCATGCTGAAAACCGCTGGCAGCGGCGCCGACGGGGCGGTGTTCGCCGGCTCGGGCCCGCTTTTCTATCTGACGATCTGGCAGTATCTGCAGGCAGGCTTTGCCGTCAGGGCGGTGATCGATACCGCCCCGGCCAGAATGACGCTGGCGCAGTACTGGCTGGCCCTGCCGGCATTGCTGCAACCGGGGCTGTTGCTGAAGGGGCTTCGCTGGCGCGCCGCGATTCGCCGGAAGACGGACTATTTTGTACAGGCCACATCGGTCGCGATCACCGGTGAGGAGCAGGTGACAGGCCTGTCCTTCACGGATGCCGGCGGGAAGCGGCAGACGATTCCGGCCGAGCATCTGTTCATCCATCAGGGTGTTGTCCCCAATGTAAGCCTGACCATGGCGAGCGATCTTGCCCACAGATGGTGTTCACGCCAGCTGTGCTGGCATCCCCGGACCGACCTGTTTGGCGAGAGTTCGGTTGCCGGCATCTTTGTCGCCGGTGACGGTATGGGCATTGCCGGTGCGGCGGCGGCGGTATCATCCGGCAGGCTGGCGGCGCGCCGGATCATCGCCAGGGCAAGGGGAATCGCCCTTCCCATGGCCCCTGTCTGGCGTCTCCTGAAATGGCGACAGGCGGCGATCAGACCCTTTCTCGACAGTCTGTTCAGACCGCCTGACGAATGGCGGGTGCCGCAGGATGACAAGGCGATTGTCTGTCGCTGCGAGGCGCTGACAAAGGCCGATGTCGCCGCCGCCATCGCGTTGGGCGTATCCGGCCCGAACCAGTTGAAAGGCTATTGCCGCGCTGGCATGGGCCGGTGCCAGGGGCGCATGTGCTCGCTGACCATCCAGAAGATGATTCATGATCATGGCGGCCAGCCGGAGGACAAGGTCGGCCATCTGAGGATCCGTCCGCCGATCCGGCCGCTGACGGTGGGCGAGCTGGCGGCGCTGGCGAATGACGATGCCAACGCCTAGGGAGCGGATCATTGTCATTGGTGGTGGCATCCAGGGCTGCGCCGCCGCCTGTTTTCTGGCCAAGCGGGGACAGCAGGTGACGCTGATCGAAAAGGACCATATCGGCCGCCATGCGTCCGGGGTCAATGCCGGTGGTGTGCGACGCCTTGGTCGCGATCCGTGTGAAATTCCGCTCAGCCTTGCGGCGATGGATATCTGGACTTCGCTCGATGACGAAATCGGCGGGCATGCCGATGCCTTTCACCCGTGCTTCTATCTGAAGGTTGCCCTTGATGAGGCCGGACACGCGCTTGGCCTTGCGCGGGTGGACTCGCTGCGGCAGGCCGGCTTCCGGCATGAGGTCTGGCTGGAGGATTCCGATATTCGTTCAAGACTCCCGCACCTGTCAGGCCGGACATTTGGCGGCATTCTTGTTGAGGGTGACGGGTGGGCCGTGCCATGGCGGATCGTCCAGGGTTTTGCCAGAGCGGCGGTCAGGCACGGCGCGACGCTGGTCGAGGATTGCCGCGTTCTCGACCTGAAGCGGGATGGTGAAGGCTGGCAGGTGAACAGCTCAAAGGGAACATTCGCGGCCGATCAGGTGGTGAACTGTGCCGGTGCCTGGGCCGCCGCGCTTGCCCGGCGGGCCGGTGAGCCGGCCTTGCCGCTGTCCCCCCACGCGCCGATGCTGGCGGTGACCGATCGCCGGCCGCCGATCCTGCCGGCGGTGATGGGTGTGCTGGGCCATACATTGTCCCTGAAACAGCTTGATACCGGGCAGTTTGTCATTGGCGGCGGGGTCAGGGCGCGGGCGGATCTGGACAAGAACAGGGGCGAGGTCGCCATTCCCGAACTGGCGTCGTCGATGCGGCTCGCAACGACGCTGTTTGCCGATATTGCCAGCACGCAGATCATCCGCTGCTGGTCGGGAATTGAAGGCTATATGCCTGACAATCTGCCGGTAATCGGCCGTGGCCGACAGCCGGGGCTGGTGCATGGATTCGGCTTTTCCGCGCATGGCTTTCAACTGGGCCCGGCGGTCGGCGAGGCGCTGGCCGATCTTGTCATGGGACGGCAGCCGCGTGTCTCGCTCGAGGCGTTCGATCCCCGCCGGTTTGAAAGCGCCGCCTGACCTGTCCTATTTCGGGCTGGCCGCAAGCCTGTCACGAAGCCGGTAATAGGTCATCGCCAGCGGCATGAACCACGGGTCACCGGTATAGAAGGGAAGCGTGTGCATCGGCAGGTTGCCGAACACGCTGTCGCCCTCCTCGCCAAGGATCATCAGCGCCGCCTTCTGGCCAAGCCAGCGCGCCCAGACGGTTCCGGACCCGCAGAATCCGGCCGGATAGATGACCCCGTCCCTGACAACAAGTTTCGGCAACTGGTCAAAGGGGAAGGCGACGAATCCCTGCCAATGAGCGTCGATCCGGGTGTCACCGAGCGCCGGGAAAATGGTCGCCAGAGCGTCATGAAGCTGGCGTTTCGCGCGTGCGGTGTCCTTGTGCCCGCGGCGGCCGCCAAGCAGGATCCGCTCGCCGTCAGGCGATGGCCGGTAATAATAGCCAAGCTGTTTTGACTCGCCGAACATGGTCAGCTTCGGCATCAGTGACTGAACACGGTTCCGGCCGATTTTCTCGGTCGCGATCATCTCGGATATCACCGGCACGAGGCGGCGCCGCAGCCAGGGCTGGGCCCGATCCGTATAGGCATTGGTCGCCGAAATGACATGTTCCGCCGCGATTTCGCCGCGATCTGTCAGAATGACAAAATCCGATTGCCGCCTTTCTATTTGCAGGACTGGCGTCTCGGAAAAGACCTTCACCCCGGCCTCCAGCGCCAGGCGCAGCATTTCATGCATCAGCTTTGCCGGATGGATGCCGCCGATATCGGGCCGCAGAATGCCGCCTTCATAGATCGATGATTCGGTGTAGTCGGCCATCTCATGCTTTTCGATGAAGACCGGGCCAATGCCGTACCGGGCCTGAAAGGCGTCATTGTCCCGCTTGATCCTGTCGGCGGAAAACTGGCCCGTCAGGCCGACAACCCGGCCGACCGGCTGAAAGTCGCAATCAATATTCTCGTCCTGGATGAATCGGGCAAGGTCGGCCCGAGCCGCCACGGCTTCATCGAAGAATTGCTGTGCCCGTTCGGCGCCAAAACGTTTCTTCAGCTGAGTTGCGGAAAGCCTGATATTGCCGCTGGTGATACCACCATTGCGGGTGGATGCCCCTTCGCCGATCAGCCCTTTTTCCAGAATGACGACGTTTCTGCCTGCGCGGGCGAGTGTGAGGCCTGCCGACAGCCCGGTGAAGCCGCATCCGATGATGGCGATGTCGGCATGCTGTTGCCACTCGGCTGGCGGTGCCGGGCGGGGTGGCCGTTCCTGCCACCAGTAGCAGTTGAAATCCTGATTGGTGTTCATGGACTGACGATGTCAAATTGGCAGGTAGCAGTCAAATTCATTCGGCGACAAGCTGTCGCCACTGGAGCTGATACAGGTGCCGACAGGTGGCGATAGTCCTTTGCTGCCATGCCCCCGATTTCGCCGCCGGGAATAACGAGGTGGATTTCGAAGGCAGATTTACCGCCGACATGCTATCACCGTCTTTGACGCGCCCGGACGGGATATGCGGCCTGACTTTGAAAATCCCGCAGCGCCGGGACAGGAAACGCCAGAAGGGTAATCTGAATGATTTCGGTAGGTGGTGAAAATCTCATCGATCTGGTGTCCGGCGAGGCGGCTGCAAACGGTCTGCCGCAATATGTTGCCAATCCGGGAGGCTCACCCTTCAATGTCGCCATGGCGGCCGGCCGGCAGGGCCGGCAGGTTGCCTATCTGACACCGGTCTCCGAGGATGCGCTTGGCGAACTTCTGGCTGAATGCCTTGTGCAGAGCCATGTGGAGCTTGTTGCGCCGCGGCTGCCGCACCCGACATCGCTGGCTGTCGTATCGATCACCGACGGCATCCCGTCCTATGCCTTTCACCGCAATGGCACGGCCGAACGTCAGGTCAGCATCGACAGCCTTCAACGCGACATGCCAGCTGCCACCACGCTGTTTCATGTCGGCTCGCTCGCGCTGATCGACGGCGATGATGCCGACATCTGGGAGACATTTTTCGCCGGCTGCCAGGGCCGTGGCTTGATGACGTCGATGGACCCGAATGTGCGGCCCGGCCTGATCAGCGACCGCGACAGCTATGTCGCGCGGATCAGGCGGATGATGCGTCATGTCGATATCTTCAAACTCAGCGACGAGGATCTGGAATGGCTCTATCCGGACAGATCGCATGACGATGCTCTTGCCGCGTGCCGCGATGATTGCGATGCCGTGCTGTTCATCCTGACGCTTGGCGGGGCGGGATCGCGCGCGTTTCTAGGCGATATCGAGATACAGGCGGATGCCCCCGCTGTCGAAACCCTTGTCGATACGGTTGGCGCCGGCGATACCTATATGGCCACCATCCTGTCCTGGGTGGTGGAAACCGGCCTGACCTCGCGCGCCGCGCTGGCGGCGATTGACGAGAATACGCTTCGCGCCGCCATCCACCGCGCCGCCGGTGCTGCCGCCATCAATTGCGGCAGGTCGGGTTGCAACCCGCCATGGCGTGAAGAACTGGGGAGCGTTTAACCCGGAACGGATTTCGAGAGGTTGCCGACCTGCCAAGCCGACCTGCCAGAGAACCTTCAGATCGATTGCTGTCGGTCGGCTTGATTTGACACGCCGGGCGGCCCAGGATCAGGGACTGGCTATCGCGGCTTCCATGCTGGCGTGGCCATGGTGAGGACTTGACGACATGAACCCATCCCTTCCCCGGAACGCCCCGGAACGCGGCTTTGATGAAGCCGAATTTGCGGTACGCACGGCGCGCGCCCAGCGGCAGATGTCACTGGCAGGAATCGCCGGGCTGTTGCTGATGAGCGAGCCGGAGGTGCGGTATTTCAGCGGCTTCCAGACGCTGTTCTGGCAGAGCCCGACGCGCCCCTGGTTCCTGTTCGTGCCGGCGACCGGCAAACCTGTCGCGGTGATCCCTGAGATTGGCGCCGCGCTGATGCGGCGGAGCTGGCTTGATGACATCCGGACCTGGAGCGCGCCGGCTCCTGATGATGACGGTATCAGCCTGCTGGCCGACCTGTTGAGGCCGCTGGCGCGGGATGGCGCGACACTAGGCGTCATGAAGGGCCATGAAACGCATCTTCGCATGCCGCTTGGCGACTGGGAGCGTTTGACAGCGTTGCTGCCGGGGCTCGAGATTGCCGATGCGACAACCCTTGTCCAGGGGCTGCGCATGGTGAAGAGCGAGGCCGAGATCGACAAGCTTCGTCATATCTGCACCATCGGCTCGGCGGCCTTTGACGCGGTGCCGGAATTTGCTGTGGCCGGCCAGCCGCTTGACGATGTGTTTCGCGCCTTCAGGCGTGCCGCTATCGGCTTTGGCGCCGATGATACGCCCTACCTTGTTGGCGGGGCCGATCAGGGCGGCTATGCGGATGTGATCTCGCCGCCGACCTCGCGACCCTTGCAGCCAGGCGATGTGCTGATGCTCGACACCGGTTGTGTCTGGGACGGCTATTTCTGTGATTTCGACCGTAACTGGGCGATTGGCCGTGCCGATGAGACGGCAAGGCAGGCCTATGATGTGCTGTGGCGCGCCACCGAGGCCGGCATTGCCGCGGCGCGGCCGGGCAACAGCTGCCGCGACCTGTTCATCGCCATGTCCGATGTGATTGCCGAGATGGATGACAGCGGCGGTGATGTCGGCCGGCTTGGTCACGGGCTGGGCATGCAGCTGACCGAACAGCCTTCGCACGCCATGTTCGACCGGACTGTGCTTGTCGAGAACATGGTGTTGACCATCGAGCCATCCCTGTCCTATGGCGACGGGTTGATGATGGTGCATGAGGAAAATATCGTGGTGCGTGAAGACGGGGCTGAACTGCTGACACGCCGCGCCCCGCCCGAACTGCCCCTGATCGGGTGACAGCATGCGCCGTGCGGCACCCTGACAGCAAGGAAGGATATGGCAATGTCACATGTATTTCCGCGTAGCATGAAGACCGTCCCGCCGGTTGCCGTGGCCGGTGAGGGCTGCTACGTCATCGATTCCACCGGCAAGCGTTATTTCGACGGGTCCGGCGGTGCGGCGGTGTCCTGCCTTGGCCATGACCATCCGGCGGTGATTGATGCGGTGCGCGAACAGATCGGCAGGCTGGCTTTCGCGCATACCGGCTTTTTCACCTCCGAGCCGGCGGAATCACTGGCCAGTCTTCTTGCTGCGCAGGCGCCGCCGGGGATCGAGCATGTCTATTTCGTTTCCGGCGGGTCGGAGGCGGTGGAGGCGGCGATCAAGCTGGCGCGGCAGTATTTTGTCGAGCGCGGCATGCCGGAACGAAGGCACATCATCGCGCGCCGCCAGAGCTATCACGGCAACACGCTTGGCGCGCTTGCCGCCGGTGGCAATGCATGGCGCCGCCAGGCCTTTGCGCCCCTGCTTGTCGAAACAAGCCATATCGCGCCCTGTTACGCCTATCGCGAGATGCGCGATGACGAGAGCGAACGCGCCTTTGGCGAGCGTGTTGCCGACGAGCTTGAAACCGAAATCCGGCGCCTTGGTCCGGACAATGTGATGGCCTTCATTGCCGAACCCGTCGTTGGGGCCACGCTTGGCGCGGTGCCGGCGGTGACAGGATATTTCGCCAGGATTCGTGACATCTGCGATCGCCATGGCGTGCTGCTGATCCTTGACGAGGTGATGTGCGGGATGGGGCGCACCGGCTATCTGTTCGCCAGCGAAGCGGATGATGTACGTCCCGATATCGTGACCATCGCCAAGGGGCTTGGTGCCGGCTATCAGCCGGTCGGCGCGATGCTGTGCAGCGGTGACATCTACCGCACCATCGAATCGGGAAGCGGCTTT
>Ga0181594_10002895_pt1 | contig 15664 bp, 15 predicted proteins | sample 071ome_18_FD_145603 | JGI IMG/M metagenome (GOLD analysis project Ga0181594, IMG submission 145603) | Coastal salt marsh microbial communities from the Groves Creek Marsh, Skidaway Island, Georgia - 071413BT metaG (spades assembly) | ecosystem: Environmental > Aquatic > Marine > Intertidal zone... | reverse complement strand
GCGATCAGGCTCAGGGATGTAATCATCCACAGCTTCCATGAGCTTCATGATGTTCTCCTGATGAGTTGCATCTCCCTCGAGAGCCTTGAGAGCAGATCCACGGACGATAGGAATGTCGTCACCAGGAAACTCATACTGGCTGAGGAGCTCACGAACTTCCATCTCAACGAGATCGAGAAGTTCTTCATCGTCAACCTGGTCAACCTTGTTGAGGAAAACCACGAGAGCAGGAACACCCACCTGACGAGCAAGAAGAATATGCTCACGAGTCTGAGGCATGGGGCCGTCAGCAGCGGATACAACGAGAATTCCTCCGTCCATCTGCGCAGCACCGGTGATCATGTTCTTCACATAGTCAGCGTGCCCAGGGCAGTCAACGTGAGCGTAGTGACGATTCTCCGTCTCGTACTCAACGTGTGCAGTTGAAATTGTAATACCACGCTCTCGCTCTTCGGGTGCGCCGTCGATCTCGTCGTAAGCGCGCTTCTCAGCGAAGCCCTTATCAGCAAGTGTGGCGGTGATAGCAGCGGTGAGGGTAGTCTTACCATGGTCAACGTGACCAATGGTGCCTACGTTCACGTGCGGCTTATTCCGTTCGAATGATTCTTTAGCCATTGTCGTTTGGTTGGTTAGTTGGTTGGTGTCGGATTAAAAATTCGACTTTCCAGCGACAGGATTTGGTAAGCTACCGCTGCGTATTCGCAATGTGTTTTCGTTACGTTGTTTTTGACTGGTTCTTGTAAGACGGAGATGGAGCTCTTGACGGGATTTGAACCCGTGACCTCTTCCTTACCAAGGAAGTGCTCTACCCCTGAGCTACAAGAGCCTTTCAGCACCTTGAGCGAGAGAGACCTTTCGAAATTTTTCCGAATTTTGCGGCCTCGGTAACTCAGGCTCTAATTCTACCGGTAGGCAACAAACCTCCGGAAACCTACCCCTTTTTGGGAGGAAACTCGGAGGCAATGGTGAAAACCGCCAAAATTAGCCGCGCAAACTACTCGACGGGTCGCATCTGTCAAAAAATTATTGCCAAAAGGCTAAAATTTTCGTTCTACGGCCCATTCCCTTGCCGTATCTTGCGAAAATCAGCCCAAATCAGGGTCAATATCACGCGAGAAACGTTCGATTTTCTCTGCTTTTCCCGTTTCTGGATCCACAGCAACAATTACTCCCCGCAATCCAACGACTCCGCGCGCTACTGGAAAGCGCTGTGGAGTCGATGTGCGGAATCGTTCTACGATAGGATCAATCTCGCGACCGAGAATGGAATCAACTGGTCCGCACATCCCCGCATCGGTCAGGTAGGCTGTCCCTCCGGGGAGAATGGTTTCGTCTGCTGTTTGCACATGGGTGTGCGTTCCTACTACCGCAGATACGAGCCCATCACACATCCGGCCCATCGCGATTTTCTCGCTCGTCGTTTCGGCATGGAAGTCGAGAAAGATCACTTTCGCGTTTTCCTCCTCGCGCAACCGTTTTGCCTCGGCCTCTACGGCCAGATAGGGATTTTCCAAGGGCGGCTGTATGAAACTGCGTCCCTGCGCATTCATCACTGCCACTGTGCCCTTGGCGGTGTCGAGAACCATGGTTCCCTCTCCCGGGGTTCCATCAGGATAATTGAGCGGACGCAGCATTCGGGGTTCTAAATCAAAGAACTCGACGATTTCCTTTTGATCCCAGATATGATCGCCCGATGTGATAACTGCAACTCCAGCCCTCATCAAATCAATCGCGATTTTCGGGGTAATCCCCCGCCCTCCTGCCGCGTTTTCGCCATTGGCGATGACGAAGTCGATTTGCTCCTCTTCGCGAATCGCCGCGAGATTCCCGATCACCGCTTTGCGGCCCGGTTCTCCGACAATATCTCCTAGAAATAAAATCCTCAGCATGCTTCACTTACTTGACCGGTATTTTCCCCCGGAGGAAACCAAAATCTTTCATCGCCGTGAGTGAGTCCCCCCTTTTTTCCCACCATGTCGCTACGGCAGGCCTCACTCTCGCTATTTCCATCGCTTCGCTATTTCCGGCATTCGCTGATCCGGAAATAGCCTCTACTCCTCCCCAACCCTACGTCGCAAGGCTCGGTGATCCACCGGACTGGTCGCAACTTGACGCTTTCCAACGAACCATCACGAGAGAGGAATTCGTGTATCTTCTCCAACACTGCTATGCCCGAAGTCCGGAGGAGTTTACGAATCTGATTCATATCGAACCCGACCGCGCCCTCATTGTAAAACAGTCCAACTTTCCCGAGCGCGGCTGGTATGACCTGCGCTTCCGCACAGAAAACAAGCTCCCCTCCGACGCTCCGAAATTCTGGAGACGCCCAACCGAGCTGCCCGACCTGCCCGCCAACTCTGCCCGCCCTCTCGAAGGCATTCGCATCGCGGTAGATCCGGGCCACATTGGCGGACGATGGGTGACTTGGGACGATAGACACTTTCGCATCGGCAAAGATACCATCGAAGTTCGGGAAGGAGAAATGACGCTGAAGGTAGCGAAGATTCTCCAACGCGATCTCGCCTTGCTCGGCGCAACAGTCGTCCTGACTCGAGACTCAAACAATCCGGTCACGACGGAACGTATCGAGACCTTGCAGGATGAAGCGCGTGATTATCTGAAATCCCGGAATCTGGTCCCCTCCTCCGGCCTGCTGGCCAGCACCGCAAAGAAGATGTTCGCAATCTCCAGCGAGATTCGCTCCCGCGGTGTGAAAGTAAACGAAGCCCTGCAACCTGATCTGGCCTTGTGCCTGCACTTCAATGCCTCGCCGTGGAAATCGCCTCGCCCGGCTTTTCGCAGCCCGAATCACCTGCACCTGCTCATCAACGGCTGCTACAGCGGTGGAGAAATCAAAGAGGACGATACTCGCTTCGAGATGGTCATGCGCATTCTCCAGCGCGTCTATCACGAGGAATTAGCCATGGCAGACATCGTGGCAAAGACAATGGAGAACGAGACACGCCTGCCCGCCTTCCACTACGACGGTAAAAACGGTATGGCCGTGAATGACAACGAGTTTATCTGGGCCAGAAACCTGCTCGCCAATCGCGTCTTTTTCTGCCCGGTCCTGTTTTTCGAACCCTACTGCATGAATCACAAAGAGATCCATGCTCGAGTTCAGGAAGGTGAATACCCCGGCCTCCGCGAGATCAATGGAGTGTATCGGAAAAATATTTACCAGGAATACGCCGATGGAATCACAGCGGGCTTGGTGAGGTATTACCGGGCGCGGCGCTGATCACCCCTCCCGATATAATCCTGGCTCCACTCCGATGGATCCATGAATCCTCGCGATGTAGACATCCGGGTTCGCCTCAAAGTCAGCGAGCGATTGCTTCGTCTTTTCCAACCGATCCTTCAGATCTTGTCCACTGGGGCCCGCTGGTTTTCAACTGACGCAGACGTTCCCGAAGATTCAGGAGCAGCGAGCGCGCCATGTCGAGAAAGGGAAAATCCTCTTCCTCCCCCACAATCGGGTAACCGCGAGCCGCGAGCTTCAGGTTGATGTAATTGCGAGCAGACTGGTCTGCACCCGTTCCAGGTTTCGGCACCTGGCCGTTAAAACCAATTCGATCTTCAAGGGGATGTTTCGTCACTCGAAAATGTGCGGAGGCTGCGTCGAGAAAGTTTCCGCAGATCCCGTGCCACGACTCCTACGAAATACGAAGCCTTCGCCAAGCGGTTTTTGGAACAATCTTGGCGATTTTATATACGACCGACCAGAGCTGCTCTTTCATTTGTCTTTTCGATCCCTCTTGCGTTCCCTCCTCATTCGAAGCAACTTCGAACCTTCCCATGCCCTATCGAATCTGCAGACTCTTTGAAATCGAAAACGGTCACATGCTGAGCAAGCATCCCGACAAATGCCGATTTCCTCACGGCCACTCCCGCAAGGTCGAGTGCGTTCTCGAGGCGCCCGATCTCGACGATCGGGAAATGGTCTGCGATTTCAAAGTGCTCAAACTGATCCTTAACGATTACCTCGACCGCTTCGATCATGCCATGTGTATGAATACCGACGACCCGGCGTACGAGGAATTCAAAGAACGCTACGGTGACCGCGTCATTGGCTACGAATCGCAGGATCCGACCACCGAAGTTTTGGCGCGGCAATTTTATGACCATCTCGTGAGGTCTCTCGAAGCCTACCGCGCTGATGGTGAGGAAGAGTTTACGCTGCGCGATTCCGTTCGGGTCGTGTCCGTGAAAGTCTGGGAGACGTCGAGTTCGTGGGCGGAGTATTCGGGGTAGGCAGAGTGCTCAAATTCACTTCGACGCGATCGACGGCGGCATCTGTGAAATCGACCTGATTACAAATTGGGAGGGGCTGTAACGGAAGATTCTGAAGTTTTCATCATATTTGGCCGCGGATGTGCTCTCTTACGCTGCCATGGGACATTCGTATCGACACACCAAGATTATCGCGACACTCGGTCCTGCAACCGAGTCAAAGGAGATGCTCTCCAAGCTGATTCTCGGCGGAGTGGATATTCTGCGCCTAAATATGGCGCACGCTTCCCACAAGTGGGTCGAGGATGCGATGTGGTACATTCGCGAAGCATCAACGGAGGTCGGACGTCACGTCGCAGTGATGATGGACGTGAAAGGCCACGGAATACTATGCCGCCCGCAGCTATGAATTTATTGCCCGTTACGCGGATACCCTGAAGTCACGAAGTCAGATCGAAACGTCCAGTTTCCTGAGAGCCGCCCGGGGTCGGAACCAGGCCTACGAGTTTTCACAAACCGCATGGCGCCAGCGCAATGAGTTCCGCAACCTCCAGAGAGAACTGGAAAAAGTGCGCCGCACCGAGTTTGATCGTGGCATGATGCTTCCCGCGAGGAACGTCCAGGCGCAGGCGGACCCATTTGCTCACTAAGCCGCCTCCAAATCTAGAATCTATTTGGCACCGGTCCGTAAGGGCCGGTGCCTTTTCATTTTCGACCCACACGTTTCTCCATGAAACGCCAGCCCCCTCAATTCTAATCGAACAATTCGCTGACTCTCTTTTTACAAGCTCCTGACATACCGGCTGGGAAAGCGGTTAGGGTGAGGTCATAAAGAAACTCCTTCCACTCATTCTCTTGGCCATTCTCATCGCCGTTTTCGTCCTCACCAAGATCGGACTCCCGGGTCTGATTACGACAGAGAGCCAGGACTGGAATTTCATTGGATCAGTCGGCGGAATGAAAGTCGAGCTCGCCGGAGATCGTTTGCTCGTAGCTTGTAATGTTTCCGGAGCCAAGACGATCACGACCCGGCCAACGATAGTCAATTCCGGAATGGGAATCAGGGAGCTGAAGACTTCCCGATCCGATTACACGATCTTCCTGACGGTAGTGACTGCCGCATGGAAAAAGGGAATGAGCACCGAGTGCGACAGCATTTCGCTATCGGAATATCCAGCGGGGGCCTATGCGATCGCCTATCTGGACCCGGACGGGACCACCCATCCCCTGGGGACATTACTTGTTCCGTAGCTCTCCCACCCCAATCGAAGCAGGAGGAATCCCGGTCAATCTACGCCCGAAGCCTCAAACAGGCCCGACACCGTTTTATCCAGATCTTCGCGACCGGAAAAGTAGAAAGAACTCCCGCAGCGATACTCCTCAGTCCTGCAAATCCCCCCGCGCCTTTTCAAATTCCGACCGCAACTCCGCATAATCCGTCGCCACTGGAAACTGCGGAAATTCATCGATCACATTTTGCGGCGGGCAATAGAGAATTCCCCGGTCCGCCTCAGAGAGCATCGTCGTATCGTTATAGGAGTCGCCTGCCGCGATGACCTGAAAATTGATCTCGTGAAAGCGTTTCACCGCTTCTCGTTTCGGATCCGGCATCCGGATGTGGTAGTCCGTCACGTTTCCGCCTTCATCGATCTCGAGCTTGTGGCAGAAGAGGGTCGGGAAATCGAGCCGCCGCATCAGCGGCTTCGAAAACTCGTAAAAGGTGTCGGATAAAATGATGACCTGGAACTCCGACTTGAGCCAATCGAGAAATTCCTTGGCGCCTTCGAGCGGAGAGAGCCCCTCGATCACCTCCTGAAAATCGCGAATCGTGACGCCGTGTTCCCGGAGGATCCCGAGCCGGCGAGTCATCAACTCATCATAGTCGGGGATTTCCCGTGTCGTCACAAGCAATTCATCAATGCCAGTTTTTTGAGCGACATTGATCCAGATTTCCGGAATGAGGACACCTTCGAGGTCGAGACAGGCAAGTTGCACGGCGAGAGATGGTTTGGGGTTCGGAGTATCCGTCAGCCAAGGCGAGCGGGATTTCAATCGGATTTGTTGGTGACTTCACCCAGTAGGATCAAAATTTTGATCTTGCTCTATGGCTGATGGGCTTCGTCGAGGATTAAGAATAAGATTAAGAAGGCAATATCACGAGCTTCGCCGTCAGATTCCCGTTGCATTCGCGACGTTCCCACCCCTTCATAACTACCAGCATGTTCACCGATTCTCCCCAAGTCCTCGGAGTGATTCCCGCTCGCTGGGGCTCAACCCGTTTTCCCGGAAAGCCACTCCATCACATTGCCGATAAGCCGCTCGTGCAACATGTCTGGGATCGGTGTCTTGGATGCAAGAACCTCGCCCACCTCACCGTCGCCACGGATGACGATCGTATTGCCGATGCCGTTCGCAAGTTTGGAGGCCACGTCACGATGACTCGTGATGATCACCCTTCGGGAACCGATCGCGCTGCTGAAGTCGCGGAGGCCTTCCCCGAGATGAGCCATATCATCAACATCCAGGGAGATGAACCTCTCATCGACACCGACCTAATCGATCGAATCGCCGGGGACCTCCTCGCCCAACCGGGGCTTCCTATGATCACTGCGGCAAACCCTCTTTCGCCCGACCATCCCGATCTCGAAGATTCAAACGTCGTCAAAGTCACGATCGACGCGAATGGGAACGCGCTCTATTTTTCCCGCAGCCTCATCCCCCACCCGCGAAACGTGCCGGAAGGTCTGAAGTATTTCCGGCACAAAGGCATCTATGGATTTCGACGGGACTTTCTCTCCGACTTCGTTGCCTGGCCTCCATCCCTGCTCGAGCGAACCGAAGGACTGGAACAACTCCGCGCCCTCGAAAATGGGGGCCGGATTCGCGTGGTTTTAACCGACGATGAGTCTCCCGGCGTTGACACGCCCGAGCAGGCAGCGATACTCGACGAACAGTTGCGCACATGAAATATATTTTCGTTACAGGAGGAGTGGTCAGTTCTCTCGGAAAAGGCCTCGCCGCCGCCGCCGTTGGGACCCTTCTCGAACGCCGGGGCCTCAAGGTCCTGATGCAGAAATTTGACCCGTATCTCAATGTCGATCCGGGCACGATGAGCCCATTTCAACACGGTGAAGTTTACGTGCTCGACGACGGAGCTGAGACCGATCTCGACCTCGGCCACTACGAGCGATTTACGAGCGGGAAACTTTCGCAACTGAACAACCTCACCAGCGGTCAGGTTTATGAGAACGTGATCAAGCGCGAACGCAAAGGAGACTACCTCGGCGCAACCGTCCAGGTCATTCCTCACGTCACCGACGAAATCAAAAAGCGCATCCACGATGTCACTGCGGTGACGGATGCGGATATCATCATTACCGAAATCGGAGGAACAACTGGAGACATTGAGGGTCTACCATTTCTCGAAGCCCTGCGACAATTCAAAGACGAAGTTGGCCACGAGAATGTCGCTTTCATTCATGCGACCTTGATCCCCTACATCAAGGCTGCTGAGGAGCTCAAAACGAAACCCACCCAACAGAGCGTCGCGAAGTTGCGCGAAATCGGTATTGCTCCTGATGTGATTGTCTGTCGCTCGGAGTTTCCAATCGATAATGAGCTTAAGAGCAAGATTTCTATGTTCTGTAACATCCGACCCGAGGCCGTAGTTCCCTTTCTCGACATCAAGGGAACAATCTACGAGGCCCCTCTGAAGCTGCAAGACTCCCAGCTCGACGAGATCATTTGCGAGCGCCTCGGTCTGGAAACCAGCGAACCTGATCTCATTGAGTGGCGCAACATGGTCGACCGGATTGTAAATCCGACACACACCGTGAAGATCGCCGTAGTCGGCAAATACATTGACCTGATGGATGCCTACAAATCCATCTATGAGTCCCTCACTCACGCTGGTGCCGCCAACGACGCTCATGTCGATATCGTTCGAGTCGACTCCAGCGACATCACCAAAAAGGGACCCGAGGAAATCCTAAAGGATGTTTCCGCGATTCTTATCCCAGGCGGCTTTGGTGATCGCGGCATCGAAGGGAAAATCACCGCTGCCCGCTATGCGAGGGAGAACAATATCCCCTACTTCGGCATCTGTCTCGGCATGCAGATCGCAACCATCGAGTTCGCGCGGACTGTTTGCGGTCTTGAAGGAGCCCACAGCACGGAATTTGACCCCGACACACCGCACCCTGTGATCTGCCTGCTCGAAGATCAGAGGGAAGTCGAAAACAAAGGAGCGACGATGCGTCTTGGCACATGGGAAGCCATACTTGCTGAGGGTAGTCGCTCAGCGGAACTCTACGACAGCGACAAAGTCAACGAACGCCACCGTCACCGCTATGAGTTCAATCAGAACTACAAAGCCGATTTTGAAGCGAAGGGCCTCAAGCTCGTGGGGACCTCACCCGATGGAACCCTCGGAGAAATCGTCGAGATCGCCGATCATCCGTTCTACATCGCCGTGCAGTTCCACCCGGAATTTCAGAGCAAGCCGACCGCTGCCCATCCCCTCTTCAAAGGATTCGTAGCCGCTGCCTTGGAGAATCGGAAGGGGTGAAGCAGGACGGCGGTGAAAAACTTTTCACCTCCCTCCATTTCAACTTTTTCCACGCGAAGCGCCCTACGCCACCAGCCCGCTGCGCTCCAAAAGCGCACTCAAATCTGGATCGCGGCCCATGAAGTCGCGGAAGAGTTCTCCGGCCTCCTGAGAATTTCCGCGACTGAGAATCTTCGCTCGAAACTCTTGCCCTACATCGGAACTCAGCACGCCTGCCGCCGCAAATTTTGTAAAGGCATCTGCATCAAGCACCTCAGCCCACTTGTACGAGTAGTAACCGGCCGCGTATCCCGTCGCACTTGCAAACAAGTGTGTGAATCTCCGGGCCATCGTCGGCGTATCAGTTGCCAGTGGCATCACAAAATCTTCGAGCAACTCGCGGACCAAGGCATCGAGATTTTCATCTTCCGCTGGAGGCGCGTGATTCACGTGCAATTCCAGATCCATCTTGCCAAAGGAAAGCTGTCGCATCTGCGCCATCGCCGAGTGGAAATTGCGAGCTCCAAGCATTTTCTGAAACAACTCTTCCGGAATCGGTTCACCGGTTTCGTAATGCTTCGCAAAAAAGTCGAGGCTGACCCGGGACCAGCAGAAGTTCTCCATGATCTGTGAGGGCAGCTCCACAAAATCCCAGACCACCTTCACCCCGTTGAAAGACTTGATCGAGACATCGCCGAGCAAATGATGCAGCAGATGCCCGAATTCGTGAAAGACCGTTTCGACTTCGCTGTGGGTCAGCAAAGCCGGTTTATCCGCGGATGACGGGGTGAGGTTTCCGCAGATCAATCCGAGATGCGGTTTGCGTGGCTGCCCTTCCTGCGGGGGTTCCCCGGTCTTGAGATAATTCATCCAGGCACCGCCGCGCTTCTCCTCGCGCGGATGCCAATCTGCGTAGAATGAGCCGAGCAGCTCGCCCGTCGTCTCGTCGCACAATTCATAAAACTTCACCTCCGGATGCCAGACCTCGATGCCTTCCTCCTCCGGTGACTCGCCGGGAGCCGCGTAGACTGATTTTTTCTCCTCGATCCGAAATCCGAAAATTTCCTCGGTGAGACGGAACATTCCGTCGATCACATTATCAATTGCGAAATAGGGGCGGACCTCCTCTTCATCGAAATCATACCGGGCCTTACGCAATTTTTCCGACCAATAGGCAACATCCCAGGGCTGAAACTCGCCGGCGAAATCGGCCTCTTGTTCTGCCCGGAACGCTTTCAGCGCCTCGATCTCTTTCTCGAAAAAGGGTCGCGTCTTCGCAGCGAGATCCTCTACAAAACCGAGAGCCGTTGCCCCATTTTTTGCCATGCGTTCCTCCAGGATCTGGTCGGCAAAGTCTTTCTTTCCGAGAATTTCCGCCTTCTCCTGTCGCAGGGTCAGAATCTGTCGGATCAAATCGGTATTATCAAAATCGCCATCGCGCCCAATCGTGATGCTCCCCTCCCACACTTCACGACGCAGTGACTCGTCATCGGCGTATTCGAGAACAGGTATGAAAACGGGAGCCTTCAGGGTGATGCGGTAGACCGGCACGTCATCCGATCCCAGGTCTTTTGCCGCAGCTTCCGCACGCAGGACCGCTTTCGCCGTGTCAGGCAATCCGCCCAGCCTCGAGTCGTCTTCGAGAACCAGATCCCACGCGTTTGTCGAATCGAGCACGTTCTCGGAAAATTTCTGTGTCACCTTGGCGAGCTCCGACTGCACTTCTTCAAGTCGCGCCTTTTTGTCTGTGGGCAAATCCGCACCAGAGCGGAGAAAATCCTTCACCGTCTCATCGAGGAATCGCGCCTGAATACCCTCAAGGGCCTTTGCACCATCTGATTTCGAGTAGGCTTTGATTCGTTTCCAGAGTCCTTCGTTCAGAGGAATGCGGGAAAAGAATTGCGTCACCTCGGGGAGCATCGCGTTTTGCGCATCGCGAAGCTCTTCACTGTTGCGAATCGAGTCGAGATGACTGACTAATCCCCAGGCCGCCGATAGATCTTCGGTCGCTTCTTCGAGCGCAAGCAGCGTATTTTCGAAAGTCAGTTCCGAAGCATCAAACTCACCAGCGAGGGAATCGATGCGCGCCTGCGCCTCCACCAGTGCTTTGTGAATATCCGCTTCAATCGCCGAGGGGACGAGGCTCGACCAGCCGATATGAAAATCGTCTTGCAGAAAAGGATGAGAAGGTTCAGACATGCCGCAACGGTACGCTGCAGGGGAAGCAGTGCAAGAAGCTTGGGACTCGTTTGACGGATTATGACAAACTTAAAATCCTGCTATCTAATTGAAGCGGGAACTTCTTCCCTCGTAAATTTGCGCTCTAAAAGCACGACTGCAGCCGCAATCGCACACCAGATCGAGTCTGCAATGAGGGCATTTCTCAGAAACATCCAAGCAGGGGGATTGATTCCGGGAACACCGGTCGTCTGACTCTGCCACCATCCCGCGAGAGACTTTTCATAGCCTCCGAATACCATCCAGCTGAAGGTGTTTGCAGCAAGATAAAAGAGAAGGCTGCAGAGCAAGGTTCCGCACCAGAGTTTCGGCCAGGAAATCCCATCTCGACTGAACTTTCCAGCAACAGCAGCGACGCCGAGGTAGAAAACAATCGAGAAAATCGTGTAGATCCCTAGCCCACCCGATCCGTGCCAGATACCAAGAGCGATGTCGCTAACGATCAGCAATAGAGGGGGAACCCACCAGAATCGGGCCCCGAGCAGAAGAACGCCACCGAAGGTGATCGCCATCAGCGGTGCCGTATTCCCAAGAGAATCGCAATGCGACGCAGCAAGCCGATAGCCTACCGTCAGGATCAGCAGAAATAGGATCGCGGCAAATGCGGGGCGCAAATCTGTTTTGGCGTTGGGCATCTCCGATAGCGGCGTCTTTTGTTTTTCAGCGATTCCAGATCGCCGAAGACCCGATCAAAGAGGATCAGGTGAGACGTCCAAACCTGTTGGCTCATCGACCAAACAGGGTTGAGTCAGGGAAAAAGAAATCAGGCGAGGGACTGAAGCTTCTCGATGAGAGCGTCCTTCGTCATGATGCCGGTCTTCGTCTCTTTGACCTCACCGTCTTTCATGAAAATGAGGGTCGGCACAGCGCGGATTCCGAACTTCATTGCGATGTCGCGCTGGTCCATGACGTCCACTTTAGTTACTTTGGCGGTCTCGCCGACTTCTCCGGCTACCTCGTCGAGAACAGGAGCGAGCATTTTACAGGGACCGCAGTGCTCAGACCAGAAGTCGATAACGACAGGAACGGATGCGCCCTCCGCCTCGGCGGCGAAGTTGTCAGCGGTAAGATTTACGATGGATTCGTGAGCCATGGTGATTTGAGGAATAGTGTTCAGGAAGGATTATTACGCCACCATTCATAAGCAACGCGCCAACTGTTCCGCTAATTTCGATGCAGGGGCAAGCCGGAAATCAGAGTACTCGCCTACGAGAAAACCCAAAATCAGCAGCGATCGATCCCCGGGAAAAGATTACGAGATCTCCGCAACCTGCCGACAACCCAATGAGGTAAGGAGCGACCGAAACGGATCAGCCGCCTGCCATCTTCGTGAAAACCTCAATAACGAGCACACCGATGGCGAGGATAAGAACGAGAATTGCAAATGGCATGATTAAGATTGTTTGTGTTTGCCTGGATGGACGCGACTTAGAATTTGCGGATGCGACTTAGGCTCCACCTGCAATTTTAAATACAACCAACTGGATTGCCAGCACGGCAAGAGACAGGATCAGCGCGATAATGGCGAAAGGCATGAGCCCTGACTCCTCGTATTCTTCCTCCCATTCTTCCTCAACCTCTTCAGCAGTGGATTGAATGTTTGGCTTCTGAGAAATGGTCTTGGCGGGAGCACCAGTGGATCCCATTGGCTGGGTTGAACCCATTTTCACAGTCGCTTGCGGCAGCGGCTTAGGTCCGCCCTGCTGGAGAGGCGTAGTTGCTTTTCCGACTGGACCGGGGCCAGCGCCCGCTGGCGCCTTCGCAAGCGGGATAGTCTTTGCACCTACGGGAGATGCACCGGAGGGAGCTGCAGCTACAGGAGCAGCGGGTTCAAGCGGACCCGGCCCACTTGGTGCGGCGGCTGGAGGTGCAGTCTCAACTGGCTTGGTCGGGCCAAGCGGATCAGGGCCTTTGGAAAGAGGAATTGTCTTCGCCCCAGTCGGCGCTGCAGGAGGAACAGGCGCTCCAGATGTTGCAGATGTTGCAGGTGGCGCAGGTGGCGCAGGTGGCGCAGGTGGCGCAGGTGGCGCAGGTGGCGCGCTAGGCGCTGGTGGAGGCGCTGGTGACGGAGGCGCAGTCGTAGGAGCGTCCGATGGGAGTGGTGGAGTGGAGCCTTTCGGGGTAACCGGTCCGGAATCTTCAGCTGGTGCGCGCAAGCTGATACGAACAGTTTCCTTTTTTAGGGGAACTGTTGATGTACTAACCGACGGCTTTTGAGGTTCTGTGTCGCTCATAAAGACAATTTTAAAAACTTCGAGCCATTATTTAGGCCAGAATGAGGGCCTCATGTCAACAGCATAATCGAATCGAATTGTCCGAATTCTGCTTTTTTGATGCGCAGGATTGCGGAATCGGCCTGCAACCCTTATCTGATTGGTGATGAATGCTCCCGACTCTGTCGTTTCTCTTCTCCAGAAATTGATCCAAATCCCAAGTATCAATCCCGACAGCGCTCCGGATCAGGGGGCGACTGGAGAGAGGGATTGCGCCGTCTGGCTGGGGAAATTTCTCGAACATTGTGGAGCGGCGATCACTTTCGAAGAAGTCCTTCCCGGCAGGCCAAATGTGACTGGTCGTTTTCCGGGTGGAAAAGACAAACCAGGTCTTCTTTTTGCACCCCATACCGATACGGTCAGCGTTCGTGGGATGACGATCGAACCTTTTTCCGGAGAAGTTCGAGAAGGAAAAATCTGGGGACGAGGAGCATCTGACACCAAAGGGACAATGGCAGCTATGCTCTGGGCCCTGTACGAGTTGCGCGATGTGATCCCGACCTTGACACACTCGGTCAGTTTTGTCGGGCTGATGGGCGAAGAGGCTGGCCAACCCGGTTCGATCCATTTCGCGAAACATCACGCTGATGAATTCGAATTTGCTGTCGTCGGCGAACCGACGGAACTGGAAACGGTCTATGCTTCAAAAGGATGCGTCTGGCTCGAACTGTCCACCGAAGGTATTTCATGTCACGGCTCAACGCCGGAGCGCGGAGAAAATGCGATCCGGAAATTATTGCCGATTCTCGAGCCCTTGATCGTCGCGATAGAACACGAGCTGCCGAATTATGCCGATCCGGTTCTCGGCAACCCTACTGTCAGCCTGGGTGAGATGATGGGCGGATCGAGCACGAATATTGTTCCTTCGAGCTGCCGCGCATCTCTCGATTTCCGCGAGACTCCGGCTTTTCACGAAGCGGGCGGTTGCCAAACTCTCGTCGAACGCATCCTGCTTGATCTGGATCCGCAGGGTTCCATTTCGACTCGGATTCTCGGTCACTCCGTACCGCTTTTTACCGATTTGGAAACAGATGGTGTTCGTCGACTTCAGTCAATAGGATCGAATCTCACGACTGCACCCTGGTTCTGCGATGCGGGCAGATTCGGTGAAAAAGGACTCGCTGCAATTGCAGTAGGCCCTGGAAAGATTGCTCAGGCCCACACCAAAGACGAATTTATCGCAGTATCCGATCTGGAGAAGGGAGTCGAGTTTTACTCCAACTTCATTCGAACCTACGAGAGCTGATCGTTCGATTATTCAAAACAAAAAAGCCGTTTCCCCGGGGAGAAACGGCTTTTTGAAAATTTCTGAGCCTGATTTCTTACCAGGTCCGGCCTCGAGTGTAGCCGGCAGTGGAGAGATACCCAATCTGAGGAGGGAACTCTTCGTAACCGCGCCAAGGAAGGTAATCGATGTCAGGCATAGATGGACGATAGCTATCTTTGTAAAGAGGACGTTGCCAGTTAATCACTTCGTAGAAGCCATACTTGAGGCGTGCACCGGCGCGCTGAAAGCCCTGAAGAAAGCCCGCGTGGTAGATTCCAGCAGCCTGCTCGGTGTGAAGCTCACCCCAACGATGCATCGTCGTAGGAACCTCAGTCCATCCGTAAAGTATGTTGGACATGCCTCGCGCAAGCTTGCGAGTCTTTGTGTATTTCGACGTGGGCGGCTCGTGTATGTCCGCGAGAGATACAGACGAGAACGCAACGAGCATGAGAACAGCCAGAATTTTCTTCATAGATGCAGGGAGATTAGACAGGTGATTCGGGCTTGGCAACCAAATTTTTTTTTTCGCTTGGCTGTTACGTGGTTCATCCTATGTTGAACATAATGCACCCAGATCTAGAAAAACTCCTTTCGAGGGGAAAAATCGAAGCGGCTACCGCCGATGAATTGGAACCGTTGAATCCCGGCACCTTTTGCCGCCACAAGAGTTGGGGCGTCGGCCGCGTTGCCAATTGGGACCGACTGAATTTGAAAGTTGTCGTCGACTTCGAGGATAAACCCGGTCACGAACTCGGGATGAAATTCGCAGGAATGTCCCTGACACCGATTGCGGATGATTCCTTTCTCGCTCGTCGCCTCACTTCACTTGAGGAACTTCAGGACATGGCGAAAGCTGATCCGGTTAACCTTGTCGGCCTCGCACTCAGCAGCCACGACGACAAACTTTACCTCGATCAGCTCGAGGAAATGGTGAAAGGCCGGGTCGTTGATGAAAGCAAATACAAGAGTTGGTGGGACAGTACCAAAAAGAAACTTCGTGAGGACAACCGATTCATTGTTCCTGCCAAGCGAACGGAGCCGCTCGAAATGCGAGGTAAAGACTTCGACCCATCGGAAGGGCTCATTGAAGACTTCCGCGAAGCCCGC
>Ga0181594_10002892_pt1 | contig 15670 bp, 12 predicted proteins | sample 071ome_18_FD_145603 | JGI IMG/M metagenome (GOLD analysis project Ga0181594, IMG submission 145603) | Coastal salt marsh microbial communities from the Groves Creek Marsh, Skidaway Island, Georgia - 071413BT metaG (spades assembly) | ecosystem: Environmental > Aquatic > Marine > Intertidal zone... | reverse complement strand
GTGTAGGACGTCTTTAGACTTCATGATGAGCTTCACAGGCTTCCCTGCAGGCACGTAGAGGTCGTTGGAGTTACCGCCGTTCTCGTAGGCGAAGTTCCATGACCACTTCTGTGCTGAGACGTAGACCTCCATCGCGCCCGGAGGGGCGACCTGAAGGTTCACGAAGAGCTTGAAGCCCCAGACGAACATGACGAAGCACAGCCCGAGCGGGATAAAGGCCCACGCGCCCTCCCAGAGGGTGCTGTGATCGAGGTCAGAGGTCGCGAGCTGCTCATCATTGGTACGCTTATACTTGACGACAAAATAGACCGTCATCGCGAGGATGATAAAGAAGAAGATGTAGTTGAGGTCCATGATGAAATCAAAGAGCTCATCGACCTCGCTCGCTACTGTTGAAGATTGTGGTGGTAGCCAGAAGCTACCTTCGTTGCTTGCCATAACGCACTCCGCGTCTTGCCTAGTGTGTTGATGTGGGTTGAGAGACAAGGGGTAAAGGGTGGAGGTCTCGGAGCGGGCTCCTTGACCAGGGGGCGCGGGGGTCGCTACGCGACTGACCGCTGAGAGTTAGAGTCAGCGCGTCGTGCTTTGTCCGCGCGCCAGAGGATCCCTAGGAAGAGCCCAAGGATGAGGATCGTAAGGAAGCCTCCCACGCGCATCGCGCCCCAAATGTAGAACCCATACTTCTTGTGGGAGGGCTCATACATGAAGCAGCGGAGGAGGACACGGTCAACGAGGCTCCCGACCTCACCACGGCCCGCCTCAGTGAGGGCGAGCCGGAGCTGTTGGGCGGGGAACTTGATCCCATAAAGGTAGCGGGTGACGGTCGCGTCATCGGCGAGGAAGAAAATCGCCGCGCCATGGGCGTAGTCTTGGGTGCTTGGGTCATAGCGGTAGCCGAAGCCTACGCCCTCAGCGAGCGCCTTAATGTTGGTCGCGTCGCCCGTCAGGAAGTGCCACCCTTCACCAGCCCCCTCAATCCCAAGCTGTTCGAGGTAGTTCTTCTTCTTGGCGAGCGCGAGCTCAGGGGTCTCGTTGGGCGAGATGCTCACCGTCACGAGCTCATAGTCTTCGCCCGGCGTCCACCCGAGCTCACGGACGCCGTCCAGGACACCATTGAGCACGAGGTTACAGAGCATAGGGCAGTTGTAGTATACGAGGGTCAACAAGACCGGCTTACCTGTGCCAAAATATTGGCTGAGCTTCACCTGCTCACCCTCTGCAGTGGTGAAGGCGAGGTCTGTTGGGATCGTCTCCCCAAGGCGCTCGGTGATGTCTACGTCAAGCTCTTTAGGGGTGCGGTTCTGTACCGCGAGGTCCTCTTGCTTTGGCGGACGGAGGTGGGCGCTACGCTTAGCGCTCTCCTTCGTGCTCCCCTTCGCGCCCCCTTGAGCGTCGTCAGGCTGAGTCGCCTCAGCCTCTTTGGGCTTTACCTGTGTGCTCGCCTCGGGTTGCGCCTGTGCAAAGGCATGCGACCCGTTGCCCCCTACGTAGAGCGCGCAGAGCACAAGTAGGCACAGCGTATTGAACCGCTGTGTCCGTGGACATGAGCTTGAGGCGATCTTGGAGGGGTGAGGGATCATAAGTGAGCGTGTCTTTCTGATGAGAAGCCGTGGGGATAGGGAGACAGGGGTTGATTGGGTTGTCCGTTCATATGATGAGCGGTCGACCGATTAAGTTGTGTCGAGGGCGCACCCTCGTAGGTTGGCGTACCCGATGTCATCGGGGTCGCCGGAGCGACCTAGGTCACTTAAGAGACGAGACGTAGTGCACGAGAGCCGTGATCTCTTTGTCGTTGACGGGCTGGATCAGCACCATCCCGCCGGGGGGGTAGCCCTCGACGTGGAGCGCGTTAGGCTCCTTGATCGACTGAGTGATGTAGGCCTCATCCGCGTAGTGCGCGGTCCCGTTGGTCATCTTTGAGAGGCGTCCATAGATCCCCTTCATCGATGGCCCAACGAGGCGTGTCCCGTCTAGGCTGTGGCAGGTGTTACACATCTTCGCGGTGAAGAGCGCCTTACCTTGAGCGACGAGCTTCGCGTCAGAGGCGAAGGGGCCAGGCTGGGCGTTCGCAGGGACGATCGCGGGGGCCGCCTCTTTGGGCGCGGGCTTAGCGATCGCCTTGCCCTGGCTCTCGATCACCTTCGCTTGCGCAGCCTTCAAGCTCTTGAGCTTCTCTGCTGCGGACGCCTTAAGCTCAGCGTGCTGAGCAGCGTAAACGGAGCGCTGGTGCGCCTCGCTCTCCACCTCAGAGAGCGTGCTCCAGAAGTAGCCGGCGAGCCCAAAGACAGAGATGAGTACGGCGATAAAGGAGCCTACGCCCCAGACCGTGACGCTCGCGAAGTCAATCTTGTCCTCCTCAGGGGGAGGGAGCGGGTGGTCGTCGTGGTGATCAGACATTGTCGTACCCCATTGATGCGGTGAGTTGTGGATCCTTGTGTGCGATGATCGCGTCACGCTTACACCAGAACACGAAGCCCATCAAGAACGCCCCACCAAGGCCCACAAAGGTGGTGAGGTCTAGCCAGTGGAAGTGGAGATGGTCGTGGTGGGTTGGCATGACGACGAAGTAGAGGTCGATGAAGTGCATCACGAGCATCCACAGCGCGGCCACGCCGAGCATGAAGCGGTTACGCTTAACGTGACGGCTCATGATCACCCAGAAAGGCAGGGCGAAGTGCCCGACCGCGATGAGGAAGCCAATCTTCTCCCATCCGCCGTGACTACGGTGGATGAACCAGCCGGTCTCCTCAGGGATGTTCGCGTACCAGATCAGGAAGTACTGGCTGAAGGTGATGTAGGTCCAGAACACGATGAAGCCGAACATGAGCTTACCCGCGTCATGGAAGACCCCAACCGTGAGGACGTCTGGGCTCACCTGCTCGTTGCGAGTCAGCCACAGGACGGTCGTGATCAAGACCGCGAAGAGCGCCACGACCGTGCCCGCGAAGATGTAGACGCCAAACATGGTGCTGAACCAGTGTGGGTCGAGGCTCATGAGCCAGTCGAACGCGAAGAAGGTGAGGGTCAACGCGAAGGCGAGCATCGAGAGCGGAGCGAGCTTACGCATCTTGTGGTTGTAGACCGCAGCCTCTGTCTCGGTGTTTGAGCTGTCCTGAGCGACGCTGTTGCTTCGGAAGAAGAACGCGAGCCCTGTCCAGAGCACGAAGAAGAAGACCGCGCGACCTGTAAAGAAACCCACGTTGAGGTAGGGCTCTTTGACCGCAAAGAAAGGGTCCTTCGCGGGGTCGATGTGCGTCCAGTGGTAGACGTCACCAAAGCCCATGGTGAGCACGAGCGCGGCCACCGCCATCAAGATGATGTTCATCGAGAGGTTCTCAGCGATGCGACGGAGACCCGTGCTCCATGACGCCCGCACGAGGTGGTGCAGGATCGTGAAGAACAGCCCGCCGAGCGACAGCGTGGTGAAGAAGGCAAAGGCGGTCAGCCATGAGAAGTAGAACTGGTGGTGGAGCTCATCGCTACCGCCCATCAGCCCGCCCCCAAAGCTCGCTCCGAGGCCCACGACCGCGCAGATCAGGCCAATCGTCTGGGCGCGCTTGGCGACGCCCTCTGAGAGCATGGTGTTACCTGAGAAAGTCTTTGCGTGTCCCATGATTACTTGCCCTCCTGTGCGACGACCTGGCTGTGCTGTAGAGCGCGCACGTAGGCGACGATCGCCCAGCGGTCCTTTGTGGGGATCTGGTGCTTGTAGCCCTTCATGCGACCTTGGCCGTTAGAGATGACGCCGAAGATGTGCCCCGCCTCATACTCACGCATGTAGTCTTGGTGATAGCTTGGCACGTTCAGCTTGCCGACGGTGTTCACCATGCCCTCACCTGAGCCGGTGAGGCCGTGGCAAGGTGAGCAGTAAATGTTGTAGCGCTGCTGACCACGGTTGAGGAGTGCCTCATCAACCTTGACCGCGCTAGGGATCGCGTCAACCTTGCTCCCATCCTCGTTGAGGCCACGCCAGTAGCCGTCGTCCTCACGGAGGTAGCGATCGTCATGGCCCTCTAGGCCAGGGGTCTTGACGCCATAGGCGGTCGCGAGCAGGTCACGGCCGACGGTCCCCTCGACAGGGGGGCGCATCGCGCGACCGTCCTCAAAGAAGGAGCTCACGCGCTGTGGCTTATACTTGTCTTGGAGGTCCATGTTCTGATTCGGGTGAATCGGGGGCTTACGGCTCGGCTCACCACGGCAACCCGCGAGGGCGCTGAGGCAGAGCAGAGCGAGCGAGATGCCCTTAACGATTGAGTGGCTCATTCCTTTAGTCCTCCACCGTCTGTACGTTCATGCCACCCAGCTCAGAGAGCAGGGCCGTGGTCTTCTCGTGGTCGTAGAGCGGGTCAACCACCTCGACGCTGATGAAGAATTTGTCATCGGTCACACGCTTGAAGTCAGCGATGCGATCGAGTGGGTGGTAAGGGCGTGGGAGCCCGTTGAGCGCAAACATGCCAAAAACGGTCCCGAAGGCCGAGAGCAGGATCGAGAGCTCGAAGGTCACAGGCAGCGCGAACTGCCACGCGAAGTAGGGCTTGCCTGCGATCACGAGCGGGTAATCGACTGAGCCTGTCCACCACTGCAGGAGGAGACCCACGGTGAGCCCTGTGAGGCCACCGCCGAGGGTGATCCATGGCACCTTTGAGCCGGTGAGGCCCATCGCGTCATCCATCCCGTGGATCGGGAAGGGGGACCAGGTCTCGAACTTACGGTAGCCTTGATCGTGGAGCGCTTGAGCGGCGTGGAGCAGCTCTGCGGGGTTGGCGAACTCAGCGAGGACGCCCCAGTTCTTTACGTTAGCCATGATGTGCCTCCGTGTCCTTGTGGTACCCCTCCCAGTGAGGGTCAGCCTGAGGCATCACGCCCTTCACCTCAGAGATCGCTACCGCAGGTAGGAACTTCAAGAAGAGGATGAAGAGGGTGAAGAAGAGCCCGAACGAGCCAAGCAAGCAGGCTACGTCGAAGACCGTTGGTTGATAGTAGTCCCATGATGAGGGGAGGAAGTCACGGTGGAGCGACATCGTGATCACGAAGCGCTCGAACCACATCCCGATGTTCACGAAGATCGAGAGGATGAACGCGACCGTGAGGTTCATGCGCATCTTCTTAGACCAGAAGAACTGTGGGGAGATGACGTTACAGCTCACCATCGCGAAGTAGGCCCAGTTGTAGGGACCGAAGGCGCGGTTGATGAAGGCGAAGCCCTCGTAGGGTGAGCCACTGTACCAAGCGATAAAGAACTCCATCGCGTAGGCGTACCCGACGAGCGTCCCTGTCACGAGGATGATCTTGTTCATGTTCTCGATGTGGCGGAGGGTGATAAAGTCCTCGAGCCCGAACATCTTGCGTGACGGGATCGCCAGCGTGAGCACCATCGCGAACCCTGAGAAGATCGCGCCCGCGACGAAGTAAGGCGGGAAGATCGTGGTGTGCCACCCAGGGATGACCGAGACCGCGAAGTCAAAGGATACGATCGTGTGTACCGAGAGGACGAGCGGGGTCGCGAGGCCTGCGAGAAGCATGTAGGCGCGCTCGTAGTTCTGCCAGTGGCGGTTCGCGCCACGCCAGCCCAATGAGAAGACCCCGTAGCCCCAGAACGCGAGCTTGTTCTTGGCGCGATCACGGAGGGTCGCGAGGTCAGGCACGAGGCCGACATACCAGAACAAGAGCGAGACGGTGAAGTAGGTCGAGACCGCGAACACGTCCCAGAGGAGCGGTGAGCGGAAGTTCGGCCACATCGCCATCTGGTTTGGGATCGGGAGCATCCAGTACGCAGCCCAGACGCGCCCGACGTGGATCCCAGGGAAGACGAGCGCGCAGATGACCGCGAAGATCGTCATCGCCTCAGCGAAGCGGTTGATCGCTGTACGCCACTTCTGGCGGAACAGGAAGAGGACCGCGCTGATGAGCGTACCGGCGTGGCCGATACCTACCCAAAAGACGAAGTTGACGATCGCCCAACCCCAGCCAACTGGGTTGTTGAGGCCCCAGATCCCTGTCCCCTCCCAGAAGAGGTAACCGATCGTCCCGAGGAGGACAAGCAGGAAGGTTGAGGCGGCGCCAAGCGCGAGGAGCCAGTTGATGTTAAGTGGCTTCTCTACGACCCCGCACACGGCCTCCGTGATCGAGTGAAAGTCATGCTTGCCCGCGACCAATGGCGGCGGGAAGATCGACTCTTCGTAGTAAATCTTTTGATTGTCAGACATGTGTGCTCACCTCAGCCGGCCTGCGTTGCGGTAGACGCAGACGCTGTAGGGAAGTTGGGGTTAGGGTTGCGGATCTTCGCCAAGAACGAGGTGCGGCCCTGTACGTTAAGCTCAGACAGCAGGCGGTAGTCGCGCGCCGCGGCCTTATACTTGGCGACCTCGCTGGTCGAGTCGTTGATGTCACCGAAGATGATCGCCTTTGTTGGGCAGCCCTGCGCACAAGCAGGGGTGATCCGAGCGATGATCTGGGTCGCGACCTCTGGGTTGAGCGCCGCGCGACGCTTGCCCTTGTTAATGCGCTGCACACAGTAGGTGCACTTCTCCATCACACCACGGAAGCGGACCGTCACGTTCGGGTTCCGCTGCATGTGAATGAGCTCATCTTGGCCCTGTGAGTAGTTGTAGAAGTTAAAGCGACGCACCTTGAAGGGACAGTTGTTCGCGCAGTAACGAGTCCCGATACAGCGGTTGTAGACCATGTCGTTGAGCCCCTCAGGGCTGTGGACGGTCGCGGCCACTGGGCAGACGTTCTCGCAAGGCGCCGTCTCGCACTGCTGGCAGGCGAGGGGCTGGTGTACGACCTCAGGGTTCTCATCGGAGCCCACGAAGTAGCGGTCCATGCGGATCCAGTGCATCTCACGACCACGGCGGACCTGGTCCTTACCGACCATCGCGATGTTGTTCTCCGCGACGCAGGCCACCATACAGGCGTTACAGCCCGTGCAGGTGTTGAGGTCGATGACCATCCCCCACTGGATGCCCTTGGTGTAGTCAGGCATGTTGGGGTGGCTCTCACGCTGCTCATCCGTCACGTTACGGTAATCGCCGAAGATTGACTCCTCTGGTGGGTGAACCACGCCAAACTTAGTGGTGTCAGGCATCTTGTGATGCTTGATGATCCCAGCCTTAGCGAAGGTCTCATTCGCGTTATACTCGGTGAGGGTCGCCTCGCGGACGAGCGCAGGGCGCTTGCCTACATCGAAGCCCTCGATCGAGTACTGACGTGAGTTGTCGTGACGTTGAACCGCCGCGACCACGTAGGTCTCACCAGCAGCCTTGACGCTCGCGCCCGCTGCGACGTGCGCGCTCCCGCTGTTGCGGAGGACGCCCACATTGAAGCCGGTCTCTTTCTTATCGTTGTACTTGCCCTCGCCATACGGGAGGAAGTTGCTGAAGGTGCGCCCATAGCCCAAGGTCATCGTGACGGTGTTATCCGCCTGACCGGGGAGCACCCAAGCGACCATCTTCAAGGTCGCGCCACCGAGGGTGACGTTGACCATGTCCTCGTCCTTGACGCCAAGGTCCTTGGCCGTCTTAGGGCTCAGGATCGCCGCGTTGTCCCACGTGATCTTGGTGAGGGGGTCAGGGAGCTCCATAAGCCATGAGTTGTTCGCAAAACGACCATCAAAGCTGTTATGTCCGCTGACGAAGAGCACGTCGAGTTTGTCGGTGCTTGGGTTCGTCATCGATGACGCGCCGAGCGAGCCGAGCCCTGTGGCTTTCTTGCTGGTCGTGGCGCCGACCGCGTACTGCTCCTCGAGGACGCCCTCATGGAGCCACTTGCGCCAGCGCTTATGGAAGCCTGCTGAGCCCGTCGCGCTCTTCCAAGCGCCACGTACGATCGCGTAGCCCTTAGCGCTCGCGTCACCTGTGAGCGCCGTGAGGAGCTCGACGTCGCTGACCGCCTTATGGAGAGGCTGGATGAGAGGCTGCTGAAGCGCGACCTGCCCATCGACGCCGACCGTGTCGCCCCACGCCTCTAGGTAGTGAGCGCGCGCGATGACCGTGGCGGTCTTTGCGTTAAGGGCCTTGCTGGTCTCGTTCTCCATATCGGTGAGGTAGATGACCTCCCCCGCCTTCTTCACGACCTCCGCGAACTTGAGGTCCGCAGGGAAGCTGTAAGCAGGGTTGCCACCGATGATCACGAGGGCGTCGACCTGGCCACCGCTCAGGGCAGTGGTGAGCGCCTTTGCGCCCTCCATGTCGCCCATCGCGTCCGACGCGCGACGCGCGTCAGTGTGGTATTTGACTTGGGACGCGGTCGCCCCGAGCGACTCATTCATCACCGCCGTGATCGCGTGGACCACAGCGGGCTGGTTGCGGCCCGCGAGGACGAGGGCGTGGCCCTTGTTCGCCTTGAGGTCTGCTGCGACCTGCTTGGCGGCGTCCTTTTGGAACTGGCTCAGCGCGACCGTTGAGTTAGGCGCTGGGACACCAAGGCCTCGCGCGACCTCAAAGGCAAAGGCCTCAACCTCAGCGTGAGTCGCTCGGACGCGGTGATCTGCGCTCGTGCCGGTCACTGAGTAGCGCGCCTCAACCGCGTACATACGGCTGAGGTTGTGGCTACCGTCTGCGCCCATGCGCCGGGTCGTCGCCCAGCTGCTGGCGTTCGCGACCGCTGAGCCCTCGGTGGCGAGGAAGTCGCTGTCAAGGCTGAGGATCGTCTTGACTCCCGAGAAGTCATAAACAGGGCGGACGGCCTCACCAAAGACCGCCTTCATCCCCTCGCGCTCGTTGTCATCGCTCACAGACTCATAGGTAAACCACTGCGCGCCGAGGCTCTTGACGAGCTCATCACGGAGGCGCGCGACCTGCACAGAGGGGAGCGCCTCCGCGAGGAACGCGACCTTCTTACCTGTCCACGCCTTGCTCTTCTCAGCGAGCATCGCTGTCACGGCGGTCGCGTCTAGATCTAACTTGTCTCCTGAGCGACTCGCGCGGAGGCGCTGTGGATCATAGAGGTCAAGCACTTGACTCTGATGAAGGTTGCTGAGCGCGCCTCGGCTCCCGCGGTGGAGGGGGTTCCCCTCGACCTTGGTAGGGCGACCCTCATGGCTCTCGACGAGCACACCGACCACCTCACCACCGACGCTCGTCGAGGTCGCGTAGTACTGAGGGATGCCTGGGAGGATCTCCTCAGGCGCGACAGAGTAAGGGAGGATCTTCTCAACAGGGCGGCGGATCGCGTCACAGCCCGCGAGCCCAGAGGCCGCGAGTGAGGCGCTCACCCAGCCGAGGAAGCCACGGCGTGAGGTGCCCTCTGGCTCAGGCGAGCTGATGTCAAGCTCGTCTTGGAACTCATTCTGGACGTCAGCTTTATAGGCCTCCGTCTCGTTTAGCTCATCGAAGCTACGCCAATATTTGCGTGTCTTATCGTTCATCTGTGGCACCCTGAGCAATGTAAGGGAGGGTTGACGCCCTTCTCGTCCTTCAGCTTCTTGCCGACGGTCTCGGTGAGGTGAGCGCGCATGTCATCAACGCTGAAGGTTGACGCCTTCTCTTTATTGTCGGCGACGTAGAGGGCGTGTTGCTTCTCTACGTAGCCCATGGTCGTGACCTCGTCGGTTGGACGGAGGTGTTTCTCTGGCGCGCGGTGGCAATCCAAGCACCAGCCCATGTTGAGCGGCTCAGAGAGCTGCACCTCGACCATCTGGTCGATGCGCCCGTGGCAAGACTCACAGCCGACGCCCGCTTGAACGTGCGCGCTGTGCTCGAAGTAAGCGTAATCAGGGGTCTTATGGATACGGACCCACTCGATTGGCTTATTCTCAATCCAGCTCTCGCGCACGAGACGGAGCTTAGGGCTCTTCGTCTTAATCTGCGTATGGCAGTTCATGCAGGTCTGAGTTGGAGGGACACGGGCTGACGAGGCTACCTCGGCGCCAGTGTGACAGTATCGACAGTCGATCCCAAGGTCTCCGGCGTGCAGCTTGTGGCTGTACGCTACGGGTTGCTCTGGGCGGTACCCTACGTCCGTGAAACGGGGCGAGAAGTAGTACCATACCCCCGCCAGGACCAAGGTGGTCACGACGGGGCCAACGACGCCGAAAAAGATTAGCGGGATGCGATTATGCCACTTGGGGAAGACCCATGGCTCGCTAGACGTGTGTTCTTTTTCGCTCATCTCTTGATAACCTCTGAGGTTCTAGGAGGCGGAGGGGAGACCTCCGCGGCGATGGATGGGGATGGATGAATTTTATCGAGTCAGCCTCGCTGGTTACTTGATCTGCAAGTGACGTACCAAGGCCTTGAGGCAGACTCCTGAGTGCCTGCAGTATCTTCAAATTGGATGGAAAGTCTAGTGTTTTCCGCTCGGAGGAGGGGCGTCAAAAAGCCTCACCTCACCTCACCCAGTGCGACATTTTGACGCACCCCTCTGCTATCCCTATGTCATGTCTGACAAATCACCACGCCCCCCACCAGACTTGACGCTTTTGTCGAGCGCGGTCGCTACAAAACTTTACACATCATCACCGGAGTTCAGCCCCCACATCTTGAGCTTCCTCTGGAGAGTGCGCCGGTTGATCTCGAGGATCTTGGCTACCTGAGTCACGTTGGTGTACTTCTGAAAGAGGCGCTCGATGTGTGCCCTCTCAAGGCGCTCTAAGCTGACGTCTTGACCTACCTCAGCCTCGATGTGCGCTCGCTCAGGCTCAGTGGTCCCCCTCCTCACCCCCTCGCTCGAGGCCTGAGCGAGTGACCTCACCTCATGGAGTTGGCGTGCGCTGAACGACTCAGCGCGCCCAAGATCCCCCCCTGTGCTCAGCTGATGAAAGGGGGTGTGTCGCAGCAGTCGTCCGATCACCTCACCGCTCACCTCTCCTCCTCGTGGATAAAAAATCGACAAGCGCCTCAATAGGTTGACGAGCTCTCTCACGTTTCCGGGCCACTCATGATTAAGCAAGGCCTGTCGCGCCTCTCTAGACAATAGGAGCTGATCAACCCTTAGCCTTTTTGCCCAAGCCTCGAAGATAGGCTCTATGTCCTCCACCCGATGTCTGAGGGGAGGGATGTGGATCGGGATGACCTGAAGACGATAGTACAGGTCCTCTCGAAACCGACCTGCCTGCACCTCCTCATACAAGTTTTTGTGCGTCGCTGTGACCAGCCGACCTTCAAAGCGGCTCTGCTTCACCCCTCCAACCGCGCGGAACTCACCGAGCTCAATGACCCTCAAAAGCTTCGCTTGGTGTTCGAGCGGGAGCTCAGCGACCTCATCAAGAAATAAGACGCCCTTCTTTGTCTCAGCAAACAGCCCTGGCTTGTCTGTATGTGCTCCGGTAAAGGAGCCCTTAACGTGACCAAACAGCTCGCTCTCGATCAGGTCTCTAGGCAGGCACGCCATATTCACGGCGATAAAAGGCTCATTCGCCCTGTGGCCCTGCGTGTGTAGGGCTCTGGCGACGACCTCTTTCCCTGTCCCCGTCTCCCCTGTCAGCAGGATAGGCTCATCTACCTCTGAGAGCTGCTCTGTAAAGGCCCTGAGGTCCTTCGTCACCTCGCTCTCCCCAATCAACAGAGGCGCAGGGCCCTCCTCCCGCTCACGAGCCGCCTGCCTGATGAGAGGGGTGAGCTCCTCTGCGTCTACAGGCTTAGAGAGGAAGGTGTAGGCCCCAGCCCGCATCGCCTCGACCGCCTCTGGGACCCCTCCGTGCCCCGTGAGCATAATCGTGGACGCCTTGCGCTGAGGTGAGGCCTGCAAGAGCTCAAGTCCGCTCATGTGAGGCATCTTTAAATCAATGATCGCGACACAGCTCGCGGGGGCCGTCTGTAGGGCCTTAAGAGCGGGCGCCCCTCCGCGCCTCACCTCTACCTCAAAGCCCCGCCTCCGGAGGGCTTTAGACATCGCGAGGCAGAAGGCCTCATCGTCATCAATCAGGAGGACGCTCGGGCTCTGGGCGTCATGATTTTGGTTCATAGGGCGCACTCTCATCGTCAAGGCCTGCACAGTACCGCTTGTCTTGATGAGGACGCAAGCACTTGAGAGGGACACACGACTGCTGATCAGCCTTGCGGAGCGCGTGAGTTCGTGCGACCCTCTGCTGGCATCTAGCGAGGCTATTCAGAGCAGACAGGGAGCACCCATGGAGATAGATTGGCAGATGATTGGAGCGCGTTGCGCCTTCTTAATTGAGGCGCTCATGATCCTCTTTAGCGCAAAGGTCGCGCGAGACTTCCTCTTACTTCGTAGAGGCTACCGAGTGGATCAACAGCTGGTCGAGCACGACAATGTCGCCGCCTCTGTTGACCTCGCGGGCTTTATGCTCGCCTGTGTCCTCGCGCTCCTAGACTCCTTTGTCATTGAAGGTGAGTCGCTCGTAAGGCAAGCGTCCTCGATCGCGATGACAGGGCTGATCGTCTTAGGCTTGCTCGCCTTTAATGGATGGATCACGGACCGCGCTCTCCTCAGGGGGATCGATGACCAAAGGGCGGTCAATGAAGATAAGAACGTCGCCGTCGCCCTCGTCAGGGCGGGCGCGGTGATCGGCGCGGCGCTCTCTACCCGCGCCGCCTTCGGACACCCAAACCCATGGGAGATCTGCGTCGCGTGGGCGCTCATAGGGCAGGTTGGGATCATCATCATGGCCTACGTATACCAGTGGATCTCACCCTATGATGACCTCAAGGAGGTCTCAGAGGGGAACGTCGCGGCGGCCTTCCCCCTCTTTGGGGTGCTGATCGCGGTGGGCCTGACTGTGGAGGCTGCGATCTATGGGGAGTCGGTCGAGTGGCTCAGCGAGCTGATCGCTGTGGGGCTCTACCTCTTTGTGGGCGGGGTGTTACTTTGGGTCGCGCGCGCTCTGTTCAGTAAGCTTTTCTTACCTACAGGGGACCTCGACGCCGAGATCACCCGTGACCGTAACCTTGGGGTCGGGCTCCTTGAGGCGTCGATCTATGTCGCGCTCGCGCAGGTCGTCAACTACTTCTTTACCTAGGTCGTCTCGCTTGGCTTTAGACACAAAAGGCTTGTGTCTAGGCTGAGGGACTGAGTATGTTTCAGCACGCATTCATTCATCTATGAGGCGCTCGCTGAAAAGAAATATACCGCGAGCGCTCGATATTACCGAGAGGAACGCTCATGTTTGGACGCTCTAAGCAGCTCTTCAACCCCCCCGCGATCAACGTGCCCGGCGAGGGCGATTTATACGTCAAGTTTGAGACGACGATGGGCACCATGGTCGCCAAGCTACATGAGAAGCTCGCGCCTCGCACCGTGGCGAATTTTGTCTACCTCGTGACAGGGAAGTACGGGACAGAGGAGCCCTACTATGATGGGATCCAGTTCCACCGCGTCATCCCTGACTTCATGATCCAGGGCGGTTGCCCTCTAGGTCAGGGCACTGGTGGCCCGGGCTACTCCATCGAGTGTGAGTTTCACCCAAGCCTCCGCCATGACCGCCCCGGCCTCTTGAGCATGGCTAACGCAGGCCCGAACACCGGCGGGAGCCAGTTCTTTATCACAGAGGTCGCGACCCCTTGGCTCGATAACAAGCACGCGATCTTTGGTGAGGTGATCGAGGGCGTCGAGCACATCGCTGAGATCACCTCTGTGCCTCGCGACGCCCGCGACCGCCCCCGTGAGCCGATCACGATGACGAGCGTCACGGTCTATCGAGCGTAAGCGATGAGGCTCACTCACAGGACTCCCCTCTGGAGTGGGCTCATCTTGACCTCCCTGTTACTCTCAGCCCAAAGCGTCACCGCGAACCCGTTCTTCACGGGGCGCTTTGACGGGCTGATCGGGGGGCCTTTGGATGATCGCCCGTTCGCGATTTATTGGAACCCTGCGCGCTTGGATCGAGAGGGCGGGGCCATCGACCTTCACCTAGGTGGGATCGCCCGCCAAGGGACCTACACCCGCACGCTCCCTGAGGACGCCACCGATGATGAGCGCGCGGTGAACGCGGGTCACGCGACCACCAGCGCGCTCGGACTTTTGCCTAGCCTCGCTGGCCAGTGGGGGGTAGCTTTAGGGGAGTGGAGGCTTGGCTTCGGCGCGGGCCTATACATCGCTCGCGCTGGGACGGCGGACTGGGATCGTCACCCCGACGCCCCCGCTGAGTACCCAGGCGCGTATGACGGCCCTCAACGCTGGGGGGCGCTCAGCACGAGCATGCTCCTCCCGAACGCCGCCCTCGCTGTGGCGTTAGGCCGTGGTCCGTTCTCTGCAGGGGTCAGCGTAAACAGGGTGCGCGCCTCCCTCTCGACCACGAAGGCCGCCAACCCAATCGACAAGACAGATGACCTGCTCACCCCAGATGGGGACATCAAAGAGGGCAGGATCTTCCTCGATAACGCGGTTGGCGATGGGTACCATATCGGCGCAGGGGTCGCCCTCAACTACCCACGCTTTCAAGTGGGGGTCGCGTGGCGTCAACCTGTCACATATGAGCTGAAAGGGACCGCCTATATCCTCGCAGGAGCAGAGGAGACCACTGCGAGCGCAGGGATTGAGCTACAGGTAGCTGGGAGCACCCTCGCCTCGGTAGGTGTCCACCTCACAGAGGACTTGAGGGCGAGGCTTGAGTATGAATATCAGCAGTGGTCGATCATGGATCAACAGAGGATCGTAAACGTCTCCGATGGGTCTGAGCTCCTCTTATTAGAGCGTCAATTTAATGACACCAACGCCTACCGCGTCCGCTTTGACTACCGCGCTCATGAGGCCCTTCAGCTCCACACAGGGATCAGCTTTGAGGAGGGGGCGACCTCTGAGGCGTACCACGAGCCGGGGCTCGCCGAGCATGACCAAGTTGAGGGGGGAGTAGGCCTCACCTACGTGATCTCTAACCGCCTTGAAGTGCACGCCTCATTCATGTGGCAACATTTCTTTGACCGTGAGGTCAACGAGAGCGCGCAGAAGCCAAGCACCAATGGCTCCTACACTGATAACAGGCAGTATCTAGCCACCCAGCTCCTGTGGCGCTGGGGGGCAGGGTCGGTGGACAGCGACACAACACAAGGAGGTGAAAAGTGAGCTGCGCTGGTTATAAGAGCTATGTTAAGCTGATCACCCTCTGCGCGATGATCTTACTCTCGACCTTGGCCTGTGAAGATGTGCCAAGGCGTGACTACGAGGACTTTAAGGCGCGCGCGGAGGGCCTCAGGCTCCCTCCCCCTGAGCTGAGCGATCGCTCTGAGATCAGCGACATCACAGGGCTCTGGCTGATCAACGCTCGCTTGAGCGCAGGCATTGACCTCGGGCTCCGTGTCCGCTTCTCTTTGCCGGAGGGCGTTGAGTCGTGGCCTGAGGACGCGAACGGCCTTCAGCCTGTGACGCTCCAGACCACGATCTGGCTCGAGCGTCAAAACCCAAATGACCCTGAAGAGCAGCACGTGGTACAGGTCAACACCAACGTAGGCGCTGACGGTCGCTTCGTGCTGGTCGCAGACCCACTCATCCTTGACCCAGAGAGCCTTGGGCTCGCCTCTGCGGTCGAGGCGATCGTCAACCTCAACACGAAGACCCTCGACGCCAACGAGCTGTGTGGTGAGGCGACGGGTGAGGTGACGAAGCCGATCGTCATTGACCTTGAGGGGAGCACCTTCTTTGGGGCTCGTGACGATGAGCTGACCTTAACGCTCTCAGAGCTACCAGGCCGTTGCCCCGCCTCAGGTGACCCTGAGGGAGGGGCTCAAGCAGGCGGTACAGGAGGCGCTGATGGGGGCGCTGATGGAGGAGT
>Ga0181594_10002888_pt1 | contig 15682 bp, 17 predicted proteins | sample 071ome_18_FD_145603 | JGI IMG/M metagenome (GOLD analysis project Ga0181594, IMG submission 145603) | Coastal salt marsh microbial communities from the Groves Creek Marsh, Skidaway Island, Georgia - 071413BT metaG (spades assembly) | ecosystem: Environmental > Aquatic > Marine > Intertidal zone... | reverse complement strand
AGGGCAAGGCCGACCTGTTCCGTCGCGGCAAGGTGCCGATCGAGAAGTTCAGCGACATCTACGCGAACTACGCGGTCCGACCGCTGACGCTGCCCGAACTGGAGGCCATCGAGAAGGGCGTCACGAAGAAAGCCGCGACGAAGGCGGCGAAGAAGGCGTCGAAGAAGGTCGCGAAGAAGGTCGCGAAGCCGAAGCCCGCGCCGACGCCGACACCGAAGCCCGCGCCGAAGCCGCCGCCGCCGCCGAAGCCGAAGCCGCTGTCGACGCCGCCGCCCAAGTTCCAGACGCCGCCGCCCGCAAAGCCGTCGATCCCGCCGAAGCCGAAGCCCGCGCCGAAGCCGACGCCCGCTCCGGTCGTCGACCCGGTCGCGGAGTTCACGAACAAGCACGGCTACCGTCCCGTCCACGACGCGAGCGACTGGACCCAGGTCGGTCCGCAGGCCGGAAGCAACCCCGGCGGTCTCTACGAGCGGACCGTCGGCGGCGTGAAGGAGCGCTTCTACGTCAAGCAGGTCAAGTCCGGCGAGCACGCCATGAACGAGGTCGCCGCCGCGAAGCTGTACGAGCAGGCGGGCGTCAAGGTCGCGCAGGTCGAACTCGGCATGATGAACGGCAAGCCGGTCGTCATCAGCCGATGGGAGCCGCTCCAGAAGTTCAGCCTGACCGCGCAGAACATCGCGGCGGCGCAGCAGGGGTTCGCGGTCGACGCGCTGCTGGCGAACTGGGACGTCATGGGCGCGACGTTCGACAACATCTTCGTGACCGCGACCGGGCAGGTCATGCGCCTCGATACCGGCGGCGCGATGCTGTATCGGGCGCAGGGCGGGCTGAAGGGCACAGCCTGGAACGACAAGGTCGGAGAGTTCCTGTCGCTTCGAAACAAGGTGAATGCCCCGCAGGCGTCGCAGGTCTTCGGAGCGATGACCGACCGCGACCTGTATCAGTCGATCAGCAACGCGGTCTCGCTGCTCGATAACCAGAAGATCGCGAACGTGATGTTCGACGTCTACTCGGCGACGAATGCGTCGCGGAAGCAGGGATACGCGCTGGGCAAGATGTTGCAGGCGCGGCGGGCGAAGCTAATCGCGATACGGGACAAGCTGGGCGACAAGATCGTCGCGCAGCAGGAAGCGGCGAAGGCGGCGGCGGCGGCGGCGAAGAAGACGACGAAGAAGGCGACGAAGAAGGCGACGAAGAAGGGGGCTGGGACCGGACGCGAAGCCGCAGGACCGACGCCGAGCATCGGGAGGAACGAGGCGCTGCTTGACCGCGAATACGGCAGCTTCCACACGAAGCGGAAGCGCTACACGGACGAGGCGACCTACCAGAAGGACTGGAATGCCTGGGTGAAGAGCCTGACGCTGAAGGAGCGGGACGCGCTCGACAGCTGGACCGGCGGCGAATACGGGCGGATACGCGGCGCGCAGGGATTCAACACCAGCACGGTGTTCCGGTTCGGGGACGCCAGCGGGCAGATCTCGCGCTACGCGGAGGTGTCGAAGCTGCTGCGGGACGCGATGCAGCGAGCGCCGATGCCGAAGCCGGTGAAGCTACACCGCAGCTTCTACGTCAGGGACCGGGCGACGTATGACAAGATCCTGAAGACAGCACGCGCGGGCGATGACTGGACGATGGAGGCGACCGCCAGCTTCTCGACGTCCGACGACGTCGCGACCGGCTTCGCTCGGGTCGGCGACAAGAACGTGCGCCTGACTGTCAAGACGAACCGTGGCACCTGGGTCGACCCGATCAGCGAGAACCAGGGCGAACTGGAGCACATCATGATGAACGGCGAGAAGTTCCGGATCGTCGAGATCAGGAAGTGGGAGGGCCCTCGCGGCAAGAAGACCGGCATCGAAGTGATTCTGGAGGAAAGATGACCTACAAGAAGGGCGAGCGATTCGCCGACAGCGGCGACGTCCCGGACTTTCGCATCGAGCGCGACGAGACGAGAGAGACCGACGTCACAGCCATCGCCTACGAGGCGGGCAAGACTGCTTTCGAGAACGGGACGAAGCGTGCCGACAATCCGGAGACCGATATCCTGCTGGCCCAGCATTGGGCGAACGGCTGGGACATCGCGGAGATGCTGAACCGATGATGAACGCGAAGCGATGGGCAGCGATGGCTGCGGTCCTGATGGTCACGACGTCCTGCGGGATGCTCACCAGCGAGCAGACGCAGGCGGCGATCGACATCGTCAACGAGATGGCACAGCGAGGCAGCATGACCGCCGAGCAGGCCCAGGCGCTGGTTCAGGCCCTGATGGCGAACACCGGCGAGCCTTGGTGGCAGCAGGTCCTGCGCGTCGCCGTCGAGGTCGGTCTGGCCGTCGCGGGCGTCCGCATCTGGCGCGGTCCGGCGGCGGGCGTCGCCGAGCGGGCGGCGCGGATGGCGGCGAAGAAGACGTCGTGACCGACCGGCGGCTGTTCGAGCCGGGCGAACTGGCGCACCTCAACGCCTGCGCGGACTGGCTGGGCCGACCGCGTCACGGCTACGTCGTCGACGAACTGCGCGGCAGGCGCGACCTGCGGCGTCTGAAGTGGCGCGGCAAGGAGGTGCCGATCGACGGCGTCCCGGAGCCGATCGACGGCACGGAGCCGGTCCTGGACGTCGTGATGCGGCAGGAACGGGCCGAACGCCTGCACGCTGCCGTCGACAGCCTGCGGGACCGGCAGAAGCAGGCCATCCGGCTGCGCCTGGACGGCGCGAGCGTCGCGGACTCGGCCAAGCGTATGGGCTGCTCGGTCGACAACGTCGACGGCCTGCTCCGGAAGGCCCGCCGCAGCCTGCGCTGGATGCTGGCAAGCGTCGCCGCCTGCGCGGCCCCGCCGCAGGTCCTGGACGACCTGACCCAGCGCGCCGTCACGGAGGAGACCCGCCCGGCGGCGGTCCTTCGCGCGATGAGCGAGGCGTCTTACGCAGTCGGGCAGCCTGCGTCGGTCCATGTCCGGCACATGCCGGATCTCGCAGACGTCGACGGCGGTCTGCCGGTCGTCATGATCCCGGACCGCCTGCCGGTCGCCGGTCGGACGTTCCAGCTGGTCTGGGCGTCGCAAGCGGTCGCAGACGTGCGTGGCAAGCGGCCCAGCCCATCGTGCGCGCTCCTCGCCACGTTGACCCAGCCAGGACCTCCCGCCTACATTCCCGGCGCACGCGGCGCGATGTTGCAGGTCCGCCCGGACTTCGTCTTCGTGCCGCAGCGCGTCGAGCGGGCGTCGGTCGCCGGTCCGGCGTTCCAGCAGACTGCGGACGGGATCGTCCTGCTTCGGTTCGACGTCCCGCCCAGCTTCGACGGCATCACCGCGTGGTGCCAACTCCTCCTCGCAGACGACCGCGTCCCGGCGGGCTGCGTATCCACACCGATGATCGAGCTTCATTTCGGCTCGAAGTAGCAGGACAGCATGGCCATCCCGATATTCACGGACTCCCTCGACGGCATCCCGGAACCGATCCGGGAGCACTACAAGAAGCAGGACGACGGCTACGTCCTCGAAGCGACGGCTGCGAACGGCTTCGCCATCGAAAACGTGGCAGGTCTAAAGAGCGCTCTCAGCGCCGCCCGCGCCGAGGCGAAGGAAGCGGCCAGCAAGATGGCGGCATTCATCGGAGACGACGGCGAGATGATCGACCCCGCCTCGGCGAAGCAGGCGATCGAACGGCTGGCGTCGCTGGGCAACGAGGCGGACTCCGAGTCGAAGGTCCGGGCTGCCGTCCAGGCGCAGATCGACGCGCTGGGCAAGAAGCACGCCCAGGAACTGTCTGCGCGCGATGAACGGGTATCGGGCCTGACCGGGCAGATCTCGAAATACATCCTCGACGACGCGCTGCTGCGCGCCCTGACCGACACCAGCGACGGACGCACGGCGGCGATCAGCCCGAAGGTCCTGGCGTCGGCGATGCGAGACCGGCTCCAGGTCACCGAGACCGACGGCCAGTTCGAGGTCCACGTCCTGGATGAGCAGGGACATCGCCGGATCAGCCCGGCCAGCGGCAGCGACTCCTGGATGACGGTCCAGGAACTCGTCGACGAGGGCCGCAGCGGCGACCTGAAGCCGTTCTTCAAGGCAGCGCCCATCGCCGGGACTGGCAGCCTGGAGGGCCGCACGGGCGAAGCTGGAGGCCCTGCGGCGTCACCAGCGTCGAACCTGAACCCGACCGAGCGCCTGCGGGCCTACTACGAGTCGCAGGGCGGATAAAAGGCGGCCCCGGCTGCGGATGTTGCTGGGAGGGAGTAGGTCACGCAGCCGAGGCCTGCTGGGAACGCCGACCGGGTCAAGTCGATCGGGCGCGACAGGCATCGCGCGGTTCCCAGGTCCTGACACTTTCTCAAAAAAGCGTCGGCGGCGCTACCATTTCTCGCGGTCGGCCCAGTAAGCCGCCGACATCTTGCCCTTCGCGATGTTCTTCGCGTGGCGAGCCTTGAAGGACGCGCGCTTGGCCTTGGTCGCGGCGGACTCGCCCTTCTTCGGCTTCCCGGCGGTCTTCGCGCCCTGCTCGCCGAACCGGATCAGCTTGACCTGACTGCCGACCTTCGCGACGACGACATGGGACTTGGTCGGATGGCTGGGCGTCCGCTTCGGCTTGTTCACGCCGGACACGCCTGCTGCCTTCTTCGCGCGGTCGATCTTCGCCTGGAGGGCGGACTTCTTCGCGGCCATCAGTATTTCCTGCCGGACTTCTTCCCGGCCTTCTTCGCGGTCTTCTTCGCGGCGCGGAACGCCCCGGCGGTCGGTGCGCCCTTCGTCCCCGGCTTCCGCATCCGCTCGCCGCTTCCGGCTGCGATCCGCTTCCGCTTCGCGTTGATGTTGTCGTAGAGGCCCTTCTTCTTCGATGCCATCGTAGTCCTCCTGACCGCGCGATCGGCGGCGTCTGTTTTCTGAAAAAGCAGCGGACACCAGAGGCGAGTGACCGTCAACCGGCGAACGTGTCTAAACGGTCAGGGCCATCCAGCCGGGCTGCTTGACAGACGTCCTGCCGCGTGTTGGTATCTGGACGTCGTCGGCAGGACGCGGACGACATCGGTCTTCCGTCGGCGGGACGCTGGCGGCATGCGGGACGCAGGCGACCGAGCAGAAACTGCTCACGCGTGGACTGTCCCCGGTGAGCGAACCGAACTCACTGACCTGAAACTGGAGGAAGCCACACGATGGCTTTGACTCTTCTCGAAGCTGCGAAGCTCGTGTCCGGCGACGTCCAGCGTGCTGGGATCATCGAACTGTTCGCGCGCAACTCTGACATCCTCTCGGCGCTGCCGTTCGAGGACATCCCCGGCGGATCCCTGACCTACAACCAGGAAGCGGCCCTTCCAGGCGTCGGATTCCGTGGCGTGAACGAGGCCTACTCGGAAAGCGTCGGCGTGATCAACCCGGTCACCGAGGTGCTGACGATCTCTGGCGGCGACATGGACGTCGACCGCTCGCTGATCAAGACGCGCGGCCCCGGCATCCGAGCCGTTCACGAGTCCGTGAAGGTCAAGGCGCTCGCCCAGCAGTGGCACCTGAAGTTCATCAAGGGCGACAGCCGGACGGCCCCGAAGGAGTACGACGGTCTCCAGGCACGCCTGACCGGAGCCCAGCTGATCAGCAACAGCGCGGCGAGCGGCGGCGCGGCTCTCAGCCTTGCCAAGCTCGACGAGGCGATCGACGCGGTCGACGATCCGACGCACCTGATCATGACGAAGGCGATGCGTCGCAAGTTCGCGGTCGCGCAGCGCGACCAGAACATCGGCGGCTACGTCACGTTCTCGCGGAACGAGTTCGGCGCTCAGGTGACGAGCTACAACGATCTGCCCATCCTGATCGCGGACGCGAACGACATCGCGACGAGCAACCACAGCCTGGGCTTCAACGAGACGCCGAGCGGCGGCGGCACGAACTCGACGTCGATCTACATCGTGTCGATGCGCGAAGGGATGCTGACCGGCATCCAGAACGGCGGCATCGAGGTCATGGACCTCGGCCAACAGGACTCGAAGCCGGTGATGCGGACCCGCGTCGAATGGCTCTCGGGTATCGCCCTTATGCACCCGCGCGCTGCGGCGCGTCTCGCTGACATCGATGACGCGGCGATCGTCGTCTAAGGAGAAAGAACATGGCAGGACTCACCAGAACCTTCCCGATCGACACCGCGCTGGAGCTTGAAGACGGCGCGGGCGCGATCACCGCTACGGGCGTCGGCAGCACCGCCGAGATCGACCTCGGAGCCGACAGCGTCATGCTCGGCGCGATGGTCCTTCAGGTCACGGCGATCGACGTCGCGAGCGGGAACGAGAGCTACAAGGTCGAACTCCAAGGCTCGAACACCTCGGGATTCGCGACTGCGGCTGACAACGTCGTCCTCGCGATGATCCACCTGGGCGACGCTTCGGTGACCGGCGCGACTCCGGCGGACACCGGCACCGACACGCCTGCGTCGGTCTACTACGTCCCCTTCACGAACGACTTCGGAGGCACCGCCTACCGATACGTTCGCCTGAAGGCGACGCTCGCCGGGACGTCGCCGAGCATCACGTTCAGCGCGTTCCTGACGCAGCAGCGGACGATGGGCAACTGATCGACTTGCGGCTGGCGGCGACGTCGCCAGCCGCGCCAACCAACCCGAAGGACAGAACGACATGAACCTGGAAGAGATCGACATCCCCCAGACGAGCCTCGACGACAACGGTCTGGTGACCGTCTGGTCGAAGCCGGAGTCGAAGTGGATCAAGCGCTCGCCGATCGACGCGAAGGAAGGCATCGCGTACGGCGTCCTGAGTCTGCACGCGCCCGATGACGAGGCCAAGTCGACGGTCAACATCACGACGGACAGCATCGAGGCGTATCTCGCGGGGATGCCGAAGCACGAACTGCGGAAGCTGTGCGTCGATCACGCCGTCAGCCACACGGCGGCGGACACGAAGAGCAGCCTCATCCAGCGCCTGCTGATCGCGGGCGTGATCCCGGAATGACTCCATGGCGCTGATCGTCGAGACCGGAACCGGCAGCAGCACCGCTGACTCCTACATCAGCGAGGCGGACGCGGTCACGTATCTCGACAAGTATGCGGCGAGCGGGTCCTCGAACTCGTTCACCAGCGCCAGCGCGTCCGCGCAGGAGATCGCTCTCCGGAACGCGACGCGGACGATCGACTCGATGTTCTGCATGCGGTTCAAGGGATCGCGGAAGCTGGGGACGCAGGCGCTTCAGTGGCCTCGCGTCGGCGTCGTCACGCACGACAACTACGCCGTGGAGTCGACCGAGGTCCCGGCGCTGGTGAAGAACGCGACCTGCGAACTGGCGCTGCGCTTCATCGACGACAGCACCGGTCATGACACCAGCCGCCTGACGCCCGACCAGGACCAGCCCGGCTCGATCATGATGGAGCGGCTGAAGGCGGACGTCGTCGAGACCGAGACCGAATACGCGGGCGCGTCGCAGCAGAAGCGATACAAGCTCGTCGAGGACATGCTGGGTCCGCTGATCCACAGCGCGGGGAAGGTCCGCCTTACGTGACCAAGCTCGACGACAAGCTGCTGCCTGCCGTTCTGCGGATGGCGGACGATCTGGGCAAGAGCGTCACGGTCACGACTGAGTCGCTGACCTACAGCCCGACGACCGGCAGCGCGTCGCGGTCGACGTCTACGCACACGAACCAGAAGCTGCTCGGTCTCAAGCCCGTCAGTTCGGTCTACCTGGAGAGGGGTCTCGCGGAGGACGGAGACAGCGAGGGACTCTGGGCAGCTTCTGGTCTTTCATTCACGCCCGCGCTGGGGACGCGCGTCGCGTTTAGTGGGAAGACCTACACGACTACGCGGGTCGAGGCCATCCACAGCGGCGACAGCATCTGCGCCTACAAAGTGATCTTGAGGGTCGCCTGATGGCAGAGGTCTTCGGCCCCGTTCTTCCGCCGCGCATCGCGCGGGCGCGGCGGATCAGACAGGGAAGGCAGACCGCGCGCGAGTTCAACAAGGCCCTGTCGGACTGGGCGCTCACGGCGGTCCCTGGCCACGTCGAGCAGGTCCAGAAGTACTTCGCCTTCGAGATCCTGCGGCGCGTCGTGAAGCGGACTCCAGTCGACACCGGGCGGGCGCGCGGCGGCTGGCAGGTCACGCTGAACTCGCCGTCGGACAAGCAGAACGACGCGAAGGACCCGTCCGGCGGCGAAGCGATCGCGGCAGGCAACTCGGTCATCGCAGGCAGCCAGCCATTCCAGGTCATCTGGATGAGCAACAACGTCGACTACATCCGGATCCTGGAGGAGGGCGCGTTCGTGCCACCCAACCCAGGACCTAGTAAGACCGGCGGCAGCGCAACCGCTGCGGGTCGCAAGGCGCGGAAGGGGAAGACGCTCGTGCAGAACGGCTACAGCGTCCAGGCCCCCCAGGGGATGGTCGCGGTCACGCTGCGCGAGATCCTGGCGTCCGGAGCAATCATCCCGTGATTCTGCTGCTCGCCGCTTCGAGACGCAGGGGTTCTTCTGTCCGCCCAGGCGGACGCGAGGCGGCGAGCAGTCTTACCTAAGAGAACGACATGGCGAACACCTGGACCGACTACGGCATCAATCGGATGCTCGACATCACCTTCCGAGGCGCGACGGGACCGACCGCTTGCAAGGTCCAGCTACTGTCGAACATGACGGGCGCGGACGCCGACACCGAGCTAGTCACGGGCGTCAACGCGCTCGCTAGCGGGAACGGCTACTCGCCGACGACGGTCACGCTGGACTCGTCGGGCTTCGACGTCCTCGCGGACAGCAGCGGCGACGGCTGGCAGTATCTGCAACTCGCCGACATCTCCTGGACGGCGAGCGGCGGCAGCATCTCGGCGACGGGCGCGGTCCTCGTCATGACGGACGGCGGGACCGACTACGTCTGGGCGATCTACGACTTCGGCGGCACGGTCACGGCGACGGATGGTGGCACGCTCACGCTCCAGAACTGCGAACTGCGCGTCGGCATCTGATGGCCTACCCGCTCGTCAAGTACAACAGCGCGACGGGGTCCGACACGGTTCCGTCTGACGGCGACGCGAACAGCGTCGACAGCGGCGCGACGGCGAGCGGATCGGCGAGCGGCACGACGATCACCTTCAGCACGAGCGTCGACTGCTCGGGCTGCGCGGACGACGGCAGCGACTACATCTGGTGCGAGACGACGGCGGGAGGCATCCACCTCTTCCGCATCACGGCGTTCACGGGCGGGCTGTCGACCTGCACGGCGATCACCGTCGATGCTGCGATCACGGCGAACTTCTCGGGCGCTTACTGGCACATCAACGGAACTCGGCAGTCGCTGATCGCAGAGCAGTCCGCGCTCCAAAGCACTGACGCTGCTGCATGGGGGCGCGGCTGGACGGTCGAACTCGACGGCTCGTTCTCGGGCGGGAACTTCGGCCTGTTCCTCTGCAACAACGAGTCGACCGCTGGAGCCCAGGGCGATCCGCACTTCGTCATGCGTGCATCCGCAAGCGCGAGCACGATGCCGACCATCTCCGTCACGACGACCTACACGCGGATCATCCGGATCCAGGACTGGGTCTCGATCCACATCGAGGGCATCCGCCTGGAGGCGGCGATCACGAACGCTAACGGCGCGGTCGACCTGGGCGTCGGCGCGATCACGATGACGGGCTGCGAGATCGTCCACACCGGGTCCGGGATCGGCCTCACGCGAGGCTTCCTCTACATCAACAACGGCGTGCTGCGTCTCTTCGATTGCTACGTGCAGCCGAAGCAGTGCGAGGAGGTCATCCGGACCAACAACACGCAGATGATCATCGTCGACAACTGCCATTTCGATTGCGAAGGCGTCGGAGGTGCGAGCATGGTCATCGAGGGAGCCGTCAACAACTGCGTCGTGACGAACTCGCTGATCACCGAGGCAGCGGGAGACGGCATCACGATCGACGTCGGCACCGTGGTCTCGCAGACGGCCTACTGGTTCATCAAGAACAACACGATCGCGGACTGCGGAGGCGCTGGGGTTCACGTCGTCGGGACGAACACCTCGACAAGCACGCAGCCGAAGTTCGGCTTCTACATCGTGAACAACCTGCTCGCAGGGAACGGCACCTACGGCCTCGACCTCGCGAACACGTCGATCACGAACACGGCGAACGACGTCGACTACAACGCCTTCTACAACAACACCAGCGGCGCGATCGACGGTCACCCAGCGGGCGCGAACGACATCACGCTGACCGCTGACCCGTTCACCGACGCCGCGAACGACGACTACTCGCTGAACAACACGGCGGGCGGCGGTGCCCTTGTGCGTGATGGAGCACGCCACGAGATCCCAGGAACGTGAGCGGGCGCGACGTAGGAGCACACCAGCGGGCGCTGTCCTTCGGCGCGATGCAGGCGTCGGCGGTCACGAGCGCGACCGAGACGCAGGCTGTCTTCGCGACGGCGGCGGTCACGGGATCGGACGACGGTCCCGGCCTGAACCCGGTCGGCGTCTACCTGACGCTCGCGCTCGCCGCGACGGCCAGCGCCGCGAGCCCGGCGATCAGCCAGACGCAGACGCAGGCGGTCGCGGCGACGGCCAGCGCGGCCAGCGTCGCGTTCGTCAGCCACACCCAGACGCAAGCGGTCGCGGCGACGGCGAGCGCGGTCGAAGGCCTGGGCGTCGCGCAGACGCAGGCGGTCGCCGCGACGTCCTCGGCGGCGTCCGTGGTGTCCGCTGTGGCGCGCGAGGCCGTCCTGGCGACCGGGACGGCGTCCTCGTCGGCGATCGTCGCCAGGACGGTCACACAGGCGGTCCTGGGGACCGCCAGCGCCGAGGACGGCTTCTTCCTCAGCCATCTGGCCAGCCCGGCGGTCCTGGCGACGGCCAGCGCCGAGGATGGCTACGTGGTCGGCGACCCGGACCTGGGGACGCCGCTGCCGGGCCTCTACGAAGCCATGCACAATACGGTGCGGGCGAAGTTCCAGGCAGACATCGTCGACGCCGGTCACGCGACGACGGTCGTCTACGACAACGAGCGCGAGGCACCGCCTGCGGACCAGACCTGGGTCGGCTGCGACGTCCTGGACGAGGACACGCTCATGGTCGGCAGCGGGCGGCGGCAGACGTTCCGCAAGCGCGGCATCCTGCGGGCGACGGTCTACCGTCCGCTCGGCCTGGGCGACGCGGCCAGCCTGCGGATCTGCGATGCGATTCGGGCGGCGTTCGACAGGGCGATCGATGGCGGCGTGGTCTACGGCGCGACGTCGATCGGCGGATTCGAGCGCGGCGACCAGTTCTACGAGGTCGTAGCGTCGACGCCGTTCTACCAGGACGACCGACAAGTCCGCGAGGCCAACACCGGCAGCTGGTCGCTGCTTGACCGGGAGGCGGCGTTCAACGCAGTCCGGTCTCGGTTCGACAGCCTGTTCGGTCAGGACGGCGCGGTCAGCCCGACGACGGTCGTCTACGACAACGCGCCGACGAAGCCGCCGATCGACCAGCAGTGGATTCACTTCAGCATCCAGACCGGCGAGACGGACGTCGTCGGAGCAGGCGTCAACAGCTGGGCGAGGACGGTCGGCATCGCGACGGCGATGATCCTGACGCCTCTCGGGCGCGGCGATCAGAAGACGCTGCGGCTGGCAGACAACATCGCGGCGCGCTTTCGGTCGGTGATCGACAGCGGCGTGGTCTACGAGACTCCCTACCTCGTAAGCATCGGACGTCGCGGTCAATGGTTTCAGACGAACGCTAACATCCGTTTTCGAATCGAAGAGGTTTTGACATGAGCGTGACTAGCGGCATCAAGATGCTGATGAAGGAGGAGGCGACCTACGGGACGGCTCCTGGTGGAGCGATGAGCGAGGTCCGCATGACCTCCGAGGATCTGACTCCGAACCTCGAATACACCGAGAGCGCGGCGATCCGAAGCGACGGCCAGATCACTGACATGATCCGAACCGACGCGATGGGCGGCGGCACGGTGAACGGCGAACTGTGCTACGACGCGAACGTGTTCGACGAACTCGCGCAGAGCGCGATGGTCAGCGAGGACTGGAACACGGTCAGCGCCGTCACCGGGACCGGGATCAGCATGACCGCCGCGACGCCAACGGTCCCGACGATCCTCGCCGACAGCGGCAGCGGCTTCGGCAGCATCACCGAGGGGATGTGGGTCAAGGTCAGCGGCTTCTCGAACACGGCGAACAACCAGATCTTCAAGGTCGTCAACGCGACGTCGGCGCAGCTTCACCTTCGAGGGAACACGGCATCGGACGAGGCGGCGGGCGAATCCGTCACGGTCACGCCGCTGGCGCACATCTGCAACGGGAAGACCGTCAAGACGTTCACGTTCGAGCGCGAGGATACGGGCGACGCCAGCAGCGACGAGTTCCACCTCTACACGGGCATGAGCGTGAACTCGCTGGAGATGACCGTCCCGACGACGGGGATCATCACCTACAGCTTCAGCCTCGAAGGCAAGAAGCCGACCAGCGAGACGTCGACGTCCAGCGGCGGCGGCGACAACGCTCAGACCACGAACTCGCCGATGGCGGCGGCGGACGTCGTGCAGTTCTGGGAAGGCGACACGCTGATCGGCAGCATCTCCGGGGCGACGCACGGCAGCGCGCACGAGTGGGAGGAGAACCCGTTCCAGCTGCTCGACTTCTCGCTGTCGATCACGCCGAACCTGCGACAGCGGAAGACGATCGGGAACATCGGACCGTCGTCGGCTCCGGGTCGCGGCGACATCGGCGTGACTGGCAGCTTCCGCTGCTACTACAACAGCGACGCGGACGGCGCGGAGGCGACTCGGACGAACAGCGCGCTGATCGACAAGGGCCTCGACGACACGCAGAGCAGCCTTGCCATCTTCGTGAAGGACGCGGCAGGCAACGGCTACGTGTTCGACCTTCCGCGCGTTCAGTTCACGAGCGTCTCGCGAACGACTCCGGGCAAGAGCGAAGACGTCATCGCCGAGGTAGAGTTCCAGGCTTACCGGAACGACTTGGAGACGAACTTCAACACCGGCGTGAGCGGGACGACCATCCAGATCGCTCGCGGCACCTCGCTGTAACACCACGAAGGAAGGACAGAAACATGGCGCGACTGAATCGAATCGCAACCAGCACCGAACGAGCCGCTGATGGTCAGTGGGTCGAGTTCTGTCCAGCGCAGGGCGACGAGCCTGCGCTGGAGTTGAAGATCGCCCGGATCGGCAACCCGCGCTACGCGCAGCGGCTCCAGGAACTGGTCCGCCCGCATCGCCGGAAGGTCCGGATGGGATTCGACGAGGACATGGAGCAGCTGGTGAAGATCGCGGTCGCGGAATGCGTCCTGGTCGACTGGCGCGGGCTGGAAGACGAAGACGGGAACGCGATCCCCTACTCGAAGGAGACCAGCGTCGAGATCCTCACGAACCCGGCCTACAGCGACCTGATGGACTTCGTCATGGACGTCGGCGGGGACGCCGCGATCTACCGGGAGAACGAGATCCAGGCGACGGCGGGAAACTCAAAGCGCTCCTCGACTGGGAACTCGACTTCGGCAAAGACGAGGAGCGATGGGAAGACCTAGAGCGCGCGGGGAAGCCCAACCCGCTACGCAACAAGCCGGAACTTCCGGCCTGCGACGTGATCTTCTGGACCTGCTTCGCCGACCTCGACGGCAGTCGGATCACGGGCATGGAGGCCAGTCCGATCCAGCCATCGGAGGTCGAAGCGTGGTGCAGGTTGCGGAATCTGCGCTGCACCGAGTTGATCGAGGACATCTGGGCGATCGTCCACTCCGTTGATCGTCACCGGATGAACCGCAGCCGCGAATACGCGGACCAGGAACGAAAGAAGCATGCCAACCCTCGCAGTAGCAGTTGACGCGCGAAAGGCGAAGATCGGCTCGGAGGAGGCACGGAAGGCGATCAAGAAGGTCCGCGACGAGACGACACGTCTCGACAAGGCGCAGAAGCGTCTCGGCGCGCGGATGACGATGACCGGCGCAGCGGCCAAGAGGGCGGGCCTGGGGATGGCAGGCGTCTTCGGAGGCCTGACGGCGGCGACGGCGATCACGAAGACCATCCGCACGATGGCGTCCTTCGACGAGGCCATGGCGCGACTGCAAGGCGTCACGGGAAGGACCGAGGCGCAGATGGCGTCGCTCGAAAGCACGGCGCGAAAGCTGGGCGCGACGACCAGCTTCTCGGCGTCGCAGGCGGCGGACGGGATGCTGATGCTGGCGAGGGCAGGCATGAGCGCGACGGAGGTCATCGCGTCGACGGCTCCGGTCCTGGATCTGGCGAAGGTCGCGGGCGTCGGCCTGGAGCAGAGCGCGACGCTGATCGCGGACTCGCTGAAGCAGTTCGGTCTGGAGGCGACGGAAGCGACCCTGGCGGCGGACCAGCTGACCATGGCCTCGAACCGGACCAACACCAGCATCGAGCAGCTGGGCGAAGGCCTGAAGATGGCAGGGCCGATCGCGGCGTCGGCGGGGATGTCCCTGTCTGACACGGCGGCGATGCTGGGCGTCTTGGCGGACGCGGGCCTGAAGGCCAGCCTGGGCGGGACCGGCGTGCGCGCGGTGCTCGCGTCGCTGTCGCAGCCATCTACGGCGGCAGCCGCTGCGCTAGAGCGCCTGGGCGTGGACCTGGACACGCTGGGCGAGCGGATCCTGACGAAAGGCGGGCTGCTGTCGGTCATGCAGCAGCTAGGTCCCGAGACGATGGGCATGGCGGATGCCATCACCATCTTCTCGCGGCGCGGCGCGGCGGCGGCGCTGACTCTGGGCGCGCAGACGCGGCGATGGGCAAAGCTGACGAAGCAGATCGAGGAGGCGAACGGGACGACGCGGGACAGCGCGGCGCTGATCGAGGACACGCTCGGCGACTCGTTCAAGTCGCTGGTCAGCGCGACGGAGGAGGCGATGCTGGTGCTGGGCGACGGCGGCTTCAGCGGCATCGTGCAGAGCGTCGTCCGGTTCCTGACGGACGGGATTCGAGGGCTGACGGACTTCAGCAACGGGCTGACGAAGGCGTCCGCGCAAGCGGCGCTGGTCGTCGGAACTCTTGGAGCCGCAGGACTGGCGGGCGTGGTCGCGAAGCTCGTCACCGCGCTCAACGCCGCGCGGGTCGCGGCAGGAGGATTCCTGGCCGTGATCAGCGCGCACCCGATCATGGCAGCGGCGACGGCGATCATCGCGCTCGGCACGGCGGCGATTCAGTTCGCGAATGACGCTGAGTTCGCGACGAAGGAGATGGTCGAGTTCAACCGGGTCATGGACGACATGGTCGACGGACTCGACGACGTCTCGAACTCGATGAAGCACGCGATCCTGGTCGGCGACGTCCGTCAGCAGATTCAGGCGCTCCAGGGGCTGAAGACGCAGGTCGAGCTACTAAGCAAGTCGACCATGGCGCTGGGTCCGACCATGCAGTTCGACCCGAAGGCGTTCGACGACATCCGGCAGGCCTTCGTGGAGATGGGCCTGCCCGAGTTCTTCCGGTCAACTCCACGCGGCCAGCCGTTCGCGAACTTCCCGCCTGCGATGGCGGAAGACATCCAGACGCGCGTGATCCCAGCGCAGCGTCAGGTCGGGTCTCCTGCATCGAGTATGGGCATCCTCCGACAGGCCCAGCCGGAACGCATCGAGGAGACGTCCTTCGTCAGTGCGAAGGAGGTCCAGGGTCAGGTCGTCGGAGCGCTGATGATCCTGGAAGAGCAGATGGCGAAGCTGCGCGAAAGCCTGAACATGACGGCGGAC
>Ga0181594_10002887_pt1 | contig 15686 bp, 18 predicted proteins | sample 071ome_18_FD_145603 | JGI IMG/M metagenome (GOLD analysis project Ga0181594, IMG submission 145603) | Coastal salt marsh microbial communities from the Groves Creek Marsh, Skidaway Island, Georgia - 071413BT metaG (spades assembly) | ecosystem: Environmental > Aquatic > Marine > Intertidal zone... | reverse complement strand
AAAATGCCCTCCAGGTCTCCACGCGCCAGCAGGCCAAAGGTGCCTTCGTCATCCAAGGGAAGGGCATCGGGATCGATGCTGACCCCTGAGCTCTGCTGCACCAGATCGACTGTTTTGTCGATCATCGTGAGGTTTTTCAACCCCAGGAAGTCCATCTTCAACAGACCCATGGACTCCACGTCTTCCATGAAGTACTGGGTGATCACCTGACCGTCGTTGTTGCGTTGCAGCGGAACGACTTCATCGAGGGGATCGGCGGCAATCACCACACCCGCAGCGTGGACGCCAAAGGTTTTATTGGTTCCCTCAATGCGCATCGCCATGTCGACCCAGCGCTTCACTGCGGGATCGCCGAGGTACTTCTCGCGGAACTCAGGGGCGGGTGATTCCTCACCGATCATCTCCTTGAGCTTGGCGGGTTTGCCGCGCACCACCGGAATCAACTTGGCGAGACGATCGGCATCGCCGTAGGGGATATCCAGCACCCGGGCCACATCCTTGAGGACGGCCTTGGAGGTCATCCGGTTGAAGGTGATGATCTGGGCGACCTTGTCTTCGCCATAGCGCTCGGTGACGTAGTCGATTACCTCACCACGTCGCTCGATGCAGAAGTCCGTGTCGATATCAGGCATCGACTTGCGCTCTGGATTCAAGAAGCGCTCGAAGAGCAGACCGTTAGTGACCGGATCAATGTTGGTGATGCCGAGGGCGTAGGCCACCAAGGAGCCGGCGGCGGAACCGCGACCAGGGCCCACCGGGATGCCGTTGTCTCGGGCAAAGCGGATGTAGTCCCAAACCACCAGGAAATAGGTCGGGAAGCCCATTTGCTCCATCACCTGGAGCTCGAAATCGAGGCGTTCGCCATAGGTGGCCTCGAAACCGCTGCCCTCCGGAAGCCCCAGGCGCGCGCGTAGTCCCTGCTCGGTCACCTCCCGCAGATAACTCACCGGGGTGTGCCCCTCGGGGATTGGGAAGCGGGGCATTTGATAGCGCCCAAGGATGTCGTAGTCCTCGACCTTCTCGGCCACCAGGGCCGTATTGGCAACGGCCTCGGCCACCACCTCGGGCTCCAGGTGGTCCGCGAAGAGTCCGAGCATTTCCTGCTCGCTCTTAATGAACTCCGTCCCCGTGTAGCGAAGACGCTTCTCATCGGTGACCAACTTGCCCGTCAGCACGCACAGCAGGGCGTCGTGGGCCTCGGCGTCATTGCTGGTGAGGTAGTGGGCATCGTTGGTCGCCACCAACGGAATCCCCAATTCCTTGGAGATCTTCGCCATCTCCACATTGACGATCCGATCTTCCGGGGAGCCGTGGTCTTGAATCTCGAGGTAGAAGTCGTCGCCAAAGACCCCCTGGTACCAACGGGCCACATCCCGGGCCACATCGGGGCGATCCCGCAGGATCGCCTGGGGGATTTCACCGCCCAGACAGGCCGTGGCAATGATCAGGCCCTCGCTATGGCGCTCGAGGGTCGGCTTATCGATGCAAGCTCTGGAGAAAATGCCCCGCCCGCGCATGCCCCGCAGGTGGCTGATGCTGGTGAGCTTGACCAAATTGCGATAGCCCACCGCGTTCTTGGCCAGGACAACCAGGTGGTAGCGGCGCTCCTTCTTCGGTGGGTTGGGGTCATCAATGGAGCCATTGATGACATACATCTCGTTGCCGATGATCGGCTTCACGGAACTGCCGCGGCAGAGCTTCAGCAGCTCAATCGCGCCGTACATCACACCGTGATCGGTCAGGGCGATCGCCGGCATTCCCAGCTCCTCAGCCCGCTTCACCATGGCCGGCAGCTGACTTGCCCCATCCAGAAGGCTGTAGTCGCTGTGGTTATGGAGGGGGACGAAGGCCAAGCGCGAAGAAAGCGGTGGAGCCGAGGCTGAGTCCAGGCTAAGCCGGCAACACCAGATTCAGGGTCTAAGCCACCACTTCTTCAGCCCGGCACGCCACCACTAGGGATCAGGGCACCAAGGACGCCTGGGGACGCTTGTCCATCACGCGCGCGGCCTGCTCGTAGTGATAAGCGACCTGGAGCAGGCGCTCCTCTTGAAGAACACCGGTGATGAGCTGCACGCCAATGGGCAGACCAGCCCCATCAAAACCGCAGGGGAGGCTGATGGCCGGCAGACCGGCCATGTTGGCGGGAATGGTCAACAGGTCAGCCAAGTACATCGCCAGGGGGTCTTCAGCGTGGGCGCCGAAGCCAAAGGCAGTGGTGGGTGAAGTGGGGGTGAGCAACACATCCACCTGACCAAAGGCGGCGTCGAAGTCACGGCGAATCAGGGTGCGGACCTGCTGCGCCTTTTTGTAGTAGGCATCCACGTAGCCGGCCGAGAGGGCATAGGTGCCAATCAGGATCCGGCGCTTGACCTCGTCACCGAAGCCTTCGGCACGGCTGCGGGAGGTCATCTCCGCCAGGCTCGCGGCATCCTCAGCCCGGTAGCCGTACTTCACGCCGTCGTAGCGAGCCAGGTTGGCGGACGCCTCCGAGGGGGCAATCACGTAGTAGGTGGCGATGCCGTCGTTGAAGCGGGGGCAGCTGACATCAACGAGGTCACAGCCCAGGGCCTCGAGTTGGGCCGCAGCGGCCATCACCGAGGCCTTGACCTCAGGGTGCAGGCCCTCGGCTTCAAAACACTCCCGCACGATGCCCACACGCAGCCCCGCCACGGGTTGGGTCAAGGCCGCCCGGTAATCGGGTACGGGAGCCTTCAGACAGGTCGAATCGCGGGGGTCCTCACCGGCGATCACCTGGAGCAACTCGGCGGCATCCGAGACGCTGTTGGCGAAGGGACCCACCTGATCCAGGGAGCTGGCGAAAGCCACCAAGCCATAGCGGCTGACACGGCCGTAGGTGGGTTTGAGGCCCACCACCCCGCAGAAGGAGGCGGGCTGGCGAATGGAGCCGCCGGTGTCTGATCCCAGGGAACCGACACACTCACCAGCTGCTACGGCGGCGGCACTGCCACCGGAACTGCCCCCGGGAACCTTGTCCGTGTTCCAGGGGTTGCGGCTTGGGCCGAAGACTGAGGTCTCGGTCGAGCTGCCCATGGCGAACTCGTCGAGATTGGTTTTGCCAAGCAGGACTGCGCCGGCACCCCAGAGCCGATCGGTCACCGTGGACTCATAGGGGGGAACGAAGTTCTCCAGCATCCGGCTGGAGCAGGTCGTTCGGATCCCGCGGGTGCAGAGGTTGTCCTTGATCGCCAGGGGAACACCCGCCAAGGGCGGGAGCTCAGCACCAGAGGCCCTCAGGGCATCAATGCGGTCGGCATCGGCACGGGCCCGTTCAGCCGTGACCTCGGTGTAGGCCTTAACGCTGGGCTCAACCGCCTCGATGCGGCTGAGGTGATGGTCCGTGAGCTCACGGGCGGACACATCGCCGCTTTTGAGCTGGTCGCGCCACTCGGCGATACCCATCAAACCCAGGTCCAAACCAAGGGTTGACGCTATCAGCCAACCCGTGAGCTAACCCTCGGCCGCAATGGTCAGGGGCTCGGCGCGCCGGGTCTTGATCAGGGAGTGGTTGACCTCAGCAGCTCCTTCGCTGCGGAGGTCAGCCAGAAAAGGAGGCAGGGCAGCCTCAAGGCTGCTGCGCCGGATGTAGGGACCAAACCAGTAGGTCACATCCGGCCGCCTCGTTTCAACGCGGGCCCACCAAGCCAGACCAAACCCATTGGCAATGCTGCGCAGAGGCCGAAGAAGGGGCGTCATCCAGACGGGAGGCGATAACACCATTCTGGCTCCGGAATGGGCAAGCGCAGCATTCAGAGCTTGATGTCGGAGGAGAACGTCGCGGTTGGATCCGTCCCATCGGCCCCATCGGTCTGTTCGACAACCGCAGCTGAATCCCCCTGGAACTCAGCCATCACATCGGCCACCAGCTGATCGGCACGGGCCTCTTCAGCGGGACTGAGAACGATGTCGTCCTCGGGAACGGCGGAGGTCGCTTCTGCACTGCCTTCTTCCGGCAGCTCCAGGGGGGCAGGCGTTGGCAACTGAGGACGCACGATCCGCGGGGCCGGCGCGGCCCCCGAGATCTGCTTCATCCAGCCGCGACGGGCCACCTCATAAAGAACCATCGCGGTGGCGACCGAGGCGTTCAGGCTGGGGGTAGCGCCACGGATCGGGATCCGCACCAGCTGATCGCAGTGCTTGCGGGTCAGCATCGAGAGACCATCCCCTTCTGAGCCAGTCACCACCACCAGGGGACCGTCCAGGTCAGCCTCACTCAGGGCAACACTGCCCTCTCCCGCCAGACCAATCACCCGATAGCCCTCGTTCTTCAGACTGTCGAGGGCGCGGTTCAGGTTGACCACTCGGGCCACGGGCAGGTGCTCCAGGGCTCCAGCAGCCACCTTGGCGACGGAACCGGTCAGACCGGCACTGCGGCGTTGGGGCAACACCAGTCCATGGGCGCCGAGGGCTTCTGCGCTGCGGACGATGGCCCCAAGGTTGTGGGGATCGGTGATGCCGTCGAGGGCCATCAGCAGCGGGGGCTCACCCAGGTCGCGGCAGCCATCGATCAGGGTGCCCAGATCCAGGGTGTCGGCGGCCGCAGCCTGCATGACGATGCCCTGGTGCACCGCCCCATTGGTCAGCTGGCCGAGACGCGACCAGGTGACCTCCTCCACCAGCACGCCGCCGGACTTGGCTTCCCGCAGCAACTGAAGGAAACGGGGCTGAAAACGCATTTCCGGGGTGCACCAGATGCGGTGCACGGGACGGCCGCTCTCCAGGGCTGCCTGGGCCGCATGGCGCCCCCAGATCAAATCATCGGCGGGATAGGCGTTGAACCGTTCGGCCTCACCAACGGGAACCTCGACGGCGATGGGCTTGGCCTGGTCGCGATCACGGGAGAACGGCTTGCGCCCGCCACCCTGCTCGTCGCGACGACCCCCAAAACGCCCCTTGCCGCCAGGGCGGTAACCGTCCCGGCCGGACTCTTGAGCCTCGTCGCGGAAGCGATCAGAGGAGCGTCCCTTCAAAAACGGGCGGCCCTGGGGTCGCGGGCCGCGGCGCTCGGGCCGACTGGAGGCCTCACCCCGGCTATCGGGGCGGCCTTCCGAACGGGAGAAGCGCTCACGTCTCTCGCCACCACCACCGCGCTGTTCTCCGTCGGGACGCCATTCGCCGCGGGGAGAAAACGGACGGGACGAACCGCCACGGAAGCCAGATCGGTCGCCAGGACGACCTCCAGGACGGCCACCGGAGCGGTATCCCGGACGTCCACCGCCGGCCTCGTCCCCGCCAAAGCGGTTGCCACCCCGATCCGATCCGAAACGCTCGCCGCCAAAACGGTCGCCGCGACGCTCGCCACCGGATCGATCATCGGCAAACCGTCCGCCGCCGCGTGGTGGCTTCCCTCCGCCTGGGCCCGAGCGCTGGTCCTTACGACGATCAAAACGGGGGCTCATGGTTGTCAGGCAAAGGGGTTATCGGTCGGCGTCCTCGAGTTCTGCCAGCAGCTGTGCAAGGCGGCTGGGGTTCTGCAGAAAGAGCCAGCCCACCATTGTCTCAAATCCCGTGGCCTTGCCATAGACACCAGCCTCTCCCTTGCGGGGCCCACGACCCGCTTTATTGCGTCCACGCCGCACCCACTCCAGTTCGGCCTCCTGGAGCAATCCCTTCTCCTGCAGGCGATCGAGGGCCTCCGCCTGGGCATCTGCGCGGACATCCGCCACAACGGCTCGATGCAAATCGGAACTGCGTCCCGGCTGGCGGCAGCGGCGCATGCGCTGGTGCAACTCCCAGACCGCATCCCCTAGCCAGGCCAGCTGAAGCGGACCCAACTCCCCGGGCCATCCCGGTGCTTGGAGTTGGGTCAGCCAGGCTGCCGAATCAGGCGGCGATGGCTCCGAGGGCGGTGTTGAGGTCTGGCTGGAGATGGAGAAATTCCTCAAGCCTTACCAGTTTCACCGTCTGGACGACCCTGGCATTGCCGACCACCAAGAACTGGATCTTCTGATCGTTGCAGTGTTTAGCGAACTGCACCAGGGCTCCGAGACCCGAGGAATCGATGAAATCGATCTTGCTCAGGTCCAGCACCAGCGGCTGCGGGGTGCTGGTGAGGTGGTCGTTGATAAAGGCGAGAAATTGCTTCTCGGAGTAAGCATCCAACTGCCCGGTGAAGCTGAACAGGAGACATCCGTCCTGCTGTTCAAAACCACCGCGTAGAGAGACGGTCAATCGCTGCAGATCAGTGATGGCTGCTGACCTCTGACGTCACTGGCGATCGCAGTGTAGTGAGGGTTTTCGAAACGGGCACGACCGCAACAAACTGCGATCGATCAGCCCCGTCGCTCGCTCATCAGCGCGGCGAAACGGCCGAAGTGATGGTCGGCATCGTGGGGGCCAGGACTGGCCTCTGGGTGGTACTGCACCCCGAAGATCGGCTTCTGGCGATGGGCAAAGGCCGCCACGGTTCGGTCGTTGAGATTCAGATGGGTGACCTCCATCTGATCGGCCGGGAGCGAGTCAGCGTCCAAGGCGAAACCGTGGTTTTGGCTGGTGATTTCCACCACACCGGTGGTCCCGCACGGGTGGTTCAGACCGCGGTGGCCATAGCCAAGCTTGAACGTGCTTCCACCAAGGGCTAGACCCAGGATCTGGTGCCCCAGGCAGATCCCGAACAGGGGCAGTGCCTCCTGCTCAACCAACGACTTCGCCAGGTTGATCCCACTGGTCACAGCCGAGGGGTCGCCAGGGCCGTTGGAGAGGAAAACACCTTCAGGCTGGCGCTCGAGCACCTGCTCCAAGGTGGCGTCGGCCGGCAGCACCGTGACATCGCAGCCATGGGCCACCAACCGTTCGAGGATGGCCCGTTTGATGCCGAAGTCGATCGCCACGACCTTGTACGGGGTCGCGGGATTGTCCTGGAGGCGTTGATCGAAGGCAGCAGGGCAAAGGGATGACCAGGTGTAGGGCTCCCTGGTGGAGACGTCCTTCGCCAGGTTCAAACCAGCCATTGAGGGCATCGCCTGGACCCGCTCCAGCAACTGCTGGGGCGTGCTGCCGTCAGTACTGATGGCACCGTTCATGGCACCGCCCTCGCGCAGGTGGCGCACCAGGGAGCGGGTATCAATGCCGGAGATGCCGACCACGCCGTGTTGCTCTAACCAGGCCTCGAGGCTGCCTTCACTGCGCCAGCTGCTCTGGGTGGGAGCCAACTGACGGGCGATCACACCGCGAACATGGGGGACATCGGCCTCTTGATCACTGCCGTTGACCCCGGTATTGCCCAGTTCGGGATAGGTGAAGGTGACCAACTGCCCGGAATAGCTGGGGTCGGTCATGACCTCCTGGTAACCGGTCATACCGGTGTTGAAGACCACTTCACCGAAGGCCGTCGCTCTGGCGCCAAAGGCTTCACCACGCAACACCAGGCCGTCAGCCAACACAAGAAGGGCTGGTTGAGGGGTGGGTGAGCTGCTCATGCCGACATCTTCCCTTAAGGGAGTTCTAAGCCAGGGCCTGACTGAGGCTGCGCAGCCGCGCATAGGCGGCTCCACTCTCCATGGCGGCCTGCGCCAGAGGCAGGGCTGCCGCAACGGAGTCAGCCAAGCCAGCGGCCCAGATCACCAGGGCCGCGTTCAGGGCCACCACATCCTGTTGCGCCTGGCTCCCCTGGCCCTGGAGCACGGCCTCCAGGATCCGAGCGTTGTCCTCCAGTTCTCCACCCCGGAGGGCCTCCATCGGAGCGAGGCTCAAGCCCAGCGTCTGGGGATCCAAGAGCTGGCGTTCCACCTGTCCGTCCTGGATCAGACGCAACTCACTCGGGCCAGAAAGGGATGCTTCATCGAGCCCGCCATGGCCAAAGACCACGACGGCACGGCGGCAGCCCAAGCGGGCTAAGGCATCGGCCATGGGATCGAGCAACTCCGCTGCTCCGACACCAAGGACCTGATAGTCCGGCCTGAGGGGATTGACCAGGGGACCCAGCAGGTTGAACACCGTTCTCACCCCCAGGGCCCGGCGCAGGGGGGCCAGTCCAACCAAGGCGGGATGCCAGCCCGGAGCAAATAAGAAGGTGACGCCGGCGGCATTGAGTGCCTGAACCACCACGTCGGTTGGAGCTTTGAGGTTCAGTCCAACCGCTTCCAGAACATCGGCAGAGCCGACCTTGCCGCTGGCACTGCGGTTTCCGTGCTTCGCGACCTGGGCCCCACAGGCGGCGGCCACAAAAGCAACGGCCGTCGAGATGTTGAACGTGTTGGCCCCATCCCCACCGGTGCCACAGGTATCCACCAGTTCAAGGTCAGGCCGGGCACAGGGCAGGGGTGCAGCAGCGCGCAGGACCTCAGCCATGGCCGCCAGCTCCTCACCGTTCATCCCCTTGGAGCGAAGGGCCGCGAGGAAGGCGCCCGTTTGAACGGGCTCGAGCTGTTCAGACAGCCAGGCCTCCATCAGGTCGCGTGCCTGCGATCCCTGCAACGACTCACCGCGCAGGAGTTGATCAAGAAGGGCCGACCAGGACTGGGGGGCTGTCATCAAAACGCAAGAACGAAGGTGGTCTCTAGCAAAAACAAGGCTCAGGGACTGTCCTGATCGGACGTGTCAAAACCAGATCCGACGGCCTGAGGTGCCGCTTCAGCCCCCGGCCGATAGCCGCCAGCCCAGATCGCCCGCGTGCGCTGATGCAGTTGCTCGCGGCTTAAGCCCCACAGACGCAGGGTCTTCTGGAGATCCTCCTGAAGATCCAGGGCCCCGGGAAATCCCTCGTAACGCATCAACAGGCGACCCAGCTCCACCAGATCGGCATCAGCAGGGGCCTCAGTGGCCAACAAGCGGTCCACCAGGTCGCGTTCGGTTCCATAAAGAGGATGAGACTGCTGGTTCTCGTCCATCGAGCCGACTGAGGGTGCGCCGGCACAGCATCGCTCAACAACGCTGTTCTGGGGTCGCTGCCTAGGTTGGCGAAACCTTGCCTTGATCCATGGCGGCGATCCGCTTCGGACTGATCCAGCGCTACCTGCGGCCCTATCGGCGCACGGTGCTTCTGGGCGTCGCCGCCCTAGTGGTCGTCAACCTCTTGAGCGTCACGATCCCGCTGATGGTGCGGGGCGTCATCGATGACCTCCAGGACGGCTTCACCTACAGCGACGTGCTGCGGCAGGCGGGAATCATCGTCGTGCTGGCGACCCTCATGGGGGGCGTCCGGCTGGTCTCGCGAATGCTGGTCTTCGGAGTGGGCCGGCAGGTGGAGGCCCAGCTGAAGCAGAAGATCTTCGATCACATGCTCCGTCAGGAGCCCGGTTGGGTGCAGAGCACCGGCAGCGGCGAAGTGATCAGCCGAGCCACCAGTGATGTGGAGAACGTGCGGCGCCTGCTGGGCTTTGCGGTGCTCAGCCTCACGAACACCGCCCTCGCCTACGCCCTGACGCTGCCGGCGATGCTCGCCATCGACCCACTGCTCAGCCTGGCGGCGGTGGGGCTCTATCCGTTGATGTTGATCACCGTTCGACTCTTCGGCGGCCGGATGATGCGGCAACAGCGCCGTCAGCAGGAAGCGCTGGGGGAATTGAGCGATCTGATCCAGGAGGACCTCTCCGGCATCAGCGCCATCAAGATCTATGGCCAAGAACGCACCGAGCGGGAGGCCTTCGAGCGGCGCAACAAGCGTTACCGGGATGACGCTCTCCAGTTAGCCCGCACCCGCAGCACGCTCTTCCCTCTCCTGGAGGGCATCTCGTCGGTCAGTTTGCTGTTGCTGCTCGCCCTCGGCAGCGGGCAACTGGAGAGCGGTCGCCTCTCCATTGGGGATTTGGTGGCCTTGATCCTTTATGTCGAGCGACTGGTCTTCCCGACGGCCCTTCTGGGATTCACGCTGAATACCTTCCAGACCGGCCAGGTGAGCCTGGAGCGCGTCGAAGAGCTGCTGCGCCGGACGCCGCGCATCCAATCCCCTGAGGCACCAAAGCCAGTTCCCCAACGGACGGGCAGCCAAGCCGCTGGGATCGAAGCCCGAGGCCTCACCCTGCGTTACCCCGACGCGGAGCGCAACACCCTTGAGGACGTCAGCTTCCGCCTTGCCCCAGGGGAACTCGTGGCCGTTGTCGGACCCGTGGGATGCGGCAAAACCACCTTGGCCAGGGCCCTGGGCCGGATGGTGGACGTGCCTGAAGGGCAGTTGTACCTCGATGGGACTGACATCACAGCCCTCGACCTCGAGCAGCTCCGCCAACAGGTCGCCCTGGTCCCCCAGGAGGGCTACCTCTTCACTGCGAGCCTCGCCGACAACCTCCGCTATGGAGAACCAGACGCGGATCAAGCACGGATCGAACAGGCAGCGGAGCAGGCGCGACTGGCCGCTGATGTGCGGGGCTTCCCCGATCGCTACGAAACCCTCGTAGGGGAGCGCGGCATCACCCTGAGTGGCGGACAGCGCCAGCGCACAGCCCTGGGTCGTGCCCTGCTGGTTCAAGCCCCGCTCTTGGTGCTCGATGACGCCCTGGCCAGCGTGGACAACAACACGGCCGCCGACATCCTGAGCTCGATTCGCGCCCAGCGGGACCGAACGATCTTGATGATCAGCCACCAACTCTCAGCGGCAGCGGCCTGTGATCGAATCCTTGTCCTGGACGAGGGGCGCCTGGTGCAGCAGGGACACCACAACGCGCTCCTCGAGGAAGCCGGCACCTACCGCAGGCTCTGGGAGCGGGAACAGGCGGAGGAACAACTCACGCGCGTGGCTTGAAGGACAGCATCGTTCTCGCAACATCCCAGGACAAGCCCGCTTGAGCTCGCTTAGCTGGAGGGACGCCTCCGCTGAGCGCCCCCATGCTCACCAGCTCTGCCTACCGCCTGCGCTGCACCCTGACCTTTGGCGATATCTACGGCCAGATCCTGATTTGGATGCTGGTCATCTTTGTCAGCCTGGCGGCCGGACTCGCGCTCATGGGCGCCAGCAAACCGATCGTGGCCCTGGTGGGCGTTGGGCTGATCCTGGTGCTGTCCCTGCCGTTTTTGCTCTTCACCTTCACCACAACCCTGCTGAATCACATCGCCCTGGAATCGACTTCGAGCGAGGGTTGAACTTCCTAGGCTCTGGCCAGCAAAGGCTGTTGTGGTGTTCGGACTGTTTCAGGGCATGGGTGGATCAAAGACAAACCTGATTGCACCAGAAGCGGCCCTACCAGGACGCTCCGATCCGATCGCGACGGCGGATCGCCACGTGGTCCTGGGTACAGCGCTGAAGGCTCCGTTGAGCACCAGTCAGCAGGAAGCCCTCTTTGGCTGCGGCTGTTTCTGGGGCGCGGAGAAGGGGTTCTGGCGCTTGCCCGGGGTGATCACGACCGCGGTGGGCTACGCCGGTGGCTACACCCCGAACCCGACCTATGAGGAGGTCTGCTCCGGCCGAACCGGTCACACCGAAGTCGTACGTGTGGTTTGGGATGTCAACGCCATTGATTTCAGTGATCTCCTGAAGCTCTTCTGGGAATGCCACAACCCAACCCAGGGGATGGCCCAGGGCAACGACACCGGTACCCAGTACCGCTCATCGATCTACGTCAACGAGCCCAAGCTCCTGGCGGTCGCCAAGGCCTCATCTGATCGCTACCAGCAGCTGCTGAATGGCTCCGGCAAAGGAGCCATCACCACGGAAATTGCCCTGGGCAAACCCTTTTTCTTCGCCGAGGGCTATCACCAGCAGTACCTGGCCCGTCCAGGCAGCCGCCCCTACTGCTCCGCACAACCCCAGGGGGTCTTGCTCGATGAGCAGTGGGAGGGCTGTCACTACAAACTCCCCGCGGCGGTCTGGCAGAACTACGACTGGAGCATCAGCCACTGCGTTCTGCGGGGAGACAACAGCCCAATTCGCCTTTGATGTTCGGACTTGCCTTGCTGATGGCTCAGGCCATGCAGTCCCCCTGGTGGGAGGACTACGCGATCAAGGATCGCTACCTCTGCCATGACAAGGGAATGCTGGTGATCGAGCGCAATCAATCCCAGGCCTCCCTCATCAGCGGTGGATACCGCAGAACCTTTTTTCGGCTGCAAAGCAACGAACCTGGCGTTCGCTACAGCAGTGATGGCATGGAGATGATCCTGCGTGGCGATGAGCTCACGCTGGAGCAACTGCCGATGCGGATGCAGTGCCTACGGGTGGATCAGGTCTGATGAACCCCTTACCGGATCGAACCGTGATCATCGGCATCCTGGCCACCTTGGGGCTGGTCTTTGCACTGGTGTTTTGGTATGTCCGCCTGGCGCCCAGCACCGAGCCACCGATGCTCTGGAAAGAGCAGCCCGCCCTGGAGCGCCCCAAACCGCTTCAGGCGCGCCCGGCTGATCTGATCTAGGCAGACAGCTCTGGCTCTGCCCCCCTTGGGGGAACGCCTGGCTTGCGGAACAATGGCGCCGGCGCTGACGCGGAGCCAAGACCCATTACCGAATCGGCTGAGAACAACGCCCCTCGGCAATTGCACCCCCTTCCCCGCGGATTGGTGGAGCTCTACGGGCTGCTGGCCGTTCTGTTTGTGCTGGTGCCTGAGTGGATGGCCGACGGTGCCCTCTCAAGCCTGAAGCCGGGCGGCGTGGGCAGTGCTCTGCCGCCGACCGCCACCGCCTGGCAGAAGGTGCCTGAATTGCGCCTGGCCTCGATGAATCTGCGGGAATTAAGGGAGCTCGCTCGCGCCCTGCGCCTCTGGGGCTACGCGGGCCTGAACCGCGATCAACTGACCCGGCGAATGCTTCGAAAAATCCGCTCGAAACGCGGCAAAGCGCTGTGATAGCTTCTTTCTCGCCGGGGCGTAGCGCAGCTTGGTAGCGCACCACTTTGGGGTAGTGGGGGTCGTGGGTTCAAATCCCGCCGCTCCGATTTGATCACCGGCAACTTCCGCCAAAACCACCTCCCCCAGAGGTGGTTTTTTTGTGTTTGGTCCGAAAAGCTGAGGCTTTACTCCCTCGAATCGGGCTCCAGTCGCGTGTGAACGTGATACCCCTGCAGCCAACGGTTCACCCTGGGACGCAATCCCGGCGGCACCTCCTCCAGCAGCTGCGACAACTCCAGCGCAGCCAAACGATGGAGTTCGCGCACATCCACATGCCAGAGGGCTTCTGCTTCGCGAATTAAGCGGGCCCAGGTGCGGCTGCGCTGCCAGCGCTGAACCTTGCTCAGGGCGCAGGGCCTAGAGGGATGACCGCGAGCATGCACAGACATGGAACTGACCAGAGCTCACCCACCACGATGGAGAGAAGGCTCAGCTGCTCCTTGAAATGAGTGGATCCGCTTCCTGTTGTTGAAGCAAATCAGGCGCTGCGCAATTCCGCAGCCTCATCGACCGGAACGACAGGGAAGGGCAATAGGGCCACCTCGCGGTCAGACAGGCGCCGGCTCCAGGCTCCGCTCACCGGTTGATTCCAGCGGAAGCCCGCCTCGCGGGCCTTATGGCGTTCTTCATAGGAGAGACGAGCGCGGTAGAGGCGGCGCGGCTCCATCGCCTGGAGAAGGAGGTCCTCCAAGTCCTCGCAACGCTCAAAGACCTGCGCCAGGTAGATGCAATCGGTGAGGGCCCGATGGGCCGCCCAAACCGGCACGCCATAGGCCAAGGCCAGATCACGTACCGAGGGCGTAGAGCGCAGCTGACGCTCCTGGGGCCAGCGAATGTCCTCCATGGAGCAAAGCCAGGGCTTGCTGAGTGCCGGCAGGGAGCCCAGACCAAACCACTGCTGATCGAAGGCGGCGTTATGGGCCAGGAGGACGTCAGCGGCTTCAACCATGGCCTCGAAGCAGGCCAGACCCGCCTGCCATGGCTGAGGGCGTTGCGTCAGGGCCGGGGCGATGCCATTCACCGCTTCAGCGGCATTGCTGGTGCAAGGCATCAAAAACGAAACCTGGCTCAACACCGAGCGATCCGGCACCGAAAAAAGAACCGCACCGACCTCAATGCAGCGATGCTCCGCCGGGGAGAGGCCGGTGGTCTCCGTGTCGAGGATCAACAGCAGCTCGGGGCCACTGGGACCAGAGAGACGCGCGGCAGGCGATGGCTCAGGTGCCTCAGCCCGGTCGGCAACAACAGCCGTCTCCGCAGCAGGCTCCGGCTCATGCTCAGGCACGACTGGCGCCGCGGCGGATCCACTGACCAGGCTGAGCAGATCCACCTGCTCCCAGCCAGCACGGGGCTGTTGTTCGTCCATCTCCGCGTCGCCCCTGGTCATCCCCACCTCTGCAGTCGCCCCATAATCCCAGCCCTGGCCAGCCCCTCCCTAGGGTTTGCGCAGCTCTTGTACCGGCCTTGGCCCAAGCCCTGAAAAGCGGTGATCGCGCTCCCCTGATCGCGCTGCAGGATCAGAACGGCGTGGAGCGCCGCAGCGATCAACTCGCGGGCAAGGCTCTGGTGCTGTTCTTCTATCCCAAGGACGACACCCCTGGCTGCACCATGGAGGCCTGCGCCTTCCGCGATAGCTATGCCGACCTGCAGGCCTTAGGGGCGGAGGTCTGGGGCGTCAGTGGCGACAACGCCAGCAGTCATCAGCGCTTTGCCAGCCGCCACAACCTGCCCTATCCCCTGCTGGTGGATCAAAACAACCAGCTGCGCAAGGCCTTTGGGGTGCCCGGCGTCCTTGGACTGCTGCCGGGCCGCGTGACCTACGTGATCGACGCGAGCGGGGTCGTTCGTCACGTGTTCAACAACCTGCTCGATGGCCCGGCCCATCGCCGTGAAGCCCTGGACTGCCTCAAGCGCCTTCAGGCCGCATGAGCTGGCGCCAGCGCGGAAGCCTCTGGTGCTGGACCCCTCCCCAACCGCGGGGGCTGATCGAGTTCATTGGCGGCAGCTATCTCGCTGCGACGCCGCAGATCAGCTATCGGCGGCTTCTCGAGGCCTTGGCGCGCCGGGGCATGGCCATCCACGCCTGGAGCTATGTACCCGGCTTTGACCATCAGGCACAGGCCAATGACGCCTGGAGGACCTTCCGCCAGCGCAGGGACCCCGATCAGCCCCCGCCGCTGAGGCTGGGCCACAGCCTGGGCTGCAAGCTGCACCTGTTGGCACCCGATAACGGTCGAGGCTGCAGCGGCCTGGCAGCGATGAGCTTCAACAACTTCTCCGCCGAGCGCAGTGTTCCACTGCTCGCCGAGCTCGGAGGAGCCCTCGGGGTCACGAGCGAGTTCAGCCCCTCCCCCGAGGAGACCCTGCGGCTGATCGCCAAAAATTACAGACAAGCCAATAACCTGCTGGTGCGCTTCAAAAGCGACCAACTGGACCAGAGCCCTCGGCTCCTGCAGGTACTTCAAAAGCGAAGCCAGGACAGCACCCGCTTGCTCGAGCGGGCCGGAGATCACCTAACCCCAGCCAGCGCAGGACTCCGTCAGAACCTGCTCGGGGGATGGGCCGATGATCCAGCCCGACAGAGGGAACTGGATCAACTGGCCGATCAACTGCTGCAGTGGTGGACGAGCCCGGATCAGACCCGCAGCTGATCAAGAACGGAGCGATCCTCCAGGGTTGAGGTGTCACCGCTGACCTCCTGACCGGCGGCGAGGGAGCGCAGAATCCGGCGCATGATCTTGCCGCTGCGGGTCTTCGGTAGGGCGTCGCTGAACTTGATCACATCCGGGCGGGCAATCGGACCGATCTCCTTGCCCACATGGCTGCGCAGTTCGGCCACCAAGGCGTCATCACCACTGCGGCCGGCCTCAAGGGTCACAAACGCAACGATGCCCTCACCCTTGAGGTCATCCG
>Ga0181594_10002883_pt1 | contig 15692 bp, 14 predicted proteins | sample 071ome_18_FD_145603 | JGI IMG/M metagenome (GOLD analysis project Ga0181594, IMG submission 145603) | Coastal salt marsh microbial communities from the Groves Creek Marsh, Skidaway Island, Georgia - 071413BT metaG (spades assembly) | ecosystem: Environmental > Aquatic > Marine > Intertidal zone... | reverse complement strand
TGGACGAGATCGCCAAGGAGTCCGAGACCAAGTCGGGTGGCGGCGGCAATTCGCAGATCCACACTTCGCGCATGGTGGTCGAAGCGACCCGTGCGTTCCCGGAGGACGGCATCCTCATTCGCGACGGCGGCGCCACGGTGATCTACCAGTGGACCTATTCGCAGGCGAAGCCGCACGATGTGATCTGGAACCAGAACTACGGCCACATCGGCACCGGACTGCCCTATGCGACAGGGGCCATGCTGGCCGACCGGGCCGCCACCGGTAAGTCTCGCCCTGGAATGCTGCTGACCAGCGACAGTTCATTCCTGTTCCACGTCGCCGAATTGGAGACGGCGGTACGCTGCAAGCTCCCGTTGGTCTGCATTGTCGGGGTGGACTTCCAGTGGGGCCTCGAAGTCGGCGTCTACAAGCGGACCTTCGGGCAGGGCAGTGCCGAGACAGGCACGCATTGGAGCGACGGTGTGCGCATGGACAAGGTGGCTGAGGGCTTTGGTTGCCATGGCGAATTCGTCGAGAAGATCGAGGATTTGCGGCCCGCGATCGAGCGCGCCTATGCCAGCGGCAAGGTCGGTGTGATCCACGTCAACATCGATCCCAAGGCGAACTCGGAAGAGATGCCGAAGTACGAGAAATTCCGTACCTGGTACGCTGAAGGCACGCAGTAAATACATGAAGAACAGCCGCTATTCCGGTGCGGCAAGCGCAAGCGCAGCCGAGGGCTGGTCCTTATCGCGCGCGGTGGCGCCAAGCCGGCTGTTCGGCGCCAATGGCATCCGCGCCGGGGCGGACGGGCGAGTCTATGTCGCGCAGGTCGCGGGCAGTGCGGTAACCGCACTCGATATCGACAGCGGCGAAGCGGAGGTCATTTCGGCCATAGACGGTCCGATCACCGGGCCGGATGATCTCGCTTTCGACAGTCAACATAACCTCTATGCGACCGAGATAACCCTGGGGCGAGTCTCGATGTTGACGTCCAGTGGCGACTACCGGGTGATCGATGATGATATGCCAGTCGCTAATCCGATCACTGTCTATCAGGACCGGCTAATCGCGGGCGAATGCCGGATGGGCGGACGCATCTTCGAATTGTCGCGCGACGGCGGCGCGCGGAGACTGATTCTCGATGACGCGCCGATGCCGAACGCCTTCGAGATCGGGCCGGACGGCAAGCTCTATTTCCCGCTAATGGGCGCCAACGCGATCTGGCGCATCGATCCCGCGGGCGGCGAGCCCGAAGTGGTCGTGGCGGACCTTGGCGTGCCCGACTCGGTCAAGTTCGACAGCAAGGGGCGGATCGTTTCGACCCAGGTGGCAAGTGGGCAGGTGCTGCGGATCGATCCGCAGAGCGGCGCGCGCGAGGTGCTGGCGCAACTCTCGCCGGGCCTCGACAACTGCACCTTTGCGGGCGAGCGGCTGTTCGTGTCCTCGATTCCCGGCGAGGTGGTGGAGATCCTTCCCGATGGCGGCGTGCGTTCGCTGGTCGGGCGCGGACTGCAATGGCCCATGGGGCTAGCTTGCGCGTCGGACGGCACTCTGTTCGTGGCTGACGGCGGCTTTACCTACTCGCTGGCTCCGTGCGGCGAGTTGGATCTGCTCGGCATGCTGTTCAGCCCCGGCTTTCCCGGCTTCGCGCGGGGTGTGGCCAGTAGCGGACCGGGCGAGTGGCTGACGACGAATTCGATGGGAGCGGTCATGCGCTGGTGGCCGGAGCGCGGCGAAAGCGAAGTGGTTTCGGAGGGGCATGAGTTGCTCTACGGAGTCGCTTCGGGACCGGATGGCGCTGCGGTCTTTGCCGATGGCGCAGCAGGCAAGGTCATTTCGGCACGCTACGGCGAAGTCGAGGCGCTCGCTGAAGGTCTTGACCAGCCAATGGGCGTGGCGACGGGTAGCGATGGTTCGGTCTATGCCAGCGAGAGCGGGGCAGGGCGCGTGGTCCGCATCGCGAGCGGTCGCGCCGAAACGGTGCTGGATGATCTCGTCGAGCCGCAGGGCATCGCAATTGCGGGCGGCACCCTGTTCGTGGTCGATGTCGGGACCAAAGAATTGATCTCCTGCGAACTTGCCGGCGGAAAACTGCAGATCCTCGCCACCGGCCTTCCGGTCAAGGCGCCGCCTGGAGTCACGCCCAAGTTGCTGGGTGGCGTGGGAGATATGTCCGGGCCGATGGTGCCGATGTGCGGAGTCGCGATTGGCGGCGACGGCGCGGTCTATGTCGCTGGCGATGCCGAAGGCAGCGTCCTGGCGATCCGGCCGCTCTGACAAGGAGATTGCCAGCGATGTTCAAGCAGATCTGCTTTTTTCGCAAGCGCCCCGACATGTCCATGGAAGCGTTCATGGACTATTACGAGCACCAGCACTCGCAGCTTTCAAAAAAGGCGGGGCGTTCTCCTTCGCTGCCCAATGCGCAGCGCTATGTCCGGCGTTATCTGGTGCCGGAAAAAAACCCGGTCACCGGCGAGGTGATTGATCCCGGCTACGACTGCATCATGGAAATCTGGTGGAACAGTCGCGAGGACTTCGAAGCCTCGCAGGCGATCATCGCCGATCCCGATCGGCTCGACTTCATCAAGGAAGACGAGGCGAAGCTGTTCGCATCGCACAGTAATCCGGTCTGCTCGGTAATCGAATACGATTCGCCCATGGGTCCGAACGGCGAGGCGACCCACGTCGATCTGCGCCACGAGGATTAGAGTGGCCGGATACCGGTCGCGTCGGCTTCAGTGAAGACTGGCAGCGGTTCGGTCGGCTTCATCATGATGATGGGAATTTGGCGGTTGGTCGACTGTTGATAGCCTGCATAGCTCGGGAACAGATCGACCATGTAGGCCCAGACCTTTTCGCGTTCCGCACCTTCGGGTTCACGCCATGTCGCGAGCCATGCCTGGGTCGCGATCTGGAACTCCACCGTCTCGCTGGCGCGAATGTTGTGATACCACGACGGGTGGATGTCCGCTCCGCCCTTCGATCCGACGATCACGGCTTCACCAGCGACGATCCCGTAAATCAAAGGCGTGATGTAAATGTTGCCACTCTTCCGTCCCTTGTACCGGATCAGGCAGTGGGCAGTGAACGGGTAGCCGCCTGCCGGCGTGATATCGACGATGTGGCCATCCTTGCCCCCCGATTGCAGATAGGCTGCTCGGTGCTCCTGCATAAAATCCTTGCGGTCGGCCAGGATTTCCGCGCTGCTTTCGTCGCTCATCGGCGCTTCCTCTCGATTTGTCCTTCGAAAGTTTGAAGCCGATGGGCGGATGCGTCCAGTCCTTTCATTTGGGTGGCTAGCTGCGCAGCTGTGCGGTCAGCTCGTCCGCAGCCTCCCTGATGGTTTGGCCGACGTGCGCCACCCCCGGTTCGGCGAAGGAGCGGTCGAGACCGGTGCAGACAAGCGCGTGACTTGGTCGCCCCGATCCACGGCAGACCGGTGCGGCGATGACGGTTACCCCCGCAATATAATGGCCTGCATCTACTGCGTATCCATACTCGCGCGATTGCTCGACCTGCTGCAGCCACACCTCAAAATCGGGCGGATTGTCCCAGCGCAACTTTTCGAACCTGGCAAGCAAGCGATCCCGCGGATAGTCACCAAATGCGGCAATGCACCGGCCGGTCGCGCTGATCAGCGCAGGGAAGCGGCTGCCCACTTCAGTGCTGAGACGGAAATTGCCGCGCCCCTCGCTGACCGCGACCGCGACGATATGATCGAGACCCGCTATCTCGACTCCCAACGCCGTCATGCCCAGGCGGGCGGCTAAACCATCGAGCATCGGCTGGGCCAGTTCGGCAAATGGATCGCGGCGCAGCCGGTTTCGCGCAAGCGTGAGAACGCCCGGGCCAAGCTCGTATCGCTTGGTCGCCGGGTCGAACCCGGCCAGCTCCTCCTCGACGAGCGCGCGCAGCACATAAAGGCATGTGCTTGGAACAAGCCCGAGCTCGCGGGATATCGCCTGCAAGCTCATCGGGGTCTCGCTATTGCTGAGCAGCCGCATGACCGCTGCCGCCCGCGCTATGGCCGGGGCCTTGCTGGTCTTCATGGTTGCTTCAAGCTTGTCGGGTGCGCTCATCTGTTGCCTCATTATTCAATATATTGAATATCATTCAATATTTGCAATTTCAAGTGGGGTGTGCAAAAGCGCCAATCGGCGCCACGAATCGTGGGCATGGATCGGGCCATGACGAAACTGACAGAACGAACAAGCTATGCTGATGCGCAGGCCCATGCCTCGTCGGCTGCGCTGTGGGACCTGTTCGATGGCGACCGCGAACGTTTCAACATCGCCCACGAAGCCATGTTGCGCCATGCCGACGGCAGCGGTCGCGCGGCAGTCTGCATCGCGCACTGTGATGGTGAGAGCGAGGTGCTCAGCTTCGATAAGATATCGGCTGGCGCGGCGCGTTTCGCGCACTGGCTCGACGCGCAGGGCGTGGCCAAAGGCGAGCGGATCGCATTCATGCTCGAACCATCGCTGCCCTATTACGTGTGCTTGTTCGGGGCGATGCTCCAGGGGGCGGTATCGGTTCCCTTGTTCACCTTGTTCGGACCCGACGCACTGCGGTTGCGTGTGGATGACTGCAGGCCCGCAATCCTTCTGACCAATGCCGAAAAGGCGCTGATGGCGCGTGAAATCATGGGTCTGCGCGTCGAATTGGCGGACGCGGCGCTGTTGGCGTCGATCGCTGACTTTCCCGATATCTACGAGCCGCAAACCGCTGGCGACGATCTTGCCTGCTTTCAGTACACCAGCGGCACTACCCGCGAATTGCCAGAAGCGGTGCGCCACACGCACCGATCGCTAGTGACCCTCATGTTTGCGGCGCTCTACGGCACCGGGATCAGGCCGGGTGATCGCTTCTTTTGTCCGTCCAGTCCGGCTTGGGGGCACGGGCTGTGGCATGGCACGCTTGCGCCGCTTGGGCTGGGTGTGACCACCGGCACGATGGGCCGGGGCAAGTTCGATCCGATGCGGCTGATGCAAGCATTGCAGGATTTCGAAATCACAAACCTGTCTGCGGCGGCAACGCATTATCGGATGATGAAGAATGCGGGCGGGGCGGAGGGCTTTCAATTCACGCTCAAGAAGCTGTCATTTACTGGCGAGCCGATAGACCCGGCCACGCTCGACTGGATCGACGCGACGTTCGGGCTCGATGCCTGTTCGATGTATGGCACGACCGAAATTGGCGTGGTTCTGGTCAATTATCCCGGCGCGCCGGATTTCTCGGTGAAGCCGGGCTCGCTCGGCAAGCCGGTGCCGGGCCTCGAACTGCAGGTCCAGCGGCCCGATGGCTCGCCCTGCGATCCGGGCGAGATCGGCGAGTTGATGCTCAAACGCAAGCAGGGCTGGCTCTCGACCAAGGATCGTGCTCGCATCGACGAGGACGGCTACTTCTATCACTGTGGCCGCGCCGACGACGTTATTATCTCGGCAGGCTGGACGATGAGCGCAGTCGAGATCGAGAACACCATGCTCAAGCACGATGACGTGCGCGAATGCGCGGTGATCGGCGCGCCCGATGAGGAACGCGGGCAGGTGGTCAAGGCATTCGTCGTCAGCGAGCGCGAAGCCAGCGACGCCTTCATCGGCGAGTTGCAGAGCTTCACCCGCGAACGCCTCGCTCAGCATGAATTTCCGCGGATCGTCGCATTTGTCGACGAACTGCCCAAGACCCCTGCCGGAAAGGTCAATCGCAAGGCTTTGCGCGATCGCGAAGCCCAGGCGGCCTCGGCCTGAATTTCAAGGAGAACACGAAAATGGCTACCCAATCGGCGGAGACGCGTTTCCCCAAGATCACCGACGAAGGCCTTGCTGACCTGCGCCAGCGTATCGGCGTCAAGATCGAGAACACGGTCGAGCCGTGGAACTACGAGGCGACCCGCGATGCGATCCGCCACTATGCGCACGGTATCGGCGACGACAATCCGCTGTGGTGTGATCCAGCCTATGCCGAAAAGACGAAATACGGCGCGATTGTCGCGCTGCCCTCGTTCCTGTTCTCGACCAGCCGCATTGTCTCTGGTTATTGCGGCGGGCTTCCGGGCATTCATGCAATGTGGGCCGGTGCCGACTGGACCTGGCACAAGCCGGTGCTACGCAATGACACGATCAGCACGGAGGCTCACCTCAAGGACCTTATCGGCCACGAAACTCGTTTTGCGGGCCGGGCTTACCAGCAGATCTATCACGTCGATTTCTACAACCAGCAGGGTGATCATGTCGCCGAGTGTGACAGCTACGTGTTTCGCACCGAACGCGACGAAGCGCGCGAACGCGGCACCAAGTACGAAGGCGTGAAGGGCAAGGTCGAACAGCTCGATCCGGACCAGATCGAGGAATGGTTCGACCTTTACCGCAACGAGGAAATTCGCGGGGCCACGCCGCGCTACTGGGAAGATGTGCAGGTCGGGGATGCTCTGCCGCGCATGATGAAGGGGCCGATGACCGTCACCGGTTTCATCGGCTATGCGCAGGGCTGGGGCGGGCTCTACATCCGTACCAACAAACTGCACTTCCAACTCATCGACCAGCATCCCGGTCTGGGCATCGCCAATCGCTTCGGGGTCAAGGACGTGCCCGAGCGGGTGCACTGGGACGACGATTTCGCGCGCGAGGTCGGTACGCCAGGTGCCTACGACTATGGCCCGGAGCGCTGCTCGTGGCTGACTCACCACATGACCAACTGGATCGGCGACGATGGTTTCCTGACCCGGCACAAGTGCCAGATACGGCGGCATAATCCTGACGGCGATGTGATCTTCATCGACGGCGAGATTGTCCGCAAATTCGAAGAAGGTGGACGCAAATTCGTTGAAGTCCAGCAGCGTGCCGAGACCCATCGCGGCGAGTTGAGCGCCATCGGCACGGCTGTCGCCGAACTGCCGGGGCGGGGCTGACGCTCCTGTCCACAATCGTGCAAGCGATGTGCCCGCCCTTAGCTTGCGCAACCGGGAGTCGCGCTTCATTCAGGATCGGTGAACGTCCAACCTATCAAGAAGCGTACCCGCGACCCGTCTGCGACGCGAAATTCCATTCTCGAAGCGGCAAGCTCGCTGTTCGCACAGCAAGGCGCAGATTCGGTGAGCGTTTCGGCGGTGGCGAACCTTGCCGGGGTCAATCGCGGCACGGCCTATCAGCACTTTCCCTCGCGTGAGGACCTCATCGCTGCGACCATCGAATGGATTTCGATCCGCATGTTCCGCGCCGTCTATGGCGACCGGGAAGATGCTACCGAACGCCGTGTCGATGGCGAGGCGGTGCCCGAAACGATGCATCGTCTCTCGCTGTTCGCGATGGAAAACTCGGACCTGTGCCGCAGTTGGCTGCTCCAGATTCTCGCTTCCGAGAACCCCGTTGCCGATCCGTTCTGGAAAGAATTTCAGGGCTCGCTCGAAATCTTTGCAAAGACCGAACTGGCGCAGGACTCCATCGATTCCGAAGCCATGTCGGTGCTGGTGCTCTCAGGCCTGTTTCTGTGGCCGGTATGGGTGCGCTCACACGCCAAGACCGATGAGGAGCGGCATGACCTCGCCGTGCGCATGACTCGCGAATTGTTGAGGTTTTCGCTGTTTGGATCGATGAATCCCGAGGCTTTTCCAGACATTGTCAGGCGACTGAAAGAACCGCTTTCGAATTCGCAATCGGCCGCTCGGAAAATATGATCTTCAAAAGGAAATCCGATGTTTAACGCCATCCAGATAAGCAAGACCGACGACGGGCAAAACGTGTCGCTGGCGCAGCTTGACGAAAGCGCGCTGCCCGAAGGCGACGTGCTGATCGACGTTGGCTACTCGACGCTCAACTTCAAGGATGGGCTCGCCATCACCGGCTCCAGTCCTGTCGTGCGCGTCTGGCCGATGGTGCCGGGTATCGACCTTGCCGGCACGGTGCGCGAAAGCAGCCATCCAGACTGGAAGGCAGGCGACAAGGTCGTGCTCAATGGCTGGGGCGTGGGTGAGACCCATTGGGGCGGGCTGGCGCAAGTCGCGCGGCTAAAGGGCGACTGGCTGGTGCCGCTGCCCGATGCCTTCGATGAGAAACAGGCGATGGCGATCGGCACTGCAGGCTACACGGCCGCACTGTGCGTCGATGCACTCGTCGATGCGGGCGTTTCGTCGGATCAGGGGCCGGTCTTGGTGACCGGCGCGACCGGCGGTGTCGGATCGGTGGCGATCGCCCTGCTCAAGGCGGCGGGCTTCGAGGTCCATGCGCTGACCGGCAAGATGTCCGAGGCCGACTACCTCAAGGGTCTGGGCGCCGACGAAGTGATCGACCGCGCGACGATGAGCGAGAAAGGCAAGCCCTTGCAGAAGGAGCTGTGGGCGGGCGTGGTCGATGCGGCTGGAAGCAACACCCTTGCCAATGCCTGTGCACAGACCAAATACGGCGGCGCGGTTGCGGCTTGTGGGCTCGCGCAAGGCGCGGACTTCTCCGCCACGGTCATGCCGTTCATCTTGCGCGGCGTGCGCTTGCTCGGTGTGGACAGCGTGATGGCGCCCAAGGCACCGCGCCTCAAGGCATGGCAGCGGCTTGCGCGCGATCTCGATCCTGCGAAACTCGATGCCATCGGTCAGGAAATCGGGCTCGGCGAGGCCGTCGAAGCAGCCGGCAAGTTCATGTCCGGCGAGGTCAAGGGCCGCTATATCGTCAACGTCAACGCCTGAGCTTTCCTTTGGGAGACAGGCCGCTCTCGATTATCCATGGCCCGCCGCTCGATGAGGAGAGGGGTGTTGGAGCGCTGACGCTGGGCGGCTGGCTTGAGGAAGTTTGCGCGGCTGGCGGCGAACGCGAAGCGCTTGTCTTCTACGACAATGGCGAGCGCATTTCCTGGTCTTACCGCCAATTGATGGAAGAGGCGCGGCGCGTGGCGCGCGCCTTGCTCGCCTGCGGCACGAGCAAAGGCACACATGTCGGCGTTCTGATGACCAACCGACCAGAATTTCTCTCGGGAATATGGGGCGTGGCGCTCGCCGGCGGGGTCGCTACCGCGCTGAACACCTTCTCAACCAAGGCCGAATTCGAGCACTTGCTCGAAGCTTCCGGCGTTTCGATACTGCTCATGGAGCGGCGAGTTCTCAAGAAGGACTTTTCTGCCATGGTGGCCGAGATTGAGCCGCAGATTGCCACAGCGCAGCCAGGCGCAATCGCTTCGACGCGGCTGCCGTTCCTGCGCCATGTCGCGGCCATCGGGGAAGGCGATGGCGCGATCGAGGATTGGGAGACTTTTCTGGCGCGCGGCGAGAGAGTTGTGCCCGCGCTTGTCGATGCCGCATCGGCCACGGTGACGCCCGCCGATCCTGCGGTCCTGTTCTTCTCGTCGGGCTCGACCGCCAAGCCCAAAGGCATCCTCAGCGCCCATCGCGCGGTTGCCCTGCAATTGTGGCGGTGGAAGCGCTTTTACCAGACCGGCCCGGACGCGAGGGCGTGGTCGGCCAACGGATTTTTCTTCTCGGGCAATTTTGGGATGGCTATCGGCGGGGCGCTGACTGCTGGTGGATCGCTGGTTCTGCAATCGACCTTCCAGCCAGAAGAAGCGCTTGACCTTATGGCGCGCGAGAAGGCGACAATGGCGATTGCCTGGCCGCACCAGTGGGCCCAGCTCGCGGCCGCGCCTAGCTGGCTCGAAGTCGATCTGTCGGCGATGAAATATGTCGATCCCTCGCACGCCTTCGGCAAACATCCCACGATCAGCACCGACTGGGACGAGCCGATGAGCGCATACGGCAATACCGAGACCTTCACGATCAGTTCGATCTACGAATCGGGCACCTCGATGGAGGAGCGCGCTGGCTCGGCCGGAAAGCCGCAGCCGGGCATTACTTTCAAGATCGTGGACCCGCTGACCGGAGAGATCGTTCCGTCAGGCGAGTCGGGGGAAATCGCGGTCAAGGGCGTGACCTTGATGATTGGCTATGTCGGCGTTCCGCTCGACGAGACGTTGGACGAAGACGGCTTCTTTGCCACTGGTGATGCCGGTCATGTCGATGAGGAGGGTCGGCTATACTGGAAAGGGCGCCTCAATGACATCATCAAGACGGGCGGCGCCAATGTCTCGCCGCTCGAAGTCGATGCCGCGATCCGCAAATGCCCGGGCGTGAAGGTCAATCAGACGGTCGGCGTGCCGCACGAGACGTTAGGCGAGTTGGTAGTAACCGCGGTCGTGCCCCATGAAGGAGCGACGCTCGACGAAGAGGGCGTGCGCGATTTCGCGCGTGAAACGCTGGCCAGCTACAAGGTGCCGCGCCGGGTGATGTTCTTTGCCGAGGACGAACTCGAAACAACCGGCTCGGCCAAGATCAAGACCGCCGACCTGCGCGAACTGGTCGCAGGGAGGATGGCGGCGGAGGGGTGATCAGGCCACAGCGATAAGAGGCTTTACCGGCAGCACATCGTCATCGCGCTCGACCATCTGGGCAAGCGACGCGCCAAGAGTGCGCGCCAAGCCGTCAACGTCGATCCGGTTCGACGGCCCGTAGACAAATCCGATCGCCAGGGGTTCGTCGACCGCATAGGCCGGGAGAAGCGCCGCGCAGACCTCCGCATTGCAGCCGAAACCGGACTCGCCGACCGCAGTGCCTTGCCGCTCGCAATCATCGATCATGGCGAGCATATCGGTCAGCGGCATGTGCTCGCCTGATGCTTCTGCGTTAAGTCGACGCACGATCCCTTCGCGGCGTGACCGCGAGAGTGTCGAGAGCAGCAGTCGACCAACCGCGCTGCGAGTCAGGCGTTCGCGCCTGCCGTTGTAGGTGCGATGCGTAATCTGCTCCTGCGTGTGGTCACGGGTCGAGCGGGTGTCGAAGATCTGCGCGTCGACGCCGACCATTCCGAACAGGGCGACCGCCAGACCGGTCTGCGCGCGCAGGCGGTCCATTAGTTCAGTGAGGCGACCGTCGCGAACGATCGGCGCCTGATTGCTCCCGCCGAGCATCGCCGCCCGCGGCGTGGGTCGGTAGGAGCGGCTTTGCTGATCCTTGTAGAGGATGCCGAGTTCGACAAGGCTGGAGAGCAGTTCCGACGTGCTCGATTGTGGACGTTCGTAGCGGCGTACGATGTCCATCACCGTCGCCTCGCCATGCCGGTCGTCAAAGAATTCGAGAACCTCGATAACCCGGCGCGCAATTCTGGCCTTGTTCGACCCTTGAAGCATTCCGACTCTCCCGCTTTATTGAACAACACTGTTGATTAGCGGTGCGAGCGAGTCAAGCGATGAATCGACCGGTTGGCCAATCGCCCCGGCGAACTAACCCTGAATTCGATGGAATGGCGCCCGCAGCGCGTTATCACATGCCCCGAAGCGAACGAGGGGATGACCGCAAATGAGCAACGGAACGAAACGAATTCCACCCCTGCCGCGCGAGCAGTGGACTGACGCGGCGCGCGAGGTCTTTGCCTCGCTTGGCGAACCCAATGCGCGCGAGAACGGCTCGGTATCCGACATCGTTATGGTTATGGCCCAGCATCCGCCGATGGGCCGCGCGTTCCTCGAATGGTCGAAATATCCGCTTCGGGACAACTCGCTGCCGTTCCGGCTTCTCGAACTGCTTATCCTGCGCGTCGCCTGGCGGACGCGCTGCCAATATGAATGGCACAACCATGTGCGCTATGCGCTGGGTGCCGGCTGGAGCCTTGAAGATATCGCCGCGATAAGAGCCTTTCCCAAGGATTCAGCACGATGGGCTGAACCCGAATGGCACATATTGCAATCGGTCGACGAGCTGTTCGAGCAAAGCCGTATTTCCGACGCGACATGGGAAGGGTTGGGCAGGCATTTCGACACGCCGCAGAAAATGGACATTGTCATGACCACCGGCAGTTACACCATGACGGCCTGGGCCATTTTGAGCTTCGGCGTGCAGCTTGAGGAAGACATCGACGCAATCGATTTCGATCTCACCACCCAATCGGGAAAGCCGCCGGAGGGCCGGGCCAAGTTCGGAACACAATCCAAATCCGGCTGACTAGTCGCCGAATCCCTCGCCCTGATTTTCGCCAAGATGCGGGGTTGCGCCGGATACCTTGCCGGGGGTTCGCGAGAACCAGGTCGGCACGCCGGGATAACGTATCAAGCCGACATCGCTGTCGACCGTCTCGAAATATCCAATCGCATCGAGATGCGCGTCGTCGAACAGCTCGTCTGTCGAACGGACCGGGGCGCAGGGGATTTGCAGGTCGGTCAGGAAATCAAGCCATTCCTGCGTCGTACGTGTGGCGAAGGTTTGGCCAAGCAGCGCATAGACCCTGTCGATATTCGCCGCGCGTTTCTGCAGCGTGTCGAACTCGGGCGTTGCCCAATCGGGCTTGAGCGCGGTGATGAAGGCGTTCCACTGCTTGTCGTTGTAGACCAGCGCGGCGATGTGGCCGTCCTTCGTCTTGTAGGGCTTGCGCTCCCTCGAGACGGCACGGTGATAGTGCGCGGGACCGAGTGGCGGGTCGAACAACTTCCCACTGGCATGCTCGACCAGCATGAAGCTGGTCATCGCCTCGAACATTCCGACTTCGACTTCCTGTCCTTCCCCGGTTGTCGCGCGATGGTAGAGCGCGGCAAGCGTGGCATAGAGCGCGGTGAGACCGGAAACCTTGTCCGCCATGATTGTCGCCGCGAACTGGGGCTCGCCGGTGCTCAATTCCTGAAGGTGGGGAATGCCGCATTCGGCCTGCATGATGTCGTCGTAAGCGGGTTTGCCTCCCATGGGGCCGCGGCGCGAATAGCCGTAGCAATTGGTATAGACGATGTCTGGTTTCAGAGCGCGAACCGCCTCGTAATCGAAGCCAAGCTTGGCGATCGCCTTGTGGCGCATCGAGTGAATGAAAACGTCAGCTTCAGCGATCAGGTGCCTGAGGGCCTCGCGGTCTGCGTCGCTGGTCAGGTCAAGTTCGACACTGCGCTTGCCCCGGTTGATATTGGTGAAGACTCCGCCCAGGTCCGGGGCAGGGCCCTTGTTGATATAGCGCGTGGCATCTCCGCCGGGCGACTCGACCTTGATGACGTCGGCACCGAGGTCGGCCATGATCTGTGTGGCATATGGACCGAAGACCATGGCCGTCAGGTCGACGACCCTGACGCCGAGCAACGGGCCCCTGCGTTGCTGGGCTTGCTCAGGCAAGGCCGCGCCCTTCCTTGGCTACCTGAAAACTATAGCCGAGATGTTCAAGATAGCCGTTGAGGCCAAAGTCGCGATGCGTCGCCGGATCGCCGATCTCGTCCATCCGCTCGGCGACCTGCTCGATGGTCCAGTCCGGCTGCCAGACACCGGTCGTCTCAAGAATGTCGAGCTTCGACATGCGTCCACCGATAGCCGCCAGCGCCTCACCCGTCAGCGTACAGTCCTCATGGCAAAGCCAGCCGACCATCGGCGCGACCAGTTCTGGGCCGAGCGGCGGATACATCGAGGTGTCGAGCCCCTCCGACATGCGCGTTTCCGCGCCGGGCAGGATCACATTGCTGCGCACGTCATGCTCTTCGCCCTCGAGCGCGGTGACATTGGAGAGGCCGATCATGCCCGATTTCGAGACGGCGTAGTTGACGCAGCGCTTGTTGCCGTAAAATCCGCCGATGGATGACGTCAGCACGACACGCCCGAAGCCTTGCTTCTTCATGTGCGGGAAGGCCTCGCGCACCAGATAGAACGCGCCCATCAGGTGCACGTCAACGACTGCGTGGAAATCTTCCATGCTGATCTCGTCGAGCCCCCCATATCGCACGTTCCCTGCGCTGTGGATCAGCACGTCGATACGCCCGAAGTTATCGATGGCGGCCTGGACTATCGAGGCGGCGCCTTCCGGGTCTGCGACGGAAGCGGTTGAGGCCACCGCCTCGCCACCCGCATCGCGGATTTCCTGCACCACCTGATCGGCGGGGGCGGCATCGTTTCCTTCGCCGATAATCGCACTGCCGTTGTCGTTGACGACCACTTTGGCGCCCCTGCTAGCCAGCAGCAGCGCATAGGCGCGGCCGAGACCGCGCCCGCCGCCCGTGACCACGGCGACCCGTCCGTCGAAGCGTAGTTCGTCCATGGTTCTCTCCCTCGCCAGCCTTCCCTTATGAATTGCCGCATGCGGGCCACAGATGCCAATCACGGCGACTCGCTTTCGCTCAGGCGATGCAGCGAACCGCACGTTGCGTCAAATGGCCAGCCGTCGCACATTCATCACATAAGCCAATGGAGAGCAGCATGAGCGCAGGCTATCTCGAGAACGCGGTCGAAGTTCCGGCCGAGGCATACATCTCGCCCGATTATGCCCGTGCCGAGCAGGAGCACCTGTGGCGCAAGGTTTGGCTGCAGGCCGGACGGTTGGAAGATATTCCCGAGACGGGCGATTTCGTCACATACGAGATTGGCGTCGATTCGGTGATTGTGGTGCGCACCGGTGCCGACAGCCTGGCTGCCTATCACAACGTTTGTCCCCATCGCGGACGCCGCCTAATCGACACGCCGCCCGGCAAGCGAAACGCCACCGGCCATCGCAGCCAGTTCGCCTGCGGCTATCACGGCTGGACCTACGGGCTAGACGGCAAGAACATCCGCATTCCGGAGGAGGACGACTGGCAGGGCGCGCTGTGTCAGGGCAGGGCGGACCTCGGCAAGGTGCGCGTCGATACCTGGGGTGGGTGGCTGTGGATCAGCCTCGATCCAGATGGCGAGAGCCTTGCCGACTACCTCGGTGTCGTTCCCGAAATGCTTGACCCTTACGAGCCACAGAACATGCGTGCGCGCTGGCGTAAGTGGATCGTGTTCGATTGCAACTGGAAGGTGGCGATGGAAGCCTTTTGCGAGACCTATCACGTCTCCACTACGCACCCGGAATTCAACGCTTTCGGACAGTTCCGGGGCTGGGCGCATACCCATGGCCTGCACACCAATATTGGCTACGAAGCGCCCAAAGACATGGAGGAGGACATGGGCAAGCTGCGCGTCGGCATCGGCGATGCGCGGCTGTCTACCGCCGAAATGCAGAATTTCACCTGGGCCAACGCCAATACCAATACGACCGAGACCATGGTCAAGGTGGCAAACCGGCTGGCGGACGAATTGCCTGAAGGCACGCCTCCTGCCGAAGTCTCTGCTTACTGGATCCAGACCTCGCGCAAGGAAGACGCCGAGCGCGGGGTCGTGTGGCCCACGGTCGATCCTTCGCATACAGCGAAGGCTGGAACCGCATGGCAGATCTTCCCCAATTTCCAGATCGGCCATGCTGTCAACAACATGCTGTGCTATTCTGCGCGGCCTTTCGGCACGGATCCCGACAAGTGCATTTTCGAGGCGGCAGTTTACGAATTATATCCTGAGGACGGCGCGCCCGATACCGAATGGGAATATACCGAAGCGGCGGACTGGCCACCGGTGCTCCAGCAGGATTTCGACAACATGGCTGCAGTGCAACAGGGCCTCAAGAGTGCCGGTTTCCGGGGTGCACAACCCAATCCCTACATGGAGCGCACGGTGGCGAGCCTGCACACCAACCTCGCGAAGTACTTGGGAACGGGCAAGCCTAAAGAGATCGGCGAAGAGTGCTAGCTCAACATGGCTTGGGCTGCGACGTGCAGAGCGGTCAGGCTGGAGTGAACCGGTACATGGTGAAGTCTTCGCTCGGGATCTCTTCGTATACGATCTTCATTGGCATGCCGATGTAAAGGTCTTCGGGATCCATATCGATCGTGTTGCCGAGAATGACTACCGAGCGCGGCTTTTCTGG
>Ga0181594_10002882_pt1 | contig 15694 bp, 11 predicted proteins | sample 071ome_18_FD_145603 | JGI IMG/M metagenome (GOLD analysis project Ga0181594, IMG submission 145603) | Coastal salt marsh microbial communities from the Groves Creek Marsh, Skidaway Island, Georgia - 071413BT metaG (spades assembly) | ecosystem: Environmental > Aquatic > Marine > Intertidal zone... | reverse complement strand
CGACGACCTCGATCGTGTTCTCCCCCGGCTCGCGGAGCAAGGGGCAATAGACCGAGCGACTGCCGTTCACGCGGACGATGTTGTATTGCAGCGCCGCGTCGTCCTTCGTGTAGCCCACGTCGCGGATGAAGACCGGCTTCCCGTCGCGGATGGCGATCGGGATTTCATCGATATCCTTGGGCGTGGGCAGCGTGTTGACGGGGTGAACCTGATACTCGGTCAGCCCCATCTTCATCGTGCCGCCGGCGAGGACGAGGTTGGATTCCTGCACGGCTTTGACCACATCGCTGGCCGAAACGTGATGCGCGCGAAGCTTCTCCGGGTCGACATAGATCATCATCTGCCGGAACTTGCCGCCGAAAGGATGCGGAATCTGCACACCCTTGAGGCCGCCCATTTTGTTGCGCACCGCGTAGTAGCCGATCTTGTAGAGCTCGGTCTCGCTCAACCCCTCGCCGGCGATGGAAGCCAGCACAACGGGGAGATTCCCGGGTTCGCTGCGCAATGTGAACGGCCATTCAATCCCGGGCGGCAGGTGAAACATGTCACTCGCCTCCAGATTCACGATGTCGTTCATCGCAGCCGACGCATCCGCGCCGGGCTGAAAAAAGATCTTGATGACGGACACGCCCGGCATGGTGCGGGACTCCTGGTGCTCGATCTTGCCGGCCAGGGTCAGGGCGCGCTCAACGCGCGAGGTCACCGACTTCTCCATCTCCCGCGTCGGCAGACCGGGATACGAGAAAAAACTCGTTACGACCGGCGTCTTGAAATCCGGCAGAATGTCGGTCGGGATCCTCGGGTAGACCGACATGCCCAGCAGGCAGAGGCCGATCACGACGGACCAGACGGCGTGGGGATTGCGGAGCGCAAGGCGAACGAGGTTCATGCGGAAAGAACGGAGAAATGGAGTGTGGAGAGTGGAGAAATGGAATGGCCCTCACCTCGAGCAACGCTTGTAGCGCGGCCGTCCCGGCTGCGGGTTCGCCGGGCGTCCCCGCCCGGTCGTTCGATCCTTGCGGCGGGACGCCGCCGGAACCCGCAGGCGGGGACGCCTGCGCTACGCGAATCAGGGATTTCGTCCCTCTGATGCGGAGCGCCGGGCATTGCTCGGCCCGGGCGCTGGTCGACCGCAAATGCCGAGCAATGCTCGGCGCTCCGAAGAGGGCGTTGGCCGGCGATCGCAGGATTCATGATGCAAACAGGCACGGCAGCCCGCCTAACGATCAACCACGGTCACCTCGGCGCCGTCGTTCAAGCGGCCGAGCATGCCGGTCACGATCCGTTCGGAGCCCTCAAGGCCCGACAGGATTTCGACGTCATTCCCATTGTCGTAGCCGGTTTTCACCGGGACATGCGCGATCTTGTTGCCGCCCTGCAGGACGTAGACGACGCTCTCAGAGCCGTCGTCGTTGAACCGGATGCTGCCGGACGGAACGACCACAGTATCAGGCTTCTCGTCCAGCATGATCGTGACGGAGCCATACATCCCCGGCAACAGGCGCCCCTTGTCATTGGGCAGATCAATCTCAACCAACATGCTGCGGGTCTTGGGATCGAGCCGCCGCGCGACCCGCGACACCCGCGCCTTGATGATCTCGGAGCCCAACGCCCGGCAGGTGAACTCCACCGCGTCGCCGACGTTCACATGGATTGCGTCGCGCTCCGGAACCGGCACGCGCACCCGCACCCGGTCGACCTGCGCCACGCCGAAAAGCGGCTTGCCGACTGCGGCGGCGTTCTCCGCGTTGCGGACCAGGTCTCCCGGATCGACGTTGCGCTCCGTGACCACGCCGTCGAAGGGCGCCTTCAGGGTCGCGTATTGCATCAGGACCTCCATCTCCTCCAATCGCTTGCGCGCGACGATGGCCGCGGCGTCCGCCCCGGCCGCGTCGGCCTCGGCGGCGGTCAGGTTGGCCTTCGCCACCACTTCACTGGCCTTCACCGACGCGAGATCCGCCTCGGCGGCCAGCTTGCGGCTCTGGGATTCATCCGCCAAACGCTGGGTCACCGCCTTGGTCTTGACCAGGCTCTGGATCCGCTCGAACTCGAGCGTGACCGCGTCAGCCTCCGCCTTGGCCTTGCCTGCATCGGCCCTGGCCTGTTCGATCCGGGCCCGGGCGACCTCCACCGCGGCGCGATATTGCTTCCGCACGCTTTCCTGCCGCGCCACCTCCGCCTCCCGGCTTTCATAGCCCTTGACCATCTCCGGAACATCCACCACCGCGAGGACCTGTCCCGCCTTGACCGCATCGCCGATATCGGCGCTCACGCTCTTCAGATAGCCGGATACCTTGGCGTGAAGTTCAGCCTCGAAATAACCGCGCACCGTGGCGGGTTGGGTCGTCGACCGACGCAGGGTCACTTTCTTGGGCTGGGTTGTCTGCACGACCGCAGCTCCGGAGGGTGGCGCGCCAACGCTCAACGCCGCCGCTGCCGCCGCCCAAGCGACGCATCGGAAGTTTCTGGATGTAGCAATCATTCGGTTGTTCTTCAGAGCCTGCCGAACAGACTCTTGGTGCAATGTTCAAGGCACGCGGCGCAATTCCCGACACCGCGCCGGTTCGAAACACCCCACGACGAATCCCGGGGTTTACATCCGCCCCGCCAAGGTGGCAATCCAATTCACTCGAGCAGAATCGACTTGTCATCAGGCCCTCCCGAACGTATGCCCATACAAGTCAGAACAGGACCCACACTTCCCGCTGGAGGACCGGCATGCCGCCTCACGACGCTCCGACACGGGTTGACGCGCACGATCTACAGGATACATATCTCCATGAAAAACGCCTCCTCCCCTTCCCGACACGCCTTCCGCAGCGTGGCCACCGTGTGCTTGCTCGTTGTTGTAAACACCGCCGCGCTGGTCGCGGCAGACGACGCCCCGCCCACGCCTGCCAACGCGACCACGGTCACTTTTGACGACGACGCGGCCGACACCCCGCCCAATGACCTCCTGCCCGGTCGCCCCGGCAAGGGCGGAAACGCCGAGTGGAAGATCGTTCAGAATGTCGACTCTCCCTCCGCTCCGCACTCGATGGCCCAGATGAGCGCCGTCCAGATCCGCGCGCGCTACCCGCATATCGTCCACAGTTCCTTCGTGGCCGCCGATGTGGACGTTTCCGTGAAGTTCAAGACCCTGACCGGCACGCTCGATCAATCCGCCGGGATCGTCTTCCGCTACCGGGACAGCAAGAACTACTACGTCGTGCGGGCCAGCGCGCTGGACAACAACGTCGCCGCCTACAAGCATGAACTGGGACGACCGACCAACCTCGGGGTCAAAGGCAAGGAAACCGCGTTCGGCGTGGAAACCCGCGTCCTGCCGCGTCGCTGGAATACCCTCCGCGTCATCGCCAAGGGCACGCATGTGCAGGTCTATCTCAACGGCAAGAAACTCTTCGAGTTCGAAGACGACACCTTCCCCGGCCCCGGACGCGTGGGCGTCTCGACCAAGGCCGATTCCGTGACTCATTTTGACGACTTTGTGGCCGGCGAGCCCTAAGACGGACCTGCGACGCCCGCTTTTTCCAGCTTGAGATGGGCCTGACGCCCAATATCGGAGCGCCGCCGGTTCGGCACGATTCAGCGACTTTGGGACCGGCCCTGTTGTCTCACTGGCAGCTTATTCAGACGAATCCTGACGCATGTCTTGACGGAGGGGGACAAAAAGACAATATCCGCGGCGAACGAACCGTCGCGCGCGATCAAGCTAGCCCCACACAGCTGAACCGTCCATGAGCAACCCCGCCCCGTCGTCTCCACCGTCCGGCGCAGTCCGGTACGCCATCGCCCTAAAAGCCCTGCTTCTGCTGGCCTGCCTTTTCGCCTTCATTGTCGGCATCAACGCCATGGGGGCCTCCTTCAAACTGTTCGGAAAGGACTTTGCCGAGAAAATGTTGGAAACGACGTCCTCCCCGTTTGCCGGCCTTTTCATTGGCATCTTGGCGACGGCGCTGGTCCAGAGTTCGTCGACCACGACCACTTTGGTGGTGGGCCTGGTAGCCAGCGGCGCCATCAGCATTGAGGGGGCGATTCCGATGGTCATGGGCGCGAATATCGGGACCACGGTCACCTGCCTGATGGTTTCGATGGGGCAGATCACACAGAAAGCCGAGTTCAAACGGGCCTTCGCCGCGGCGACTGTCCACGACTTCTTCAACCTGATCACGGTGGCCATCCTGTTTCCGCTGGAGTTGGCCACCGGGTTCCTTGCCAAGCTCTCCGGCCTCATGCAGAACGCCTTTGCGGGCGTCGGGGGCATGAAGCTGGCGAACCCGCTCAAGGCGGCGGTCAAGCCGGCGGTCAACGTCCTGAAGGACTTGGTCAATGATCAACCGATTGCGCTGTTGATCATCGCGATCCTGCTGATCATGGGCATGTTGGTGGCGATCGTGAAACTGCTGCGGAGTCTCGTGCTGGAACGGGTTGAGGCCTTCTTCAACCAGCACCTCTTTCGCAACGCGGGGCGCGCCATGGTTTTCGGCTTGTTGCTGACCTGCGCCGTGCAGAGCAGTTCCATCACCACCTCGCTGGCTGTGCCGCTGGCCGGCGCCGGCATATTGACTCTGGCACAGATCTTTCCCTACGCGATGGGCGCCAATGTCGGAACGACGATCACCGCGATTCTGGCCTCGCTCGCCACTGGCGAACCCGCCGCCGTGACAGTGGCCTTCGCCCACCTGCTTTTCAACGTGAGCGGCATTCTCATCATCTGGCCGCATCAAAAGGTCCGCCAGATTCCGATCCGGTGCGCGGAGTGGATGAGCGTCCAGGCCGAACAACGTTACTGGGTGCCCTTCGCCTTTCTCGTGCTGGTCTTCTTTGCCTTGCCGATGGGGATGATCGCGCTGTTTAGCTGATCAGCGTCGCGTTGGAATGAACTCCCCGCCGGGGCATCCTTTTCCCACGGAGCCTCGGCGCATGTCCGCGGTCCGTTTCAGATCTCCGCGTCCGCCTTCTCCTTGTAGCCAATTCGCGGAAATGGATTCACCAAACCGCTGACGATCGTCCGCGAATGGCTGGCAATGCGCTTCAGGTAGTGGACATACAACGTCACGCACCCCGCATCGGCGACGCTCAGGTCGTCCGCCTCGCCGGCAACAATCGCGTTGTTGATTTCATCGCAGGCCGTGGACACGCCGCTCTTGTATCCCTCCATCACTTTACGGCAAAGGTCGAGATCCTCGTTCTTGTAAGCTTGGATCATATCCCGGAACAGAGAGGTCACGTCCTCCTCCACCGTTTTCAACTCACCCTCCAAGCCGCCAGCAAACAGGCGGGCAGGATGTTTGCGCGCCAGATCGTAGATGTTCTTCGTGTAGTCCCCGATGCGCTCGATGTCGATGACGACGGTCGCCAACGCCAGCCCCGCAGAGAGATCTCCGCTTCCTGAGACGCTGAAATGGGTGAAGATCTTCCGCCGAATGTCGCGCTCGGCGCGGTTGACCTCTTTGTCCTTGGCATAGATGTCGATCGCGATCTCCCCGCTGTCGGAGTTGCGCAGGGAATCGACCGAGGCCTGGAACATCGTCCAGTCGGTGTCAAGCATGGCCACGGCCTGCTCGTGCGCCTGGGTCTGAAGATTCTGGTTACCGGCGATATTAAACAGTTCTTTCCACATGGCGGATCAAGGGTTCTTGGACCCCAATATGGGGTCTCAATCGCCTCAGTTCAACGGTCAAACAATCCGAGATTAGTATTTTTGCCAACGCTGCCCATCAGGTGTTTCCGGCGGCTGGAGGAATGCGATCAGACCATGTCTTTACGGAACGAAGCAGAGAAGTGCGACCATATCCCGGAGGCTGCGCACACCGCGAGATAACGATCTGTTTCGCTCTGGCCCCATCCAGATGAATTGAAAAATGACCTGCCCGTAATGAGAAACTCGATTTGTAACAATCAAAGCAACCGATGTCACAAGAACGTAACCCGTTGATAAAACGCCACTTGACCGTAACAAACAGGGGCAAAACCCCAGTTGGAACGGGTTTCTGTCACGTAATCGTAACATGGCCGCCATTTTCGTGTGACACGGGCGTAACACGATCCGCCACTTCCAAAATCAACCAACAACCGAACCGAACTCGAAACTCTAAATGAGAATGAAACGAATTGCGGCGGCTCTCGCACTGGCAAGCTCCTGCTTGGGAGCGCAAGCGCAATCCAACGACGCCCTGCTGGACATCCTGATCAAGAAAGGCGTCCTGACGAAGGAGGAGGCCGCTTCCGTCCAGAAGGAAGCCGCCGACTCGAAACCGCAACCCGCCGCGACGGGCATGCGTTCGGTTGACGCCTACGCCGAGACCGAAGAGGGCAAGTCCACCTTGGACCAGATGCTGGACGACAAATTGAAGAGCCGGTTCAAGGACAAATGGTACGAGAAGGTCAAGTTGGCCGGCTATACCCAGGTCCGCTATACGAGCCTCATGAACCAGAGCGGCGCCATCCTGAACGTGCCGAACGATGGTTCGGCGCGCGACCGCGAATCGCTCCGCATCCGTCGCGGACGCATCAAGTTTTCCGGCGATGTCGCCGAGCGCCTCTACCTCTACGCCCAGATGGACTTCGCAGCCTCGGTCGGCGGCGGTTTTGGCGTTCAGATGCGCGACCTCTATGGCGACATTTCGCTCGACTCGGACAAGGAGTATCGCATCCGCCTCGGTCAATCAAAAGTGCCTTTCGGCTTCGTCAACCTGCAATCCAGTCAGAACCGCGCCCCGCTGGAACGAGCGGACGCCTTGAACAGCGCCCTCGAGAACGAGCGCGATCTCGCCGCGTTCTTCTACTGGACGCCCAAGCGGGTCCAGGATCGCTTCAAAGAGATCAAGAAGCTCGGGCTCAAGCATTCCGGCAACTACGGCATGCTTGGCTTCGGCGTCTACAACGGGCAGGGCCCGAACCGGAATGACGCGAACGGTCTGGTTCACACCGTCGTCAGGGCGAGCTATCCCTTCCAGTTCCAGAACGGCCGCTTCCTTGAGATTGGCGCCCAGGCCTATCATGGCGAGTTCCAGGTCAGCACGTCCGATCCCGATGGAGCCGGCCCCCTGGCCGCGCCTGCTGTCGGCCGCGACGGCGTCCGCGATCAGCGCGCCGGCCTCAGCTTCATCCTCTATCCCCAGCCCTGGGGCCTCGAGGCGGAATGGAACGTCGGACGCGGCCCCAGCCTCAGCGGCGACGCGCTCAGCGTGGGGTCCGACACCCTGCACGGCGGTTACCTGATGGCCTACTACAAGGCGGACACCGGCTGGGGTCGCTTCTTCCCCTACACGCGTTGGAACTACTATGACGGCGGCCGCAAGTTCGCCTCCAACGCCCCCGCCTCGGTCGTCAACGAACTGGACTTCGGCGTCGAGTGGTCGCCTTGGAAGTTCGTCGAGGTCGCCATCCAGTACACCAAGACCTTCGAGCGCACCAACACCGGCGTGTTCCCTTACGCCTCAACGACCAACGCCGACCGCGTCGGCTTCCAGTTGCAGATGAACTATTGAGCCAGATCGGCCGATTCGTTACCTGTTCGTCACTTGGCCGTCACAGTCCCGATAGTTCCTCCTGCGAGACTGCCGGCGCACATGCAAACAAACACGATGAAAAAACACTGGTTCAACACCACGAAACCGGTTGCCCTTGCCGCCATGATCTTGGGACTGGCCGTCACCAACGGCAGGTCCCAGGCGGCCAAGGTCGATCCCACGCTGCCCGATTACAAACCCGTCAGCGGCGTCTCCGGCAACCTCAACGCGGTCGGCTCCGACACGCTCAACAACCTCATGGCTCTCTGGAGCGAGGGGTTCAAGGCGATCTATCCGAACGTGAAGATCCAGGTCGAGGGCAAGGGCTCCTCCACCGCGCCGCCCGCGCTCATCCAGGGCGCGGCCCAACTCGGCCCCATGAGCCGGGAAATGAAGAGCTCCGAAGTCGACGCCTTTGAGAAGGCCTTCGGCTACAAGCCGCAGCCGATCCGCGTGGCCATCGACGCGCTCGCCGTCTATGTCCACAAGGACAACCCGGTGAAGTCCCTGTCCCTCAAGGACGTGGACGGCATGTTCTCCAGCACCCGCAAGCGCGGCGGCAAGGAGATCAAACGCTGGGGCGATCTGGGCGTGACCGCCCCCCTCGCCGGTCGACCGGTTTCCCTCTACGGCCGCAACAGCGCCTCCGGCACCTACGGCTACTTCAAGAAGGTGGCGCTCGACGGCGGCGACTACAAATCCACGGTCAAGGAACAGCCCGGCTCCTCCTCGGTCGTGCAGGGCATCGCCAGCGACCTCGGCGGCATCGGCTACTCCGGCATCGGCTACAAGACCTCCGGTGTGCGCGCCGTTCCCCTGGCCGCAAATCGCAAGGCCTACGAGGCCACCGCGCAGAACAGCCTCTCCGGCAAATACCCGCTCGCCCGCTTCCTGCTGATCTACGTCAACAAGAAGCCGGGGCAGGAACTGGACAAGCTGACCGCCGAGTTCATCAAGTTCGCGCTGTCCAAGCAGGGGCAGGAGATCGTGATCAAGGACGGCTACTTCGCGATGCCGGGCAAGGCCGCCAAAGCCGAGGCCGAACTCGTGTCCAAGAAGTGACCGATCCGTCATCAATCACCACGAACGGGGGCGGAGCATCATCCGCCCCCGTTTATTGTTGAAAGGCGGCCAACAACGCGTGAACAACTCCGCCTTTACTCCCCACCCCCTTACGGATTAGCTCCCGGCTTCGCATGCCCGTCCCAGACGACAAGACGCCCGATCAGGTTCCCATTCCGGAACGCTTTGTTCCGGCGCGTTCGACCCTGCTGATGGATCGGTTCATGACCCGGTTCATCAAGGTTGGGGGCGTGTCGGTCATCACCCTGGTCCTCGGAATCGCGGTCTTCATCCTCTGGCAGATCCTGCCCCTCTTCCGCGGCGCCGAAGTCGAGCCCGTTTCGACCCGGGAACTTCAAGCCGCCGACTACCGCGCCTTGGGCGTCGATGAATACGCGGAACTTCCGTTCCTGCTGGACGCGACCGGCAGAATCACGTTGATCGACCTCGTCGGCGATCGCGGTCAGTTCGAACTGGATCCGGAGTTCGAGGAGGAGGCCGCGTTCACCGCCTTCAGCTATCATCCCCAGCGCCAGGACATCGTCTGCGGCACGGCCGACGGACTGTTCGCCATCGTCAACATCGAGTATGAAAGCGAGTTCGTCGACGGCGCCCGCGTGATGAACGCAACGGCCGAAGCCGGCGCCTTCCTGGAGATCGGCGCCGAGGGCGCGCCCATCCGGAAGATCGGCCTCGGCGACGACGAGGACATCAAGGTCGTGGCCGTCCTCCAGGAGGTCGGCGGCCGGATGAAACTGCACGCGGCCCTGCTGGAGCAGGAGGCCGGCCTGTTCGGCGGCGGCGAGATCAGCGTCGTCGACGAGTTTGATCTGACAGACCGGACGACGGGCGTGTTGGTCGACCTGTTGGTGGACAGCTCGGCGTCCAGCGTCATCGCCCGTTCCGACGCGGGCGAAGTGTTCTACTTCCATTACGACGACGAGGAGGAGGTTTTTGCGCTGCGGCAGACCTTCCGCCCCTTTGACGATCCTGGCTCCGGCAAGATTGCCTCGATGCATCATCTCTTCGGCGATGTCACCCTGGTCTTCACCAACCCGGAGGGATCCAACCGCTTGTTCAGCCTCTACATCCCGCCGGGAGGCGACACACGCCTGTTCGGCCTGACCAAGCAATTTGACAATCTCCCGGGGGCCGGCTCGTTCTTTGCGCGCAGTCTGCGCAACAAGGCCTTCCTCATCGGCAGCGGCGACACCGTCAGCCTGCGTTACGCCACCACGGAGAAGGTCCGCTGGGAGGAGACGCTCTCCTTCACGCCGTCGCTCGGGCGCATGAACAGCAAGTACGACCGCATTGCGCTGCTCGACGATCAGAATCAACTGCGCCTGTATTCGCTGGACGACCCGCATCCTGAATCCAGTTTCAAGGCCCTGTTCGGGAAGCTCTGGTACGAGGGCTCCAGCGAGCCGGCCTATGTCTGGCAGTCAACCGGCGGTTCGGATGAGTTTGAGCCCAAGCTGTCCATGATTCCGCTGATCGTCGGGACGTTGAAGGGGACGTTCTACGCGATGTTGATCGCCTTTCCGATCGCCCTGTTGGCCGCGATCTACACCTCGCAATTCGCGAGCCCGAGATTTCGCACCACGATCAAGCCCACCATGGAGATCATGGCGTCGCTGCCATCGGTCGTGCTGGGCTTTCTCGCCGCGCTCTGGCTGGCGCCGCTGATTGAGGACCGGGTGCCGTCGATCCTGCTTATGGCGGTCTTTTTGCCGCTGCTCTCGATGGCCGTGGGCTACGGCTGGTCCGCCCTCCCGATTCACCTGCGCGCGTGGATCAGGCCCGGAACGGAGTTCATTTACTTCATCCCCGTGTTGTTCGTCGGCGCTTGGATCTGCTGGGACGCCGGTCCCGCCCTCGAACGGGCGCTTTTTGTCGTCCAGGACCAAGCCGCCGGCGGCAATGTCGCTGACTTCCGGCTCTGGTGGCCGCAGGCGGCCTCCGCGGATTTCCAACAACGCAATTCGCTGGTGGTCGGTTTCATGATGGGCTTTGCGGTCATCCCCATCATCTTCACCATCGCCGAGGACTCCCTTTCCAGCGTGCCCGGAGCCTTGCGAAGCGCGTCCCTGGCGCTGGGGGCAAGCCGCTGGCAGACCGCCATCCGGGTGATCGTCCCCACGGCCTCGGCCGGCATTTTCTCGGCGGTGATGATCGGCCTGGGGCGCGCGGTCGGCGAGACCATGATCGTGGTCATGGCCACCGGCAACACCCCGATCATGGAGTGGAACATCTTTTCCGGCATGCGGACACTTTCCGCCAACATCGCCGTGGAGCTGCCGGAAGCTCCCGTGCATGGCACGCTTTACCGGACCCTCTTCCTCGGAGCCATGGTCCTGTTCGTCCTCACCTTTCTGGTGAACACTGTCGCCGAAATCCTGCGGCACCGCCTGCGCGAGAAATACAAGACCGTCTGACATGGCCGCCCAAGAGAAACCCAATGCCACAGGCTCGTTCGGGCCCGCCGTGAAGTCGCCGGGCGAAGCCTACGTGTGGCTCACCTCGATGGGCCTGGCCGCCGGCCTCATCATGGTGGTCTTCCTCATGGGGCTCGTGGTCGTCAAGGGCGTCGAGGCATTCTGGCCCCGCCGCGTCGTGCAGGTCACATTGAAGGACGACAGCCCATTCAAGTTGATCGGTGCGGCGACCTACGGAGGCGAGCTGACGATGCGGCAGGAGAAACGGTCTAGAACGATTCAGGCAAGCAGCGATTCCGACATCCCCCACATGGAGATGCAACTCTTTGTGGCCAACCGCGATGTCTACGGCCTCTCCTTCAAGTTTCTCGACGTCGCCGACATCAAGTCCACCGAACAGCCCGGGAGCATCGTCAAACTGGAACGAATAGATGGCGGCCCCGCCATCGGAACCCCGCTGAGAATTCAGTTCGACGGAGAGAAATCATTGGCCGCGGACGCCGCGGAGTTTCCCGCGGAGTTGGAACGACTCGTCAAGGAGGCCAACGAACGGAGAGATGAAATCCATCACATCGAGAAGAAGGACGTCGGACGCATCAACGCCAGGTTGGAAAAGCTCAGCCGTCGGCAGCGCACGCTCGAGGAGAAAGCGGAATCCGGGGCGGACATCCAGGCCAGGATCGCGGAGATCGAACCCCAACGCTCCGAACTCCAGGCCCGATACGAGACGTTGGCGGCCAAGGCGCGCGGCCTCCGGGACGAGCAGGAGACGGTGAAGCTCGTCTACCGACTGATGTCCGGTCAGGAGCGGACCATCTCCGTCGGCGACATCATCCACTACTATCACCCGAATCGACTGGGCGGACTTCAACGCGTGGGTTTGTTCCTGAGGAACATCTGGGTCTTCCTCACGGACGAACCGCGCAACGCCAACACCGAAGGCGGCATCTTTCCCGCGATCTTCGGCACCTTCGCCATGACCCTGCTCATGAGCATCGCCGTCATGCCCTTCGGCGTCATGGCGGCGATCTATCTTCGCGAGTACGCGAGGCAGGGCGCGACCGTGCAGGCCGTGCGCATCGCGGTGAACAACCTGGCGGGCGTGCCGTCGATCGTCTTCGGCGTGTTCGGACTCGGCTTCTTTGTCTACTTCGCAGGCGGGACCATCGACTCCCTCTTCTTCAGCGATCGGTTGCCCACGCCCACCTTTGGCACGGGCGGCATCCTGTGGGCCTCGCTGACCCTGGCGTTGATGACCGTTCCCGTCGTGATCGTGGCGACCGAGGAGGCGCTGGCGTCGGTGTCACGCGGCGTGCGCGAGGGTTCGCTCGCCTGCGGCGCCTCCAAGTGGCAGACCATCCAACGCGTTGTCCTGCCCGCGGCGGCTCCCGGCATTCTGACAGGCCTCATCCTTGCCATGGCCCGGGGCGCCGGCGAGGTCGCGCCCCTGATGCTGGTGGGCGTCATCAAACACGTGCCGGACCTGCCCATCGACGCGACCTTCCCCTTCGTCCACCTCGACCAGAAATTCATGCACCTCGGTTTCCACATCTACGACCTGGGCTTTCAATCCCCGGACGCAGAAGCCGCCAAGCCCATGGTCTTTGCCACCACCCTGCTGCTGATCGCCCTGGTTGTCATATTGAATCTCGGCGCGATCGTCATTCGCGAACGCCTCCGTCGCCGCTACTCGACGGGAGCCTTTTGAGCCGACCTACACTCGCTTCAAGCATTACGATTGCATGTCCGCCCTACTTTCAACACCATCCGCCGACCGCGACACCATGGAACAGGTCCAAGACAAACCGGCGTCCGCGTCCGACGCCGCAGGTCAGGACGACCGCAGGGAACTGCGCGTCGAAGCCGCTGAACCCAAGTCCCCGCCGGCGGAGGACTTCGATCCAAAACTGATCGAAATCGTCAATTTCGACTTTTTCTACAGCCAGGCCCAAGTACTCCATGACATCAGCCTGGAGATGCCTGAGAAACACGTGACCGCGCTGATCGGCCCCTCCGGCTGCGGCAAGACAACCCTCCTCCGCAACCTGAACCGGATGAACGACCTGATCGACGGCGTACGCCACAAGGGCGACATCAAGATCAAGGGCGTCAGCATCTACCACCCGCATCTCGAGGTCATTTCGCTTCGCAAACGAATCGGAATGGTCTTCCAGAAATCCAATCCGTTCCCGAAGTCGATTTACGAGAACGTTGTCTACAGCCTTCGCGTTGCGGGCGTGAAGGACAAGAGCGCCCTTGATGAAACCGTCGAACGCAGCCTCAAGTCGGCCGCGCTTTGGGACGAGGTAAAGGACAGACTGCACGACAGCGGCCTGAGCCTCTCCGGCGGTCAGCAACAGCGACTCTGCATCGCCCGCGCCATCGCCAACCGCCCCGAGATCCTGCTCATGGACGAGCCCTGCTCCGCGTTGGATCCCGTGGCCACCGCAAAGATCGAAGACCTGATCCTCGAACTGAAGAAGGATTTCACCATCGTGATCGTCACGCACAACATGCAGCAGGCCGCGCGCATCTCCGACCAGACCGCGTTTCTCTATCTCGGCAAGCTCATTGAATTCGACGAGACGTCCAAGATCTTCACCAACCCCTCAAAGAAACAAACCGAAGACTACGTGACCGGCCGATTCGGCTGATCCCCTTTTGCAAGATGTCCCATTTCGAACAAGAAGTCGCCGAACTCAAGGAAACCCTCCTCCGCATGGCCGCCACGGCCAAGAGCGTCATCAGCAAGGCCGTCAAGTCCCTGGTGGAACGCGATGACGATCTCGCGCGCGAGGTCGAGGAGGAGGACGACGCCATTGACCAGCTGGAGATCGACGTCGATGAGAAGGCCGTGCTGCTGCTTTCCAAGGCGCCGCTGGCCAAGGACCTCCGCCTGATCATCGTGGCGTTGAAGACCTCTCACGATCTCGAACGCGTGGGCGATGAATCCGTCACCATCGCCCGCCGATCCATCGAACTGGGCAAGGAACCCCAACTGAAGGACTACATCGACATCCCCCGAATGACCGCCATGGCCATCGACATGCTGGACGACGCGCTGGACGCCTTCGTGACCGCCGACGCGGACAAGGCCAAAGGCATCGTGCCGCGGGACAAGGAGATCGACGCCCTGAACAAGCAGATGCAACGGGAACTTGCCGGATACATGGTCGAGGATCCAAAGAACATCTCCCGTTGCCTCCATCTCATGACGATTTCCAAGAGCCTCGAACGCATCGCCGACCACGCCAAGAACATCGCCGAGGAAGTCGTCTTCCTCTATGAGGGGCGCGACATCCGCCATGCGGCGAATCTCGGCGGCGATCACCAGATCTGAACCGGCGTTCCGTTTCAGGCGGACGCAGTTTTGCCTGGGTGGAGCGCGATTGGGTCCCATCTTCGGGGCCCGCAGCGGGAACTTGGGAATTGGATTCGCGCGCGGCAGACCAGGACGCCGGCGCCTTGCCGCGCTCCCGACCAAGGTCTCTTCCGCTCCTCCGGGGCTTGGATCAGGGCTCGACGGAGTCTCGCCCCACCGGCTTTTGCCCCCTTACTTCAATCCTTCGCGCACGAAGACGATCAAATCCGCCAAGGCCTGCTGCGACAGACCTTGTTCCAATCCTTCCGGCATCAGGGAAAGGCGCCCGCCCGAGAAAGAGGCGATCTGGTCGCGCAGGATGACGTGCTGCTTCCCGTCCGCCGTCGCAATGGTCAGGCTGGCCCCGCTTTCGCTCAGGACGCGCCCGCTCAACGACGTGTCGTCCTTGAGGTCGATGTTGTAGGCGTTGTAGCGCGGGTCGCTGGACTGGTTCGGGTCGAGGATCGCGACCAGCAGCCCCTCGGGCGACTTGTCGGTAATGGAGCGCAGGTCCGGCCCGATCGGATCGCCCTGCGGCGGTTGATGGCAGACGGCGCAAAGACGGGCGAAGACGTCACGTCCCTTGGCGACATCGCCCTTCAGCTTCAACGCCGGCCGGAAGGCGTCCACGACCTTGCGACGATCCGGGTCTACCGAACCTTTCAAGACCTTGGCGGCGCGCGCACGGAGCGCCTTGTTCTTGTGCTTCGTCAAGCGCTGCCGCTGGTCGGCGGTCAGGTCGGATGCGGAAACGCGACCGGCTTCGATGGCGCTCAGCAACGCGCCGGCAACCGTGTCCCGGGAGAGGAAGGTCGAGACCGCCTTGGCCCGCGCGGAGGGCGGCAGGGAACTCCATGTCCCGGCGACGATACTGACCGCTTCTGCGTTCCATCCTTGGACCAAGGCATCGATCGCAGCCGCGCGGATCCTGTCGGGTTCCCGCACATCCAACAGCGCCTTCAGCGCCTTCAGGTCGGCATCGCGTTGATCGTTCGTCCTGCCCAGCAAGCGGGTTGAAGAAACCCGGACGCTCGCGTCGCCGGTTGGATCGACGGCAAGCTCGCGCGCATCGTCAATCGTATCCCGAACCAACTTTACCGCGTTCGCAAAACGCGCCCCTTTGCCCGCCAACTGGGACAGAGTCAGCGATCGTCGATTCAACGATTCCAACCAACCGACGAGGATATCGAGCCGACGATTTCTCGTCCGCATTCCCGGATGACTCGCAAGCTCCACCAGCAAGAGGTGGAGGTTCTCCGATCGAATCGCGGCCTCCAGCAGCCCGGGGAAAATGGGATGCTCGGCCCCGCCCAACTTCAATA